>Ga0210040_10000531_pt1 | contig 63829 bp, 93 predicted proteins | sample CryGeyCG12114_NA_FD_185462 | JGI IMG/M metagenome (GOLD analysis project Ga0210040, IMG submission 185462) | Groundwater microbial communities from aquifer - Crystal Geyser CG19_WC_8/21/14_NA (SPAdes) (version 2) | ecosystem: Environmental > Aquatic > Deep subsurface > Groundwater | place: USA...
CGGCATGGGACGCGACCCAAAGACTGAGGCCGAACTGCGGGAACGAGTCGCGCAGGTATTGGCTGACGTGCAGGGGAAGTATGAGTTGGTTGCAAGTGAGTTGCTTTATTTGGGTGGTGGTATTGCAATGGTCGAACATGAGCAAGTAGATCTTGCGGCGGCTGCATTTACTGATGCCGCTCAACGCATTCGAGCCGTGAAGTGAGGCCCGTGGAGATAGGCCAGTGCCTGTCGTGCGGTGGGCGCGGACACTACGGGGACCCGCAGCCATGCGTGCGCTGCGGTGGCACTGGCGAGGACCCGGCACGGCACACACGGTGGTACCTGGACATTTGCGCGCCCGTGCAGATCGCGGCGCAAGTTGACGAATGGATGGGGGCAGTGTGAGCACCAGCCCGTGTGGGTCGCAGGCGCATGACTGGGGACGTTGGCGGCAGTGGCGCGAGCAGTCCGAGGGAACGCGTTGGTTCTTAACGGAGCCAATGGTCCGCGATTGTGAGCGCTGTGGATTGACGCAGCGACATCATTGGTGGCGCCGATGACCGAACCAGCGTGCGCAACGTCTGGCCTGTCCCCCACCCTGTGGGACCACTACGAGGCCGATGCGCCAGTCTCCTACCCTGACCGTAAGGCCCGCGTGGCAGCCGCTAAGGCCGTGTGCTCCACCTGCCCCGTGCGGCAGCAGTGCCTAGCCCAAGGACTCACCGACGCCGAGTGGGGCGTGTGGGGCGGCGAATACCTTGCCGCTGGCCGGAAAGTCAACATCGCGGGATCATATGATCCGTGGCGGCGACCACAAAACGCTGTCGGGCCCAAGCCGTTCCCTCACGGCACCACACACGGATTCGACCGGGAAAGCCGCGAAGGGATGGAACACTGCGATGCTTGCAGGGCAGCCAAGACAGCGCGCAACGAGCTACGGAGAGGGCAGCCGCGTGGCAGGGTCTAAGTTGTGGCGGCTTGGGGCTAACCCGATTTACGTCTATGAAGGTGACCGGCCCGTTGCCACGTTCCACCGCGAAGAAGACGCCATGGTTTGCGTCGCCGCGCGGAACGCTGTCGTTGACCGGATCGTGACGGACAACGGGGAGGAGCGGGCGTGATAACCGACAGCCGGTGGACATGGCTATTCCTCGCACTCAACCGCCGGCCCTACCGTTGGATCATACCCACCGCCTTCTACTACTGGTTGCTTGACCACCTCACCGACAACAACGGGTGGCGGCCACTCACCATGCGACACCCGGAATGGTTTGGAGGTAAGCGGTCGTGACTGATCCGCTGGTTCGTTGCCGCCGCGGTCATCGTTGTCGCGCGTCGGTCCGTGAGGGTGACACTATGGTTGGTGCGCCCACCATGCGACCCCTGTGTGACGCCTGCGAGGCCGCCGTGGACACCGCACTACACGACACCCCAGGGCTGTACGTGGCTCTTCGTAATGCGACGCTCACCAAGCCCGTAGTCGCCCCGAACGAGCGTGTAGGGGGCAGCATCGAGCGGCCCTTACCACTCAACAGTCGGGCGCTTGACCTCGGCGAGCAACTGTGGTGGGTGCTGTGCGTTGGTGAAGACGACGTGCGCAGGCTCGCAACCAACTACACCGAAGCGCAACGCTGGGGGAAGCGGGAAGGCCGGCAAGTACAGGACGCCGCCGAGTTCCTTGCCGCGCATCTCACTGCGTGGTGCACGAACCGGCCCGACGACGCTGGAGGGCTCATTGACTTGTGCGGCAGCGTACGGCGGTTCCTCGACGGGCGGGTCACCAGCAGGTCCGCAATCACCTGCCCCGCGTGCAAGGGGAGCGTGTACCTCAGCAAAAATGGGGGACACTGCGCGGCCTGCGGAAAGACGTGGACCGGGATCGAGTTTATTCGGATGGCGGCAGCAAAGGTGGAGGTGTCGTGATTGGGATAGCCTATTGCGGTTTACTACTGCTTTGCTTACTGCTAGGTTCAATTCCATTTCTTATCGATCGCGTCAACAACAAGCTTATTCTCACGCAACGTGTGCGCGCCGAAATCGAACGCGAAACACTCGGCGCGCTTAATAGCGATGATCGCGCTTGGCTCCGCGACATGGGGTGGGCGGACCCGCAGATTACCAAGCCCACGGCTGCCAACGCCCGGTATTTGAACGATCTTAGAGCGCGAAACGATCATTGACTTTGCTATCGCCGCCGCCGGCCTGGTCGGGTTCGCTGCGGCGGCCGAAACTATCGCATGGATACTGCGGCGCTGTTGACGCGGCAGGCAACGACTGGCATACTGAACGGACCGGCAGCACCCCGGACTAGGAGGTAAGCATGATTAACCGATCAGTTGATGATTTTCGATTTACGGCAAGTTTCCTGGAAGAAAATCTAGAACTGGTTGCCGTTGCTGTTGCTGAATCACGCAATAAAGAACCTCGTTATCCAAATGATCGAGATAGCCGTGAAGTAATGCGTGACTTGATTGCCGCTCTGCGCGTTACTGCTAATGCAATGGAAGCGCAATCATGAAAATATGGATAACCGACCATTTGTTTCAGCCTGATCGGCAGGGTCAGTGGGTAACAAACCGCTGCGATCTTTGCGGGGAGCCAAAAGACGCCCATGCCGACGAGTACGACTTATTGTGGATTGTGGATTTAACTGTCGGAGATGTAGGAGTGAATGAGCAATGAGCACCCGCACCCGATCGTGGCTCATAGAGACCACCCGCGACAACTTTCAGACCGTTCACGCGGACGACCTGCGCTGCATCGGCAACAGCCTCGTCTTCGTCAAGTGGGACGACGGCGATTTCGTTGTCGATCTTGCGTTCGCCACCGGCCAGTGGCTCACCTGCACTCTTAGCGAATATCGGGAATGAAAGCGTGAGTCGCAAGTTTGCTGTGTTGCATCGCGCCGATAAAGACTACACGCTTGCCCCCGCACTTGTTAAGGTAGCGGTATGAGGCGAGGTCGAGCGCTTTATCCGCACCCAACGCCGATGAAGCTAGACGGCGGCGACCGCATCTTGGTTTCGCGGCAAGTGTTTGCCAAACAAACTGGCCTGCACGTCGACATGGTGCGCCGTCGAGTGCCGGCTGTTGCTTGCGACGTTAAGACGCGCGCATGGCTTATTGAGTTGGACGAAGCCGAGCAACTCTTGGCCCAAAAGATTTCTGCCGTGCGGGCTTGACAACTCCCGGCCGGGTTTTGCTACGATCATAGCGCAGGCGGATCAACTATGCAGTTTTGCTAGTTAACGCGTGCAACCCCGGCACCAGTTGGCGCTGGCCCGGGGCGTGGTCAACCTGGATGAGAGGCCGACATGAAGTATGGTAGCAGAGGTCAAGCGTTCGCGGCATCCATCCCTACGGGACCAAAGCCGGCGAGCAGCAAAGATTACGGCGAACAGATTACGGGTTTGCCGCCCGACGACCCGGCGCGTCCTTACGTGCTTCGGGTGATAACCACTATGAAGTTGTTGTGGCGAATCGACGTTCGCAGTAACCCCGAACTGATGGATACGGCTATCCGTCAAGGTCGTGCAGCTTATGCGACCGAGCAAGCTAAAGTACCTGCGGAACCTCCTAAGCAGAAAACGCCCGACGTTCTCAAGGGCCCAGGTTTCGTGGTTTATTACCTGCGCGTTGGTAAATACGTTAAAATTGGCGTCAGCTCCAAACTGAAAAACAGGCTTACTGGCTACCCCCCAGACGCAAAACTCTTGGCTACCGAGCCCGGTGGTTGGGACTTAGAAAAACAACGTCACCAACAGTTTCGCGAAGACCTTGCCGCTCGCTTTGAGTGGTACCAACCATCTGCTAAGCTGCTCGCACACATAAATAGTCTTCGCCAGACGCCGCTAACTATGGACGATCTGGTGCAATAACCTCCCCGCCGCCTTCCTCCGTGGCGCGGGGTGGACGCCGCTCAGCAGGGTGCAAGCTGCGGGCGGCTCCCCGACTGTTGTAGCTCGCCACGCTACCGGTTGACGCACCAGTCGGGTCGACTTCCCAACGGATCCAGGGGATCTGGCGGGATGTAAGACCGATCAACGCTGCAACGTGATCGGACAACTGCATAGCGAAACCTATTCGGACACCGGTACACGGCCTTGTCCACTCCGTGGAGGTCGTCTAGGTTTGCAGCTCGGATGCGTAGATTCCGCCGGACGACGGGGACCACTGAGAGCTGGCGGTTAGATTCGCGGCCAGCACCACAAACGGCCCGGAGGCAGCTTAGGGTTAGCGTCCTAGGTGTTCCCTGCAAACAGGGGCATAGCTCAGATGCGAGCACCGGCGGGCGGGAAGCTAACTTAAGTTCCCCGTTTACTTCCGCGAAAGCGGTATACCGCTGGCGACCTAGGCGGGCCACGTGAAGTGGTAGAGGGGTCAAGCGCGCAGGCGGGCAGCGTTCATACTTGGCCGCACCACGGAGACGTGATGGAATCGGCATACATGGCAGCCTCAAAAGCTGCTGCCGAAAGGCATGCGGGTTCGACCCCCGCCGTCTCTACGCACGGTCGAAACACAAGGACTAACATGGGGATCGCCTTAGCCGTTGTCCTCGCCGTCACGCTCCTAGCGTTGCTCGTGCTCATCGACTCACGGTAAACAGCAGTTCCGCAAAAGCGGTGACCGCCCGGCTTTTGCGCGTCTAGCAAAAACTTTCCCGGTTCGTCTAGCGGCAGGACGACGCTCTTTGGAAGCGTTCACGGACGTTCGATCCGTCCACCGGGAGCCGTAAGCAGAACCACCACCACAAAGGATCATCATGACCACCTGGGTTGCTACGTTCGCTTACGACGAGCCGAAGAAGATTACCGCCGAGTATTGGCAGGTTGATCCCGACGTGTCGTGGGTGTTTTTCAAGACTTCCGACCATAAGGTCGTCTACGGTTGCCGCTCCGATCGGATCGTTAGCGTTGAGCGTGCTGAGCCGTCTCCTGGCATCGTGAACAACGGAACGATTACCACCACCAACATTGACGAGCTAGCCGAAAACCAGCGTAAGGCAACTAGGCGCGCACTCGGCCTTGCTGGCATTTAACCTTTAATCGTCCGCACCAGCGTTAAAGGATAACCTAGGGGGCCACGTGAGCCGCGCTATTGACGACGTCATCGATTTTGTCCGCAATAAGTGGTATTCGTTCGGCAGCGAGACGCAACGGCAGGTCGTTATCAACCGGCTTGATGTACCGCCGACTCGTGAAGAGTTGGCTCGTGCTCACGAACAGTTGTACGGCAAGTGACCGGCACCGCAAAGCTTCTCGCCGACCTTGACTGTGAGGCCACTGAGCAGGCTGAGCGTGTGCCGAAGTACATGCGTGAGCCGAAGCGCCGGCCGCAGCGCAAGTGCCCCACCGCGCTGAGGTTCAGCAGCCGATGAGCGAGTACCGTCCGCGCATTCTGGTCGACTTCGACGGCGTGATCCACGCTTACTCGCGCGGCTGGGATGACGGCACCGCTTACGATGGTCCGATGTCTGGTGCTTTTTTTGCGCTGGCCGAGCTGGACAATGCCGGTTACGAAGTCGTCGTGTTCTCTACTCGCGATGCGCAACAGATCGTTGACTGGCTCGATTACCACGGCTTTCCGCCTTACCGCGTGACGAACGTTAAGGAGCCCGCTGTGGCGCAGATCGACGACCGAGCAATCCGTTTTGAGTCATGGGCTCAGGCGTCCAACGATGTGCAGTCGCTTTATCCGGTCAAGCGATGAGCGAGGCCGATACCGCGAGCCTACTGCTGACCCGTATTGTGATTGAGCGTCACCTCGGCGATGATGGTGACAGCATCACCGCCAGCTTTGAGGACTCGCAGGGTGACATGCCGGGGCTTGTGGAGATCCTGGGCATGCTTGAGTTGACGAAGGACACCGCCGTTCAGGCCGCGATGGGGCTCATGGACGACGATGATGACGAGGACGACGAGTAGCGTGGCTAAAAATACTGGCCGCGGTAGTCGAGTTGCTTTAACAGAGCCCATGGCTGGCCGGTTTGTTGAAGCTAAAATGCGCGGTGGATTGTTTGGTAGACAAACAGGCCGGGTTTCTTGTTTGCTACTCCGCTTTATTCGGAGGTAATCGTGAAGCTCGCCACCCGCGAGGATGTGCTGCGGGAGATCGACCGAGACCTGCGTAACGCCTCGCACCGCCTACGGGTCGCGTGCGCCGCTTACCGGCTCAGTCGGGATCCTGGCAGCTTTGACGCCATTGACCGTGCGCAGTCCAGTATTGACGCGCTACTCGACCACCGGCACAAGATTACGCACTAGGGGGCGCAGTGAGTCGTTTTTGGATGACGCTCAGCTTGCTGTGGATCGTGCCGGTTTACCTAGACCATGGTGTATGGCACGTGGTGTCGGTTGTCATGCTTGGTATTGCTTTGGTCAACTTGCTGATTACTTGTCGGCGTGAAGATGCAAGGAAAGCTGAGTCGGTAATCAATAACTCAATCTTTTACAGCGACCGCGTTAACTAATACCTGATTAAGGTGGCGTAGTGACGGACCCCATCGCGGAAATCCGTGCACTACGCTTCCAGCAACAGACCCTCCGTAAGTTCCGTGACGCCATCATTGCGTCCATTGACCGGTTGCTGACCACCAACACGGACTTGACCGCAGTTACGGACGTGCAGCAGCAGCTCCTCGACCTGGCTGGCACATTCTTCGGTGCGCTCGGCGACAGCGTCAATGATCGGCAGATGCTGCACGACCTCGTTGACATGCTGCAAACCGCTGTCGACGCGGTGCGCAACGGGCTCGCCGTTGAAGTGCAGCGTGCAGCCAGCGCCGAGCAGACCAATACGACCGCCATCAGCAATGAGGCCACGCGAGCCATTGGCGCCGAGCAGGGCATCATCGGTAGCCTGTCCGTCGAGGTAGCGCGCGCAACGAAGGCCGAAACCAGCAACGGTCAAGCCATCGTCAATGAGATTACCCGCGCGACCGGTGCCGAGCAGGTCAACGTAAAGGCGATTAGCGACGAGTCAAGCCGCGCTAAGGCGGCGGAGCAAACCCTCACTACTGGGCTGAATGCTGAAACTAGTAGGGCTTTACAGGCCGAACAAACCCTTACTGCTAGTGTTACCGCCGAGGCCACCACTGCCCGTGCCGCCGAGACAGCCAACGCGAAGGCCGTCAGCGACGAGACCGCTCGCGCTAAGTCCAGTGAGCAGACGCTCACTACGGGGCTTAGCAGCGAAGTCACTCGGGCCACGCAGGCTGAGGCGACACTAACCACCAACCTGACCGCTGAGACGGCCCGTGCGACGTCGGCAGAGCAGGCCGCGTCCAAGGCTGCCAGCGACGAAGCGACACGAGCTAAGGCCGCCGAGCAGGCAAACACGACAGCCATTGGCAATGAGGTCACGCGGGCACAAGGCGCTGAATCGACGCTCACGACGAACCTGTCCAGCGAGGTCACTCGCGCTAAGGCCGCCGAGTCCGCCGAGGTTACGTCACGTCAACAAGGTGACAGCACCAACGCCACGGCGATCACCCAAGAAACCACAGACCGCAAGGCGGCCGACACTGCCGAGGCCACTGCGCGGGCCAACGCGGACAGCACCGAAACTACGAACCGCACCAACGCGGACACCGCGCTCGGCACACGCATCGACAACGAGACCACCGCCCGCATTGCTGGTGACGCAGCGGCCATCGTCTCAGCCCTCTGGTTCCCCCCATACGCGGCCGGGGCCAGCTACGGGCAAGGCGGCGACGCCGAGGTTTACGTGCTCACCGTTGGCCGGCTGCACGTTATGCCGATCTTCGTGCCGCCCAACTCGGCTGCCATCAAGTCATTGCAGCTTGAAGTCATCAGCGCATCCGGGTCCGGGCGCACCGTTCGAGCTGGACTATGGCGGGATAATGGCAGCGGGCTACCCGGAGCGCTGCTGTACGACGGTGGGGCCATCCCAGCGCCCACGTCGTATCCCGCGCTCATGCGATGGACGCCTAGCGCCGCCATCAGCGCCACCGGCTGGCTTTGGATGGGCGTCGCGCAGCAAGGCGGCACAACGGGCAACCCAACGCAGACGCGCGGACTCAGCGGTTACATGGCGGGCGTGCGACAGTCACCTACTGGGCAAATGGGCGTCGGGCTCGTGTCCAGCACGGACAACGTGACCGGGGCGTTCGCTGCTAACCCCGCCGTGGTCGCGGACGGAACCAACATCACGCCCCGGGTCACGCTGCTGTTCTAGTTCTTCAGAAGAAAAATAAGCCATATGATGCCGCCGATAACCGGACCCAACAATAGCAGAACAATGAACGCCCATCCTAACGGACTCCACAAACAACCACCGGCTAGCAATGACACGCCGGCAAGCAAATAGGTCGCAAGGGCGATCTCCGGCCAGTCCTTATCTTTCACTTCTGCTCCTTGATGTAGTCGATCATGTGGTTGCGGAGAACACTGGACGCTGTCGTACCACGTTCACGACACGCGGTTGTGAAACGCTGCCAAAGAGGGGTGGGAACGCGGACGTTGCGAAGTGGGTCAGGCATCACGCGTTCTTAACTTCCGCCATAAGCTCGTTGATGCGCTTAAGCACCCAGCCTCCGTCCACAACACGCAATTCAGTGTGCTTCCGGCGAGCGGCGATCTCGGTGGACAGTTGCTTGAGGGCTTCGGTCTGCGTCATGCCCCCATCATGCACCCTGTACCTACAGCCGTCAAGGGGACACGCCGTGCCGCTCACCATCCCCGAGTACACCGACGGCGGCGCGACCCTCACCGCAACCGTCGTCCTCGACCGCACTGCTGGCTACACGCGCACACCCGTCACCGGCAGCGCAGTCACCAGGGCGCTCACCGCCGATGAGACCGCCATGCTCAACGCGGCCGAGGCACAGCAGCACGGGCAGCTACTCGAAGCGCTCGCCACCGGCCAATCCGCCGCCATCACACTCCTAGCACCGAAGACCACCGTCACCTTCACGTGGGCGCCCGTCGTCTTCCCCAACACCACGTACAGCATCGACACCACACCCGGTGGCATCGCCGGCATGACACTCACGTGGGTCAAGTATGCGGACCGGGCAACGCTCACCATCGACGGCGCAGGGCTTGTCGCGCTCGGGTCCACGAGCTTCACCGCGCTCGCCTACATGCTCACCTAGGAGACACCGTGGCAGCTAATCTTATACCCCAGCGCAACGCCACCGTGCAGTTGCCGCAGCTTGCACCAGGAGACACGTACCAATCACCGATCGCCTGGGACCCGCCCATGCCGCGCGACGCTTACCAGACCATCGTCAAGGTGCCCAGCGATCATTACGGTGTATGGACCTCGAAGGTTGTTGGCACGCAGACTGCTGCGGGTTGCACCGTGCAGTTCACCATCAACCAGCCGTGTGCGGCGGTCAACGTTGTTGTGCAAGCATGGGATTTCGGGAACTAGTCCTCGTCCACTTGCAGCGCGCCCAGGCCGCTCCAAGCGTCGAAGTGGTTGTTGTCGCGCATCAACCGGATGATCGGCTTAGACGCTATGACATCACGGAATGGGTTACGGAAATCCCAGCCCTCCGAACCGTCATACTCCCAACGCTCAAGCCAACTGCCGTCAGTGAAGTGGATTTCCAGGTCGGCGGCAACCTCTTGGCTGCCGTATCCGCTGTCGTACTCGCGGTCCGCTAGCTCGGTGAACTGCTCCCACGAACAGGAGTAGCCATCCCGCGAACCGACATAAATAACGTCATCGACGGAATGACCGCGCTCGGCGATCTCGGTCAACGTTTCCTGTAGCAAGTTCATGCACCAGACCGTACAGCCTGGCGCCGGTCCACCACAAGAGGGCTACTGCTAGAACGTCAGGCGGCGACGGATGCGCCACGCCCTCACCGCCGACCACACGGCCACACCAGCCCACCACAACAGGCGCACCGCTAGTACCGTGAGCTGCACCGCCCACACCGCCGCTAGCCACGTTACTAGCACCGGCCAGTAAATGAGCAGCAGGAACCATGGGACGCGTACCGAGACCGATGTGCGGCGACGTGGGCTGCCGGAGATAAAGACCATGCAACAACACTAGCCCCGAAGCGAGGTGATGCCCAGTGGTCGCAGGCAAGGAAGCAAGTCCCCAGGACGTGCGCAACACCCAACGCTTGAAGGACTACTGGTAGTCCATGCACTAAAGGTGCAGGACTCCACAAGTGGGCAACCACTGACGCGCCATTCACGAACCTGCTCAAACACCTGCGCAAGTTCATGCCCGAAGAAGAAGCTAAGCGCACGGCGGCGCAGTGGTTCCATGACACCCTACGCATTTGGCCTGGGTCAGATGCTAATAGAGTCGCGCATGGCAAGCCACCGCGCGGCAAGAACGTTGGGCCAGGGTGAGTTGGGCTAGCTCCGATCGTCGGGCGTCACTGCCCAAGGACTGGCACAAGCGCAGGGCTAGGGCCAAGCGTGATGCTGGTGGTCAATGCCAAGCCGTGCTCGATGACGGTCAGCGATGCCCACTACCAGGCACCGACGCTGACCATGCCGCTGACCGTAACGATCACGAGCGGTTGCAGTGGCTGTGCCGGCCGCACCACAACACCAAGACGGCCCAAGAGAGCGCAGCCGCACGCGGCGCTGTACGGGGCAAGTTGCAGCACCCTAGGGAAGTGCACCCAGGGCTGAAGTGAGGCGTTTAGACGGGCGCTCAGAAGGCGGGTAGGGGATCCCCCCGGTGGGGTAGCTTCTTTTGACCGCTGCGTTCTGTCCCTCGGCTTGGCTACGGGTCTGGGGCATCGGCCAAGCGGCCCGCCCGGCTCTTGTTGATCTAGTTAATGCGCTAGCATGGGTGCCGTGAAGCGCGCAAGCACTTGGGCTCCTCGCAGCAAGGTGTTCATTAAAGATTGCAAAACCTGCGGGGCGACTTACGTGGCTCGTAGCGGGCGCTCAGTTGCTTGTGGGGACCGTTGCCGGCGCGTGTATTGGACGATGCGTGAACGTGCTCGGGCTCAAGTCGATCCTAGTGTTTCTGCTGCGCGTATGCGTAAGCAGCGCGCGGAGTGGACGCCTAAGCAGCGTGAGCATGCGCGGGAGAACAGCAAAGCGTGGCGTGAACGCGGGGGTTACTGGGAAAGTAAGCGAGCTAGCGATCAACGTCGCAGAGCTTGGAAGTTGGGCGCTGAGACTGAAAAGTTTACGACAGCAGAAATTTTTGAGCGCGACGGTTGGTGTTGCGGTATTTGCTCCAAGCCGGTTGATCCGACTTTGGCGTATCCCGACCGCCTAAGCGCTAGCTTGGATCACATCGTGCCATTGTCCTTGGGTGGCGCACACACTCGTGCGAACACTAGGCTTGCCCACTTGTGGTGCAATGTTTCTCGCGGCAATCGCGTTGACTCAAACTAATTAATCGTTCTTATTTGCGGGAGGCTAACGTGGCTGGTCGTGGACCTGCTCCTAAGGATCCCGCTCGTCGTGCTCGCACGAATGCTGATCCGGTAGCTGGTCGGCAGTTGCAGCTTGTCCGTGAACCTGCTCCTGAGCTTCCTGAGCTTGGTTTGGATGCTAAGGGCGAGTGGCAGGAGTGGCACATTCGCACCATTGAGTGGTGGGACATGTGGTCGCGTTCGGAATTGGCGAAAGATTTTACGGCTACTGACTGGTCGTTCCTTTTGGACACGGCGTTGATGCATCACGCCATGTGGTCTAAAGGGCAGTGGACGTTGGCGGCTGAGGTTCGTCTGCGGGTGGCTAAGTTCGGTGCCACGCCGGAGGATCGTGCTCGGCTGCGTATCACTTTTGCGGATGCTGACGAGAAGGACGATAAGCGAGCTACGCGGCGGGGTGCTTCGTCTCGTGAGCGTCGCGGTGGATTGAAGGCTGCTCCGGGTGCCGTGGAAGCCGTCTGAGCCTGGCGAGGTCCCGACGCTGGGTTATCAGGTCATCGACTGGATGGCGGAGTTTCTAGCGGCTCCCGACAGGCCTGACTATGCGCCGTTCGTGTTGTACCGGGAGCAAGAGGACTTTCTGCTCCGGTTCTACGAGATCAACCCGGCCGGTGAGTACGTGTGGAACCGGGGAAACTTTTGGGGTCGTCGTCGCATTCAGCGTGCGCTTCTCGGCAGACCGCGCGGCTGGGGGAAGTCTCCGCTGCTAGCGTCGATTGCCATTGCGGAGGCTTTGGGTCCTGTTTTGCCGGGTGGCTGGGATGCTGATGGGCAGCCGGTGGGCGTGCCGTGGTCGGACTACCGAACACCGCTGTGCCATGTGGCTGCCGTGTCGGAGGATCAGACGGCTAACACATGGGCCCCATTGTTGGAGATGCTTGAGGGTCCGGTGATTGACGAGTACCCGGGTTTGGAGCCGATGGGTACGTTCGTTAACTTGCCGCGTGGGCGGATTGAGCCTAAAACGGCTTCGGCACGCTCCGTCAAGGGTGCACGGGCAATCTTTTCAGTGCTTGACCAGACCGAAGAGTGGGTTCCGAGTAACGGCGGCCTTGTGCTCGCCAATACTTTGCGGACGAATGCGGCTAAGGTGGCTGGAACGACGATCGAGTCGCCTAACGCATTCATTCCTGGCGATGGTTCGGTGGCTGAGGAGTCGGCTGCTTATGCGGCGTCGATTATTGAGGGACGCGCACTCAATAACGGTTTTCTTTACGATCACCGTGAGGCGCCGGCTGAAACGAACATGTGGGAACGCGAGTCGCTGATCCTTGGATTGCGGACTGCTTACGGTGATTCTTCGGGCCATCAGGATGGCTGCGTTATTCACGATCCGCCGTGCGATCCGGGCCATGTTGACCTTGAGTCTCAGATCGGTAAGATTTGGCAGACGGACGCCGATCCGCAAGTATCCCGGTCGGATTTCTTGAACCAAATCACGCACGCTTCGAACTCGTGGATTGATCAGCCGACGTGGGCTGACCGGGGACCCCGTAAGGATGAGCCCGACACCTTCAAGACGGTTGCCGATAACGACATCATTACGCTTGGCTTCGACGGCTCGCGTGGCCGCCACAAGGGTAAGCCTGATGCTACCGCGTTGATTGGCTGCCGCGTTTCTGACGGACACGTGTTTGAGGTTGAGGTGTGGGAGGCTGGCCCCAATCAGGACACGTGGCCGGATTGGTCACCGCCAATCGTTGAGATTGAGGCGCAGATCGCTAAGTGCTTTGATCGGTATCGCGTTGCGGCTTTCTACTGCGACCCGGCAAAGGATTGGCGGTCGTTCGTCAACTCATGGGAAGCCACGTACAGCGGGCGTTTGCTGAAGACGAGCGACGGTAAGCAGATTCAAGTGTCGCGGGATCACCCGTTTGAGTGGTGGATGGTCGGCGGGCGCACTGGTCTGATTCAGCGGGCCATCGAGCAGCTTGAGGGTGCTATTCGTAACGGGGACATGACCCACGACGGCAGCAGCTCGTTGACGCGGCATGTGCTCAATACTCGCCGCCAGTTGCGGAGCGGTAAGTTGTCACTCCGCAAGGAAAACGATTATTCAATCAAAAAGATCGACGCGGCGGTTGCTGCCGTATTGGCCTGGCAGGCTCGCCTTGATGCGGTCGCTGCTGGCGTAACGGACGTTCCGGCGTCGACATTTTATAAGCCGAGAAGGCTCTACTGAAAGCGGGTTCCGCGTGTTGAATGACGTGGATACCGTTGGTTCGCCCGCATGGTGGTTGAAGCGTCTGGGTACTCGCCAGGCGGCGCGGCATGAGCGTTTGGACCGTTTGCAACGTTGGATGAGTGGTGATCCGCCTCTTCCCGTGGGCGCGCCGCAATGGCAGGCGGCGTATCAGGCGTGGCACCGTAATACGCGCACGAACCTTGCTGAGCTGATTGTTGAGTCGGTGCGGGAACGTCTGACGCCGATTGGTTTTCGCACTGGCGCGGAGAACGACGATAATGGTGACACGGTCGCGGCTCGCGTGTGGGCCGTGAACGAGATGCCTGTTGAGCAGGTCGATCTGCTCACGTGGATGCTCGGGTTGTCGGTTGGTTACACGATGATCGCTCCCGCCCCAGCTGGCACGGATGTCCCGTTGATTACGGCGGAGGATCCGCGGCAGGTGATCACGGCGCATGATCCTGCTCGCCGTTCGCTGGTGCGTGCTGGGTTGAAGACGTACCACGACCCGGATGAGGGCATCGAGGTTTGCTGGGTTTACCTGCCTGGTGTGCCCGGTCAGTCGAATGGTCGTGCGCAGGCTTACCGGGGTACGCGGCCCGTTAGCAGTATCCCCATGTTCGGTCTCGGCTTCGATTTTTATGATGGCCGCAAGTGGGTGTGGGATGACCCGATTAGTTTGCCGACGACGCGTGTGCCGATTGTGCAGTACGCGAACCGTGGCGGGGTAGCCGAGTTTGAGACGCACATTGATTTGTTGTCGCGGATCAACCGGACGACGTTGCAGCGGATGCTGATTGCAGAGTTGCAGGCGTTCCGCCAGCGGGCTATTAAAAGCCTTCCGGAGGTTTACCCGGTTGGGCATCCGCTTGCTGGTCAGCGCATCGACTATGACGGTGTGTTCACCCCGGGTCCAGGGTCGTTGTGGCAGGTTCCGGAGGGTGTTGACTTTTGGGAGTCGACCCCAATTGACCTTAACCCGATCCTGAACGCTGAGCGCGCCGACATCCGTACCTTGGCCGCTCTGACTCGCATCCCGATCAGCTATTTCAACCCGGATGATGCGAACGGTTCGGCTGAAGGCGCGTCGTTGCAGCGCGAGGGTCTCGTGTATCGCGCGGAGGATCGGCAGACGCTCGCGGGCGCTGGTTTCGCGCAGACCATGTCGCTGGCGTTTGAGATGATGGGTGACACGGCCCGCGCGGACGTGTCGCAGATTCAGACTTTGTGGGCGCCGGTTGAGCGGTTGTCGTTGACGGAGCGGTACAACGCTGCGGTGCAGGCTAAGGGCGCTGGCCTGGCGAACGACACGATCCGCCGCGAGGTCTTGGGATTCACCCCGGATCAGATGACCCGCGCCGATGCCGATGATGCTCGTGACATGGTTCTAGGCGTGAAAAACACCAGCATCGGCGCGGGCGTCAGCAATCAAGGACGCCAAGCTTCTTCGTAGTCCGGGTCGTCAGTGTAGGACATGGCGAGTTGCCGAAGAACGTTCTGGTTGGCGGAAGCCAACTGATCCCAATTGGTTGCGCTAGCGTTCGTCAGTAAATCGATGATGTGCTTCTTGGCTTTGCACTCATTGAGGGTGCGCGCCGGGTCGTGGCGGGCGATGTGCTCGGCGATTGGGATAAAGATTTCATGCGCTACGGACCAATAATGCCCGCTGTGGTCCTCGGCGATGTGCGCTCGATTTGGCTCGGAGTGATACTCGCTATTGTGATGCTCGGTAATCCAAGATCCGGGCTGCACCGCGTCCGGGTGCAATGCGTTTTCCGCAATCGCTTCGTCTTCGGCGATACGTGCCAGCAAAAACTCCGTCAACGTGGGCATGGCTCACTCTCCCACATATCGAGCGGTGGTGTCTAGGTGACCACGCCAACGCAGCAGCGGACCGCACAGGCCACCAGCGTCACGGCAGCATCGGGAGCGGTCGACTCGGGCCCGCCGATTGCCGTTGCGGCGACTGTGGTGGGCCGCATGGTCGCCAACGAGGGCATCGCGCACCAGCGGGTAGCCGACAACCTTGTGGCGGCGCTGTTGAGGCTGTGGCGGTCGTTCAGCGGCTACTACGCGGGCGATGACGTAGCCCGTTTCGGTCAGCAGGCTGCGACGCTCGTCGAGGCCGCACAAAAGGCCACGGGGCAGATCACCGAGCAGCATCTTCGGCAGCAGTTCCAGCGCATGGACGCGCCGCTACCGCGCGGGACGATTGTTGACTTGCCGTCATCGCTGCGGATCGGCGCGGACACCGCAGACGTGTATCAGCGGCCCGCGCGCACCGTGCGCTACCTGGAATCGACGGGTGTTGAGCAGGCGGACGCGGTCGAGCAGGCCACGCAACGCCTGGAAACGCTCGCCCGCACTGACATGCAGTTGGCGAAGACCACCGCCGCGCAGCAAGTCATGTACGCGGCGGACCCGGACACGCGCGGTTATCGGCGGGTTATTCACCCCGAGGTGTCCGGGCACGTGTGCGGCCTGTGCATTGTCGCATCGGACCGCGTGTACCACCGCGAGAACCTGCTGCCGATTCATCCGGGTTGCCACTGCACCGTGTTGCCCATTGTTGGCAGCAAAGACCCGGGGCATTCGCTCAACGGTGACGACCTGAGCCGCATTTATGAGGCCGCCGGGTCAAACAAGGCCGCTGATCTTCGTAAAACCCAGATCGCTATTCACACGAACGGTGAACTGGGGGATGTGTTGACTCCCGCCGGTCAGCCACCGCGCACACCTAAGCAGTCCGACGCGGATTCGGCCCGTATCGCCGCTGAGCAGCGCGTCAAGACGCTAGAGGCGCAACGGCAGGCTTTGCGTAAGCAACTGGACAAGGACGGTCTCACCACCGCTCAAACAGTTTGGCTCTCGGACCGTATCGACGTGTTGGAAAGCCAGCTCACCGCCTAACGGCACACAAACCATCCGGTACCGCAACGGGACCGGACTTTCCCGCAACGGGAGCACAAATGAGCGACACTGATACCACCACAGACACGTCCGCAACGGACACCGACACTGGCGACACCACCATCGAGCATGTTGACGCGGCTGTAACCGCTGATGCGCTCGGTGACGCCGGTAAGCAGGCCCTCGACCGCATGAAGGCCGAGCGCAACGAGGCGAGTAGCAAGCTCAAGTCGCTGCAAAAGGAGCTGGACAAGTACAAGCAAGCCCAGATGACCGAGCAGGAGCGCGCCGTCGCTGCCGCGAAGGCTGAGGGCTACGCGGAGGCCAGTCAAAAGGCATCCGAGTCGGCTGTCATGGCTATCCTGCGGGCCAATTTGCAGGCCCGCGGTAAGTCCGGCGCCGAGCTGGATGAGCTTTTGGAGCCGGTTACCGCTAAGTCGTTCATCAACGATGGCGAGATCAACACCGACAAGGTTGTTGCGTTCGCTGGCCGCCTCGCCCCTACCGCCGGATTTTCTGACCTTGGTCAGGGGCGGCGGGAAGCCACTGATAAGCCCGTGACGATGAGCGAACTCATTCGTCGCGCAGCAGGACACCAGCAGTAATTCGTAGCACCCGGCATTGCGCGGGGACCGCTACTCATTGACTATCCCTTGAAAGGGGACCCACGCAATGGCGTTTAACAACGTGACGAGTCGGACGGACGCTGCGGCGCTCATCCCCGAGGAGGTGTCTAAGGACATGCTCCGAACCGCGACCAACGAGTCCGCGGTTCTCTCGCAGTTCCGGCACATCCCCGTCGGCCGCGCCCAGGTGCGCATGCCCGTCCTCTCCACGCTCCCCGTCGCCTACTTCGTGAACGGTGACACCGGTCTTAAGCAGACCACCGAAATGAACTGGGCCAACAAGTTCCTCAACGTCGAGGAAATTGCCACCATCATGCCCGTTCCCGACAATGTCCTCGCCGACGTTGACGCGAACATTTGGGACGAGGCCATGCCGTACCTCGTTGAGGCTTTCGGCCGGACGTTGGACGCGGCCGTGTTCTTCGGCACCAACTCCCCGTCCTCCTGGCCCACCAACATTTCCGCTGCCGCCGCCGCGGCCGGTAACACGGTCACCGAGGGCTCCACGGCTGCGGCCGGTGGGTTCTTTGGTGATATCGACGCCACCATTGAGACCGTTGAGACCGACGGCTTCGACGTGTCTGGTTTCGTCGCTTCCCGCTCCACCAAGGGCAAGCTCCGCGCCGCCCGCAACGCGCAGGGTGACCGCCTCGACGCTAACCGCGTCAACGGGCCCCTCACCGAGATCGACGGCAACCCGATCTCTTACCCCATGCGCGGTTTGTTCCCCGCTGGTGGTGCCGCTGGCAGCAACGTCCGTCTTTTCGCGGGCGATTTCAGTCAGTTTGTGGTCGGTGTTCGACAGGACATCACCATGAAGGTGCTGACCGAGGCCGTCATTCAGGACAACACTGGGGCCATTGTGTATAACCTCGCCCAACAAGATATGACGGCCGTGCGACTTACTTTCCGCGTTGGTTGGCAAGTTTCGAACTTGATCAACTACGATGCCCCCGACGCGGCGACTCGGTACCCGGTCGCTCGCTTGACGTACTAATTTGCAAAAGCTGCTAAGATAGCAGCACGCCGAGGCTAGGGTAGCTCCCGAAAAGTGGTACACCCACACCGCCTGCCTCGGCTCTAAGTGGGGTAAGGCTGGGAGCCTTAATGCAAACGTGTCGAACGTGTGGCGAAACTTTGCCTTTTGACTCGTTTTATAAAAACGCTGGATCGACAAATGGCAGATTGCAACGCTGCAAGACTTGCTGTATAGCTCGTTATCGATCTGGTGTTATTGAGCGCGCCAAGCGAGATCGTGCTTATTTTCAACGAATTAAAGTTGAGCGCGGTTGTACAGATTGTGGATACAACGCTCACGCGGTCGCACTTGACTTCGATCACCTGCCCGGTGCGGTCAAGTTGTATCGCGTCGCTTCTATGGCGGGTTTGAGGCGCGCGCTGGTGGACGCCGAAATAGCTAAATGTGAGGTCGTCTGCGCGAATTGTCATCGCGTTCGGACGGCTACCCGACTTGCAGAAAAGGACAATACTAATGGCTGATCAAAAGGCTGTTTCGCAGAACGACAAGGCCGAGGCGCAGGTTCAGGCCAAGGTTGATGAGGAGCTGGAGCAGGGTTTCCGTGGTGTGAGGGTTGACCCGACGCCGAGCGAGAACTATTCCGTTGCGGGCGTGACGTCCGGTAAGCCGACTCCGGAGACTGACCCGGAGCAGAAGGCTAAGGCTGACGCTCACCGGGCCAAGCTGGTCTGACGTGTGACGGGCGGCCCTGACATGAGTTGGGGCTGCCTAAGCCGTCCAACTATCGAAAGGGCCCGCATGGCTTACGCAACGTTGGATGATGTGCGGGCCGCCTATGAGGGCGACACGCTGCCCGCGTCCGATGATCGGGTGAACTATTTGCTGCGGGTGGTGTCGGCTCGTTTGACGGCGCTTCGGCCTGGTTTGCCGATGTGGCTGGACGCGCACCTTGTGGACGCTGATCTGGTCACGGACATAGTTGTGCGCGCGGTGTTGCGGGATGTGCGGCACCCGGATTCGTCGGTGGCAAACTTGTCGCAGACGGCGGGCCCGTTTAGTACAACGACGACGTACCGGCAGGATACGGGTGGGGATGCCTTGTTCGATGAGGCCGATTTGGCCGCGCTCGTTTTGCCTGGCGCTACGTCGTTTGGTGTAGGTACGATCAAGTTGAATGCCCCTGATTACACGCCGCGCTTGCCGCCGCGCACTTGGCGGAATCGGGGTGCGGATTGACCGCGCCGTGGTTCGCCCGGTTCGGCCAGGAGATCACGGTGGTTCGCCGCACGGTCACGGGTCAGGACGATCTCGGCAATGATGTGTACGCGGAGTCTCGGTCTACGGTGATCGGTGCGTTTGCTCCGTCGACGTCGCAGGAGTTTGTGCAGGGCCAGGATTTGGTCATTGACCATCCCGCCGTGTACCTGCCGACCGGCACGAACGTGGACGCGATCGACCACGTTGAGGTTGGTGGCCGCAGCTATAACGTCGATGGCAGTCCGAACGACTGGCATAGCCCGATGACGGGCTGGGCTCCTGGCGTTGAAGTTCGTTTGGAGGGCACCCGCTGATGGCGAGCCAGTTTAACGCTAGCTATCGAGGAATTGGTGAGCTTCTTAAGTCACCGGGAATTCAGGCGGCTATGCGCGCGAAGGCTGAGCGGGTTGCTCAGGCAGCGCGTGCGGCGGCCCCAGTTGGTGATGCGATTACCGATAAGCACCCTGGCGAGTACCGGGACGGTTTTGAGGTGTCGTCGGGTACGAATCGGACTCGCGCGTATGGCCGTGTGGAGAACCATGTTGGTCATGCGGCGGCTGTGGAGTTTGGGAATGGTCGTACGCAGCCGGCGAATCGTGCGCGTAAGACGATTGATGCTCATTACACGTTGACGCGGGCGCTGGACGTTCTCGCGCATGACTAGTTGGGGGCGGCTATGCCGTTTGTGAAGTACACGTATCCGAAGGATGTTCGCCGGTTCGGTTCGGATCCTGTTGAGGTGACGGATCGGCACGCGGAGCTGATTGTGCGGGACAGGCGCGGTGTCGTCGTGGATTCCCATGATGAGCTTGAGTCCGAGACGAAGGCTGAGCTGGTGGCGAAGGCTGTTGAGCTTGGTAAGCGTGTGCCGGCGAAGGCGAAGAAGCCGGAGCTGGTGAAGCTGGTCGAGGACGCGCAGGCCGCCGAGGGCCAGTCGTGATTGAGCGGACTGTTATCGTTCAGGAGTATTTGGACGTGGACACTGGCGAGCTATTGCGCCGTAATGTTTCGACTCGGGTACAGAGTCACGGTTCCGCTAAGCCGATTATTGCCGAATCCAAGTATTTGAGCGGCCTCCGCGCTAAGGCGAGTTAGTGTCCGCGCCGCCGATTTCGCTGGCAAAGGATCCGCCGGTCCCGTTGTCGACGGAGCAACTGCTCGTTCCGTGGCTGCGAGCGTTTCTCAACGTTCGCGCGGTCACGGAGTTGCCCGCGAACCTTGCGACGGTCACCCCGATCATCGACGTTGCGCGTATCGGTGGCGGGTCCGATGACAACAACCCGTCGTTTGAGTTCCCGACCGTGAGTATCGACTGCTACGCGGCTAACGTCACTGACACTATGGCGCTGGCAATGCGTGTCGACCGGGCTATCCGAGTTAACTTGCCAGGCCAGCCGCTCGCTAACCGTGCTGTGGTCACGCGCACCGACACGATCAGCGGCCCATCGTTCCGTCCCTACGATGATCTCGCGCTCCGCAGGTTCGGGGCCACGTACCGCATTCTGATTAAGCAACCCGTTTAACCACTGCATTACCTTGCACCTCGACAGTCGTCGGGGTATTAACCATGCCCGAAAGGAACATCACGAACGATGGCTGTTGACACCGATTACGCGCTTGCCATGTCTGACGGGGTTTGCTCTATGGCTCCCGTTGGCACCCCCGCGCCCGTTGGCATGACTGCCCTTGGTAGCCCTTGGGTTGACATGGGTGCTATTAGCACTGACGGTCTTACCGAATCGTTTTCGACCGACCGAACCGATTTCAAGCGTTGGGGCAGCAAGCAAAAGTTCAAGACCGTTGTTACGAACGTTGACAAGACGTTCCAGTTGACGTTTCTTGAGACCAACCCTAACGTTTTGGGTCTTTACTTCGGCATTGACGCTCCGACGCCCGACCCGACCACCAAAATCATGTCTGTTATTGACGACACTTCCGGCGGGATTAACATCGTTTCTTTCGTCTTCGACATTGTCGAGGAAGGAACGGGTAACCACGCTCGTTTTTACCTCCCCAAGGCTGAGGTCACGACTCAGGCTGATGTTAAGTACGCGACTGACACATTGAGCCAGTACGGCGTCACCATCACCGCCTACCCGGACGACGCTGGCGTTTCGGTCGCTCGCCAGTACAAGCTTGATGCGGTGAACGGCTGATGGCCGCCGCATTGGAGGCCGTGGAGGCTGAGGCCACGGAGCCCGCTGAGGGTGTCCTGGTTGAGCTAGTGACGGATGAGGGTTCCGCTGAGCTGCTGGTGCCGCCGGTCGGTAAGTGGAAGACCCGCGCTCAGGCCGCTCTTGCTAGCGGTGACCTTGATCGGTGGGCGCAGATCACTCTTTTTACTGAGGACGTCGACGCGTGGCGCGAACTTGATCCCACCCTGGACGACGTCAATGCGTTTCTTAAGAATTGGGAGACCGCGGCGAACGCTGACCTGGGAAAGTCACGGGGCTCGTCGGGTTCCTCCAAGACGACGAAGCGTGCCAAGCGGTAGAAGCCGATCTGCGGCGCTACTACCAAATTAAATTGGGTTGGCTGTTCACGGGCAAACTGACGCACCGCGAGGCGCTGGTCTACATCGCACAACTGCCTGAGGATTCGCGTACGCAAACGTTGCTGCGTGATCGGCAGAATGCGCAGCCCGCTGAGCCGAACGATGGTCCGGTGAAATTCGGTCCGTGGCGTACCGAAAATTATCAGCTCGCGGCTCTCACGGATGCCGTGCGCCGGCTGGAAATCACATTGGTGCGTGTCAACGGTAATGACGAAAAGTATCCGGATCCAAGCCCGCGTCCTGGCATTGGCCGACCAGTGCGCCGTCAGTCGGTTGCGAACGTTACGTATCTAAGCAAGCTACGAGCACAGGGGTGACATTTTGAGCATCAACGTCGGCTCCGTGTCCGTGGAAGTTGTCCCAAGCACTAAAGAGTTTGCCGAAAAGCTTCGGACTCAGCTTGCTGATTTGAAGACAAGTGTTCGGGTTGAACCTGACACTAAGGGGTTCGCCGCAAAGCTGAAGGCTCAGCTCAAAGATCAGCAAATCAAGGTTAAGCCGGTTATTGACCCAAACGATCCGGCTACGCGGGCTGCTGGGGCTAAGGCTGCTGGTTCATTTGCCGATAGTTTTAAAGCTCGCCTCAAGGCTGCTTTGGCGGATCTGCCGGAAGCCCGCATTACCGCCAACTCGAATTATGCGGAAAGAACGATAGCCGATTTGCGTCGGCAGATGGAAACGCTTTCAAATAAGCGCATTGATATTGATATTTCTGCTCGGGATGCTATTGCCGAGCTTGATCGGTTGCAAGCTGAGTTGGGGGCGGTTGGGGCTTCTTCTGCTGATCCTCGGATCCGTATTGATTCCGCTGCCGCCGCCGCTGAACTTGCGAAGTTTCGTGCTGAGTTGGCGCGTTTGGACGCGGAAGATGTCGATGTCGATGTCGATGTTGACACAAAGGGCGCTGAGTCTCGTCTTGCTGCGCTGAGCGGGTCTTCTTTTAATGCGTCTGGTGGTATGTCGTCGCTGATTGCTGCTGCCGTTGCATTGAGTCCTGCGCTGATCCCGATTGGCGCGGCGGCGATTGGTGCGAGCGTTGGTATCGCCGCGCTCGGTGCTGCCGGTGTCACGGCTGCTGGTGTTCTCGCCCTCGGCTTTTCGGGTGTGAGCGACGCCGTGAAATTGTTGGGGCAGCGGTCGGATGCCGCGAAGGCCGCAGGGGCGTCTGCTGGGCAGTCTGCGGCGGCCCAGGCCCGGCAGATGGCTACGGCGCAGGCGTCGTTGGCGTCGGCGCAGCGACAGGCCGCGGAGTCGCAGGTGCAGTCTGCGGAGCGCGTGTCGGATGCGCAATACGCGGTGGGTCAGGCTGGACAGAAGGTCACTCAAGCGCAGTACGCTTATGTGCAGGCCGGTAAGCAGGTTACCGAAGCCCAGTACGCGGTCGCGCAGTCCGCGCAGCGCGTGCAGGAAGCGCAATACGGTTTTGCTACGGCGTCCCGTCGGGTTACTGCGGCGCAGCAGGATCTTAAAACTGCGAACCAGGATGTCACTGACGCTGTTAAGGCGTTGACGGCGGCTCAGGAGGCTGCTGAGCGGCAATTGGAGTCGTACGCGGACCGCGCGGTTGATACTGGTTTGGCGCAGGAGCAGGCTGTCTTGGATTTGCAGGACGCGCAGGATAAGTACAACGCGACGATGAAGTCGTCTACGGCGACGGACCGCGACAAGATTGATGCGTCGCTGAGTTTGCGTAAGGCACAGCAGGGCCTGGTTGAGGCGAACCAGGATGCGGCGAACGCGCAAGAGGACAATGCCGCCGCGCAGGCTAAGGGCGTTGCTGGTTCCGACCAGATGGTTGCGGCGACGAAGAATGTGCAGCAGGCCCAGCAGGGCGTCGTTGAAGCTACGCAGGCTGTGTCCGATGCGCAGCACGAGCAGGCGCAGGCAGCGCAGGGTGTTTTGGACGCCCAGCATGACCAGCAGCAGGCTATTGCGGCCGTGGTGGACGCTCAGCACGCTCAGCAAGCCGCCAACGTCGCGGTTCTTGAGGCGCAGCATGATCAGCAGCAGGCGGTGCGTGATCTCGCGGACGCGCAGCGGCAGGCGGTTAATCAGCAGGCCGATTCGGCTGCGGCGATTGCGGCGGCTCAGCAGCAAATCCAGGCCGCGATGGACAAGACCGGTGATAGTGGTTCGGCGTCGCTGGCTAAGATTAACGATCAGTTGTCGAAGGTCAACCCGGCGACGCTCGCGTTCGCTGGGTTCGTGCAGGACAGGCTCGCGCCGGCGTTTGATCGGCTCAAGGGTGCTGCTGCGGCTGGGTTGTTGCCTGGCGTGCAGACGGCGTTGGAGAATCTGCTGCCTTTTGTGGGCCCGCTGTCCAAGTTCATTGGGCAATTAGCGGATCAGCTCGGCGACCTGTTCATTCAAGCATCCAATGCTTTGACGGGCCCCTTTTGGGCGCAGTTCTTCCAGTTCGTCGGTCGGGTCGCTGGCCCCACGATTGACACTCTCGGGCATATTATCGGTGACCTGTTCGAGGGTTTCGCTGGACTGGCGCAAGCGTTCCAGCCGGTCGCTGACGTGTTCGTTGGCGGCATTAAGAACATGGCTGACCGGTTCGCCGAGTTCGGCAAGAACGCGAGTAGCAACTCGGGTTTCCAAAGTTTCATTCAGTACATCATCGACAGCGGGCCGAAGGTTGCTAACTTTTTCGGTAGCCTGTTTGATGCTACGGGACGGATCCTCCAAGCGCTCGCCCCGGTCGGTGACGCGATCCTCGGTATCATTGGTTCGCTCGCGGATTCTATTGCGAAGTTGCCGCTGAGCACAATCCTTGATTTTGCGGCAGGGCTAGCCGCACTTGTGTTGGGCGGTTTGCAGCCTGAGGTTGCGGTTATCGCTGTGATCGCGGCCGGGTTTGTTGATTTGTATCAAAAGAGTCAACCGTTCCGCGACTTTATCGGCGAAATTGTTGATTTCGTTCAAACGCAACTAGTGCCGGTGCTTGGCGGTGTTCTCGCGGGTGCTATCCAGGGAGTTAAGGACGGTTTCCAGGACGTCATGAAAGTTGTCAACCAAAACCGGTCACAGCTTGGGGAGTTCTGGTCGTTCGTGAAAAACGATCTCGCCCCAGTCCTAACGTTTGTGCTCAAGTATGCTTTTGAACTGATCGTTGACACGATCGCTGTTGTCGTGGCGGCTATCGGCGGTCTCGTAGATGTCTTCAACTTCCTGCGTGACACGGTCGATGCGGTGGCGTCTTTCTTCGCACAGAACGTGCTTCCGCGGCTGGTTGATTTCATCCAAACCGTTCAAGCAATCTATCGGGGCGTGCTTGATTTCTTGGGGCAAGCGTGGCTCACGCTTCAGGCTGTCATTGATGGCGTGGTGCAGTTCATCGCGGTGCAAATTTTTGGCCGCATTGTTGGATTCATCAACGGTACGCAACAATTCTTTAGTAACATGTTTCTTTATCTGCAAGGAGCATGGCAGGCGTTTCAGGGACTAGTTGATGGGGTCGTCCAGTTCATTGCCATCAACGTGTTTGGCCGCATCGTCGGCTTCGTCAATGGCGTGCAACAGTTCTTCGGCAACATGTTTGCGTACATGCAGGGCGCGTGGCAGGCTTTCCAAACCCTTGTTGATGGTGTAGCCCAGTTCATTGCGAACAACGTCTATGGAACGCTGCTCAACTTTACCAATGGTGTCCGCGGGTTTTTTACTGATTTGTTCGGGTTTTTTGGCGCGGGTTGGCAGGGACTGCAAAACGCTTCTAAGGCCGCCGCTGATTTCTTGACCTCAACGGTCTCGGGAATCTTTAACGGTTTCGTTGGCGGCGTACAAAACGCGTTCTCTAACATGTTTAATGCCGTGAGCACCGGCTGGGATGCGCTCAAGAACGTTGCCCGCGACGGAATCAACTTCGTTATTGGCACCGTGTACGACGATGGTATCCGCGACGTGTTCAACAAGGTCGCGGACTTCTTCCACCTGCCCGATAGCGTGCGGCTGCCGTTTGTGAGTCAGATTGGTTTGCCTCCTGCCGAAACGGGTGCGGCTGGTAGGCGCGGCAACTTTTACACGGGTGGCTACACGGGTGACGGCGGTAAGTATGAGCCCGCTGGCGTCGTTCACGCTGGCGAGTTCGTGTTCCCGCAGGAATCTGTCGCCCAGCTCGGTGTGCCGTTCCTAGGGCAACTGGCGGGGCTCCCGGGCTACGCTGGCGGTGGTTTCGTTGGCGCGGTGAAGGGCGCGGCGAGTTCGGTTGCTAACGGGATCGGTGACGTGGCGGGGTTCTTGACGAACCCGGTCGGCAAGATCACTGACGCCGTTTCGGGCTTGTTCGATAAGCTCACCGGCTCCCCGTTCGGTCAGGGTCTCGTGGGCGGCGTGAAGACGCTGATCGGCTGGGCCGGCGATAATCTCAAGTCGCTGTTGTCTGCGGCGCAGGGCACGGGCACGCTTGCCCCGGGCGCTAACATGGTTGAGCGCCTGTTCAACACGGTGAAGGCCCAGTTCCCGTTCGCTCACCTGAATGACGGGTTTCGGCCGGGCGCAAGCGACTACCACGGCAAGGGCCTCGCCGTTGACCTTGGCGTCACGGGCGTTCCGGGTGGCGATGGCTCTTCGGGGCTGGCCGCGATGAACCGGTGGATCTACGATAACTTCGGTGGCAGTATCACCGAGTTGATTTATGACGGTCTCGGTGATGACCGGCCTGATAAGAAAAACGGGCAGGACCACAACTACGGTTCCGCCTTGTCGGCGCAGCACCACAACCACGTTCACTGGGCTATGGCCACCGCACCGTCGGGTGCTGTCCCGGATGCTGTGGCAGGTGCTGCTGGGCTTAATGCTGTGGAGCGTTGGCGTCCTACGGTCGATCAGGCGCTTGCTATGCTGGGCATCTCGAAGTCTTTGGACAATGGCGTGCTGTCGCTGATCAAGAACGAGTCCGGGGGCAACCCGAACGCGATAAACTTGACCGACTCGAACGCTAAGGCCGGTCACCCGTCGCGCGGTCTCATGCAGACCATTCCCGCAACATTCGAGCGGTGGCGGTCGCAGTCGCTGCCGGACAACATTGTTGATCCGCTGGCGAACGTGTATTCGGGCATCAACTATTTCGCGCACACCTACCCTTTGTCGCAGCTCGCGGCGGGCGGGCGACACAATGCTGCCGGTTCGTATGTGGGCTACGATTCGGGCGGTATTGTTCCACCCGGCCCGTCGCTTCACTACAACGGGACGGGTGCGAATGAGATTGTCGCTCCGACTGCGACGTGGGAGCAAGCACTTGTGTCGATGCAGACTAAGACGGGTGCTGGCACCTCGGTGTCCGGTATCACAAACAATGGCACTATTGTAACGACCGACATTGATGCGCTTGCCCGTAAGCAGCGGCAGGCCACCAGTCGAGCGCTCGCTACTGCTGGTCTCTGAGACGGGGGAACGTGTACACGCCACCGCCGCGTACCTCGGTCAGCATTATCGGTGTTGATGGGTCGTCGTGGGATCTTACTGGCCCGGGTTCCACGGCGACTCTTGTCGACGGCTTGTCGGGTTTGCATTTGCCGAAGACGAGCCAGTTGTGGTCTAAGACGGCTCGCCGTCCGGGGCAGACGTGGCGGGGGTCCCGGTTGGAGTCCCGCGAGTTCACCGTGAAAGTTGCGGTGGGCGATTCGGATGCCCCGTACCGTCGTGGCGACGACTGGCGCACTCTCGATTCCCAATTCTGGCAGGCGCTGTCCACGGACGCACTTGCGACGCTGCGAGTGAATGACCGGTATCTGCGGTTCCGGCTGGACGATAACGAGGACCCGGTGTTCGCGCAGGACCCCGCATTGTTGGGCAACGCTGTGTACAGCATTGACTGTATTGCGGACCGTCCGGAGTGGATGGGCGATCAGATCAGCAAAGCGTTTGCCTACAACGCCTTGGCGAATCAGAACTATTATGGTGGCAGCACCGGCCTCGGTCCGCCGTTCTACATTGGCGAGGCCGGAATCTTCGACTCGGCTGCTGTGCCTAATCCTGGCGACCTGCCTGCGTACCCGACGTGGATGATCGTTGGGCCCGCAACCCGGGTCACGTTCGGCGTGGGTAACCGAACAACGACGCTACCGTTCAGCCTCAACGTTGGCGATCAGGTCATCATTGACACGGAAGCGCAGATGATCCGCGACCAGCAGGGCAACAACTTGTGGCCGCAGATTGGTTACACGCCCGTGAATCTAGCCCCGATTCCGCCCGGTGATCCTTCGCCTGTAGTGATTGCGATGGATGGTGCCGAGGCTGGCGCGTCCGTGACCGTATCTTTGATTCCTTTGTATCGGCGGGCCTGGTGACGGACGCTGGCATGGTCGTCGAGGTTTATGACGGCGCGTACGTTAAGCAAACGCAGGCCCCGGACTACCAAACCTGTTCCGTCACGTGGCGATACTTGGCCGTCGGTTCCGGCACACTCATCGTCAGCGAGGACGACCCAGCGGCCGGCGTGCTGTTGGACTGCGTGACCAAGGTTGTGCCTGTACGCATCACGCTGAACGGCATGAAATGGTCGGGGCGCGTGATTACCGCTCAGTACGATGAAGATGCCGACTCACCGCCTACGGTGACCGCGACATTGGTCGATGATTGGGCGTGGCTGCGGGCCATGCTCGCTAGCCAAAACGGCGCTAACCCGGATCTCACGAATATGTCCTCGTATGACACGCAAACCGCTGAGGCCGCGCAGCTCGCCCGCTACTACATTAGCGCGGCAGCCCAACGGCTCGGCGTCAGCGTGCAGGTCACTAACCGGGGTTTGTTCGGTACTACGTCGTCCACACTGAACGCTCGTATGGACGCTTTGGATGAGTTGCTAACTGTGCCATTGAGCGCCAGTAACCTGTCGATGCGTGCTTACACGTGGCTGCCAGGCGATGTCCAGCCGCCCGGGCTCACACTGACCGCCCCGACGGTCGTGTTTGATCCTAAGCAGATGACGGATAAGTCGTGGCTGCAATGGTCAACTTCGGTCGGGTCTTTGTCCGATGTGCATTTGACTGCGTCCGCGCCTAGCGCCTACCGGACCGTTCTCGGTTTGGATGGGCAGGACGTGGACCGCCGGTATTACGGCTATACAAATACGGATCTGCAAGGTACCCTCGGTGCATTTGGGTTTCCCGAGTTGTACGTGGATGCCACGGACTTGTCCGATATGGATGATCCGTTGCCGCGCGCGCAACAAAAGCTCGCCGAAAAGGCGGGCACCGTGTCCGCATCATTCACCGTGCAAGATGGCGTCCCCTGGACGTACGGCACCGACTACCGCGTTGGCGACGTTGGATCATTCGACGTGGCGGGCGTCCAGTTCCGCGAGCGCATCACGCAGGTCACCGCAACCGATAACCGTGACGGGGGACTCGTGTTCACCCCGCAGATCGGTGACCCGAACGCTTCCGATTCATCCGATAATGCCGTGATCGCGGCCGTGCAGCGTATCGCTTCCGACATTCGTTCTATTCAGAAGGGCCGCTGACATGAGCGTAACCCACATTCCCCGGGGTTTCACGGGCACCGTCGACCAGGTCGCGGAGGCCCGCCGGTTCTCCCTCGCCACCGCACCGTTCCGGGTCGCGAGTAGCAGCGACTGGCGGCCCACTGTGGTCACCACCACTGACCGCACCGTGCAGATCGCGGCGGGCGCGGCTGAGGCTTGTGGCGTCTACGATTCGACCACGGCAACGGACACTGTTCAGTTCGCCGCAAACTCCACGGGAACTGTCCGTTATGACGCGCTCGTGGCCGTGTTCGACTGGGGAACACTGAACGTTTCGTTCGCTGCGATCCAAGGCACCACGACGCCCCCGGCCATCAATCAGACGTCGATCTCGTCCACCAGCCAGATTGACCGTATCCCGGGTACTCGTTACGAGGCGTTGCTGGGCATTGTTGCTATCAACCCGGGGCAGGGTGCGCTCACCGCCGCGTCGCTCAGTGACTGCCGCGTGTGGGGCACGGGCGCGACCCTCATTGCTGCTGGTAACGCTTACAAGGAACTCATTGATGTGCCCGTCGGTGGACTGCTGCGGCTTCCCGCGATCCCTGGTGTGCGCCCCTCGTGTGAAATCACGTACCGTGACGGCATGTGGCGGCTCGTATCGCCCAGCCCTCTCGTGAGCTTCTACGGGGATTTTACTAACGCACCGGGAACGTACATTGCTGACCCGTCGCCAATCACCGCGTGGACGGTTCCCGATCTTGGTTTCGGTGTGAAGCTTGCCCCGAACTCGCGCGTGGAAACTGGCGCCGATTCTGGTGGTGGACGTTGGGATACCCGCGTGTTCGCCACCCAGGGCGGTACCGACACGGAGATTGGCCGCACCGAAGGAATTGATAGCGCGATCTCCTACCAGGAGATTCACGACCCGCCTAATGACCGCGTCTTTAACGGTGCAATCAACTGCCGCGTTGATGCGTTTAAGGGTTACACGCACAACGTTCTCGGCCGAGTGAATGGCGGCGGTGGCCGCGTCGCTGGCGTCGTCGTCTACGCAGGCTAAAGGGAGGCATCATGGCTCGCCACGAAAAGCCCGACGAAGACCCAATCCTCGACCGCGTGCATGATCTGATTCACGGCGCGGACCACAAAGATTGGGACGTCACCAAGCACGGTCGGATGCGAGAACACGCTACCGGCCCCGAAGACGAGCCAGCGACCGTGCTTTACGAGGGGGACTAATGGCCGCTCAACTTGGCCTGCCCGCTGCTCTTAAAGCACGCGGGCTCACCGTGGAACTCGTGCCGGGCTGGGAGACCCGGTCCGCCGGATCGTTCGCGCCCAAGGGGGCAATCTGCCACTGGACTGCGGGGCCAGCTAAGTCAACGACTCGCCCGTCGCTGAACATTGTTGTCAATGGGCGACCCGATCTCGACGGGCCACTGTGCAACGTCTACCTGGATCGCAATGGTATCGCAGTGGTCGTGGCGGCGGGCCGCGCAAATCATGCCGGCGCGGGCAACTGGCGCGGACTCACCGCCAACAGTCAACTGTTCGGTACTGAGTGCGAAGCTGCGGGCCCCGATGATTTCACGCCTGCTCAGCGCCTCGCCTACCCGAAGGTTAACGCCGCCTACTGTGATCTTGGCGGTTTCGGCGCGGACATGGTCGCGGGGCACTCGGAGTACGCGCTGCCCAAGGGCCGCAAGACCGATATCAACGGTTACACGATGGATGACATGCGGCAGAAGGTCGCTGCGATCCTTGCCGGGCAGACGCCTGGCCCTATTATTGCGGAGGAAGATTTGGACGCCAATCAGGCTAAGATGCTGCAAACTGTTTATGATGCGCTGACCCCGGGTGTTGCGGGTGTGAAGTTTGATGGGGACATTCTTGCGCGCCTCAAGGCGGTGCAGGCCACGACCGTGAGCATTCTTCCGGGCGTGTCGGCCACCGTGTGGGACGTGAAAGACGGCGGTGTCCGCATGGGTCAGCTGCTGCACGAGGGCCACGATGCCGCTGTAACGGCCTCTGGCGCGGTGTCTGCTGTTGTGGGCAACGTGGGCGCCACCCCGGCTACTGGCCCCGTTGAGCTGTCTGATGCACAGATGGAGTCGCTGGCCGACAAGGTCGCCGACAAGCTCGCCACTCGACTGGCGTCCTGATGGTTGAGTCAACGCACGTTTTTGGCCCGTGGCAAGGGTTTTCCCCGTCGCAACAAGTCCGGTACTGCATTCGCTGTGGGCTCGCCCAGTACCGCAACTACGGCACGCAGCCCGGGTGACGCGGGCGCATCTGCGCCAGGAGTTGTGCGCCGAGATTGTGGCGCTAGCTGCGATCTTCGGTGCAATCAGTGCAGTGCTTTTCTTCGCACCACGCAAAGTGGTTGTTACCGCGACCAACATCAATGTGTACCGCATTTGGCCTGACGTGTTGTCGGTTGGGGTCACGCGCGCGGCATGGGCTGCTATGTTTCTGTTGTGCGCAATCATTACGGCTAGTCTCATATGGCGAAGCACCGCGGGCTGGATCTTAGCTGCGGTGCTCATCGTCTTTTTTGTCAACGGAACATGGTTCGCGTCATACACCCTGCCCCTTATAAAAGGCCAGGGTTCAGCTATCGGAACAATCGTTTTCACGGCCCTACTCGCTTGGCCTGGGTTCGTGATCTACCGAGTGGCCCACGGGGCGGGGGAATGACTTGTGGCATCTCGCGGCAGACCTACCAACAACCCCCGCCGATAACACAGGCGTATACCTAGTCTTCTTCGGTACCGTTGTCGCTAGCCTCGCCGGTATTGCCGTCGCCTACATCAACAACCGCAAAAAGTCCGATCCGGTGCGCGTCAACACTGAGGACGGCAACCAAGTCGGTTCGCTCCGTGAGCGCCTTGCCGTCGCCGAAAATGAACTCAAAGGATTAAGCGACGACCACGACGAACTGTCTGAGATAGTCGAAATCGTGGACCGGCGAACCGGTAAAATCGAGCAGGTCAACGAACAAGTCGTCAAGTGGCTTGACGACAATCAACCAGGGTGGCGCTAATGGCACGACGACGAGCCCGCCGAACTGACGCCCCAATGCTCTCGGACGCGCAACAGGACGATGATGTTGTCGCGGTGCTGTCTCACACGAACCCGCACAGCAACCGTAACGTTGTTCTGGCGGTATTGTTCGCCGCTTTTCTCGTCATCGGCTGCATCGGCTACTTGCAGTATTCGACCAACGAGCGGCAAATGAACACCAATGCTCGGCTGGTCAAGCTAGAAGACTACGTGGCCCAAGCCAAGGTCAAGCGGGACGCGCAGAACAAAGCCATCAACGATGAGCTGAAAATCGCCGCCTGCGGGTTCCTTGACCGCCTACCCGCTAGCCCGCTGTGGGACCCAATGCGTGAGCAGTACGGCTGCGGCCCCGGCATCCCGGCCGACGAGTACCCGGCCGCCGCCATGGCTGTTACTGCCGACCAGTTCTATCAAGCTTTTCCGTCGACGCGGGACCAAAACAACTAGGAGACTCCATGAACCGCCAGTTCCTCACCGATCTCGCTGAGCGGGCCGCTAAGACGTTTGCGCAGGCCCTCATCGCCGTTCTCACCGTTCAGGGCGTCTCGGGCGTGCTTGACGTCAACTGGGGCCGCGCGCTGTCCGTCGCCGCCCTCGCCACTGTCGTGTCGGTGTTGACTTCGGTTGCGTCGCTGAACCTTGGCAATTCTGGCACGGCATCCGCTACTGACGCGGTTGAGCCTGTGCCCACCACCCAGTTTTGACCGCAACGTCGGCGCTGACCCCGCCGTACATTTACCGCGCCACGGTTACGCGCGTCATCGACGGCGACACCATTGTGGTTGACATTGATCTTGGCATGTATCACCACGAGGTGGATGTGCCGATCCGTCTCCGGTGCTGCGCCGCCCGCGAACTGCGCGACGAGGGCGGACCAGAAGCGCGCGACAATCTTGCTACGCTGCTGCCGCCGGGGACTGTGGTTTTGCTGTCAACCGCTAAGCCTGACAAGTATTCGCGCCGCTGGGATGCGTCGGTCCTTTATGCTGACGGTGACATAGTCCGCAACTTGTCCGCCGCTTTGGTAGCGACGGGGTGGGCTGTGCAATGGAATGGTCGCGGCGCGCAGCCTAAGCCGTCGTGGCCGCGCGTAACCGAGGAGCAGTAATGCCGCAACTTCACCGCATTAGCAACATCATCGCCCACGCAGCTAGCGTTTCTTACACGCCGCGCCAAGTGGCTAAGGCGTACAACGCGCCCATCGACACCTATGATGGCACTGGGCAAACCATCGGCATTATTGAGCTGGGCGGCGCGTACAACGCTGCCGACCTTAAGGCTTATGCCGCGAAGCTCGACGTGCCCGCCGCTAACGTAGCAGTCGTCAATGTGGGCAACGGCCGACCCGTGTCCGATGGCCCGAAGGGCGCCGACGGTGAGGTCATGCTCGACGTCGAGGTTGTCGCGGCGGTCGCCCCGGGCGTTCACCAGCGTCTTTATCTTTGCGAAAACACGAATGCGGGTTTTCTCGCCGGGATCAAGCAAGCTGTTGTTGAGTGCGGCATCGTGTCGATTTCATGGGGCGGGGCGGAGTCGTCGTGGGATGCCGCGACGATGGATGAATACGAGCAGGTGCTCGCGGCGGCCCGCGCTAAGGGCGTGGCCGTGTTCGTTGCCAGTGGCGACACCGGTTCACGCGACAGCACCAGCACAAACACCGTGGACTTTCCCGCGTCGTCCCCGTCTGTGATTGCCTGTGGTGGCACGCAGCTTCGGCTCAGCGACGATGGGTCCCGCGCGTCTGAGGTGACGTGGGATGACGACGACACGCAGTCCGCTACCGGCGGTGGCGTCTCCAAGCACTTCCCGGGCCGACAGGTTCCGGACCTCGCGGGCAACGCTAGCCCCACCACGGGCTACCAGATTCGCGTAGACGGCGGCACCTATGTGATCGGTGGGACGTCGGCTGTTGCGCCCCTTTATGCAGCTATGACGGCAATTATGCGACAGGCCAGTGGGGCGTCTTTCGATCTGCTGAACTTGGTGCTCACCAATCCGACGATCGCGTTCGACGTAACGATCGGCGACAACGGTGGGTACAAGGCCGGCCCCGGCCGAGACATGACCACCGGCTATGGCGTGCTTGACGTTGCCCGCGCCCTCGCGGTGCTCACCAGTGGCACGCAGGTCCCCGCTCCCGGCGGTAACCCCGCGCCCACCCCGACGCCCACACCAGCCCCAGAGCCCGTGCAGCCCATCCCTGCGCCCCCGGTCACCGCAAACCCACTCGACGGTTTTCCGTTTGCAGACTATCGAGCGTTTGAAGCGCACCCCTATTCGCTGAGCAAGCGCCGTATTTTCATTGCCCGGGTTAACGCCTGGATCTTGGCCCGCGACTAATCGGAGACAACGATGGCGTCCATTCAGCTGTATGCGCCTACTGGTGGAATTGTCACCGTCACCAGTTATCAGGACGCCCTCGTGAAGCTTTACACGCAGGGCTACTTCACGGTTATTGGGTCTAAAGATTCGAACTTGCAGGCGCTTGCGGGTGGCGCGGCACCTTACGGCGCAGGCGACCCGACTGCTATCGCCGGTGGCTTGTCGATTGATGTAGCCGATAAGCGGTATGTGCTGGTTACAGATTTCGCTAAGGGTGTTCAACACGCGGTCGCCAGTATTTTTGTTGGCCAAGGAACGTACAACGAAACAACGGGCCGCTTCACCCTAACCGGGACTGGGGCTGGGGGAAACGCTAGCGGCGGGGGCGGGGGTGCTACTACTGGCGGTGGCACCACAGGAAGCGGTAGCGGATCAACTGGCGGAACCGGCACAGTGACGACCCCAACCGTCAACTCTGGCAAATACCAGGCCACTTATCCGACGAGTTATTAAGGTAGACCAAGATGGCTATTGTTTTTTCGCAGGATCTTCCGCCGACGCGATCAACGGGGCAACCCGATCCAGCCGGCGACGTCAACGCTATCGTAAGCGCCGTGGCCGAGATCCGCGGAGTCGTTGGTGACGTGCAATTCAATTCGGGGGCCGGGGGGAACGTCGGTTCCATTGAAGCATCCGACGGGGTGCCGCCCTCGACTCCACCCGACGATGGTAAGTATTACTTTTGGTTCAACGCGGCCACTATCAGCATTTGACCCACGACTAGGCTTAAAGGAATTTCATGGACTTCTTCGTTGGAGCTACTGCGGCGGGCACCGGCGACGGCAGCTCCATTGCTAACCGAGGCGTGTTTACCAGCATGCGCACTGCCGTTGCTCGGGCGGCTGGTCTTACTGCCGCCGCCGATGGGACGTGGCCGCGTAACGCCCTGGAATCCGGGCGCGTACTGTTTCTGCCAGGAACGTACAATTTTAAGGACGCTTTCACTTCCATTCAGACGCTGGTTCCCGATGGCTTGACACTTGAGATTTGCCCTTGCGATTCGTCCGGTAAGCCGCTTGCTCGTGGTACTCGGCTGGTGCTTACGGGTGACCGCAACTGGCGCGGGACTCAGGATCCGTCGCCGAACACTGGCGGGGAGAAGGGGTCGACCGCGTTTTCGCTGGCTGGCGGTAGCGGCGGCTACAAGATCCACGGTTTCCACCTCAAGAACTGCGCGTACGGTATTGCTACCGCTAGCCTCGGTTCGGTCACCAAGGCCCAGTTTTATGACAACGAGTTCACGAATGTGCAGATCGGTTACGCCGCTCGCACGGATGGCACGTTCACGAATTGCACGTTTGACCACCGCATTCACAACAGTGACGGCACGTACAGCTTCGTGGAGACCTTCCACGGCTACTCGAAGGCCATGGGATCGTTCGGCACTGACTCCTCTTCGACCACACAGGGATCGTGCAACAACACGGTTCAAGGCATGGTCGGCTACGGTGGGCAGACCGGCGACGGGTTCCTAAATGGCTGGGTGCTGCTCGGCAACGTAAACAACACCGCGAACAAGAACAACGTGTTTGAGGATTGTGCGGCTACGGCCCTGGTCTCCCCGACCGCTAAGCCCGCCAGTGGCTCGTGGTACGGCTCGCAGGGCGATGGGTTTGCCAACGAAGAGTATGACACCGGGAACGTGTACAACCGTTGCGGTGTCCGCGCCTCCCGCGACGCTAACGGCAACATCATTCTTGGTACGGGCGCTGGTGACGGCGGTTTCGACATCAAGGGCGAGGGAACCGTCATCAATGACGGGTTCGCCGAGGACTGCAAGCGTTCGGTCCGTAAGCACCAGGACGATCACACCACTGGCGGCGGCACTCTCACGGTCAACGGGTTCACCTCGGTAAGCCCGTGGAAGCACGGCTATGACTCGTCGGGGGAGTCCGCGCACATTGAGACTGAGGGGTCCACGATTCGGGCCACCGGTTTCGTGGGCACCGACCCGGGTGGCATTGCATCCCTAGACCTGCTCGCCCAGGACCAGGGTGGGCACAGCGGCAACATTTACGTCACTGGTAGTTTTACCAGCCCGGGCCTGGTCAACAAGCCGCGCTCCAAGGACGAGAACGGCGTCATTGTTTACTCGGTGACGGGTTCGGCGTCCGCCCCCACCCCGGATCCGACGCTTCCGAAGCCGACGAATGTTACCGCAACCCAGGACGCGACCACCGGTCGTTCTGTGGTCAAGTGGACGCCGCCCGCGGGGTGCAGCAGTGTGCAAGTTTTTGAGCGCACCAACACGCCGAACAACCCGTTGGGTACGTTTACCCCCGATGTGACCACCCGCACGGGCGCGGTGCTCACCGCCGGCAAGTCGTACACGTTCTCCGTGATCGCCGTGTATCCGACGGGCATTTCCGCCGAGGTTGCGGCCACCCCCGCGACGCTGATCGGGCGGGCGGCTAGCACTGGTACCCCCACGTCGTCGGCCGCTCCCCTACCTACGATCACGATCACTTCCCCTGTTACGGGTGCCACGCTGTCCGGCTCCATCCCGTTGACTGCTACCGCGACAAACGCCACCCAGGTCAGCTACTACTGCAACAATGTTCTCATTGGTCAGGGAACTAGTGGCGCGTCCTGGGATTCCACCACGGTTCCCGATGGCGCCTACTCTTTAACGGCTGTTGCAACCAATGTTGACGGCGTGCAGGTCACGTCTTACGCGCAGGTTACGGTCGCTAACACGGTTGTGCCGCCGAGCACGATTCCGGTCGCGCCCACGAACGGTTACCCGCAGGGCCTGCTGGTTTATGATCGTTCCGCGCGGGACTGGGTGCCGTTCATTGGTGGCGTCGGTGATGATAATGGCGGTACGGCCAGCAACTTGCTGATTCAGTCGCAGCAGGCTGGTGCCGCCTACACGTTCGCCTTGTCCGATGGGGGAACGGCAGTCGATTTCTTGAGTGGTAGTGCTGTGACCGTCACGGTTCCGGCGAGCGCATCCGTCAACTTTCCGGTTGGTACGTCCCTGATCCTGCGCCAGTACGGTTCCGGCCAGGTCACGATCACCCCGGGGTCGACGAGTGTTCTACTGCGTTCTCGGGGTAACGCTTTGCGGACGGCGGGCCAGTATTCCGAGGTCGTGTTGACGAACCGTGCTGTGGATGAGTGGATTATTTCTGGGGATGTGACGGTGTGAGCACTCGCGCTGTTCGCGGCGGGATCATCAACGATTCCCGCCACCGCCCCACCCTCACCGCGGTACCGTTTCCGTCCGCTATCCCGGGGCTTGGTTTTTGGTTCCGAGCAGGTGACGTGACTAGCGCGGTGGGCGCACCCGTCACCTCATGGCCCGGTGCGGGCGGTGCCGATGCTGCCACGCAAACGGACACTACTTTGCAGCCCATCTTGGGCAACGGTTCCAACGGGCGCAAGACCGTTGTGTTCACTAACGACTCGCTTACCCTACCCGCGTCGGCGCTTGCTTCGACCAATGGAATGCCCGGGTTTACGGCTTTTCATGTGGCGATGAGCGCCGACGTTTCTACGGGAACCAAAACTGCTTTGTCTTTGTCGGGTTCGGTGTCGACCAACACCCGGTTCGCTTTACAGCTCAACAGGAGTCTGAACCTTCCGACTGTTGCTTTCCGCCGCTTGGACGATGACACGGCGATTACGTCGATTGTTGCGTTGAACACCGCCCCGATCTCTCCTAATGTTTTTTATGCACAAACCAGCACTTTGGATTACATCAACGGTGTTGGAAACGTTCGGCTCAACGGGACTGTCGTCAAAACTGGTACGTCAGCAGTTGGGCCGGGATCGGCTACCGCGTCACTCACTGGCACTATCGGTTCCAAGATCGGCGCCCTGATCGAGTTTTGGACCGGCTCCATTTCGGAGATCATTTTTTATCCGCGGGTGCTCACTGACGCCGAACGTCAACAAGTTCACGCCTACCTGCAATACCAGTACGGGATCACAATCACTGATTCGGGTGCGCAAGCGACGGTTGTCGCCCCATCTATCCGTATTACGGGTGTGACCACTACTGCGACGACCGCTACGGTCACGTGGGTTCTGGACGCAGGTAACAATGGTGTCACCATCACCGACGTCACCGCTGGCCGAGACAGTGTCGACTCGACCGGGTCCGGCGCGTACACGTCCCCCACGGACCCCGTGAGCGGGTCCAGGACGTTCGACAAGCTCGTCCCCGGCAACACGTACACATTCACCGTGCAAGGCCGCATCAACGGCGCTCCGTATGGTTCCCCGCAAACCGTAACGGCGACGATCTCCGCAGCAGCAGCGACACCCACGCCGGCACCTGCTCCAGCCGCTGGCACGACTGATGAGTTCACTTTCAAAAACACGAGCCTGTGGACTTTTGAGGGAACCACCGACACCAACGGTCAACTGTCCACGTCCCCGCCTGACAGTGACGTCATTTCCATCAACACCTACAACTTGACGGGAACCGCAGCCAGCGCCATTCTGGCAGCGCAAAGTTCCGTGGAAACTTATTTCTTGGCGTACACGGACGCCCCGAACAGTAACGCTATCGGTTTCAGTATTACGGGCGGTAGCATTATCGCGTTGTACCGCACGAGTGGTGCGCAAACGACTATCGGCACGGCCGCTTATGATGCGACGGCCCACCGGTACCTGCGGATTCGGGAAGCCAGCGGTACCGTCTATTGTGAAACTTCGCCGAACGGCTCAACGTGGTCCGTTATTGGTTTCAAGGCAAACGTAAGCTTCGGCGTGACCGCATTGCACTTCACGCTCGGCGCTTACGGTAGCGGCACAACGCCCGCCTTGTGGGAGTCCGCAACCCTGCCTGCCGCCGCCAGCACCACTGGTGGTTCCACTGGTGGTTCCACTGGTGGAAGTACGGGTGGTTATACGGGTACTACGCCGACGCAGTCCGCCGACGTGGGTAGCTTGTTCATCTCCGGTGTCAGCATTGACGGCGTCGATGATTCCAGCACCCGCGCGGGCAGCATGTACACGTGGCGCGGCGGCACGAAGCCGGTCGGGTCCACAAGCACCTGGAACGACTCCGACCCCACGACGCAACTCAATCAGTGGACGCTTACGGTCGCCCCCGGAAAACTCAACTGGTCCGGTGTTCTTGACATCGGCATGGGTGGCATTTACCCCAATCAGGGCGATACGTGGGCTGGTGCCGCGACCGGATCGTGCGATGCGCGTTGGACGACCGCTATCCAAAAGATCGCGGGCAACCGCGCCAGCAAGGCCGCGACCACCTATATTCGACCGTTCCACGAGTTTAACTCCGGTTACCCGTGGCAGATCACTGATCCGTCGATGATCCCCAACTTTATTGCCGCATGGAAGCGGCTTTACGGGATCATTAAGGCCCAGTTCCCGGCTGCACAGGTCGTGTGGTGCCCCAACCGGGAAGCGTCCGGGTCTTCCATCAAGACCACGGATGCATACCCGGGGAACGCTTATGTTGACGTCATCGGCGTCGACTACTACCTGCAATACCCGTCGTGCATGACGCAGTCCGATTGGGACTCGCAGCTCATGCAGACCGATGGGAACGGCGGGCCGAAGGGTCTCGGCGCGTGGCGTGCGTTCGCCATCGCGCAGGGTAAGCCGATGTGCATTCCCGAGTTCGGCGCTAGTCACGATTTCGGCGACCAGGCCGGGGGACTCACCGCCTACCTCAACTACCTTGAGCAGTACCAAGGTAGTGGTGTAGGCCAGTTTATTTACGCGAACTATTTCAACACCGCCACGCAGGGAGACGATTACGGTTCGCGCTACGGGCTGTACCCGTACACGTTGCAGCCGAATGCAGCCGCCGCCTATAAGGCGTGGCATACTGCCCGCGGTACTGTCGCGACGAGTAACACCGCCACGGATAATGGCGACGGCACGTACAGTATGGCCGTAGCCGACAACGGTGACGGCACGTACACCACGCCCGGTGCCGATAATGGTGACGGCACCTACACCCTCTCGTCCTAGGAGCCGCACCTGTGGCAATCGTTGCCTACACCAAGGCGCGTATCGATGCCCTGCTCGCCGCCCTCAACGGCCAGTACACGACCGCAAGCGCTGGTCAGGCACTCGCGACACGCATCGCCGCGCTAGAAAACAATGCGCCAGCACCAACCAAGAGTCCCATCGTCGCCGCGCCCACCACGGCCAGCTCGTCGGTGGCGCGCTGGTGGATTCCCTACGGCAACGTCCCGCACTGCCGCGTCACCTACACGACGGGCGTGAACGCGTCCGGGCAGATGCAGGTTACGTGGGCGGGCTCCATGCCCGATGTGCGAGCGCGCACCAGCAAGCTGGAGACTGGTGTCGCCGCACAGGCCCAAGACGGGTGGCAGGCGTACGTCGTTGACCTGTCCACGAATACCACGGTCGCCGACTCCGGGGTGCAGTCCGGTATTGCCGAGGTATGGGTGGTCACGGGCCTCACTCCGGTCGCTGGCCGCCGCTATCAAGGCTTTGCACGGGTTCGCTCCGTTGATGGGCAGTGGTCCCCGTACGGCAGTACCCGCTTCGTGGTTCCCACGGGCACGGTCCGCTACTTTGAAGACTATGGCGCGATCGGTGATGGTGTTCACGTCGACGGCGCGGACTACCCAAACAAGATTTATACGGGCCCGATCCGTCAGGCGATGGCCGCGTGCCGGCCCGGTGACGTGCTCAAGTCGAAGAATCCGGGTGTGACCGTTGCGGGCGTCTCGGTTACGGGCACGACGGTGACCGCGGCGAACGCATCGTTCTCGTCCAGCATGGTCGGCAAGAAGATCATGGTGCACCGTGCTGGTGTACGCGACGCGACCGGGGATTCCTACATTTGGCGGACCACGGTCAGCGCCGTGTCCTCCGATGGCACGAGCCTGACCCTCGCGGCGGCGGTGAAGACCGCGCAGACCAGCACTCGCGTTGTCATCGGCTACCCGGAGTATCTCACAGGCCACATGGACGTGGACAGCAACGTCAACGCGGGCAGTGGCGGTTTCACGGTCGATGGCACGGGATGTCTTTTTACCTCAACCAGCCCCGACTCGGCTGGTTTTCACACTGCGATTCCCGATGTCACGTACATCAACGTTCATTACTGGCATCGCAACGTGACTGTGCGCGGCAACGGCAAGAACGGTGACAGCGGCACATTCTTCACCGATGGTACTAACGCTGTCGGTGGACGGTGGATCGGATGTTATTCCGAGCGCGCCCGCGACGCCGCATGGCTGTTCTTTTCCGGCCCCTCGGACATGCACGTCGTGGACTGCATCACCGACCATTCCAACGCGGACCCGTTCCACGTCACGGGCAGCTCGCACGACATTCAGTTTATTCGCCCGACCGCTATTTACATTGGCGACGACGCGACCGCCAACATTGGCTACCGCTCCGACGGCGACTCCAAGCGGCCGTACAACATTTATTGGGAGAATCCTAAGATGTTCGGGCAGGACTGGGGGCGTGGGCTCAGCTTCGGCGGCTGCTACAACGTGCTCGCCACCGATGTGACGCAGGATGGCGGCGCGATGGCGTCGTTCCTCATCGGCTCCGATGGCGACCAGGCCAACACCAATCACGTGCAGGTCCGCCGGTTCACGATCACGAATCCGCACAGCCGCGTTGGCCTTAAGCCCACGTACACGCAGGGCGCATCAACCACCAGCACTATTGCTAACGACCCTTGGCTCAAGCTACTCAACAATGGGTCGACCACTCCGCAAGCCGATATTCTCATGGAAGACGGCACCGTGGATGGCGGAAACTTCATTCAAGTCGTCAGCTACGGCGGCGGCGCATTCAACGATGCCAGTGTGGTCCTGCGCGGTATTACCATGACCGGTGCAACTAGCTCCGGCACCAACTGGGTCGACCAGTCCACGTATGCCGGGCATTTGGATTTCCGCGGCATTACTGTGCCGACCGGTTCTAGTCCGCAAGCCGCCCCGTCCAACCCGAACAGCTAAACCATTCACTACTCATTGAGGAGGCTGGTCGTGGGATCGGTAGTCCTGCTAGACCCGCAAGGCAAGACGGTTACGGTCACCGATACCTACGATTTTCTCGTCAAGATATATACGCAAGGTTATGAGCCGCAGTCTGGGTCGATTCAATCAAATCTTGACAAGATTAAGGGCAATGGCGAGCTGGCTCCCGCGTTGCGGGAACTGCTGACGCTCGGCGACTTTGCCAACCCGCAGTCGGACGTTAACAAGGTGCTGCAAGGCATGTTCACGTCCACGCCGCCCACAACGGACGCTAGTAAGCTTACGTCAGGTATTTTGCCGGCGGCGCGGGTCGGGTCGGGGTCCGTGACCGCAGCGAAACTCGCTAGCGATGTGCCTGGTGCTATTGCCGTCGCGCCGGAACTAAGGGCGGCCTCTGGGTCAGTCGCGGCGGTCGTGACGGCGTCCGGCGCGCTGGTGGTGCAGAAGCACAACCCGGTCGACGCCAGCAGCGGCGCCCGCACGATGACGCTGCCGATCGGCGCACCGGAGGGCTCGCAGCTGTCGGTCGAGAAGGTGGACATCAGCACGAACACGGTCACGATCACGGGCAACCTCCGAGGCACCGCGAGCTCGTCGATCGCGCTGGTCTACCAGCGGGAGACCGTGCAGCTGCGGGCGGACGCCTCCGGCTCCTGGTGGCCGACCGCTGGCCACCGCACGAAGACCTCTCTGGACACCGCATCCGTCGCCGCCGTGAAGGCCGCGATCACCGCCGGCGACATCGTCACCGGGACGACCGTTGACCCCGCGGTCCAGATCGGCGACTCGCTCACCCAGAACTGGAGCGCCTACAACACCGCTCTCGCGGCGGCGCTCGGCCGGCCGCTGAACAACATCGGCATCGGCGGCCAGGGGACGCTGCAGATCGCGGCCCGCCAGGGCGGCTCGCCCGCGCTGCTGACCGTGACGGGCAACGTCATCCCGGCCAGTGGCGCGGTCGCGGTCACCGCCTACAGCGTCAACCTGCTGGCCCGCCCCAGCGACGGCACGCAGTCCATCAAGGGTGTCCTCGCCGGCGTCTCCGGCACCCTGCAGATGGCCCAGTCCAGCGGCACCTGGTCGTACACGTTCACCCGCGACACGGCGGGCATACCCATGCCATGCTCGCCGAACACCCCGTTCGTGACCGGCCTCGAGTACGAGGACGCCTGGCCGATCATCTGGACCGGCCGCAACGACATCGGCCAGGGAGCCTTCCGCACGCCGCTCGCCGACATCGTCACCGCGATCAAGGGGATGCTCGCCTGGTCTCGGCGCGGACAGCGAGCCGTCGTCCTCTCGGTGCTCCCCCGGGCCGACGAGGACTCCACTGGGTCCGCCGCTCGCACGATCCTCGACCAGCTCAACGCAGGGCTGCAGTCCGCCTTCCCCCAGGCGTTCGTCGACATCGCCGCGATCTTGCGCACCGACGCCGCCTTCGCCATCGCGGGCATCACCAAGACCACCCAGGACGCCACGGACATCACCAACGGCCTGACCCCGACGTCCTTCCGCGGGTCGGACATCGTCCACCTCAACGCCGCCGGCTACACCGTGCTCAACACGGTCCTGCCGCACATCCTGGACGACCGAGGCTGGCACGCGGCATCCCTCGCCAGCTACCCGTCCGGCGCGTCGACCGCAGCCCTGCACGACAACGGGGTGGCCGGGGCGACCCACCGCTACGTCCCCAGCGTGCTGGCGCTGTCCAGCGGCACCGCCGCGAGCACCCTGCCCGACTCGATCGGCTCGGCCACCCTAGCAGCCGTCGGCACGTCCGCCGGCAACCCGACGGTCACCGCCGAGGGCGCCGGGCAGGTGCTCTCGTTCGTCAGCACCACCGGCAAGTCGATGAACGCGACCACCACCGTCGCCACCCCGTTCACCGTCGCCCTGGTGGTCAAGTCGACGGCCACCGCCTACAACATCGCGGTGGTGGACGGCTACCGCATCCAGAGGGCCAGCAACGGCTCCTGGGCTCTGGCTGGCGGGGCATCCGATGGATCCACGGCACTCGTGACGCTGCCCGGTTCGGACAACTACGTGGTCATCTTCGGGGTGTGCAACGGGTCCAGCTCTCAGCTGGCGGTGAACGGGACCGTCACCAGTAGTGCGGGCAGCATCGTAGGACCCGGAGCGGGGCTCAGCGGGAAGATCCAACTCGGTCCGCAGGTGTCCGGCGCTTCGCTGATCAACATCGCCGAGGCCAACATCTGGCCGTTCGCGCTCACCGCCGCCCAGCAGGCGGCGCACATCACGGCGATGAAGGCGCGCTACGCCTTCATCGCCTGACGGTTCCTGCGGCGCCAGTCAGCAAGCTGGTTTCGCTCCATCCCCGGTGCGCCTTACCGACGAACGGTCCGCTTGATCCGCTCCTTGGCCTGAGCCTTGCCCCAGCCCAGTCCCCAAGCTGGCCAGTAGGTGAGGGGCAGTCGCCCCCGACCCTGTTTGATCGCGAGCTCGCTCGGGCGGGGGGAGCTCAGCAAAGCCGCGGCTCTGTCGGCCAGTTTTAGGTGGCCGAGGGCCGTCGGATGGATACCGTCCGGCTGCATCAAGCGGGCGCCATGCAACTCGGCGTCGACCACGAGCAACCCGTGCCGCTCAGCGACTTCTCGCACTTCCGCGGTCGCGGCCTCGGAGTAGGGAACCGTGAGCACGAGCACTCGATCGCAGCAGTCGACGAAGCGCGCGGCAGCAAAGTCGAGGTTGCGCTTGAGCTTTGAAAGGTCCAGTCCCAGATAGGCGTCGTTGGTGCCCATGTTGAAAGCGCCGACTTCGTACTTCCCCGAGACGCGAGGGAGTAACTCGCGCACGATGTCGTCGGACGTCGCGCCGCCTCGGGCGAAGCGCATGTAGGAAAGCCCCATTGCGTCTGCAACCCATTGCGCCCACGACAGCGACGGCACCCGCGCCATCGAATTGGCGTGACCGTTCACGATGCTGTCGCCCACGGCCAGTAAGCCCCCGCTCATGCGAGGACCTTATCGGGCTCCAGCGTCCCTATCCGTCCGCTGGCACTGAGGGGGCGCTACGTCCCACCGATACTAGCCCCGCCCGCTGCCTTAACTGGTGGCGGGCGGGGCTAGTTGCGTGTTCAGAACAAGATAATGAGCGCGACGACCCCGAACGTCGCCATGGCCCACCAATTGTTGTGGTGTACGGGCGGCACGGTGATGATGTGCGTTGGCTGGCACACGCCCCCGTACACGGACAAGCCCGGGCCCTCACAGTACGTGTCCTGCGGGTCCATGACGGGGTGCGCGGACGCTGCACCAGCACCGCCCACGGTGATCGCGGCGGCCGTGGTAGCGACGATGAGGGACTTGCGGAGCTTGGTCACAGCTGACCATTCTCGGGCAGGTAGCCCAACTGCTCGGCGATGGCGAGAGCCTGTGCGGCGTACTCAAACTCGCGCACGTAGTCCGACACAAACGGCGCGCCCGTAAGACATAGCGTGGGCTTGCGACCGGGGGCTTCGATCAGCTCCCCGGACCTAGTGGTGCTGGTGACGTGACGAAGGTGGGTGCGGGTCGTTGTCATGGGCCTAGCTTGACACACGTCCGACGTCAGTGCAAGAAAAGTTTGTCCGCGTGTCTTGCGCGGCGACTGCGGACCCGCTACGTTCATCCCATGAACACACCGAGCCGGCGGCTAGCCGACCACCTCATCGACGGGGGGCTAGACGCATTCGTGCACGCTCGACGAGCTGAGGGCATGAGTAATCGCAGCCTCACCGTCGCCATCTACTCCGCGACCCACGGCCAGGTCGACATCAGTGAGACCACGGTTCGCGCATGGTACCCAATTAAGGAGGCAAACTGATGGGTGACCTTGGCCCGATCCGTCGTCGCGTCGATTTGGAGCCGATCCCCGAGTCGGCGCCCGTTCCTGAGCGCGCCCCCGAGCCGCAGCGAATCCCGGAGCCGGTCCGATGAGCAACGGCGGTCTCAGTGGATACGGCAATGGTGGCTGGATCACGCCGCACTCCCAGTGGGCAAACGCAGTGCGCGCTTTGTCAACTTTGCCAGGGGGGACCACATCAACGCCCGCTAAGTCTAACGACTTCGCTGGTGCTCCGTTCGATTTCGCACTCGGTGAAGTTTACGGCATGCGTATGTGGCACATGGACGGCTACGGGCGACTGAGGGCGCGCAACTGGAACCGCGCTAAGCCGTGGCGTCCCGGAATAAATGTGGCTAAGTGTGAGGCCGAGTCGGCGAACACGTCGCTTGACGCAGCCGTTGATCCTTCGGGACGTGGTCGCAAAGCCGTCGAGGTTTCCGTTGATTACACGTATAGCGGAACTAGCGAGTTTGCAGTCAAATGGGATGACGGCCAGGTTGAGCTACTCGCCAAGCTGGAGTTTGCCACTCGCAATTTCGACCATGACACCCCGTCCGAGGACTGCCAGTGTGGTTTTTACGCCTACACGGACAGCGTGCACGCCGAGGTTAAGTCACAAACCCGAAACGGCGTTGAGCCCGCCCTCGGCATCATCAAAGGCACTGGTCGCACTCTGATCGGCACGAAGGGTTTTCGCTGCGAGAAGGCGGAGATCGTGGGGTTCCGCGACCCGACCCGTGGCGGCGCGAAGACCGATGTTTGGCGGGTGCAGCAACTCGCCAACCTGCGTCGCGTCTACCCTGACGTGCCGATCCTGGACAATCGTGCGGCGCTCCTAGAGTTCGCGCCGCTCACGAACACCCTGCCCGATCCGAGCACCGACGAGTTTTGGGAGCTGCCGTGAAGCACCGCGCGTGGGGCCGGCACAGCGACGAGAACGATCATCAGCCCGAGGACAAGCTGCGGCACTTGGAGCGCCGTTACTGGCAGGTGCACCCGGATACGCGGCCACTCCTGTCCCGGTCCGCGCCACCAACCATGCCGATCCGGGTCGTGGTCCTGTGATGTGGCTACTCGCCTGGCCCGTTCTGTCGGTCCCTGCTGCTCTACTCGTGTCAGGCATCATCCGGCTTCGCGACAAGATGGAGGCACCGTGAATGGCGAAGAAGTTAGCGTTCTGACCGACGAAGATGTTTGCGTTTTGTATGGGTCTTACAGAATGCGCGACTCGCTTCCGCCGGAGTGGTTAGTGGAGTGCTACCGAAGCGTCATGCGTCGCGCCTATCGAGCACGTAAGTCGGGGGCGCGACGTGGCTGACTGCATCGACGGCCACCGCAAGCATGACTGGGGCCGATGGGAACCCGTTTCGCTGCACGCTGAGGATTATCTCGCTGGACGTCAGCGCGCTGAGTGTCGCCGTTGTGGCAAGCCTCGGTGGTCCTGGTGACCCCCGAGGCTCGCCTACTCCGCGCCAGTCTCGCGCTTGTCGCAACCTGCGCGCTCACTCTGTGGCTGATCCGCGAGGGTAGCCGCCTCGCCGCGTGGCTTGACCATTTCGACTGCTGCCCACACACCGACACGGAGGACGAAGACTGATGGCTATTACACGCGAGCAGGTTGCCGACTTACAGCCTGGCGATGTCGTCCGCCTTATATGCGATGCATGGCCGGCCGGTGCTGCCTTAGAAGGCGCCGTAAGTCTTAACAAAAGCGACGTACTCATTGTGCGGTTGCCTGACCGCGACGGGCAGTACTGGTTGCGCCAGTCGGACGGCTCGGTTTTCGACGGAAAAAATCGGACCCTCACCGTCATTTCCCGCGCCCCGCGCACGCTTTACATAAACCACCCACGCACCGAGCCCCGCGCTGGGGACGTGGCTAAGGACGCGACTGGAACCGAGCCGTCAGGTCACACATGGCACTACCTCGGCGACGAGGAAGATGGTTATTACTGGTGGCGTTTCGATGACCGCATGCGCAATGGACAGCCAAAGGTCATGCGCCTTTTGATCGACGGTGAAATCGGCGAGGTTGTCCCGTGATCGCGAACAAGCCAATTCCCGTTACTATTGTCCGGCCCCGCGATCCAGTCAGCACCATTGTAGTTTCACTCAGCCGAGCGTTTCTCAGCTCCTATTTTTTGATGCTTATCCTGGGGGTGTTGACCACCTGGCATGTTAGCTACTGGCATTCAGTGCTAATCGTTCTCGGTGCTGGTTTATTGCGCGGCGACATCGCGTACTTGTCTTGGTCACGCGCCGGCAAAAAGGACGATGCGGCATGACCCCCCGCACGGTCGCTGATGTCTTGGATGCGACGGCCACATATCTCGCGCAGCCCGACACCGCGTGGCAGCGGTACAGCCCAGATTTTGAGAATACGAGTACCTGGCGGCGATCAGTAAGCGGAGCCATTGCTGGACAACTGGCACCAGCGGATGTGTGGGGTAACCCAATGGAACTGACTGCTCTCCGCCAGACCGCCGATCTGGCCGCCGAAACCGTTGATTTTCTCGCCCACTACCTCATCGACTACGTAGGTGATCACGCCGTGTGGACGGGCGACGACGAGCAGTACCCGATGGAACTGGACCCCGTGGAAACGATCCTGTCGTGGGAGACGGACGCAGTGCCTGGATGCAAGCTGCCCGAGGCGGCCGACGTGCAGGCCGTGCTCACAGCGGCGGCAGTTAACTATCGGATGCGCGCGGCCGCTAGGGCCGAGCGTGAGGCGCTGGTCGAGAGGGATGGGTGCGAGGCGTGAACGTACGTGACGAAATGGCCAAAGCGTTGAGTAACTGGGCAGCGGAAGAAGGATTTCCCGGTCTGAGCTATGGCCCGTACGCCGACGCGATCATCGCGGCCGGTGTCGTAAAGCGGGCCGAAAAACACGCCGCCGCCGACGAGCTAGAGCGGTGCGCTGCGGAAGTTCGCGAACACCATGGCACGGCGAGCTCGGTCGCCAAGCGATTCGAAGCTGCCGCCATTGCTCTCCGAGCCGAAGCTAACCCGTGACCCGTTACGTCGCCACGCACGCGGACCCGCTGACCACGGTCATACGCCGTACCCGCTGGTATCCGCAACGCCAGTACGGGTGCGGCTGCGAATCCGCCCGACTCTGCCAGCAGCACTCGGCTATCCGCGCCGCTGAACATTACGACCCGACGCTCATACCGGAGGACGCACGATGAGCTTGACGTTCAATGCGAAGACGCACCGCTACCGCATGGACAAGCAGCATGTGTCAGGCGTGACCACGGTCCTTGGTAAGGCGATTCCGAAGGATGCGCTCAAGTTTTGGGCGGCCCGCACCGTAGCTGAGTACGTGCACGAGCACGAGGACGATGTGGCCGCGTTGCGGGCGATGGGTGGCCGCAAGCTCGTGGAGGTGCTTAAGCAGGTTCCATTCGACAAGCGGGACGATGCGGCGCAGCGCGGCACCGATATCCACGAGATCGCCGAGGATCTTGTGTGGGGCCGTGAGGTTGACGTGCCCGAGGGCCTGGTGGACATCGCTGCCGACTTTGCCCGTTTCCTGGACGACTGGTCCGTGGAGCCGATCCTCACGGAAAAGTCAGTGGGCAACCGTAGCCTTTGGTACGCGGGCCGGTTTGACTTCATCGGCCGCGTCGGGGGAGTGTTCGGAGGGCAGGTGACTTGCTTGGATTGGAAGTCTAGCAAGGGCGTGTACGCGGAGACCGCGCTACAGACCGCCGCCTACGCCCGCGCCGAGTTCTACGTTACCGACGATGACCCGGAGGAGGAGCTGCCGTTGCCGGAAGTTGAACGGCTGGGTGTCGTGCACCTGACGCCCGATGGGGTCCGAGTCTACGACCTGGGCGACCCCGACGAGCATTTCAAGCTTTTCAGGCACATTGCCTATGCGGCACAGCGCCTGCCGAAGATGGACGATCTTGTCAAGGTCCCTGCACCGAACCCCACGGAGGATGCACAGTGAGCGAGCCCGTTAACTTTACGTCGTCCATCGACTTGCCCGATGGACGCAGTATTTACGTTTCCGTCGCAGTCCCCGCTGATCACGCCGCCGGACTGAGCTGGGAATACACCGCCGAGAATGCTGAGATCGCTCAAATGGCGGTGGCGCAGGTGCTGCGGCTTATGCTGCGCGGCGATAAGTCACGCGCAGAGCGTGCCGCCGAGGACGCCGAAGATAATGAGGTGGCTTTCTGATGACTGAAGTCGAGCAGTATCAGCAGCCCGCCGAGCTGGCCGTAGCCGATCCTACGGGTGGCCGTCTCGTCGCCTGGGCTGGCGCTGGCCGTGCCGCGTATGAGATAGCGCGTGCTATCGCGGACACCGATTTTATCCCTAAGCATTTCAAGGGCAAGCCAGGGGACATCATGGCCGCGCTCATGCTTTCGGATGAGCTGCGGTTGCCGCCCGTTTCGGGCCTGCGATCCATCTACGTGATCAGCGGAACGCCCGCGTTGTACGCGCGGACGATGGTCGCGTTGGCGATGCAGCACGGGCACGAGGTGTGGACGGAAATGTCCACGGACGCCGAGGTCGTGGTGTGCGGTAAGCGCAAGGGCAGCGAACACGTCGAGCGAGCAAGCTGGACAACGGCCCGTGCGCGGAAGGCCGGGTACACCAGCAACCGCAAGTACGATACCGATCCTCAGTCGATGCTCTATAGCAAGGCCGCCGCTGAGGTTGCCCGCAAGATCGCACCCGACGTACTTTCCGGCGTGCCGTACTCCGTGGAGGACTTGGAGTTGGAGCAGCCGGAGCCAGCTGCCCGGGTGTCCCGCCGGCAGCCCGTGAAGCGGGAGACGCCGACGGTCCCGGAGCCCGAGTTTGATGAGCCGGCTCCAGCCCCAGAGCCGGTGGCTGTCCCCGCCGAAACCATGATCACCCGCGCTCAATCCGGGAAGCTCCACGCCCTCCTCAAGGAATGCGGCATCACCGACCGCGAGGTTGGTTTGGCCTACGTGAGCCAGGTGATTGACCGGAAGATCGAGTCAACGAACGAGCTAACGAAGGCGGAGGCGTCGCGGGCTATCGACCAGATTGAGAAGGAGAAGGAACCCGCCGAGCCTGAGCCTGAGCCGTCCGAGGCGTGGCCGGCGGTCGCTGGGGCCGAGCAGCAGGAAATTGGATCATGAGCGGGCCGCGGTACGTGTTCGTGCTCGGCTACGGCGTAACTATCGGCAACCCCGACGACCCGTGGGGGATTACTCTTTACCAGCGGCGCGTAGTTGAAAACCGCGACCACGCCGATGAGCTTTGTGAGCAGGCCAAGCGTGAGGGGCACGTTGAAGCTGACGTGTACATGCTCATCCCCCCGGATACGTTTCCTAATGGCGGTCGTGACTGAGGCGGCGTTTCAGCGCGCCGTCCTGGACCTAGCCGCCTGGCACGGCTACACGCTGGTCTTCCACGACAACGATCCGCGCCGTAACCGCCGTGGGTTTCCAGACTTGGTGCTGCTGCGGGAGCGTGACGGCCGGCTGCTGTTCGCTGAGTTGAAGTCCGCGACGGGCAAGGTACGTCCGGAGCAGGCGCGGTGGCTGGCGGCGTTGCAGTACGGGGGGGCGCTCGCGTTCCTGTGGCGGCCAGCCGACTTGGAGGACGGTACGATCGGCCGCGTGCTGGCGGAGTGAGGGCTGCCCGGGTTGGCTTCGGCTGGCCCGGGCAGCTTTTTTGGCGTAGCCCTCTTGCACATTTGGACTACAGGGTTGTAGTCTCATGACATGACCTCGCAGCGCACAATAAAGGTTCGCGTTCCCGTCACGGTGGAGATTGACCTTGACGCTTATCGCACCGAGTTCGGTTTGGAGAGCGTCGGCGAGGTCCGCGAAGACGTCAAGCGCTACATCGCCAGCAGTGTTCAGCAGCACCTTGACTCACTCGGGCTGCTGGCCGAGTGAAAGTAGACCACGACCAGGGAGACGCGATGAAGACCACTGTCCAGACAATCCGCCAGCGCCTAAATGCCATGCATGCCGAGCTCTACGACATCGCAGAGTGTGCCGAGGACATCGGTTGGCTCGCCGTCCTCCATCCACTGGAAGCAGCTCTCGGTCGAATCGAAAATGCCACTACTGCCGCCGAGCAGTACGAAGGCGGACAGCTTGAGGCTCGTGACTAATCTCGCCCCCCCGCCCCTCACCACCTTAGGCGTCACCTACCGCCAACTAGACCACTGGTGTAGGCGCGGCTACCTGCACCCCGCCAACGGACACCCGGGCAGTGGCAATCGCCGCACCTGGACCGATAGCGAGCTAGCCGTAGCACACCGCATGGCCCAGCATGTACGCAACGGCATGTACCCGCGAGCAGCCGCACAGCTCGCACGACAGGAGGAACAGTGACCACGTACAACAACCGCAGCGACGCGAGCGACGCCGAGTTCCAGGCGTTGGACGAGCGCGAGTACGACGAGCCCACCGTTGAGCGGGTCGCGGCGGCACTAGAAGCTGTCGCCGTCCGCGACCTCGGCCCCGATGGTGCGTTTCCGATGGAAGACTACGCCCGTGCCGCTATCGACGCGATGAAGTCCACCCGCACCCCCACGAGCGAGGAGACGAACCGATGAGTACCCGACGCACCGTCACGGTCGCCAGCCCGATCGGCGCCCGCACCGAACTCACTCCCGCGGCCGACCAACTGCTGCGGGACCTGGAGGCCCGCGTCTACCTCGCCCGTCAGTGCTGGCTCGTCGCAGCACCGCGCGGCCGTAACGCCGTCGTCGTCCCGGTCGACTACAGCCACGTCCCGGAGCGGCTGCGCACCGTCAACGACGGCACGGCCTATGAGCTCGCCCGGTACGGCCTTGTCGACCTCGGCGACTGGCAGGACGCTCCCCGGTACGCCTGGCGCTCACCCACCGACCGCAACCGCGGCCGCACCATCACGCCCACTCAGCTCGGCCGGCAGCGCCTCAGCGAGCTGGCGCTGCAGCTCGAAGCCGACAACATCCGCGCCCAGGCAGCCACCCCGTGACCGCCCCCGAGCAGGCGCAGAACAGCGGCCAGACCGGTGCTCAGATCACCGCTCAGCGCACGGACGTTCGGTCGTCTGGGGCGCGCGGTCGGGGCTGCTCGTGCGGTCACCCGGCGGCTGTGCACGCGCACTACCGCCCGGGTAGCGACTGCGGCTCGTGCTCGTGCTCGTGCCCTCGGCTGCGTCGGCGGCTGCTGGCCCGCGTGATCGGCCGGGTGCAGCGATGAGCGAAAAGCGCATCGTGATCGCGTTCCTGTTGCGGGACCTGTCGTTGGTCGCTGCCGCGTTTCTAGCCTCCGCTCTCGTGTCCGTGCTCACGGGCGCCGTCATCTGCTTTGGAGTCTTCGGCCTCGTGAACTGGCTGTCGGGGATGCTCCCGTGACCGCGGCCGAGAACCCCACCCCGGGGACGGACAGGCTGCCGGGACCGTTGGAGCGTCGTTGCTGCGGCGCACCCGATTCCGGCGTCTGCCACCAGTACGGCCTCTGCGTCGCCTACGGTGCTCATCCCGCCACCCCGCCGCCGGTGGGCACCGAGCGAGACCAGCAGGCAACGGTGATGCCGCCGGTCGGTCTGCGCCCGCGGTGGCTGTCCAACGAGATGCGGGATGACGAGATCACCGCGGCGATCGGCCGGTACGAGGCGGTCGGCCTCGACGTGCCTGCCGAGTGGCGCGACGAGCTTGCCGCCTTGTCGTCCCCGCCCGCGCCGGTCCCGGACACGGCGGTACGGGAGCAGGGTCGCGACGCTGACGCCCTCCTCGACACCCGAGCCGGTCTCGCCCTCGCTCACCAGGCGTGGGGTGAAGGGGCATCCACGATGCTGCGATCCGTCAACGAGCACAGTGACGGTGACCTCTGGGCGCGTCCGTCTAGTCCCTACCTGGCTCCGCTCATGGCGGCAAAGCGGCAAGAGCCCGCCCCGGCCCCGGAGGTGGCCGGACCACCGCCCGTCCCTTACGACGAGCACGAGCGGCAGGTGCTCCAGCTAGTCGACGAGCGTGACCGGCTGGAGTCCATCGCCGACGACCTCGCGGCCGCGATCGCACCCGCCGAGGTGCTCGGCGAGCACTCGTCGGAGAACAACCCGTGGCGGAACGCCCTCGACTATGCCGAGGGCTGCCTCGGTCCCGAGCCCGCCCCGGCCCCGGAGGTGGCCGCGCTGGTGGAGCAGCTGACCAACCTCGCCTACGACTGGAGGGGCGTTGCCCGCGACTACCGCCACGCTGCGCCAGGCTCATACGACGCTGGCGCCCGCAACGCGCACGTCCAGCTCGCCGCCGAGCTGCTGACCGCCCTGGGTGATGGGCGATGAGGTCGCCAGCGCAGTACCGCTCGCTCGGCGTGATGCTCGACCGAGATGACCACGAGGTGCAGCTCACCGTCAGCCTGTGGTGGTTCGACTTCTCCTGGTCGTGGTCACGACGGTGTTTCCGGTGAGCGCCGACGAGGCGGTGCGGGCCGAGGCTGCTGTGGGCGCGCTCATGTGGGCGGCGTGGACCGTGGAGCACTCGCCAGGCATCCAGCACCAGGCCCGGGCCGTGACCGAGATCCGCGACCGGGCTGCCGCGCTGGCTGCCTCAACGGCCGGCGGGACGGACGAGGCGGGCCGGATGCTGGCCCGCTACTACGACCTCATGGACGAGATGGCCGGGGACGACCAGGTGCTGCGCAAGCGCATCGCTGCCGGTCGTGCCCGGCTCGCCGCCCGGTCCGGGGACGACGGACTCAGGCAGCGCTGCTCATCCTGCGAGCACGAAGCGCGGTTCCACCAGCCTGACGGCTGCTGGTACTCCGTCACCAACGCCCGCCCGAACACGACCGTCGGGTGTCACTGCGGTATGCCTCGTCGTGCTCTGGCTGGCCCCGAGGCACCGCAGCACGACGACGGGAGCGGACGTGGCTGAGCTGCTGACGTGGGATGACCTGTGCAATCTGCCGACGTGGACCGACTCGTTCGGCAACGTGCGCCCGACGCTGCGCCTCATCTACCTCGCTGGCGTCCCCGCGGTTGTCGTCCCGACTCGGATGCACGAGCCCGGCTGGTACATCCGCAGTGGCAACCACGACAACCTAAGCCGGTACTGGAACCTGCGCAGCGACCAGGACTACCAGCTGATCCGGCAGTTGTGCGCCGCTGGTGCCATCACGGCCCGCGAGGACGGACCCCGGTGACCGCTCAGTCCACGTCCCGGGGTCGCACCTGGTCGGCGAGCACGTGCTAGTTTTCACCCCCGCCTAAGCAAAGGACGCCCATGAGCCTCAACGCATCAGTCCTAAACCGCATCAACGCCCACACCACCGACCCAGACATCCGCGCCGAACTAGCCGAAATGCTGGGCCTGACCCGCAACGGTATCCCGCAGGACGACGACACCCGCCACTACGGCCTCGCGGTGCTCAACGGCGAGGGCCACCAGAAGCTGAGCGACCCGTCCACGTTGCCGATCACGCTGAAGCCGAAGACGTCGACGGCACCGGAGTCGCTGCGCAACCTGCCGCCCGCTAAGCCCATTGAGCGCCCCCGTAAGCCAGCGCCACGTAACCCGCCACCGCGACCCGCGCTCAGCCCGCACGGTACGGAGGCGGCCGCTAAGCGGCACGTCATGTTGCGGGAGCCGATCTGCGACGTGTGCGCCGCTGGTCGACTTGCCCGCCGCAAGCCCATCGTGAACCGCGCGACCGCTAAGTGCGCCACGGAAGCTGGGTATGTTCGACACTTGCGGGAGAAGACCGTGATCTGCCAGCCGTGCCGGGAGGCGCACCGCGTATACAAGCGGGCATCGGCGGCCAGGACGCGGGCGCGACGAGAGACTGAGGTGGTTGTGCGCCGGCAAGAGTGCGGGACCACGCGCGGCTACGATGCGCACCGGCGGCACAAGGAACCACAGTGCGATGCGTGCCGCGAAGCGGAACGACTGCGAGCACAGGCACGGCGCGCGCGGGCTAAGGCGGCGACGTGAACGACCCTTACGCCCCCGACTGGTGTGAGCGTTGCGGCATTCACCTCGCCCTACCCACCTACGAATGGCACCTCGGCAGGCAGTGGCGGAAACCCCTCGTGTGCCCCGTGTGCCAGGACTGGGAGAAGCGCGGCCGGTGACCGTGCAAACGCTTGACGAGATGCGAGGCAAGTACGTGGTGTTACACCTGCGATTACTGAGGTTAGGTTAAATGATGCAGCTCCCGTATTACGGTCACCTTCCCAAAGACATTTACACGACTGGCTGCTGGGTATCGCGTAACGAACGAAAATACTTGGTTAATGTCCGTACTCCCGATGGAGGTTTCGTCAAGCTGGCTGAATATAGAACTCATTGGGCCGCCGCCCGGTTTGTTCATCGTTCATGGAAATTGGCATTGCAAATGGAGGAACCGTGACCGTCACACCGCAGTCATCCCGCGAACAGGAAGTCATGGACGCCGCCTGGAACGCGGTAGCCGTGGCTAGTTACGCTTTTGCCGTAGCAAATGTCGCTTACGACCGCGAGCTGAGCGCATTCCAAACCATCGTTCACCAAGCCAGCAGTCACGGGCTGAGCCTCGATGACATTGCCCAAGCGGCCGGCATCACCGCCGAGCAGGCGCGGTCGCTGTACTACGACGGGGAGCTGTGACCGACGGGCTGCGTGACTTGTGGATCGCGGAAATGTGGCCGGTCGTGCGGGAGTTGTCGCGCGATGACCGGCAGGTGCAGACTGCTATGTCGGACACATTCCGCGCTTATCCACATTTAGCGTACCGCGGCGTGGACAATAAGCCGGACGTGTGCGAGACTGAGCAACGATAGAACGGGCCGCGACGGAGATGCCTAGTCTCCGCGCGGCCCTAGCACCAACCGAAGCGACCGGAAGGCACTTAGTATTATTATGCCACAACGCAACAACAACGAAAATCCCATTGGCGCGATCCCAACTCGTTACCGTAGTTGCTGGTTTCGTTCGCGCCTAGAGGCTCGCTGGGCCGTCTTCTTTGACCGCATGGGCATCGGCTGGCAATACGAGCCGCAGGGCTACTACGTGGGCGGTAAGCCCTACCTGCCCGATTTCCTGCTGGACTGCGGAACATGGGTTGAGGTTAAGGGTAACGATCAGTTCCTTGACCGTGACTTGATGCGTAACGCGGGCCTACAGTTGCCGGCTATGCCAGCCAAAAACGAGCGTGGACCGCGTCTCATGGTGCTTGGCCCGCCACCGCTGCCGTTGGACGATGACGGACCCGGCGATTACGGCTGGCTCGCGTTTGAGCCTGATGGTCGCGGCGACGAGCTGTTGTGTTCGACCTACTCGTTCGGCCGCTATGGCAAAAACAACCGTCCTTGGTGGGTTGATGAACGTGACGCCCACGGCGGCGGCTCATGGCTTCGCCCGACGTTCTTGTCTGGCGAGCCTGATGCGTCTAGCGCATACGCCGCCGCCAATGTTGCTCGCTTTGAGCATGGACAGTCGGGTGCCGCCTGATGGCCCGTGATCACGCTGTGATTCGCCTCGACATGTGGGGCGACGATGACTGGCGACAACTTACCGTTGCCGCCCAGCATCTCTACATGCTGGTGCTCACGTCGCCGTCACTGTCGTTTTGTGGCGTTGCTGATTGGCGGCCAGGACGAGTCGCCAAGCTCGCTCACGATTGGACTGCTGGCGGGGTTCAGAGAGCCGCGGACGAGCTGATCGACAGCAACTTCCTGATCGTGGACGAGGAGACGGAAGAAGTTTTGGTTAGGTCGTTTGTTCGCCACGACGGGTTGATGAAGATGCCTAACATGGCGACGGCGATGGCTAATGATCATGCCGCGATCGCTTCTGCTCGACTGCGCGGCGTGGTTGTCCACGAGCTGCGGCGGCTGCACGAGGAGCGCCCTACCCTCGCCGGCTGGAAGTCGGTTAAGGCTCTGGCTGTCCTGGACCGCACGGCGATTGACCCTTCGGTTAAGGGTTACGGTAACCCTTCGGGTGAGGGTTCGGTTGACCTTGCCGCCAACCCTTCGGTTGAGGATGAAGCGAACCCTTCGGTTAACCCAAGCCCTTCTCCAGCACCAGCACCTACTCCAGCACCTTCACTCTCTAACGAGAGTGAAATAAAAACTTCTTCATCATCGGACGATGATGCGGTCGATGCCTTCGAGGAGTTCTGGTCCGTGTACCCGCGTAAGGCTGGCAAGGCTCCAGCGCGAAAGAAATTCTTGGTTGCCGCTAAGAAGGTCGGAGCTGAGAAGCTCGTCGAGGCAGCTACGAAGTTCGCTGCTGACCCGAATCTGCCGCCGAAGTCCGAGGAGCAGGCGATCCCGCACGCGACCACGTGGCTCAATCAGGAGCGGTGGGACGACCCGCCGCTGCCGCCTCGGTTCAACCGGGGCCCGCAAGTTCCGCCCGCCGCGACACGCACCGTCGTTGACGATGCGCCCCAAACCTTGTGGCCCGCGAACTTCGCTAAGGGCAAGACCTACGGTGAACTCAAGGCTGCCGGCTACCCGATGGATGATTTCTGATGCGCCGCCCATTGCCGCCCGAGGTGTCGTCACGGCTTGAGGGCATCCGTCCCAGCGGTGAGGGTTACATCGCTCGGTGTCCCGCGCACGAGGATCGCTCGCCGAGCCTGTCGGTGTCCGTCAACGAGACCGGGAAGCTGCTCGTCCACTGCCATGCTGGTTGCGATCAGCGAGCTGTGCTGGACGCGATCCAAGCGACGCCGCAGATGCTGCACGGTGACGAGCCGGAGCAGCGCGACGAGGGCGAGTGGACACCGCGGGGGCCCGCTATTGCCGTGTACCACTACGTCGATGAGCAGGGCACGTTGCTGTTCGACGTGTGTCGCACGGCCGATAAGCAGTTCCCGCAGCGCCGGCCGGACTCGGCGGCCAAGTCGGGCTGGTCGTGGAAGCTGGGCGAGGTTCGCCGGGTGCTGTACCGGTTGCCGCAGGTGCTTGCTGCCGTGGAGGCGGGCGAGACGGTGTGGGTTGCTGAGGGCGAGAAGGACGTGCACTCGCTGGAGGCCGCGGGTGTGGTGGCGACGTGTTCACCGGGTGGGGCGGGTAAGTGGCGGGACGAGTATGCGGCGGCGCTCAAGGACGCCAATGTGGTCATCGTGGCCGACAAGGACAAGCCAGGGCAGGCCCATGCGCGGGCTGTAGCTGTCTCTGTCGCCTCCGCGGGTGGTCGGGCACGTATCTGTGAGGCCAAGGAAGGTAAGGACGCCACAGACCATCTGAGGGGTGGCAACGGGCTCGCCGACTTCCTCACGACGCATGAACCCGAACAGGCCGCCAAGCCCGAACTAGCCCTCGACATCCACGACTACCTCGGCCAAGCCGACGACGAGATCCAATGGCTTATCCCCGGGCTCATCGAACGCGGCGACCGAATCATGATCACGGCTTTCGAGGGATTCGCCAAGTCGACGTTCCTGCGGCAGCTCGCTGTGGCTGCTGCGTCCGGCCTGCACCCGTTCACCGGGGAGCACATCGAACCGCTACGCGTGCTGCTCGTGGACTGCGAAAACAGCGACCGGCAGACACGGCGAGCGTTCCGGTGGATCACCCCCATCGCGCACGAGTACGGCGGGGTCATCCCCCGCGACACGTTCTACCCGCTCGTGCGACCCGAAGGAATCGACCTCGGCAACGACGAAGACGCACAATGGCTACTAGAGCGCGTTACCGCCCACAAGCCCGACCTCATGATCATCGGACCCGTGTACCGACTGCTCACCGAAGACGCCAACAACGACGTTACCATTCGCAAAATCATCACCGCGTTGGACAAGGCCCGCACCGCCGTCGACTGCGCTGTCGTTCTAGAGGCACACGCGGGTCACGGCAACGGAATCAGCGGCCGGTCCACCCGCCCGCTCGGCTCGTCTATGTGGATGCGGTGGGTTGAGTCGGGCATCGGGTTCGCCCCGTTCGACGGCACCGACCCGCTCGCCAAGACACCACTCCAGGTGGTGCACTGGAAGCCTGCGCGTGACCGCGAACTCAAAAAGTGGCCCGACGTGATCCGCCACGGCGTGCCCGACCGTGACGACGTGCGCCGAGAATGGCCGTGGGTTGAGGATGCGTTGTACGGACCCGGTGGCACGATGGTCATCTGATGTGACAGATTAGACCTATGTGCCCTTGCACAAGACCTATGTGCCCCTGGCGCGACGGGCAAGGTGGTCTTGTCGTGGCAGCCGTGGCAGTCGCGTGTGATGGAACGCGGCACCCCCAAGATTTAGGCAATCAACACGAGGAGCTAACTGGCATGACCGACCACTTTGACGACGAGTACGTGATCGACCGGACGGGGCTCGTGTGGCTGCTGGTGCACGATGGTGGCATGGCTACTCGGGCGGACTACGCGGGTATCACCAGCATCGGCATCCGCCGGTTGGAGCTTGACGCTGGGCCGTTGCATTCGTTGACTGTTCGAACGATGCTCGCGGTGAATCCCAAGATTTAGACTTGACGGGGTGTGGTGCACCCGCTAGGTTGATTTCACACCAACAACGGAGGCCCGCATGACCATCAACTTCGACACCCTCACTCTCGCTAGAGGCTCGCACGACGAGTGCGACGACGGCTCCTGCCTCATGGAAGCCCGCATGCTCCTGCTGGGCAAGCCCAAGACCGACGACCGCCAGCCCGGCGTGTCCCGCGTCCTGCACGACATGGGCATCAACCTCAACGACTCGTTCCCGGATGACCGCCGGCAGGAGCTGAAGCGATTCCTCCCCCACGGCGGTGTCGATCCGCTCGCGAACACTGACGATGGGCGTGACGAGCAGCGGTCCTACATGGCGTTGGATTGGCTAATCCGTACGTACACGCCCGCGTTCTTGGATTTGCGGCCCGAGCTGGCTGACGTGGCTGCGGAGCTGCGATCGCTGCGGCGGATCGTTGATATGGCTGCCGCCGAGGCTGCTGGTCCTGTCGTTCGTACTGCGCAGCAGAAGTCGGCCGCCGCTGGGGACGCCGCTTGGGCCGCCGCTGGGGCCGCCGCTCGGGCCGCCGCTGGGGCCGCCGCTGGGGCCGCCGCTCGGGACGCCGCTCGGGACGCCGCTGGGGACGCCGCTCGGGCCGCCGCTGGGGCCGCCGCTCGGGACGCCGCTTGGGCCGCCGCTGGGGCCGCCGCTCGGGACGCCGCTTGGGCCGCCGCTTGGGCCGCCGCTCGGGACGCCGCTCGGGCCGCCGCTGGGGCCGTTTTGCAGCCTACCGTCGCCAGCTTGCAGGCGTCAGCCATTGAATTGTACGCGGCAATGATCAATCCGAGTTCCATTGCCTAACGCCCCGAAAACCCCGGGCCGCAACATCCGCGTCCCCGACACCACGTGGGGTGCGCTCCGATCCCAGGCCCGCGCGTTGGGTCTCACCGTCAGCCAGCACGTCCGCAACATCCTCACCGCACATCTCACGAAGGAGAACTAGCCATGCCCCTCAATTTTGTCACCGACCTCCCCGAGCCCGCCAAGCCTGGTGGAATGGGTCGTGTGCAGCAGATCATTGCGGACCTCGCCGACAACCCTGGCGCGTGGGCGGAGATTGCGTTCTACCCGAAGGGCAAGCAGTCGACCGCGAGCGCCCGAGGCAAGTACATGAGCGGCCAGGACAAGCGCGTGGAGACCGCTGTGCGCACCGTGGACGGCAAGGTTGTGCTGTTCGCGCGGGTCGTGGAGTCGTGGGATGATAGCTATGCGCAAACTCAAATGGCTGATGACATGGTGCTGGCTGAAATTCGACGCTATCAAAGATGGACAGCGTGACCACCGTCCACGTCACGCCGATTAACGATCTGATCGATCACCGCGAGATCAGTGACGAGTGCGTATGCGGGCCCACCACCGAACCCGTACCGGGCGACGATGGGTCGATGGGCTGGCTGGTCACGCACCACTCGTTGGACGGTAGGGAGCTGCGGGAGTGAGCGTCGCAAATAATCATGCCGCCACACTTCCGTATCCTGATCGAACCGAGCCCACCGCCGGCAGTTGCCTATGCGGGTGGACGGTGGTCTACGGGTGGGGCGAACATGGCGACGCCGCCGACGCCGCCGCTGGCCACATCAAGCGAACTGCTAAATGTGATACGTACGAGATCCGCACGGGCACTGGTGAGCGACGTATTCGATCGGGGGGATCGCTCTAGGATGAGTTACTACAACTGCAAGCAAGGTGATCGCTGCGAAGATTGCAACGGTTACATCGGCCCTTTGGATAGTTATGCGTGCCTGTGCTCTTGCCACACGCGGCTAAACCCGCCAATCCACGAATGTGGGGCGGGTCCGCACAACAACGATAGCACGGATCATTTTGGCTGGGACGACACGCCCGTGACCGTATGCCTCATGCACAAGCGGTTCCTACCCTGCCGTCGGGGCGCGCGTGACGGTGGCTGCGTTGACAGCAGTGAACCCGCTGACGTGTAGCGGGTACGGGACTACCGGGAGGGGTGATGAAGGTGCAAAACCAGCGTGAGGCGGCGCGCATGCGTCAGGAGGCTGCTAAGCTGACTGTTGCTGAGGCCCAACGCATGCTTAACATGGCTTATAATTATGCTGCCGCCACGCAGCTTGCGGAGATGCGGGCCAAGCTGGAAGCGCTGGGTAACCAACTAGTTGTAGAAGCCGTCAGTTCAAGTTTTAGCGAACAGCGTGACGTAATGCTGGCTTTTGCTGGACAGGTTCATAAAATCGCGCGCGGCTAGCCCTATTGACGTTGCGGCGGCACCCTGCAACACTCACACCACCGGCAGCACCCCGGACACGACGTGGAGGAATAATGAATGGTCAGGTAGAAAACGTGACTGCCCCAAAGACTGGCACTTATAGTGTTGACGCCGTACTGTCGGCCGCCAGCGGAAAAATGCTGTGCGATTCGTTCAGTCCCGTTCACGAGGTCGTCACCGACGTCGCTGGCTGGCCCGTAATGACTCACCACATGGCCAACCGCGAGCTGGTGGACAGCGTTGCGGCGCGCATCATCCGACAAGTCCCGTGGATGCCGGGCGCAATCGAGAACATGCCGACCTTTAGCGGGCTCGACGACCCGAAGGCTGCCGTTCTGGCCTACGTGGCACGCATCCGCCAGGCGCACGGCGACACCGTCACGCTTAAGCTCGATGAGCCGCTGCCCGCGCTTGGCCTGTTCGACGGGTTTACTCGGTGACCGCCCCGACGTCCGCCGAGTATGCGGCCGCCGACAACATCACCGCCGGCATGGGACGCGACCCAAAGACTGAGGCCGAACTGCGGGAACGAGTCGCGCAGGTATTGGCTGACGTGCAGGGGAAGTATGAGTTGGTTGCAAGTGAGTTGCTTTATTTGGGTGGTGGTATTGCA
>Ga0210040_10000532_pt1 | contig 63820 bp, 100 predicted proteins | sample CryGeyCG12114_NA_FD_185462 | JGI IMG/M metagenome (GOLD analysis project Ga0210040, IMG submission 185462) | Groundwater microbial communities from aquifer - Crystal Geyser CG19_WC_8/21/14_NA (SPAdes) (version 2) | ecosystem: Environmental > Aquatic > Deep subsurface > Groundwater | place...
TACATTTTAAAGAACGGGGCTGGCTTCATTTCTGCAAAGGTGAGTTTTACGGGTTTGGTTACCACAACAACGGCTTTGCCCTGTACTGCAAAGAAGAAAATTTAATTGCCTTAGCCTTAATGGCTGAACAGAAAAGATTAATAGAAGAGAACAGTTAAAAGAGAAAGTGTAATGAGTATAAAAGTAAATTCTGTGGTTAAAGCATACGAAAAAAACGGGGAGCAAATAAAAGGCTTAAATTACCCCTTAATAGAAATAAGTTCACATTGGAATAGAAGAGAGTTTGTAATTCTTCAAATCGAAGACGGTGAAAAGCTTACTTTTTTAGCTAATGATTTAATAGCTGCCATTGTAAACGCTCAAAATGCTGCACATTAACCCATGACCTGGACCACCCTTAAAACCCTCCTAACCAACAACACATTCGAGTATTGGGATATTCTTTGGGTCTTCGCCCTGCCTATTGGCTATATACTTCTATGGGTGGCGGCTTGGGTTAATGAGAAAAGAAGATTTAAAAAATGGAAATGATGATAGTAACAACTAAAAAACAAATTTTAAAAAACTTGCCTAAACACTGGAGGCAATCTTACCCCAAAGGGCGCGATTTAGCTTCTGGTAAAAACTCAGATAAAATTTATATCGCACTGGTAAACGAAAAGGAATTGACAGAAGAGAGGGCAAACGAGATTATAGGCAATGATTCTTGGACTCGGAATAGTTGCGATGAGTGCGGGGAAGATGTAGAAGTGACAGTAATGGTAGGGGAAGAGCCAGATTATGAAAGTAGAACAGCTAGTATTTGTATAAACTGCTTAAACAAGGCTGTGGAATTAGGAAAATTTAATACCTAATAAAATATTTTTCCTGATTTATTAACCCTTGGAACTTTTTTTGCTTATTTATAGGCATGAAAAAGTTTTTAATCCCTTTTATTTTGGTTTTCTTATTTAGTTGCTCTGAAAGCAAAACAGAAAAACGCCCCGGTCGAATACTTTCCGATGCTAAAGGCCGGTCTGAATTACTGCCTGTCTTAAAAGAAGCCATACAAAAGGACCGCTTAGATGTTAATGTTCAAATAAGTGGAGATTCCAGCGAACATATAACCCTAAGCGGCCCCTCAGTAAATCAAAAACTAGATAAAGAATACCAGCAAGCAGGTTTATATAAAAGTTGGTTTGAATTAGGGTTTTCTAAAATTACAGTTACCAATGGTGTATATAAATCTGAATACACTGTAGAATGATTACCCCGCACCATTCGCCCTTAAAGCATTAGACCCTGATGCTTGGTTACGCTCGATTTTTTCTAGCGTAGTAGCCATTTTGGTAATAGCCCTGGTATTAATCTCAATTTTATCGTTGCTATCTGCCGTTCTACGGGCATAATCCAAGTGCATGGTCATTAACCTGATTTGCTCTTTCCCGTCGATAACAAGTGTCTGCTGGTAACCAGTTTGAATGCGGCTGTTTTCAGCCACTTCAAGCATACCAGGAACTGAAAAAGTATTGTTTCCGGCTCCGGGCAGATTAACCGTTCCTGGGGAAAGTATGGCCGCTAGAATCTGTTTTGCCGTTTCACTTATATCCAGTATCCCTAAACGCATACCGCCCAACTGTCCGGCCAGCACGGTAGCTGTTTCTTCAGTCATGCGGTTTATATCACCTTTCAAAGAGTTCTTATCTTCTGTACTGCCAGGCGCTTTAGTATTGCCGGTAATATCCAGCAAATCTTCATACACGTCTATAGCATCCTGAGCTAAATTATTATAAAGTTCGCGTAGGCGTTCTTTTTCGGCTTCGGTTATGGCAATGCCGGCCTCAGAATCTTCTGTAGCGGCGGCGGCAAACGCTTTGTAAAACTGTTGCATAGCCTGGTTCAGGTATTCCGACTTGAATATGCTAAGGGCGGCGTTAGCCATTGTCTCTTCAAAAAATTCTCCAAGTTGCTCTATGCTTGGTTTGCCTTTCTGGAAGAGATTGGCAAAAGCATCTACAAACGCGTCAGAAGAAATGCCCAAAGCAATTTCCTGCGCCTTTTTGCGGTTCTCTTCTAACAACGCGTCAATATCGGCTCCCTCCTCTTTTAATTTTTGGAGTATTTTAAAAAGCTCCTGCGCCCTCTCGCTTAATTTCCCTGCCAGGAAAAGTTCTTCTATTGCATCATAAGACAAGCCGCGCAAACTAGACATAACATCTACCACACGGGTTTTCTGCCCGATACCTAATATGCCGCCGTACTTTTCGGTTTTCTGCCCGGAAACATACTGCTGTTTTTGCAGTTCCTCTAAAACTTTTTGGTAATCCTGGGTAGCTTTGCTGGCCTGTTCATTCAGGAACCGAGCTTGCTCCCGGAGGCCGCTCATGGTTTCGGCATTAATATCCTGCTGCACCCGTAGCCGCTCCCGGTATAATTGGTTTATCTCAAACTGAGCATCATACTGTTGGCGGTTATATTCCTCAATTTGACGCTTTGCTTCCTGAGCCGTTCTTTTTGGAGCGGAAAACACAAAGTCAAAAGCTTTCTGCAAATAAGACAAGGTGCTTTGCAGGGCTCCGCCAAAATCACCCGATAAAATAGACGCCCCTGCGCTAAAGTAATCCGTGGCAATATCTCCAATTTCAGCAGCGGTATCTAACGAATCAGCCAGGGCGCCGTTCATTTCCCGCACAGAATTAGCTGCTGCCCGGAACCCCTGCGAAATCTGGGCTACGGTGTTGCGTAATAAATTGGCCTGGCCGGCAGCATCTTCTAAGGAATCAATCTTTTTTATCCCAAACAGTTTTTGCCAGGTTAAATCAATACTTTCTAAAGTCTGGTTTACCTCAGCCAATTCTTGGCGCTGCTGTTTTATTTCAGCCGTAGATAGTTTTTCGTTTAGCAGGCTATCTTCTAAAAGCTTTTTTCGTTCCTGTAGTTTCTGGATATAGCTTTCATCTACCCCAACATTTAATACCAGTTCAAAGTCATCCAATTCCGTTTCCAGTTGTTCTCGTAGGGTACCCGATATATCCGCATTTTTAAGGGCAGCTTTAGTGGCTTCTATCTGGGCGCGGGCCTGGTCTTTGGTGTAGCGGATAACGGCTTGGTTCAGCTTTTCGTAAATTTTCGTTTTTTGAAAGGCTTCATCTTTGGCAATATCTATCCTTTCGGCTTTTTGCCTTTCCAGTTCTTGTAATTCCCGGTCTAAATCAGGCCCGGAGCTTCTTTCCCGTAATTGTTCTTCTTTTTTGCGGTATTCGGCATCAATTAAAGCAAGCTTCTGGTAGTAGGTCTGCGCGGCCTGGGCTAAGTCCGTATAAAACTTATCATAGCTGGCCTGGTCAGCCTTATTCACATCTTCCAGTGCCTTGGTAAAGTTTTCCAGCCGGGCGCGCATATCCCCGTTCATTTTATCAGCCGGAATACCTAAAGAGGTTATTTCCCGGATTCTGCTTATCAGGAAGTCTTTATAAGAATCAAATTCTGCCTTTTCTCCTCTAAACCTTTCTTCGGCTTTTTCTTTTCCTAAAGCTGTTTTATAATTCTCATATTCCGAAAATATTTGTTTTTGCCGCTCGGTCTCGATTTTTAGCTTTTCGGTTTCCTGCCGGTAGATGAGTTGTGCTTCGGCCTTTTTTCGCAAGTCTTCAATAGGGGCAACAATCTTTATTTTGTTTTTCGGGTCGCGGTTAAACTGGGCAACATCGAAGGCTATTTTCTTGAATTCATCATTTAAAGCTTTACGGGCCGCTTCATCCGGGCTAAGGTTTTTAACCTCATATTTATCTTTCAGGGCTTGGATGCGTTGCATCATATCTTCGTATCTTTTCAGATAGTCATCAATGCCCTTGCTGTCTTTATCCGGAGTTAAATCTGCACCCTTTTTTACCTGATTATTAATTTCACCGGCTAACCTTAGCGCCTCTTTGTCTAACCGGGTGTTATCTTTTTTGATTTTGGTCTGTTCTTTCAGGTTGTCCTCAATCCTTTTTTGGGCTAAATAAACCTCTGTTTCTGCCACCACGTTACCACCAGCCCCGGCGCCGGTTATACTGGTACTGCTTCCTTTGCCGGCCTCTGCTCTAAACCTTATTGCCTCGGCTAGTTTTTCTTCATTCTTTATTTGTTCTTCTTGCAGGTCGATTAGTTTTTGTTCATTATCTAACCTTAAGGAGGCATTCTCTGTAATTTTGTCCTGCGCTGCACGGGCGCGGCCTGTTGCTAATATCGAGGCAGATAGTTTATCGTAAGCGGCTTGAGCATTGCCCGCTAATATTACTTCTGTTTTTATATTGCCTAAATAATCGGGATATTGGTCTTGTAAGGCTTTAACCGCATCCCGGCGCTTTTCCATCGATATGGTGGTATCTTTGGCAACCGCAAACAATGTTTTTAATTGGGTTATTTCTTGCTGAGCACTTTGCGCCCCTTTAACCATTACATCGTTAAAACTTTTACGGGCTTCTTTGGCTTCGTCAATTTTTGCTTTAAATAAGTCAAGGTTTTTTACCCATTCCAGCAGCGGTTCAGTTACCAGGTCTACCAACCCAATCAAACCAATGCCGGGAAGGAAAGCCGCAATGGATTTCAGGCCCGAAAATAATTTACCCGCTACGTTGGTGCTTTTACCGATGGAGTTGCCCAAAGCATCGAAACCCTCTTTCCCCGCATTTTGCAGCCGGTTAATTTCGCGGGTGGTTTGCTCTAATTTTTGGTTATACTTGACAATATTGGCCGGATTGGTGGCATTCTGAATAGCGTTTTTATACAGCGTGGCCGCTTTTTCCAGCCGACCTAAAATACTAAGCTGGCTGTTAAGCGGCCTACCCATCGCATCAAAGCCATTAGCCCCCGCATTCTTAACCGCGCGGATTTCCTTTTCCAGCCGTTCAATTTCCAGCGTGTACTTCCGGATTACCGCCGGGTCGGTGGCTTTCCGTACAATAGCCTCGTACGACTGCATTTCAATCTGGAGTTGCTCAATACTCTTTTTGAACTGCTGCGCTTCTGCTACCGATTTGTCGAAGTTGCCCCCGTCTACGGTTTTCAGGATAGATTTTAATTGGTTTAGCTCGGCTTCTAAGGCGTTTATCTGATTTTTAAGGTCGCCCCCCAGATTCACATCTAATTTAGAAGCGGCGGGTAAATTGTTATAAGCAGATTTTAGCCGGGCCAGTTCTTTGGTTTTGGCCTCGATAAGACCACTACCCGCCTTCTGGAAATCGTTGTTCTTTTTAAGTTCGGCGCTTTGCTTTTCGTAGGCTTGGGTTAAGTCGTTTTCCTGCTTTTCTAAAGCCTCCAGCGAATCCCCGTAGGCTTTGGCATCCACGGCCCCGGCCTTATAGTCCGTTTCCAGTTGCAGCTTCTGGGTTTTAACCCCCGCCAACTTTTCCTGAATCAAAAACAATTCCCGGAAATCTGCTTTAACTTTCTGAATGCCCGAAGTATCGATATTACCTATTGCTACTTTTTGCAAACTAGCCGTTAAGCTTTCTACTTCTTTTTGCAGGGCGTTAATTTCGCTGGTAATAGCCAAGCCTTTGCCGGTTTGCTGTTCCGCCTCGGAAAGCTGGGCGTAGGATAGCCTTAAGCTTTCTATTCTGGCTTCTTTCTCGGTCAGTACTTTTAGCGTGTTTTCCTGCGCTGTAGCGTTGCCCTGTAAAGCAGATGTGCTATTAGCAATGCTTTGGGTTAACCTTTCTTCTGCACTCGCCAAACGGGCTAATTCGGCCTGATACGCGGCGGCATCCCCGGTGGCTTCGTTATAGTTACTGGTAATGTTTACCCTTTGCGCCTGTACCTGGTCCAGTTCTGCAATTTCGTTTTTAAGCTTTTGCAGCTCGGTTATATTTTTATCTATATTTTCGAGGGTTACCCCGGAAACAGTAGCATCCGGTATTTCTTGCAGGGCGGTTTTCAATTCCTGCAAGCTTTTCAGGCTGGTATCAATTTCTTGTTTTATCCCGGTGGTGAAGGTAAACGGATCCGGCGCTTCTACTCCATCAACCGCATTTCTAAGCTTTACCAACTCGTTTATTTTTTCCTGAACATTGCCAAGGGTTAATTCCGGAACGGTAGCCACGGACTTTTTAAGCAGGTTTACCTGGGCTTCGGCTTCGTCGATGTCAGATATTAACTTTTCTCCTACGCCGGATTTTATTTCTGCTTCGGACAGGCTTTCTAATTGGGTTTCCAACCGGGCCAGTTTCGCCGTTTCATCTTCTAACCGTAAGTTTAAATCCGGAACGTTTAAGATTTTACCAATAACAGAAGAAATCTGACCATCAATCTGAGCCAGTTCTTCTTTCACCCTGCCCACAATGTTAATATCTATCTGCTCCCCCTCCGGCAGGGCATCTAAACGGGCTTTGGCTTCGGTGGCCTGCTGGATTAATTTTTCTAGTTCCCCTACCCCCTGCACCTGGATGGCCACGGCAGGAAAATTGGTAAGATTAGATTTAAGTTTAGAGGTGGCCGCTTCGAGTTCTACAATTTTGGCGGTGTTCTCCGCTACCTTTCCAAGTTCTAATTCCGGCACGGTACCCAAACTCTTTTTCAGGTTATCTACTTCGCCGGTCAGTTGGTCGATATTCGCCTGAATCGTTACCCCTAAAGTTAACTTCTGATTTTCGGGCAGACTGTTTAACTGTTGTTGCAGTTTGGTTATTTGGGTTACCCGTTCCTCTATTCCCGAGATGGTTAGCGCGGGTATATCCTGCAAACCGGCTTTAAACTTATCCAGATTAGCGGTTAAGGCCTGAATCTGGCTTTGCATCTTGCCCCCGATTTCCGGATTAATTTTATCCAAATCACTTAAAGAATCGAACTCTTTCCGCAAAAAATTCAGATTATTGATCAGCGGCTGAATATTGCCAATAGAAAGCGTGGGCAGGGTTTTTAGGTTATTTTCGAGGGCTTCAACCTCATTATTGATCCGCTTTATTTCATGCTCAACTTTACCCGTTAAATTCAGGTCTACATTCGTATCCTGATTTAATTTCGCCAGTTCCGTATTAAGGGCTACCAGTTGTGCTTTCTTCGCGTCAATCTCACCCAAGGTCAGCGCCGGCAGGTTAGACAAGATACTGTCTACCTGTTTCAGTTCTGCTTCTAAAGCGTTAATTTCCGACAAGGTGTTTTGCCCGATAACCGAAACCTTTTCGGTATCGCTTAAAGCATCGAAAGAAGCCCGGAGAAAATTTATTTTATTCGTGCTGGCCTCTATACCCTCCAAAGTAAGAGAAGGCATAGAAGAAAGGTTGTTTTTTAATTCTGTGGTTTCGGTTTGCAGTTGGGTTAATTGCCGCAACATACCCGAACTATCAAACTGTAGTTTGCTGATTTCGGCAAACTGGTCCCGCATGGCCTGGGTCTTTTGAGTCAGGGCATTACCGCCGTCAGTAGCCAGGCCGGTAAACATGCCTTGTATGTTGCGGATTTGCCGGGCCAGAGCATCCATATCGTTGGTAAGTTTACCCCCGATTTCTGGCGCCTGTTGGTCGGCGGTGCTCAGGTTGTCGTAAGCCGCTTTTAATTCGGCTATACGGGCAACCCTCACGGCTACGGCTTGGCTAATAGATTTATGTACTGCCTCGCTTTGCTGGACGGCAGCGGTTTCGCGGGTGATGGAATTGGTTAGTTCTTTTTCCTGGATATTCAGTTTTTCCAGCTCCTCCCGGTATACTTTAATGTATTTGGAAACATCCGGATTAGCGGCTTTCAGTTCGGTTTTCTCAACCTTAACCTTGTTCAGTTCCTTGTATTGCGCCTCCAACCTGGCGGCGGCAGCGGCCCGCTCTTCGAGTATCTTTGTTTCGGCATCCTGGCCCCGCTGTACGGTTTTCTCCAGGCGGGCAATATCAGCCTGTACCTTTTGGCCCGTAGGTGTTTTTAGTTCGGTTTCGGCTAGTTTGGCGTAGATAGCCCGTAGCTTTTCCAGTTCTTTAACTTCTGCCTGTACCTGGCTTTGTCCTAATTGGGCGTCTTTAGCCTTTAGGCTTTCGCTGGTAGCTTTAATCTGTATCTTTAAGGCTTGCTCCTGCTCGTTAAGCAAGGCGAGTTCCTGGCGGTATTTCTGCGCGTTTTTTTGATTGTCAGCAAAGGATGTATTTAACTCTGTTTTCTTAACCTGAACATTGGCAATTTCATTTTGCAGACGCGCTATTTGGGTGTAGCGTTGCTGTATGGCATCCAGGGTTTTAACTTCTCCGGCTAGATTGCCGAAAGCATTACTGGTAATGGATTTAAAAGCCCGGTCTAAACTTTCAATATCGTTTTTTAAGCCTGCTATATTTGCCTGGATAGCCTGGCCCCGGTCGCTGTTTTGGGTGGCCGTATCCATGCTTTTGTAAGCCGCGGCCAATTGCTCTATTTGCTTGCGCTTGGTTTCTATAATCTCATTCCCTACTTTTTGCAGGGAATCCGATTTGGTCAATTCCTGACTAACTTTAGCAATGGCCTCAGCTAACCGTACTTCTTCTTCCTGTAGCGTCCTGATATTAGAAGCATAATCAGCTTGTGAGGTATTCCCGGCGGCAAAAGCAGCGTTTAGCTTATTTTTATCTTCGGCCACCTTTTGCATTTGCTTTTGCAGGACAGATAATGCCCCTAAATTTTGCTGCGCATCGGTAGAAAGTTTAGAGTACAAACCCCCCGAACTTAACAGCATATCGTTTACCTCGCCCTGGGTAGCCCGAAGTAAAGCTAATCGTTTATTTTCTGCATCGAACAGCCGGCGGTTTGCGGCCAGCATGGTATCAATGCTTTTTAAATAATCGTCGTCCTCGATACTGGCGCTAAAATGTAATCCAGCTCCATTTACGTCTAATGATTCGTCTGCCATGTAATTAATATTTGACGTAAGTTCCGGCTATTCGAATAAAGGGAGGATTTTAGTTTGTGGGTATTGGAAGATAGTAAGGAAATAAAAAAGCCCCTGGTTATAGGGGCCTATCAAATAGTTTTTTGGTAAGTTCTTCTGCTTCTTTTCTTTCCTTCACCTTTTTAGGATTATCTTCGTCAGGTGTAAATATCACTTTACTATAATGTAGCGCGTGAACTTTTCCCTCTTCATCCTCAATCAAGGCTCTTAAAGCCTTGCCTTCTCCGGTGTCGTCTGCATCGTAAAACCAACGGTGAAAATAACCCTTTTTTATTTCACTTGTGGTTTTAATATAGCCTCCTTGCTCGGTATTAACCTGAGCATTAAAAGTTACAACCCTATAATCTTTCATACTTTTAATTTTGGTGAGCCTAAATATAAAAGTCTCTGACAAATAAGAAACAACCTTAAAAATAATTATTAATTATTGTGCAAACCTTTTTGCACTTGTGCGTATAAGTATTTATATTTACATCAGAGAAAGGGCGAAATCATATAACGGGGATATGCGCTGCCTGGCAACAGGAACGCCCCATAGAGGAAGCCGGTGCCTTAGAGCCGGTGGATATAGGCTGATAGAAAGGGGTGGTAGCCGGTGCGATTCCGGTGTAGGGATAGCACACCCGCCTAATGGTCTTTCCGGGTTCGAGCCCCGGCCTTTCTACAAACATTGGTGGTAGTGCATTAACGCGCAGGATAGTCAAAAATAGGGTATGGATCCCCCGCGTTTAAACCGGATTCAGTGCGCTTTTCCCGATACATGCGCCTCCGAAACTTGCCGAGGTGGGCTATGGACGCTCTTAAACTATAGGAAAATCGAATGCAGCCATTAATTCGTAAACCGGAGCCGCGTTAGTGCTCCGGATTTTTTATTTAAACTTATGCCAAAAGAACTTAACTTCGAAACCCTTGCCGAATTTATAGAAAATCTACCCACGGCGGCAAAGATTGAAAAAGAAGCTGGATTGCAGCAAGGGTATTTAAGTAAAATTCTATCTAAGACAAGACCATTAACCGAAGAAACAAAGGCAAAGCTACTACCTGTATTAAAACGATATAATTTTTGAGATATGGAGATATTTATTATTACTATATGCGTTTTTTTTGGCGTTGTGGGCGTACTATATATTGTTTGAAAAAGAGATAAAAACCCTCTTTAGAAAATCCAGACAGACTAATCCTGAGGTCTCCAAAATTGATACTACTCGGGAATTTATATATAATGCACAGAAAGGGGAATTTAATCAACCACCCACAAACTAACCTATTATGCCAGAAATAAAAGACCTTCCCGCTTTCCTTGAAAAACTGCAACAGGAAAGCATTTATACTAAGGATTATTCAAAACCACCTCAAATAAAGATTATCCAAACAGTACCTATTATTAATGCAAAGCGCATTCCCCGCAAAGCAAAGAAGCGCAACCGGAAGCAACTGGCGGCAATGATGGAATATGTAAAAAATAATCCTTTACCTATATTTGGAAAACCTGAATATTTGAAATATTAAGCCATGACAGAAATAAAAGACCCCGAAGCGTTAACCATAGAATTAGCAGACAGATATTTGCCTCCTGTTTTTAATGAATGGATGCGCTTTATGCAATCAGCAAGTAAAGAAGCTGTTATATTCCTTTTCCCCACACCTTGCCACCTAGAAAAGTGTATTTCTGAATGGCGTAAAGAAGAACCGAAGGAGGCATATAATGTCTTGCGTAGTTGGTTTGACTCGCATCTGCTAGAAGTGGAAGATAAAAGAGATGCCAGGGCAATTAAAATCACCTTTACTTTTAAGAATTAACTTTCTTGCCATTAACCAAACTTAGCATTTCAGCTTCTAAATCCGGATTTCTATCATCCATATGAATAACTTCGGCCTCGCCCTCTTTTTTCTTTTCTTCGCTTTCGTATTTAGGAATAGCCCCTAACTTTAGAATAGCGTTGTTCCAACTCATCCCCCACAATAATTTATCAGGGTCGTATCTAAAGTATTTTTCTATGCCGCCAAGGGTTTCCCAGGGACTGATGGGCTTGTTTCTCTTGGGCTGATTATGTCCATCCCCGCTATCGAAACAATAGTATTTGTAAAAGAACTTACATCAAAGTTTTTCACCACTTCCACCCCGGCCAGACACAATTCTTTTAACTCCATGTCCTTAAGTTCCTGTATTAGCGATTCTGGCGGCTCCTGGCGGCTGTTTATAATACTAACCGCTACAATATAAGCCAATGTATCTACGTGGCCTATAAGCAATTTAAACATATCTCTCAAGATGGCATCTGAACCCTGTCTGATTGCGGCTTCTGGTATGGTTAATATTTTTTGAGATACCCGATAAGCATTGCCGGCGGTTATTGGTTTAAGGGTGTAGGTTTTACCCTTTGGCTTGTAAAGCTTTAATTTTACTAAGAGCTTGGTAAGCCTGTTTTGTGGGTGGGCAGGAACAGAAATGGTATAATACGGCTTTTCTAAAACCGTATCAATGGCTTGGTGCAGGACTTCATTCATAATGCAGGGTTTTTATACCTAAAAAGCCCGAACATCTCCGGGCTTTTTATTTAAACATTCAACGCACTACTGCTTTGCGGGGTCAGCCTCCTTTTTTTTGGCATTAGGGTCGGTTGCGCGGCCAGCGGCTATTTCCCAACTGCCAATCCGGTCTGCAACTTCTACGGTCTGGCCTGGGGCTACATCCACGTATTCGCCTTTGATATTGGCAATTCTTATTTGCTCTTTAGCTGTAATTTTCATCTTTATCTAATTTGAAAAGTAAACAATAATTTAAAATTAGGTAATTGACATTGGCTCTACGCCGTCTTTATCTGGGGCCAGCATGGTTCCGGTCATGTCTAATCTACCCGCCTCACCGGTGTTAAATACTATCCCTAATTTGGGGAAGATACTTAACTTGTTTATGATAATTACCCGGCCCGCTGGCGTGGTAAAACGTACGGTTTTGATTAACTCCGGCTGGTTAAGCGGAGCTCGCCAGGTCTGATTCGGTGCAGTACCGGTTAAGGTGCCCCCCATAGCGGTTTGGACAGCCGGCGGGTCTACGTTGTGGGTAGAAAACGTTACAGTGGTATCACCGGACACCGAGCTAGAAATAATCGGCTGCGTCTTTTCTAAAACCCGGATAGCAGTAACCGTAGGGTCTCCTGTTGTAATAGCCACGGTGCCCGGTATTGAATCAGAGAACGGTTCTACGAAAACTGTCCCCGGCCCGCCGTCTGGTGCTAAATCTGCCCACTCAATTTTTGCAAGCTCATAGATATATTTAAACTGTGCCATTTCTTAAAATTTAATATTTTGAATACTTCTTTTAAATTCTTTAAATATTTATGCTATTGAATGAGACCCGAAAGCTTTGGTAATGCTGGTAATTCTCATCCGGGAATAAGTTGTCTTGTTGCACTCTAAATGTATAATTCGGCATTTTTACCACCTTTAAAGCTTGTTCTGCTAACAGGGATAATTCAGCTAATCGTTTTATATTTGGCTGGCTTTTGTCCTGCTGCCCATTAAAAGTCAAAGTCAGGTTAGGTACAAAGAGATTCACGTTTAAAACTCCCTGCTGAATACTGTTTCTGTTCAGCGTAAGGGAGTTTACAACTACATCTTCCCTATCCGACCCGGTTGGTCGTTGGAACCGGTACAAACCACCATTTGGCTTTTTTAAGTCCGTGAAAAGGACGCTCGTTTTAAGATGCTGGTAAACTATTTCTACTGCTTCTAAAGAGGTCATTTCCCTAAACTTGCAAACGCTGTTCTTAACTGATTTTCTGCCTCTATGCTACTCCCGGTTATTACATCCCGGCCCCTACTTTCTACCTGAGCGGCGTACTGCATCCCGGCTACTCCGATTAAAACATAACCTTTCTGGTATTCAGGATTGCTGGCTAGGTGCCTGATATAAGCTTGCCCTTCAGCTACCCCGGCCAGGCTTCCTACAAAGCCGCCTATTGCCACTTCTACCCCATTGTGAAGTATCAAATATCCAATAGAGGCCCGAAGATTACCGGTTATGTCGTTGTAGTCTCCGTTCAGCCTGGCGTTCCGGACAAAGGTTTCTCCGATAAAAATTAAGCGTTGAATAATGGCTTTGTCCATCCTTTGCCCGAATCGTTCCTGGAACATACGGCGAGCCTTTTGCTCGTTATAGTTGGATTTTAAAGCCAAAACCGGGTGCTTAACTGCCCCTTCGCAAACCTTTCTACCGTTCCCGTTGCCCGGACTAATAACCCATCGTAAATGGTTACCTGTTGGCCTATGGGGATTACCGGACAATCTAAAGGCGCATACACCACCCAGCTAAAAACTAAATTCTGGCCGTCTGTGCTTTTGCTAACCCCGCCCGTCTGGCTGTTGGGTGCTACTTCCGCTCTACAATCGTGTTCTATGGTGGTGGAACCCGCATCAGGTGTTATCCAGTGCCCGGTTGCGTCCTGCACCGCTTCCGGTGCTAAAGATTGGTACACTAGCCGATGCGGGTATTGCTTTACCTCCATATTACCACAGGTGCGATGCGTCGCGGATAACCGGTTGTTCGCCGGGAACTTCTAAACCTAAAGCCTTTGCCAAAAAAGAAAGCCTTGTACCAATACCAGAGTTATTATATTTGATAGTGTACCCGCCCTCGGAAATTGATTCCACAAATACAGGGGAGGAAAGCAGTTCATACTCGACCGCGTAAACTTTCAATTTCGCGTCAGGAGTATATTCTGCTGCTCCGTCTATATCAGAATCAATCAGGGCTTTGTCTATCAGTAAGGGGTCTACACCCAACGATTTGACTGATAAGGACAGGGCTTCTTTAATGGTCATTAGAAGTTAGCTTTTAGAATATAAATATCTTCAGCCGCCTCAAAACCAGGGATTGCAATAGAATCTCCTGCGGTGTATTCGCCCCATGGGAAACGGGTCTGCCATTTGGAAACCATTGTCCGGTTAACAGAAGCATAATCAACATTGTCAGCTGGTTCCAACTCTTCAATGTGATATGCGTTGTGTATAATACCCAAATTTCCAGAAGGCACGAAAACCATGTTGTTTTCATTAAAAGGCCTATGAAAAACCCTTTTATTCCCATCTGTTTCGATTGGGATTGTCTTATCAATAATCCGGAAGTTAGGGAGGCGATTGGCAGTCATGTAATCGTTAAACTGCTGAAAGCCAAATACTGCCCGTGCATTAGAACCAGGGTTGTAGAAAGCCTTCATTTCATCTAAAAACTCTTTGTTAACTTTTAATTTGTTCCACAAAGAAGGAGTTAATAAAATGTTGCCAAATGTTTTACCTGAGTCCTCTACCACCTTATTGATGTAGGTTACCGGGGTAGCCGTTGCATCACTTAGGGATTTCGCCGCTTGAGTAATGTTCTCTTCAGGTGTTCCGATAGAAACGGTTTCGTGTGTAACACCATCCGGATTATTATTCGTGTCAGTAACCAGCCACCCATTAGAAAGCCCTTGCTGAAACATGTAGTCTATTCGGTTGTCAACCGCATCAACTACATATTTCATATCTTTGGTGATAAAGTTTAAAATTTGGTTATTTTTTGCTTTATCTATTCCCGGCATGTTGCGCAAGGCCAGATATTCCCGGTATTGCTTCTGCCCTAATGAACGCTTTACTTTAATCGCTGGAATATCACCATCGGCTCTTGCTGGTGCAATTCTACCTCTTAAAGGGTGTAAAGCTTCTATTTCTACAATGGATGCCGCGGGTGCTACCGCTTCGCTTCCTAAAATTGTAGAATAAGTTAAGCCTATGGAGGGGTCACCATAAGTCATAAACTCCCGGAACAAGGGGCGCTGCTCCCGTGCCTCCAAGGCTTTAGCTATGACCTCTATATTTTCAGCATAAGGTCCGAAAATAGATTTATATCTTTGTTCTTGTTCTGCCATTGCTTATTTCTCCTTAGCGGCTTTGTGAAAAAATGATTAATGGCAGGGCACTAGCAGCGGCAGTACCGGAAGGAATGCGCCGTGCATAAACGGTTCCCCGTAACACTACCGATATAAAAGTATTGTCCTCTACCAGGGTGTGGTCATAAAGCAAGCCTTTAGGCGTAGCAACAAAAGCGCCGGCTGATGCCCCTGATGCTGCACTTTCAAATAGTGGCGCTCCTGTTGTCAATGCGCCAAGAGAGGTGCTCACTGTAATAGTGTCGTAATTGGCGTTGGTAGTATCTATAGCTGTAATTGCATATGATTTACCACCCACTAAATTGGCCGCCTTGTCTCCTACTATAAATGAGCCCTTTTCAACCTTGTAGGCGGTTGCTCCATCGGCGGCATCTTCTACCACGGTACCACCGCGCATAACGCGAGCAATACGAGTAGCCTCATCGTAGCTAACAAGGGAACCAGATTTCAAGACTGAGCCCAACGTATGGCCGGTTTTGTCCAGCGTGAAGCCGCCTTGGGCAACCTCATGCACTAACTGGAAGACCGGAAATTCGCCTGACAAGCTTGGTCTGCGTTTTAATCCTGAAAATCCCATTTTTCAATTATTTAGGTTTTATTTAATTCCTTTAGCAAATTCTTCCACTTCTTTTTTTACTGCACTACTGGAAGAGTTAGTGCCAGCTGTTCCTCTGGCTGTAGCACCCGTACCCAAATTGCTGTTCACCTCTTTTTGCCTGAAGGCCGTGTATTTGCTTTTTAAGGCTTCTACATGGCCCGGTATTTCATCCGGAGTTTTAGGTAATGGAGCGAGCCCCCAATAATCTTCGGGTACATCGTTTCCAAAACCAGTTTTTAACTGCTCGTAGATGGTGGCTTGCTGCTTTTCTGCCTTTAAACCCTGCAAATCCTGCTTTAATGCCCTCATTTCTTCAAGCATTAGGGTAAGCGGGTCTTTGTCCTGCGGTGCAGGTGTAGGGTCGTTTGGCGTTTGGGGTGTTGCTGGCTCGGCGGGTTTTGGAGTTTTATTTACCTGGGCTTCTAATGTCCGTATGCGGTCATCTTCGCGGGCGGTATCTGCATAAGGGAAATACCTGTTGCGGGCCTCAATAGCCTCTAAAACTGTCGCTTCGTCTGCACCTTCTGGGAGTAATTGGAGAAGTCTATCCGCCTCGGCGTCTATCCTTTTTGTCGATAAATTCACACCTGGAGTTTTAGCTATGAAAGCTTTCAGTTGTGCCTTTACCGTTTCTTTTTCTACAGCCATTCTTTTTTAAGTCGTTTTTAATACTGACCTAAAAATATTAGCATATATTCGCATTTTCCCTATGTGGTTGGCAGGGATAGATAGGTACTTGTGAGAGGTAATAAAGAAGTGAAAAACAGAGGGTTTGTAGGTATAAAAATGAAAAAGCCAGCCCTATTTCTAAGGCTGGCTTTACAGGGGAAGGACTTTTACCTTCAATAGCATTGTACACTACTATTTTTAATACCTAAAGCCGGAATAACACCGCCTGGTGCCCCGTTATCTTTAGCGTATGCGTCTATCTTTCCGCCACCCTGTTTTTTATTCTGGTGCTATCCACTTACCATCTACTATACTACCGCCGAAAGTGTTTTTTTAAATGTTCGGGGTTAATTCCTTCAACCTCTAAAGTTAGCCGTTGTTCTAAGTTGCCGTTTTTATCTACTGCCAATGGCTCCGGCTTTATTTCTACTTTGCCTATTACCTGGCTAAAGGGTTTCTTTTCTTCCATCTTTACTTAGGGGTAAATCTTAAATTTAATCTTTTGCCATACCCTTGGCTTTTAAACCTGTTTAAGTCAGTTTCAGAATTAAGAATAAATGTTGCTTTGCCGCCCATATTATTTCTTAGGAATATTTTCCCCTTGCGGTTCATATAATATTCCCATTCTATTGGTTCGGGCGGGGTAACGGGTACAGATTGGTAGGTTTCAAAGCCGGGGTGGGTAGTGCCTACTACAATTTCTTTTAAGCCGTAAGGTTGTTGTTCTTTCATGATTATTCTTTACCTGTAATTAATGGATGGTCAGAACCCAACATTGCTACAATAGCTTCGGGCGGTATACCTGTTCTTTCTGATTCTTTCAAAACTGGATATTGCACATGTGCAGGCAAAGGTTCAAAAGATATTTTGGTTTCTTCTGATTCGCTGGTTTCTGATATTATTTCTTCAATCTCACCAGTAAACAAATTTTCTAGTCCTATTTTTATTTTATTTTCTTCCATCTTTGCAGGGGTTAGATGATAATACAATATGTTTGGCCTTCAATAAAATCAGATTCATCAAATTTAGCCATATAATCCTCCATTACATAAGTGGTGGACTCATTAATGGTATCGTATCTTTCATCCCTTGGATTATATAAAATACAATCTAAATCACCAAATTCTGATTGCACTTTCTGTAATTCTTGTATTAGTTCAGATATTTTCATCTTTGCAGGGGGTTATAACCGAATATACGAAATAATTCTATTCTACGGCAGTAAACATTGCTTTTAGTTTTTCTTTTACCAAAGGTTCAAATTTACTTGGATAAGGTATATCGTTAAGCATATCTGTAGTTTCTAAGGGAAAAATAATTTTACCTTTAAGAGAAAGCCCATTGCCCAATAAAAAGTATTTTATCTCTAAGCCTAAATTCGTTTTAACCGGCATCTTATTAATGTTGATATCAAAACTTAAAACCTTAACTTTAATATTCCTGATTGATATTTCCATTATTCTGCTAAAACTGCTTTAAAATACCTAGGGTTATCTTGAATGAAAAGTGGCTTTGATTTCCATCCCTCTATTCTTTCCGCATTATCTACTATCCATTGCTTTGCTCTCGGGTGTATGTCTTTTACCTTATCAAACTTAAAATTGGCATCGGTGCCGGCTAAAATAGCATTCTCGTATTCTTTGTATTGTTCTAAAGTCGGGAGCAGCGGAACCGAATAACACAGGCACCGGATATGAAAGCCAGTATGCTTGTAATTAGGCGGGAATATACCTACTAAACGGTCGCACATATCATATTTGGGATGGGAGTTGGATAGTTTAACCTCTACTCCGAGAATAAATTTAGTATTAGTCCAGCGTTCATGGTCGGCGGTACGATAAGCCCGGTTAGTTTCGTGAGCAGTAAGGCGTAACGCGTTTTTAAAACTTGACCTATAAACGCCGGCACCAGGGCGATATTTGCGTGCCGGTCCAGACAAAGACAGCCTACCCTTCGCATCCTTTACCCTTCTAAACAGTTTATCCGGTTCCTGTAAAAAGTGCTTCATCTCGGCCGCCATTTTCTTAGCGCTTTTACCCTCAGAAATCCCCGCGTAAAGCTCTTTCTCTATTTCCTCATAGAATTGCCCGTGTAACTTCCAAACGCGTTCTGACAGCGGTATACGGCGGGTTTTCAGGTTAATAAATTCCTCTATGGCTTCCGGTTTGTTTTTCATCTGCTCCAGTACCCGTTCCGATACTTCGCCGTAAGCTTCTTTTAAAACCGCCTCGTTTTTGGCTTCTGATAAGGCCCACTCTTTGCGAATACTGCGGGTTATGATACCGTACATCCTGTCTCTAAAGCGCAGTAGTTCTTCTTCTATCCGGGCTTTGAGTACAGGGTAATTGGATAGTTTAAACACTTCGTTGGCAAAGGTTGTAAGGGCTACGTATTGAAAGATGGTGTCAATAGTAGATAAGTATTCCTGCTCTACTTCCTTTTGGTAGGTGTGGAGGTTGTTAAGGTGCTGCTTTTCGTATTCGGTGTTAGCGTCTACAGCCATTTAGGAGGGTCAGATTTAGGAGGTTTTATATTGACAGCTATTAAAAGGATTATGGCAACAAAAACAGTAATCCAGGAACCTAATGATGTAGCAGTACCCAAAAACACATCCTTCCAACTCCACTTTTCTGAACCAGTATCATAAATATGGTTTTTAAAATAATATCTTAAGGTGTAATAGCCAGCAAAATAGCCCACAATATAAATTATTACCCACTCCATCTTTATTCTGATTTTAAGTTTTCGTAATGACCGGGAGCGGCGGTGTTCTTGCCGTAGGGAATGGAGCGCTTTATTTGGGGTTGTACCTCTACAATTCGCATTCTTAAGCCAAAACCAGACAATTTCACCTCTTCAAAAGTGTGGTTGTGTAACTCGCCCAATCTTTCATATTTTATTTGTGCTTCTTCGTATTCAGTCCAACTAACTAGCACCCCATCTACATAGTGGAAAATATTTGCATTATCTCCGGTAACAAAAAAGCTTTTAGTATTTTCACCTATGCTTAAAGCGTGTTCAATAATCCATTCATTAGGCATATTAAACAAACTGTTCTTTTCTCCTACCCTTTCGGCATTAATGGCCCGGCCATGTTTTTTTATTTCATCCATTGAACCCCGAACCCATTCCCGATACTGAACATCTTCTTTGGGTTGGCCTTCTAATTGTAATCCCAATAATATTGCGTACATAATGCAGGTTATTAACTATATAGTGAAACAAACGTATAAACCGGTATGACCTTCGCCGATTCAAAAAAGCTATTCATCCAATACCGCAAGCAGTTCCAGATTGCGTATGTGGCTGCTTTGGTTTCGGTAGGCCGGATTCTGAATGTTTAAGCAGCTTTTCGTGGCTCTACATAAAACCTGCTTTCACCTTGCCCTGGCTTCGGCTTTAACCCTAGCTGCTTTTGAAAATCTTCATCGAAGGGCGGGATATCATATTCACTTTCTGTACACAAAGGAGTAGCCAAAAGGATAGCGCCGAAAATAATAGAGGCAATTGTTAAAACTGCCCCTATCCCAATAATCCACCACATAATTAAGCGGCTGGCTGTTCAGTGTCGATTTCTTCTACTGGCAGGGTTACTTCCGGCGCCGTTGGCAGCGATGGTCCTACTGCCGGGGCTTCGGGTTCGGTAGGCTCAGTAGGTGTTTTCGGCTGTTCTGCAACTGGTTTCCAGTTGGTTTCGCTACCGTGGGCAGCCATGACCAAATACTTTTCAACCGTAGCCGCTACTTCGGCGCGTTCAGTTTCGCGGGCCATAGCTAAGGCTTTGTCGAAGTTTTTAGCCAGGTGCTTCTGGTTTTTCCGGTTGTTGTCGAAAGTCTTTTCTTTTTTGGTTTCTTTTGTTGCCATGATTTTAAAGGTTAGAATTTAAATAAGCGTAAACCGACAGGCTTACTACTGCTACCACTACCACAAAGGCAATGGCCGAAACAATTTCAAGGGTAGAATTTTTCATATAGTTAGATGGTTAGTGTTACTCTTTTTTGTGCCTGTTCTTCTTTTACATTTTTCAAAACAGTTTTAGGCTCCTTAACATATGGGTGCTCCATTACCGCAGTTTCCAGGTCTATTAGGTCTGTTCCTGGTAAAGAAGCGCTCAGGTTTTCTATTTTCTTGCCGTCTATTTCGAGTTGCTCTAGTTCGTTTTCCGGCATAAACAATTCGAATTTGGGGGTAATAGTTAGATTGGTAGCGGCTTGCAGGGTTATATTAACTTTTGCCATACCGGCTTTGATGAGGTTTACCCGGCGCTGGATACACTCACCAAAGTAATCGTCTTGCTTATCCTTTGCTTTACCGTGCGCATCCATAAACATTAATTTTATAGCTATCCCGGAAAGATTACCTACCCCCTTCATTTCCTTAAATGTGATATTGGGTGTTTGGGTAACCGTGTAGATTATATCGAAAAGGGTTTCTATTTCCAGTTTAATTGCTTCGGGTGCCTGGTTCCAAGTCAGGTAATCCATTTCGGCCCCATCAGTTAATTCAAAGATTTGGCCGCTTTCCCCTTTGCTGGCAAAACCAGTTACTTTTCCTTTTACCTTAACTTTTGGTGAGGCAAAATAATCGTTCGTGTCCGCGAAATTGGATAATAGCTTTTCCAAGCGTTCAATAGCCCACTCCACATCTGCCCACTCGGAACGAGGCTGGTAGTAGTAAATAATGGGAATTTTACCGAAAATATTTGTTTCCTGTTTTTCTAACACCCATCCCGAATCTTGACTAACAAACTGGTAAGTAAAATCAGCAGTGTATAAGTCCAGGTGTTCCGTTTCTTTTCCTTCTGTTTTGATTTTATACCCACGGCCGAAAGCGGTCATATTGCCAAAGTTGTTAAACACTGGATAAAAGGTGTTCCCCTCAGATGGCTTTAATATTGTTACCCGCATTCTTAAAATGCTTTGCGGGTTGCCTAAAGAACCCCAATAGCCGGGCTCTGCCTCCTCCATGTTCCAAAGTTCTACGCACTCCTTCTCGGACATCATACACTTGGCAATGGTCCGGGTTTTGTAGTTTAGTTTATTATCCTCCCATGTTTTTTCCTCCATGGCCAAAAGGGTTTCCTGTTCGGTTGTTTCCGTTTTAGCTAACAACTCCACCGGCGTAGCGGTAAAAGAAGCTGCCCTGCCTACAATCAGCTTTTGCAGAGCCAAAGGAATACGGTTTACATATTCTGTTCCCTGCGCTAGTTCCGGCGTACCGTCGGCCTTTAAAACACCAGTGGGCTTCCATACTTTTTTATCCGGGCGGTGGGCGGCCAGCATTACCTTATGGGTTTCCGGCTCGTACTCTTTGTAGGCAACATCTGACTTTAGGTCTACTTCTTTTGCCTGGACCTTTGCTACTAATTCAGAAGGTTTACTCAGGAGCTTCTTTAATTCTTCTATTTCCATTATCTTAAAACTGAAAGTATTGAAAGGTCAGCGGCAGGAGCAGTCATATTTAATTTATTCATTGCTATATAGCGGATTGCATCTATAGCGTGGTTAAAGGCATCTACCGGCACATTTAAAGTTTGTCCGGCGCGGTTCTTATCCCATGTATAGTTTCTTAATTCCCGAATGGTGTTCAGGCTGCGGGCAGTAACATAAAATGGCTCTTGTTGGAGCAAGGAAATACCGAAATTGATACTATCGCGGCCCTTGCCTGTACCCACAACATTATGCCCGTATTCCCGGATATCATCTATGCTCTTTGGCTCTGCACTATCAGCATAAATAATAGTGTCGCCTACCTGGAAGGATTTGATTAAGGCGGCTATTTCGTGGTTTTTTAATCCCTTCCGGTAAACCAGTTCATCAAAGATTATTTGATTGTTGTAGCGGTAATAAGCCATTAAGGTAGTAGGGTCGTTGGTGTAGCCAAAGTCCATACCCAAAGCAATTAAGCGGGCATTTTCGGGCAGTTTCTCAATCTGCCGCCAATTGTCGAACACCACCCCTTGCAGGTTGCCTATTTCACCATCAATATAAACCCGGCACCAGTTGGCCCAATATTCAGACTTAATGTTCTTACTATCCGTATGGCTGGCCTCCGGGTCGTAAAAAGCCTTTTCTAGCTTACTATTAAGTTCATCTATGATAGTTTGGGGGCATCCTTCGTTATCGGTGTATTTCAGAAGTAGAAATTCAGCGTCCTTTTGAGGTAATATTTCAGTATGGGCCCAAAACTCATTATCCGGGTTAAAGTCAATCCATACATCCCCCTCGGTACGCATTATAAGGGCATCTGCTATCTCGTAAGCGATGTAATTACCCTCATTGATAAACAAAGCATCTCTTTTGCCGGCGGCTTTGGCCTTACCTACTGAATCAAAGGAGCGAAATTGTAAGCGGGTGTTGTTGGTGAAAGTATAGGTAAGTTCGTTTTTGTTAAACCGGTCCTGGTTCCACCGGTTCGTTTCCTGCATTATTTCCTGGAACTGGCTTAATGCTCCTTCTTTGATTGCCGGTATTGTTTCGGCAGTTACCGTTACTTTAATTTTAGGGCGTTTAATGCAGTAATCCGGAATAACAGCCATTAAACCGAAGGTCTTACCAGCCCACGTGCCGCCCTGAACCACCTTTTTACGGGCAGTCATTTGCAGAATTTTATTTATTGCGGTGGTTCTACGAAACATCAGGAAATAGCGGTTGTTCAGGAATTATGTGTTGTTCTTTTTTATCGACTAAGCCCAAATCTCTGGCTATGATATTTGCATTAAAAACCCCTACTGCTGCGCCTTCAAATTTCTGAGTAAAGATGATTCGCCTAATGCGCGATATGATATCCCAAAAATCTTGATAAGGTTCCTCTTTTTCGTATCTGTAAAATGTATTCTCATCAATATCCAGGAATAAACACAAGCCCGAAATGGTGTAGGGCGTTTCGGTCTCCCGATATACTTTTATTGCATCTTTACCGACCCAATCAGCCTTTACCCATTTTCTGGCATCTGTTGCCTCAAAATATTCACATGCAGCCTCCCAAAGAACTGTAGGGCTTGAGAATATTAAATCCCGACCGTGTTTACTTCTCAACTTCCAAAAAGCGTTCTTTTTAGGCGCTGCCACTATCCGAAAATATTTAACTGTTGCGGGGTTCTTTTCGGGAAAGTAGAAAACACCCGAACCTTATCATTGGCCTGGTGCTGGTGGCGCTCGATTATAAGGGCGTGGGCGGCATCTACCGGCTCGCGGGTTGACTTGTAGGTGTGATACCAGTTAACTACCTGGTGTATCATGTTGGCAAGGCTTTTTTCTCCGCATTGGAGATAAAAGGCGGCTTGTAGTTCCATACCCTGCCAAGTGCGCTTTTGGGTAATGTTGAGAATCTTTTCGGGGTGGAAACAAAGCAGGAGCACCGCTAAGAATTGTTTGCGATGCTCCATTGCTTCCGTTGTGATTTTCCGGCCTTTTAAATCTTCCGGGTTTATGTTTTTGTAGTGGCAAAAGTCCTGTAAAAAGGCAGGGATTAAACCGTAATCTTTAAACACTACTGCCGGCATCAGTTCTTCGTGGGTTTGCACCACAGAGGCGAATACGTCCTTATTCTTTTTGGCTAAGATGTTCAGAAGTACTTCGGCAGTGTTGTGGTCTACTCTTTTTCCAAGTAAATTCATTCGTTATAGAATTAATCTATTAACTCTACGGGAAAGATAGATAAAATCTATATGATTACCAAAAAAAAGTTTAAAGCGGTTATACTTCGATTATATCAATTCCTAAAAGGGCTTTAACCAATCGCTTTTTTATCTGGAACATTTGATAAGGGCCTCCGGATTTCCTGCCCTTCACATCAACATATTCAATCCTGCCGCTGGCATAATAAACTATAAAATCAACTATGTAGGTTGTAATATGATAATCCTGAATTTCGCATTTTAAAGCCTTCTGACGCTCCCAGGATTTTATAACACCCTGACTTACCCAAAAATCAAGAGACATAGCGTAGCGGGCTTCTTTAAGCGAACGATAGGTATTCCCGTTGTATTCAGTAAGCTTGTTTCCCTCCCGGCTTCGCTTGGTCTTCTTTTTCGCTAAAAGCTCCCGGCCCTGTTGGTTGCTCAAAAGTGTCATGGCTGTAAAATTTCTACATCTTCTAAATCATACTCATTATCAATTGGCTCAGGAAACTCGTTGCCTCCGTCATAAACAAGCCTGTGATATTCTAAATATTCAGGAGTGGGCTTAACTATTACAATTCCCTTACTTTCATCCAAATGTTCGACATCCCAAATAGTGTCATCATCTAAAATTTTAACTTTCATATTGTTTTCTCCTTTCTAATTCTTTATTGATTTCAAAATATTATTTGGGCGAATGCTGCGCACCGGGCTATACGCTCCATTTCATTGCGCTACTATCCCTTTCGCGTTCCGATAGCAACCGTTAACTGTATAATTCCAGAAGTTTTTCAGCGATAGCAGTTACACATGGTTTGCTTACCCCATTGCCACATATCCGGTATCTTTGGCTGTCGCTTATTTGCTTTTCCTGCCCGTTGTAGATACCGTATTTTGTCCAGTTGTCCGGCCATCCTTGTAGCCGTTCGCATTCTATAGGGGTGAGCCTTCGGATTAATTCATTCTGTTTTATACAGGGCTGACCGCTTCCGTCCTGCCTTGCTCTGGCTACTAATGTTGGGCTGAAATCCCCTTTGATTTCCCGGAAACCTTGCCCGTCTTTCATGGTCCTTAAAGTACCGGCTACTGCCATTCCTTTACCTAACTGAGCTGCAAGAGCAGGAACAATTCCGGCAGCATCATAAACGCGATTTTGTTGGTATGGCTGTTTGCCCCCTGATTCCTTTGATTGGTTCACCTGTAAAATATAGGTTCCTGTTCTGTAGTTAGAATTATTACTATATCTAGCTATGATGGTACGAGACACTGCTCCCAATCGTGTCCGCTGGACTCCGCTCTCCGTTTCATACCACTTATCGTTTTCTCCGATAGGAAATACTTGCTTTCTACTTCCGTTTCTAAGATGTCCGACAAAGTATAACCGCTCTCTATTTTGGGGTAAAAACCAGCGTGTATTAAGAAGCTGCATTTCAACGTCGTATTGTGGCAAACTCTCATTAAGGAAGGCGAGGTATTTAATTGCTTCAATGATGTCAGTTCCTTTGTTGACAGTTCGCAACCCTTCCACATTTTCAGCACAGAAAAATTCAGGTCGTACTTCGTCAACAATCCGGACCGCTTGAGATAAAAGGCCGCTTCGTGTACCTGGTGCGTGTCCTGCGCGTTTTCCAGCAATGCTGTTATCCTGGCAAGGCCAGCCGAAAGTAACAAAGGTTCTTCCTTTGGGTTTAACTGAAACATTGGTAACTGAGCCGAGGTCGTGGCCGGCGGGGAAACGGTATCTAAGGAGTGCGAGAGCATGTTTATCTATTTCTGAATAATAAAATTTAGTTATGTTAAATCCGGCCTCCGTGAAGCCCTGCCCGAAGCCTTCACCACCGGCAAAAAGGCTTATTTGGTTCCAGTTGTTCATTTTTTCACGTTATTTGAATGCGTTAAGGATGTGAAGGATTTAGCCCGGAGGGCCGGAGCGAAGCGTAGTCCGTAGCAGCCTGACCTTTGCGAAGCTTAGGGAACGCCCAACTAGGAATCTGTTCTGCCTCTTCTATTCTTAGCTGGCACTCCCTACAAAGAGAATGCATTTGGCAGAGGTGGTAGATAGGAGGTTTTCCGTACATGGCTAGCCGTTTGCAAGTTCAATTAAAACATCAGCGTGGCAAGGTTCTCCTTCTTTACAAAAGCAAGCAAGATTTTTGCCTTTAAGTTTATCCTTTTGATATGCAGGAAGCGGGTATTTAGTACGGTATTGCCGGAACAATTCAACAGCAATTTTATTATCAGCTATGTAGACCATGTCAGATTTTGCATATTTAGCTTCATGGCATACCAGATAAGCAAATCCACTGCCCCCATTCCCAATTTTAGCATAAGAACCAACTGGGAAAGGGTTCCCAAATTCTCCTGGCCTAGTAACATTTATTGTATTTGCTGGCATTTTCCAGCCTTTTGTTCTTTTCCTTTGGATTCTAAGAGGTTTCATATTTATCTCAGTTAAATTTTTTGGCAGAGGTGGTAAGGTGGGGTTAATTGGTACATGGTTACAGCTTTGTAATGGTAAAAGCTATAAGAACAAAAATTAGCCAAAGTGCCAGGGGAAGCCAAAGGGGTGAAGTTACCCACCACCAGGACCAATGTTGAACCGCGCCTTTTTCCGCTAACTTTAAGATTAAAAAAACTATAAAGGTTAAATTGCATAACCAGGCAAATGAATTGTCGCTTTTTTCTGTTTTCATCTCTTTTCTATTTTTAAATTCTCTACATACTCCCGGAATAAACGGATTTTAAATCTCAATGTATCGGCGGGTGGTTTTATCAAAAGTAAAATCTGAAAACCCTACCCGGCCCATAAAATCAAATTTGACTTTTTGCACATAAACGCTGGTTTGCTGGTATTCAAAATCCCGGTAAACGCTTATGCCGTTATAGGTTTTATTGTAAAAGTTGGCCGAGCCGCTAATACTGTACATAGTTGGAACTTCATATTTGCCGGTCTTTTTATCCTTTTGCAGTTTGGTTGGATGGGCTACTAAAAAAATATGCACGTTGTACAATTCGGCAAAATTTACCAAGCAATCATAGATGTAGCTTACATATTCAGTTTCGCTAACGTGTTTGGGCCTTTCGGTTTCCATGCAATTGTAAGGGTCTATAACCAGCGACTTTATACCAAATCTTAAAACCAAGTCCTTGGCTTTATCCAGAATAGCCGTAACTGTTTTAATCTGCCGGTTGTTTATGAAGAAAAAGTAGTTATTCATAAACTCCTTGGCCCTTTGGTATTGGTCAGGGGTCATTTTATAGACAACATTTTCAGCATAAAAAGGCCGCTCTATAAACCGGTTGGCAATCCGGGTATAGTGAAGGGCAGGTTTGCCGTTTTCAGCAGCAAAAAGACCGTGTGGCCATCGGTGCAGTTTTGATAATTGCACCAAGATTTCATCTAAAAATTCTGATTTGCCGTGGGAAGGGATACCCGTAATAGTTGTTACCTCCCCACCCCTGAAGGTTAAAAGTTTATCAAAATTAACATACCCTATGTTGTCTCCGGATGGAAAGCCGTGTAAATAATAGTGGTCTACTTGTTCTTCTACGCTGTTAAAAGTAATTACCCCCTCAATCGGGAAAGCGGTAAGGTTATTAAACATATCCGCTATAAAGTCCGGACCATGCTTAATCAAAACCTCATTCATATCCTTACAACCTTCCGGATAGGTAACATAAAAGCAGCGGTTCATTCCTAGGCGCCGGGCCAATTCATTACGAAGGTTTATGCCCGGTTCGTCGTTGTCGGTAGCTAAACAGATAAGGGTTTTATTATCAAAATATTCGGAGCAATTATCCAAGTAGTCCATTTTAATTTCGCCCCGGCTGGCTCCGTTCGGAACGCTTATGCAGGGCTGGCCGGTGGCCTGGTAAACGCTCATAACATCTATTTCCCCTTCTACAATACAGCAATGCTCAAAACCTTGGACGGCATCTATATTGTAAAAACTTAATTCACAATTGGCCTCCATTGTGAAGGTTTTTTTATTTTTACCCTCTTCCTGATAATCGTACCGGCTTTTAACGTTTACTATTTCGCCTTTTTTGATATAGGGAAAGGCAATAACGTTTACTTCTCTGCCGGCTTTAGCTATGTATTTTTTAGCAGGAGCAACCATAAACTTATGCAGGGTTTCCCGGCTTATTCCCCGGTGGTTTAAAAACCATTCGGCCATTTTATCGGAAATCTCATTAGGGTTAAAATCCGGCTTTTTAAAGTTTTTTTTCACATCATATCCCGATTGCGTTAAGCCGCCTTTCCATTGGCAGTAATGACAATGCCATACCTGCTTATCAATGTTTACCGAAAGGCTAAGGTCTTTAGGATTGCTGCGGTTGGGAGGGCAAGCCGGACAGATTACTTTTATCTGCCCTGATACTTTGCCTTTTAGGTTAATTCCGGTTTCTTCCCAGGTTTTATATACCTTCATTACATTACCATTTTTCGGGGTTGATGTTTGGGTTCAAAGTCTTTCCGGGCCGCATCTACTACCCAGTTAAGAATTGCATGATAATCGGAAGCGTATTTTAGTTTTTTATTTGCCAGTTTTGCGTTGTTCAATTTATCCAGCATCCAGTCTGTTTTTTCGTTACCGTGTTCTGCTTTCAGTTTCAGGTATTCCGGCTCGGTTAATTTTACAGCTTCCCGATAAGATGTTTTCCCAGGTGGTGCTGGTGAAAGTTCGGTTTCAATTTGGGTTTTTATCGCTGCCGTTTTTTGTTCTGATTCAAGAGCCGGGGGCGGGGTGTTTCCTTGTTCTTTGTTTATTGTTTCTTGTTTATTTATACTACTAGTGCTTTGTACAGTGCTTTCGCTCTGCTTTATCAAGTGCTTTGTTAGTGCTTTATCAAGTGCTTTGTTATGTGCTTTGTCAAAATTTGATAGGGCAATAATGCAGGATGTGTATTGGTTTTTACTTTCGGCCACCATTATTACGGCACCCCATTCAACCAAGTCCTTTAAGGTTTTTTTATAAGTGTTGTAAGATTTAATTCCAATAGCGGCCATCGTTTGGGAAGCAGGAGAAGAAAACCTTTCAGCCCACCCCATGCGGTTGTTTAATTCCACTAGCCATAAATACATGGCTGTATGGTTAGTAGTAACCTTATCCGGATTCTCAAAAGAAAAATCAAACCAAGCGCGGGTTAAAGAATAACCGTTTAAATCAATTTCATTATTCTTTTTATCCATCATTTTAAATGCTGTTTTAACTCTCCGTAAAATTCATTCAAGGCTTGCATAGCTGCCGTGCTCCCTCCTAAATCCGGATGGAACTTCTTTGCCAATTCTTTGTAAACCGTAGTTATAATTTTTAACTGATTGGCCGGTTGAGCAACTACAGCGGGTTCTTTTAAATACCGGCTTACTAATTCCTTATCCAGTTCCCGCCGTAGGAGCCCTACAACCCAATCCTGTTCATCCAGCCACTCCAGGTAATGGTCTGGCACATCTTCCAAATCCTGGCCTTTATATTTCCCGAAGTGTAGTACCATTATTACAAATCCTTTTATTATATTTGTGTACTTAAATGTACCGCTTTTTAATTACATATCCAAAACAATGGCAAATAAAAAATCAACATCTTTCAGGCTTTCAAGTGAAGCTACCGAAGCCTTAACAACCATGGCCGAAATGGAAAAGCGGTCCTTAACCAATATGCTGGAGGTACTTATAGCCGAAGCAAAAAAAGACCTCGAAGCACGGGGTAAATGGCCGGTTAAGGGTTAGGCGGTTTGCTTAAAAAGCGGGTTTACTGCATTTGTTCGCTTCTCTCCTAACTCAACATATTTTGGATTTAATTCACAAATAATCCATTTCCGGTCAAGTCTTTCTGATACTTCTGCTGTAGTTCCTGAACCGCCAAAAGGGTCTAATACAAGGCCACCAACAGGGGCACCCGCTTTAATGCAGGGTATTATCAACTCAGGCGGGAAAGTGGCAAAATGAGCCTCTTTGTACGGTTTAGTGGCTACTTCCCAAACAGAGCGTTTATTTACCATGCCGCCCGTATACTCATAAGTCCGGCCCCATTGTTCAGAGCCGTTTCTAAAATTCGGGTCGTTTACATCGGGTTTATAATTCCGGCCTTTTTCACCACCAAAAGATACTGGCCCCCGGCCTATAGTGCTTTCAGCTGCGGGCTGTTTTATCGCTTCGGCATCATAGTAATATTTAGGGCTTTTAGAAAGCAAGAAAATATATTCGTGGGCTTTGGTACATCTGTCGGTAACGCTTTCCGGCATTGGGTTAGGCTTATTCCAGATAATATCCTGCCGTAAATACCAACCATCAGCACGAAGGGCAAAAGCTAACATCCAAGGTATGCCAACTAAATCTTTTGTTTTCATCCCCTCCGGTGTTCCCACTCTTAAAATATCCCTAGCTTCCTTAGCAGAAGAGGTTAAACCTAAGCCGTTATTACCGGGCTGTCGAGCAGCGGTTGTTCCGGTACAATAAGTATCACCAATATTTACCCACAATGTACCATCATTTTTTAACACTCTTTTAACTTCCCGGAATACCTGTACCATGTTTTGAACATACTCTTCCGGTGTTTTCTCTTGCCCCAATTGGTCTGGCATACCATAATCTCTAAGTCCCCAATAAGGTGGAGAGGTAACACAAGTATTAAAAGTGTTATCAGGTAAAGTTTTTAAAGTTTTCCGACAATCACCGGTTAAAATTTTATTGTATACCATTTTCTACTTTTCTAATGGTTCTAATTTATTTTAAGCAGCAGCTTTCCAACCTACCAGGCTCCTGTTAGCGTATCCATACCGCCGCATTTTAAGGCTGTTCTGGTCTATTACCCGGTGGCATTGGGCTGCGTTTGATTCTTCTCCTAATTCTAATTTTAACTCGTTGTAAGGGATGTAATACCTGATTTTTTCCAGATGCTTTAGATACCCCTCCATGCATTTGCATTCGGGGCATTTGATACAGGCATATTTAAAAAACAAATTCGACTTCATTTCTTTTCTATTTCATTCTCTCTAAACCACACTAAGCGGTTATGTATCTTAACTTGCACGGTTTGATTTCTAAAATTACCGGGCTTGAATTGCTGGAAAATTCCCGGCCCCTGTGGTGTTTGTAGCAGGGTTCCGGGGGTAAGTTCTTTAAAGTTCATGCCTTAATTATCAAACCAAAAAACAATTCGAACATTATGAGGTTCAGCAATGCCCTCCATCTTTTTCATTGTTTCATTTCTGAAATCGTTACAGGTTTCACCATAAGGCGACCAGTCAAACCTTTGTAATTCTAAAAGCGTCAGGTAAGAATGAGTATGCCCATCTGAACCATATTCGCGCTTAAACTTTTTAACAATTTTACTGGCATCTTTTGGCATGCCTTTAGGTGGTGAAACCAAAGGAGGAGCGCCAATAAAATGATAACTTCTCACCCCGGCTAAGGCACAAAAAAGGTTATAGTTCCTACCATGTGTGTAAAATTCATCTTCTCTTTTTACAAATAAATAAGGGGGATTATAATCTTTTTCAATATAAAAATCCTCGTTCTCTGAAAGCTTATCTTGACAAACCCAAAACCCGTTTTCTTTGTCTTTATCTGAATAAGCAAAAACTCTTTTTTCAATATATAAGTGAATATCGCATCCCATAATCTTTACAATTGAGGTTTATTAAACTTTAATTCTTTTAATTCCATTAGTCCTAACATTTCAAAGTAAGCTTTTTCATCATGTGCTCTTACTACTGCCAGGTTCTTTTCACAATCTCTTAACAGATGCCGCTTAGTTGGATTTTCATGTATGCTGTGGCATTCCCGGCGTAAACCTTTCTTTGTTCCCGCTTGGCTTTGGCTTTCTTCTTGCTTACTTTGCGAATCATACCAATAGAATTTGACCTGGGGTTAATATCTTTATTTGCGCAGGTTTTAAGCTGTCCAGGCGGCAAAGGAAACCACCCGGAACAGTCTTACTGGTATTTTCAATTGTGCCCGTAGCGCCTTTTAATTGGCCTGAAATAACCTTTATTTTGTCTCCTGTTTTCATGCTGTTGCGCTTTGTTCTTCTCGTTCTTCAATTACCGTTTTTAACTTCACAATTACCTGAGCTGCTTTTTCTTCACTTATTTTATTAATGTTCAAAAGCATTTTGGTCTTTTCTCCCCGTTCAATACAGGGGTTATTCAACAGCCGCATAATTTCTTCTTTCTGTTTAGCAGAAGCATATTTTATTACTTCTCCTGTGGAAGTGTCTACTTGCACAGGGGCTTCCTGGCCGTGTTGTACTGTTTGTGTTGTTGGAGCGGGGTTAGTTCTGGCAGCTGGTTTGGGGTTCCGGTTCATGGCTCCTTCTGCATCGTCGTCGTCTACCACAATTCCAAGTGTAGCGGCCAAACCATACCGGCGGGTATAAGTCATAGCAGCTCCAAAACTTTGCGGGTCATTTTGTTTTGCCGTTATAATCGGGGAAACACCCTCAATAAATTCTCCGGCATCATTATAAATCTTGGTTCTAATTACCCAGCAATTAGCTTCGTTACACCACCCTGGCTGCTGCGAAACAAACAGATTGTTCTTTGCTATGGCCTCCTTACAAGCCTCCCATACGGCGCTTAAATCAGCGTATTTAGACTTGAAGAAAGGATTGTCTGCATCTTTAATTGCAGGATGGAATTCAGCTTGCGCGGCGGCAAGTGATTTATACAGGTTTGTTTTTGCGTTATTTTCCATTATATTTACCTCTCTATCTTTTATCGTGTTTAAAGGGGCCGGACTTCTGACATCCGGCCTTTTTTATTCTACTTTTGCTTTAGCTTCTAAATATTCTTCTTTGCTTACCTGCTCATACCCATCTTCTTCTAGCCTACCAAATTTCAGTTTATTAAAAAGGTAGTTGATATAAACCGAATCCGATTTTTTGACAAACTTTATCGGGCCGGCCGTAATTATTTCCTCGCCCTGATTCTCATTATCAATGCGAATAAACTTGCTACTAAATCTGATAAAAGCAGGAAGTTTTACCGAGGTGCTGAACATAGCTTTTAAGCCGTTCTTTCTGGATTCAATGTAGGTGGCTAATTGAGTTTTCATGGCTTTACAAATAAGGCTTTGGTTTCTTGTTTCACTTCCTCGTTCATTTCGTGGATTTCGCAGAGAACATCTATAACTGCCATTAAGCCGTTATACATCCAAGTATCATCCAGACTTGTAAAATCGTAATCTGCCATGTCTGGTGCAGTCTCAAATGCAAATTCTATTTGCATTAATTGTTCAAGGGAATATCCACTTACCAGAATTTGCTTTTTAGCAAGGCCCGTAAATTTTGAGAAGTCTTTTAATTGATGATGGGCCCTTGCATCAGTTTGAAATACACTTTGCCACAGGGGTTGACTGCGTTCCCAACCATTCTTTATCATTCTATCGGAAACAGGATTGATACTTATTCTTAAGTTTGCGGCTATAATATTGCCAACAGCACAAGCACAACAATTTCCATGCTCCAGGGTATTATTCAAATAAGCCTTAACTAAAATGGCTACGGTCTTGTGAAACAATTCTTCGTTTTTCATATCAATAATTTTCTACAGGTATAAAATCAGGTTCAAAAGTTTTAATTAGTTCTTGATAAAAGAGGGTCTGCAATAATTCGGCAGCATCTTGTATTCTGATACCGTTAATCCGGACATCTACCCAGGGGCGCACTACCTCACCTTTGTAGGTGTATTGCGCTTGAATTACTAGCGTTTGGGTATCAGCATACGCGTAGATATTGACATAGCTAAAGCCTTCATACTGCCTGGCTATGCGCTCTATTTCGGCTCTGTATTCAGGAGATGGAACTAATTGAAAGGAGGGCTTTTGCATGGCTATACATTTATATTGTTAATGCCTGATTCATTTAAAAAGGTAACTATATCATTTTTTTTGATTACCAGTTCTTCTTTGGCATCAACCGCAATGAATTTCCATTTAAAATTTTGATAAATTTTCTCAGCATCTTGTTTGTTTTTGCAAAACATATAACAAATGTTTAATGCCAAATCAGCAGGCCCAGAACCACCATAGCCAAAATTAAACCCACTTGGCGAGTGTCTTGTAACTATTCTTTTAACGTTGGTTTTTATGCCGCTACAGGTGTGCATTGCCAGCGTAAGCTGCCCTGAATTATCATAACTTTGGCTGGCTAACCGGGAAATAAATATGTCTCCACCGTCATAAGGAACATGAATATCTCCGTTGTCGTCAGTGGTTGCTTTGTCCTTTTCCCATTCTTCTTTTTGGGAGCAAATTTTACCGATTCCTTTGCTTCTCCACGGCTCTCTAACCAGATTGCGGTGGCATCTTCTGCACTTTGACATGGCTACGCTACGTTATAAAGGTGGTCAGATTGGGATTCCAGCAAGCCCAGGGTTTTAATCAAATCGTTTAATTCAACCTGTGCTTTTGCGGTTTGATTCAGGCGTATAGCCTCTAAATAATCGTTTAATTCTTTCTGGGCCCGCCCCGCGATTTCGTAATGGCTGGAGGGTTTAACCGGGTTGGCTATAAGCTCATTCTTAATACTTTTGTACAGCTTAAAGCAGTACTTTTTTAATTTTCTGTCTACCTCGGGGTGTAGACTTACGCGGGTACAAACAAGGCGTACCTGTACTTTTTGTTGTGGATAGATGAAATCCTGAATGGTAGTTGTAGAATAGGTTTGCATAAAAATTAAGTTTAAAAGGTTATAGGAATAGGTTAGTTAAGAGGCGGTAGGTATTTGATTGACTGCTGAAATAACTTTATCTAAAACAGGACGGTAGTAAATGCTTAAGGTACATTTGCCTAGTTCTATAAGGGCAAGAGTAATTGCCTTGTTAGCAGCTTCTAATTGTTTAGCCAGATGTATTTGCTCCAGGGCATGGGTAGTTTGCTGGTTCATATAAAATTTTATATTAAAATAATTTGGAGTTTTAATGTAACTTTAGTTACTTGGTGTCGTTAACCGATTAAGCAGCCTTTTGTGGCTTCTCCCCTCTGTAACCATTCCCTGTTTCCGTCCTTTTTAAGTAGTCCTCCAGGTCGTAAGCATATATCGTTACCATGCTGTTGTTTTTCCCGTTTTTGTGAGACTTGATATATTCCTGGTCGGTGGAAGGTAGTTTTAACCGCCGGCGCACTGAGGAAATACTCATTTCTAAAAATTCAGCAGCAGAAGCCGGGGAATACTTGAATTTTGCTGGAACCTTCATTTCAATGTATGGCTTCATGGCTAGGCGGCTTTTCGAGATTCAACCACTGTTCTGGCAACTAATTGGCTGGTGCGTAAGCACTCATATTCACAGGCTTTATTCCCTTGCAGATTGCGCTTTTGGATATTGTCAGCCGCTAAGAGTTCAGCAAGACGGACGGCGGCGAGTTCTGTCTCAGTCATGTGTTCGCGGGTGTTGGTATTTTCAGGCAGGTTTTTCTTTTGGCGAACTATTGCGGCCCCACCCCCATACATCGGCGTTAGAATAGCATTAGTACAATCTCTATATCCAATACCTTTTACACCATGTTTGGCCAGGGTAGCACAAAATGCCAGGCGGGTAGCTTTGCCGTTCAGGCGTTCAGCAATCCAGTTATCAGACTTACCGTGCTTTTTATAGGTTCTAATGCCACGGTCAAGAATCAGGTCCGGATTCTTTTCTTCTTCGATGCGCTCAAAAAATACTTGATTGACCGCTACCGCTAAATCAGGATTTAAATATTGGGCGTATTCTAAGGCAATTTGTTCCTGGCCGAACGTACCACCATACCGGCCTTTTGTTATTTTCAAAAGGTGATTTTCGCCCACCTTTAAAATTTTTGCGGTAGCTCTAATAAAACCGGCAGTTTGTTCTTGTCGAAGCCACTCAACTGGGCGTTTTGCAGAATCAGAGCCAGCGGCTTTCCACAAGTCAGTTAAACTTATGCGCCCCTCGGCATCCTTTGAGATAGTAACGCCGGCAAAAGAAAATGGAAGCAACTCTTTCATTAGGCAGCAGCTTTAAATTTGCGAGAATTACCAACACGCCTTTTGATAAATTCGATTCTTGCTTTATAGGCTTTTGAATCTGTTTCTTTAGCCAGTGCCTCAATATTAGGCCAATGCCGGGAAGTGATTTTTTCGTCGTTAACAACACCAGAAATATAGCTTCTGTCGGTCTGGCAAAGTTTGGCCAGCGTAGGCAACCAGCCGGGTGGCAATATTTCCTTGACGGTTTTTGGTTCTTCAATTGTTTTCATATATTGTGATTGTTGTTGTAATTGTTGTTCAAATATACGTGCATTCGAACAACAAAGTCAAGTTTTGAACGAATTATTTTTAATGTTTGCACGAATTATTTTATAAACACCTGTGAAAGAAAGACTTATTATGCTTATAGAAGCATTGAATTTAAACACAAGTAGCTTTAGTAAACTTATTGGGGCCCCGGAAGCAACTACTAGGATGTATTTAGATAGAGGAAGTAAACCTAAGTCGGATTATTTGGAAAAGGTAGTTCGTTCGATTGAAAATTTAAATGCAGAATGGTTGCTTACTGGGGATGGAAACATGTTCAATCCTGCGAAAAATATACAAGAATTTAGTAGTAATTGGGAGAAAAGGCACGAAATACAAACTGTTCCTTTATATAACATTACTGCGGCTGCCGGCCTTATTCACCTATTTAACAGCCAACAACACATTATAGATTATATAACCATCCCTAACCTTCCTAAAAGCGATGGAGCGGTTTACGTAGCAGGAGATAGTATGTATCCACTATTAAAAAATGGAGACATTGTTATTTACCGTTCAGCTCACAAACAAGAAATTATCTTTGGTGAAATGTATGTCTTGGATTGGGAAAAATACAATGGAGATATAGACACAATGGTAAAATTTGTCCAAAAGTCGGAATTAGGAAAGGAGTACGTGAAACTTGTAAGTGAAAATCGGCATTGGGACCCTATTGATGTGCATATTGATAAGATTAAGTCATTAGGCACTGTAAAAGCCAGTATTAGAATAAATAGTATGTCTTAATTATGTTAAATTACATTGTTGTAACAATAGGTGTTGTTTTAATATGCGCCCTAGTATATTCTTTTTTTAAAAAGACACCTAAAATTTATTTCATTATACCCACTATTGTTCTTGCTATTCTATGCAACTGGGGTGTGTATTCGGTAAGGTCGAGTATTAAGGAGGACAATACTGATTTTTCCAGCGCATTACAAAGTTTAGAACGGGAGAATTTTATTTCAGAAATACAAGAAAACAGTTCCATCCTAAAGGCCTCTATTACTAATCAAGACTTTCTATATATAGCCATTATTAATGATGGATTAGATAAAACTCCAATGGCAACCTATTATTGTAGGCTTGCCAAGTCTAAAAACATTTATTTATCAGCTGTAAAAATTATAGATATACAAGGCTCCACGTTTGCCGAAGGGCAAGTATCTGGCAACGAATTAGGAAAATCTTTTTGTAATTAACCATAATATAACCACATGAAAAAATTATTATTACTACCACTATTAATCATTTTATTGTTTGGATGCCAAAAAGATAAAGATGAAGAAGTTCCATTAGGCTCCTTAGAAGTTAAAATTTCCTATTATTATAATGCATTCCAGGGCTATAAACCAGATACGGGGGCTAATCTTTATCTTTATAAACAGACAGGCAAAACCTACATACGCGATTTTATTGATTTCAGAGTTGGCTTATTGGAAGTTGTTGGTACAGGTGAAAAAGTTACATCCGATTTTAAAGCGGAAGCCGATGTAACTGGATTAGCAAAAATTAACAATATACCTTATGGCGACTATTTAATGGTTGCTGCATCAGAAGGAAGGTTTCTTTATTCCGCTAAGCCTATCAAAATAGATGCCCCCTTAACGTCAGATGTTAAAAACTTTGGCTATAGGAATGAATTAGATGATAATGGCGAACCTTGGTAAAATCCTATTATTTTTTGTCTTATCGCCTAGTAAAAAACCGATACTACCCCTTTAAAATATACAATATATGACCCTGCACCAAATTCAATTAAAAATCTATGAGTCCGAACAGCGCTGGCATTCCCAGGCCAAAGCCCTGCGCCGCCGGTACGAGTACTTAGACACCGAGCCCCAGACCCTATTTAATCTGCGCCGGTTCCGGCAGCTTAGAAACCAGGTTAAATTCAGAAAGATGGTTTACAGGTCCATCACCCAAAATGCCGAAATCAGACTGTTAAGTTTCCAGTTAATTGAAGCTTAACAGCCCTCTATAATCTCCCAACCCGAAAGCAAATCATCTACTAATATAATTGGGTCGGTATGGTCATAAGTATCGTTATCCGCATGGCCTAACAAAGCATCTGCCAAATCTTTCTTTTTAGTAGCCTGTCTCATTAAAGTTTTTCCGGTATGCCGGCAGTCATGAGAAGAAATAGCCTCATGCAAGGGTATAAATTCTTCTTCTACTACACTATTTCTTACTTCGGTAGACCTGACCAGGCGGGTTAATCCTGCTTCTTTAGCGGCCATTTTAATTGTTTCGTTAAAAAGATTGGTTTCATTTTCCGAAGGCTCTTCGCTAAAAACCCAAGGAAACTGCCAGTCATATTTTTGGAGCAAAGCCGCCGCTGTTGGTGGGGCCGGAATATATACCGGGTCGCCGGTTTTACCCTGATTCAAATTTATAACTCTAAGGTCGCCATGCTTTAAACTGCGAACGTGGAGCATACTGATTTTGTTTACTTTGCGCCAGTCTTGGTACCTTAAGCAGAGCTGGCAATCAATAACGAAGGCATGTGCGGCCTTTCTGGTTAGTTCGTCCTTGTACTCCGTATCTCTTAATTTTATAATATCCTCCCAAAATAATGAGTATTTGGTAGCCTTAGGAACTTTAACGGTTTTAATAGCATCTTTAGCGCCTCCTATATGGCCCAGGAGCACGCGAATAGTTCTTATATGCTTATCTACTGTTACGTCTTGTACGGCCTTTCCTGTGCGGCTCTTTTGGCCCATTAACCAACTGCGGTAATCCCTTACTCTTTCGGGTGTTAAATCCACCACCTTTAATTTTGGGTCGTATTTTTTTAACCATTCTATTGTCTGGATGTGGCGACGGGTGTATGAGGTTTCGGTAATTAAATTATTTTCCCTGCCATGATTTTTTTCTGCCAGGTAATTAGCTTTCCAATCCAGGTACACTTGTTCCGGCGAGCCTTTAAGTATGCCGTTTATAACCGGGCGCTTAGATTTCTTTTTGTGTACTGATTCTAAATTTTTTGAAGGCCTGATAATTTCCTGGAGCATAGCTACTGTTAGTTCTTCCCCATTGTCCAGCTTTTTTCTAAATTCTTTTTGAATCTTAGCCGCTATCCCTTTTAAACGGTCATTAATATCGTCGGCGTAAGGCTGGCCTTGCTTCACCTTTTGGGTGCTGTGGCTCCAATTCTCACGCTTTATTCTTTCGTGAGTAGAGGCCGGCAGGTCATACATTCCATCCGCATGGACCCGCACATAGAGGCTGGAAACGCCTTTTTTCTTTTTTTTACCGACGTATGTATGGAGAAAAAATTTAACTGAAATCATTGGTAAAATTTTGTTACGTGAACTGCATCGTAAACTGTTACCTGAAATCTGCTAATACTTGCCTACAGATTAAAGGCAGAAATGGGGCATCTAACACCTTATTATCTGCCAAATAACACAAAATAAGCATAAAAACAAAAGACCTGGCTACGATTTGCAGTCAGGTCTGTTCAATTGTAAGTGGGCCCACTTGGAATCACTGTATTTAGCCAACTATCTGAATATCAGCATGATTTATTTAATTTGTTACGCAAACTGTTCCATAAAACATCTAAAAACAGAAAAAGGCCGCAATACGGCCTCCTTCCCTGGTGTGTTTCCTATAACACTTTTAATGGTGTAAATATACGGAATATACTTAGCATATGGTAATAAAAAAGCCCTGAACTAGCAGGGCTTTCTATAATTCCTGTCTAAGTTCCAGCTTAGAATAACGTGCAGCCAAATCAGGCTCGCTCATTTAAGTTATCTCTCCATTTGAACAACGCTACTGGAATAGCTGTAATCTTAGCCGAAGCACCCGCATCTGGTTTGTGCGGTATTACTGTTTAACTTCAAGCAGGAATTACTGTAAATATACGACTTATTTTCGGTAATGTACCCATTTTTATTAGGGCAATGCCTATTGCATCAGATGATGAGAAAATAAATTAAAAATAATTGTTGAAATACTTGTTATGCAACGTAACATTACATATCTTTACATCGTTCAATAAGATATAAACGCTCTAAAGACCAATAACATGAACCCACAATTCACCTTTCAAAAACCAGAGATAAACGGATACGCTTGGATGAATGCCACCCCTGAAAAAGTTGTTATGTTAGAGATAGCAAAAAATATGAAAAACAAGAATATGCGGTCTTTCAAATCATATCTTAAATGGGCTGAAACCAACCGGATACAACGGGCAAACATTACCGTGTCAGAAGTTGAAGAGTTATTAAAAATTAGCCGGAACGAAGCAGAATATTTAATTAGAAAGTGGAAAGAAGAAATAGGGGGCACATATTCTTGTTGCGCAAACTTGGATACTTATTATTTCCCAGGAGTTTATGAAATAGTAGCCTAAACAATAAAGCCCGGCTAACCACCGGGCATATTTTATGAAAACATTCAAAGTTGATTTATATCCGGATTATTGTACAGAAAACAATAAAACCATTTTATCTAAATACTTTAAACCAGTTTATGAAAGCATAGAAAATTTGGTCAATGATATAAATAAAGCGTTTGGCGCTAGTGGGGCGTTTATTATTACCGCTATATTTATACACGAAAAAGAAGGGGAACAAAGCAAAAACCTTTCTTTACCAGAGTTTAAAACTTTGTATTTAGATGAAAGAACCTGAAATAAACCTTAACGGATGGTGTACCATTAAAACACTAGCCGAAAAGCTAAATCACAAAAACACAACCTATGTTTCAACCAACGTTAAGCGAGGTAAAATACCATCAAGAACTATTCCCGAACTGAACGGCTTAAAATTAGTGCCAGCAGATTGGAAACCTGAATAGCCCCCGCGCCAACGATGGAAGCGAGCACGTAGCGGAGCGAACCGGGTAGCGTGTTAAAGGCGCCCTAATAATATAATCGAAAGTCCTGATAGGTTTGGAAGCTTAGTACCTGGAGGTCAAGGGTTAGTTTAAGCACAAAAAAATATTTTAAAAATATTTTCACTTATCTATTGTTTTTTACATTATTAGGTGTAACTTTACACCAACGATAAGCGTTAAAGATAATATAAACACTCTAAAAAAAAGAAATCATGATAGGCGTTAATCCAAATTTTAAAGAAGAAGTATTATTCGAAAATGCTAATGGTCAAATAATAGCTAACACAACTAATCCTGCTCGCGCACATTTTTATTATAAAGACAGTACTGGCAGAATTTGGCAGAAATTTGCTTTTGATAAGATTGCTGAAAAAGAATTTATGATTCAGACACTTACTTCTTATGGTTTTTTCTACCCTTCAACAGCTTCTGATTTTATCGCCAAGGACACGAAAATGGCAGAAGAAATATACAATGTATTAGTTAAAAAAATTGGATAATTAAAATTATAAACAGTCAAAAAATGAAAGTATATAAAACCCTGGCAAATGCAGAAAATTATAAAGAGCGTCTAGATTTAGGAATGAACCTAGATGTCGTAATTCTGAATGGGGAGGGTTGGCCATCTCTTCGCGCTTCTAATTTAGTAGACCCTTGTTATAATGATGATTTAGACTCACTTATTGAATCCATTTCAACTGCATCTAGATATCCTGCAAATATTGTCAAGGAACGTATTAACGTCTTGGGAGAACATTAATCTTTCAAATTGTACCTGTTGGTATAGAAATATGATTTGATTTAATGTCAGAAATCTTAATTGCACCTATTGGTATGACCGAACAAGAGAACATCTTACGCTGGTGGGATTCAGTTCCTGCCAGCGGAACTTCTAAATACAAAAAGAAGATTATTTCTATTAACCTGCTCGAAGATATTGCCGGCGCTGGGCGCAATACTTACCAACGTTTTTTTAATTTACAACGCCCCTTGCCAGACCATCATTTGCCGGGATTAATAAAGCACATTAAACCAGTAGGCTATAAACCCCTTGAAGAAAAATAAAAAACAATGGAGTTAGAAGACCCTACTCCTACTAATAAGGCTATAGCTGTAGTATTACTATTATGGGCTGTAATGGTATGTGTACTTTGTTCTGTCTAACAAGGAGCTAAGGGGCGTTTTAATGCCCTTTCGTATTAGTTAGCAGATATAAAAAAGCACTCCTTTTCAAGAGTGCATCAATTTAAAAATGTATTAAAAATATGGAACAAGTAATAATACCCGAAAAGGTGAAGGCTCCCTTTGACTATTTTTTGATTGCTAACCGGCTTTCAGAAAGTTTTAAATTCCTGCCTTTTATGGCGCAATCCGGTGTTTACACGGCTTTCCTAAGAAGTAGGAAGATACATATTAGGATGCTGGAAGATGAAGTTTACGGCTTGGAAACTGTATATATGGGCCGGGTTAAATATAACTTAACTGGAAGAAATGCTTCAAATTGGATTCCCGATTACAACTCCGCTCTTATCCAAGCCCTAAACGAAGGCTTTAAACTACTGGAAGAACAACTATCGGAAAGTAAAAAAGCACTCTTATAAAAGAGTGCCTTAGTCTTTATATACACAAACTACTTTAATATGAAAACTGCTTTTAAAACCATAGTTCCGTTTTCCAGTGGTACAGAGGCTAGGTGTTGGTATTCTGAAAATTGCGAACGATGCACAAAGGCTTTCTTTCCTAAACAGGACGGTGACTGGCCAAGCGATAAAACAATGCGCCAATATTGCAGCACAGGCAAAGAATGCAAGCTTAAATACGCTATTGATTTAGGATTTATAACCGGCGAAATCCCTTTAAATATAGCTTTGCAAATTGGCTATAAAGAAGAAACGAAAGATTTTCCGGATTCCTGCATGATGTTTTCAGACAATGAGGATGACCGCTGGCAACCTCCTAAAAGGCCAAGACCGGATAAAACTCCGGATAATCAAATGGTAATGCCTTTTCTATTCGATTCTATAACCAAAAAGGAATTAGTATAGCTACTTTGTAATATAAAGGTAACCAAGACCTACAACAACTCCGGTAAGCAGTACATTAACTACCCCTTTCTTTCTTTTCTTCGCTCGGTCTACTTTCCAGAGAGCTTCCATGTTCTGAAACTTTGTTTTCCAGGCGGCTCTTTCTATGGTTAAAGAATTTACCTTTTGTGTTTCCTGGACCTTCTGAACCGTAACAACTTGTACCTGATTGGTAAGGCTATCAATCGTTTTTTTATTTTCTGCCAGGCGTTCGGCCCAAATATCCTTTGTGCGTAGTTCGGTAATGGCATTATCTAACCAATCCTTTTTTACTGTAACGTTTTGTGAAAAAGTCGTTATACTCGTTGTCAGTAGTATAAACAGGAAGATTGCGTACTTCATTTTCTTTTTTGGTAAAATCTTTATCTTTTGCTTTCTGGTTCGCTATAAAGGCTGCTAAGGAATCAGCGCGCCTGGCTAGTTTAATCGAATCTTGCCGCCAGCTTTCGCGCTTTTTCTGTTCTGTTGCTATAGTTTTATCGGCGGCCGCATTCTCCTTTTTAATTTCTTTTTTATCCGGAGCAGGTGTTTGTATCAGGCTTACTATTATAACCAGTAACAGCAAGCCTGCTATGATGAATGGGAGGTACTTTTTCATAGGCTGGTAGCGCTAATAGTTATATCGTGTGGGGCTCGACGCGTGCCTCCAAAATAGGGGAAATTAAGCCAGCCTGGGCAAGGTTTAGCTGCGAATGGCTCGTTGATTACTTGGCTTATTTGCTTTCCCATAACTTCCAAAAAAACCTGTTTTTCTGTTGTGTTGTAGGTCAGAACAAATTTTAATTCCTCGCTCAAATCTGCTGGCAGTTCAATTCTTTGTTCAAAGCGCGGTTCCCTAATATTCCCCTCATTATGGAGGTAAATACCAACCTCAATTCTATTTTGGTTTTCAGGCTTCGGCCTCCAGCACCACCGGATAGAATTGGCATCTGAAAAAAGCCCGTATATCCAGCCCGTACCCTTGTTCCATTGATAATAATCATGGTTGGATTCATACAGGCAGGATTCATCAAACCTTACTAACCAGGTTTGTTTGGTCCGGCCAAAGTGGAGCCCAAATCGCCGCGGCCGGCCGTAGTGTTCGCCTTTAGGGATGGTGTATTTCATTATTTCATTAACTTTTTACCGGCCCAAACCATTAATAATACACCTGCTGCAACACCATAAGGTATCAGGAGAAGCTCAACTAAGGTGCCTACGGGCCTCTCTGTAAAGCCCGTTTTCTCCGGGGTGAATACTACCCCCAAAACAACTATTACCAGCCAGATTCCGGCCCAAACGAGTATTGATTTATAGTTTTTCATTTTTTGTTAATTATGAAAAGTATCTTTTTCGATTGCTCTAGGCTTAATTTTGAAAAGTTAAAAGCCTGAATCTCGCGGATGTTTGAGCGCAATTGATAAAGGCACCTCAATTCAGAAGTTTCTAATTCGTATTTTAATGCATTATTCCGACTGCCAACCAATCTTAAATGCCCTGTTTCAGGTATTCTAGTTTCTAGTATTAATTCACTTAACCCCGGATTAACTACTTTCCCCCGTTTCGGCAATTGACTGCAATAAGCTAATCCCCCGGTAATGTGAGTTACTTTATATGCGTGTACCGGCTCCAAATTTACCACCGCGTAAACGATATTGCCGGGCTTCAAATAGTGCTTATCTAATTCACTTTTTGGAAGCCTTTTAGCCTTGCTGTATAGTTGTATTTTATTTAAAGCGTCTTGTAAAGCCTCGTGTTGACTATAACCCAATCCTATTATCCGCTCACCGGTAGTGTCTGTTACCTTAGAAATCATGCGATACACACCTTCTTTTATCTCAAAAGCCCCGGATTTTCTCATAACTGAATCATTGCTTCGTAAAACTTCATGGCAATAGCTGCAATTTCTTTAGCCCTATCGCTGCCGTTTACAACTGCTCGGGCACCAATAAAATCCGTATTCTGGTCCGTTATATAGGTGCCTAGTTTACGCGTAGTCCACCACCCCCCTATCATCCCATCAACTAAAAGAAGTGCAGCGTATGGCCTTAAAAGGGCTTTATCCGGGTCGTTAACAAAATCAATCCCGTATACTTTAGTAACCTCAGCATAATTATCGTAATGGGTAATCTGCTGCCAACCCCTTCCGTAATAACTTTTTCCGGTTTTCTTGTGGGGCAGGGCGTAATTTGTTTTTATATCGCCCTGCTTATATAATTGGGCAACTGCTGCCATTGCTCCCTTATCAGTTTGAGCAAATCCTTCGCGTACTGGGTCCCAATCCGGATTTAATCTGCCGTGGTACGCTTCTTTGTAGGCGGTGGCGAGGATATAAGCTATTTTCCGGTAATCATAAACCATCCTTTCTATACAGGTATCGTAAATCTGATTTACCGTATCAACCACTCCCTGTCTCAGCTTGCCCCCAAATAAGCTTGCTCTTATGCTTGAAAAAAAGGCGGCTTTATTCATTCTCTAGGGTTTACAAATGAAATTTCCGGCGCTTCTTCTCTTGCTTTCTTAGCCGCCGGGCACTCTTCAACTGGTTCTGTATGCTTTAAATCACTTTTAGTTACCAAAGGCGTTAAAGGCACCCCGTTGTTATCTGCCTGTTTGCGGCCCCAATACTGGCCGGCAATCGTAAAAGCGGAGCCGGTTAGAGCTATGGCAAACAAAAGCACCTTGGTTTCAAAAGGTACTTTGTCGAAATGAAAAACCAGGTTAGGCTTAATATCCAGGTGTACAAAATCATTCAGGCAGGCAAAAAAGGCCAGTAAATAAGCCCCCCACATCATTAACCTTTTTTGCGAATACAGGCCGGTAGCTTTGTTTTTGGTAGTGTCGTGAAAAGCCTTTTTTACATTCTCCCACCCTCCGTTAGTAAAAAAGAGTACCATTAGGTAAACAAAAATTCCCCCTAATACCAGGGGAAGGTAAGGGCCTATAAAATTGGTGTATACTTCTTTTGCTGTCATTATCTGGCTTGTTTATTATTGGGCATTGGGTTATCGTAATCAATATCCTTGCCCTGTATTTTATTAATCATTCCCCGGAACGTCCATAATTGCCAACTTTGGGCGCTTATTTCCTTTTCCAATGCATCCTGCCGCGTATCCATTTTCTCAAAAAGCCGCATCGTGTCCTGGTGTCTTTTTTCGGCCAGGGCCTTTTGCTCTATATGCCTTTCCCTGGCTTCCATTAAGGTCTGTCGCCAGATATAGCAAATCAGGGCAGCAATCAGCGTCAGTAAGGCAGAAATAATCTTGCTGCCGGTGGTAAAATCTTTCACCGTGATTTCTTGCGGCAAGTCCTGTTGAAAAAGCAAAAGCAGAAAAGCACTATCCAGCAGAATTTGAATTATTATCACCCTTTCTCCCTCGTGCTTTAGCTGTTCTTATAATAGACCGTATCGGAAAACCCTTCCCGTTGGTCATTTTCTGGATTACCTTTACCAAACTGGCAATGCTCGAAAATGGCGTTCAGCACGGAGCCGGGCGCCTTCACATTGCCATAAAACAATTGGTCTGCCCCTTTGGAACCAGTAATTTTTATATTTCGAAAGGTAACCCCTACCTGCGCGGCTGAACCCACCACCGGCCCGGCTGTCGGTACGGCTAAATCATGGCGAATACCGTACGCGCAATCCGTTAATTCACAGTTCAGGTAATACATCCACATCGAACTTTCCATGCCTTCGTGCGAACCATGCCACGGGTCATAGTGGTTTGTTGTAAGGCTGGCTAAGCCATGTCGTAAATTTTTCGCTTTCAGACCGTCGACAATACATTTATGCGAGCCGCCATAGAACTGTGCGCCGGCGCTGGCCGTTACATTTTTTGGGTCAGCCGAATTGGGCTTGCCGTTGGGGGAGTTATTAAACCAGGCGTGTTGGTGGCTGAAATGCCCTACGACAAAGAAAGAGGTGGCATCTGGCAGCAAGGCCCAATCTTCTTCTAAAATCAAGGTGTTGCCGCTATAGCTTTTTACCTTGTTAAATTGCCCTACACCCGTTCCCCGGATAATATATACATGCGCCTCGGACATGCCTTCAATTTTGGGTAAAGAAAAGGTTTTGTAATCTGCACTAGGATTAATAGCTACGCCAGCTCCCTTACAAATCGGGCCTTCGATTAAAAACTGCTCTCCGGAATTGGGGTCTGTGCCTACAGTTATATAGTTTCCTTTGGCGTCTACTGCCATTCTTACCCCTAAATCAATCGGCGTGTTGTCTCTTAAGTAGGTGTTCTTGGTAGGGCCCCAAGTGTTGTTACCGGTAAAGAAGCGGCCCTGGCCCCATCCGTAGCCATCGTTCACGTTGCTATTATCTAAATCGCTGCAGGTGCTATTGGTCATGGCAAATCCATTACAGGCCCAGCCATGAATAGCGGTGTTAGAATCCTTGGTGAGAACCCACTCACACTTATCTACAAAGGTTTCCCGCGCATTCCCGACAAAAGTTATTTGCCCGGTAAATTTGCAGTTGGTAAAGGTGGTGTTATAAGAATCGTTCAGGTCGAAAGGGTTACATTCGGGAAAGTTAAAATCACAGTTCACGTAAGAACAAGACTTGTTGCTTCGCATAAACATGCCTTTCTCCCCAACCTTACCGTTGCCGTCGAACTTTATTTTTTCAAACCGAAGCTTCTCTGGCGGAAAAATGGTCATTAATAAAAACCGGTCCGTAAAAGTAGGGCTAGCCTTAATAACTGTTTGTTTTCCCGGCGCTGGCCGCATCAGGATAGTTGACCCGCCTACCGCGGTTTCACGCCCCAACACCAATTCTTCCGGCGTTTCAACCACCGAACCCCGGATATTGTTGGCTTGTTGGTAAGCACGCTCTAAAGCCGCCGAATCGTCGGACTCTCCGGGCTTACGAGTAACCGGAACCACCGGCCCGTTATAGCTTACTAAGGTGTCTGCGGTAACATCTATACTGTTGGAGGTGCCGTATTTACCGCCGTGTCCGTTGTGGGCAAACACTTTGTACTTCTGTCCGGCAATAACTCCGGAGGGAGTAATGTATTCGATGCAATACGGGTCTACATAGGTTACCTTTGCCTCCAGGAGTGCTCCGCCTGCTACTGGTTCGTAGGTAACAAATGCGTTATTAACTCCAGGCTTATAGTCAAAAGCCAAATTACAACCATAAATACTAGCTTTTTGGCCGGACACTACGCGCGTTTGGCCCCACCACAACTCCGCGCGGTTTACCACCCAACAGTTACTGGCCCCGGTATCGGCTACTGCCCAAATAAGATAGGTTTCGTATTTCAGCGAGGATGGCAGGGTAATAGTAGCAAACCGGTCGTTTTTCTTCTGTATAGTGGCATCTATCGGTTCGGTTAATCCTTTGGCCCATACCTTGATAGATTTTACTCCTTTCAGGTTGCCCGCTAAAGCAATTGAATCGTCGGGCCCGGCAATGAAGCCTCCTACGGCTAAAGTCGGCTCTGTTCCTGCTACTACGCTGCCGGTTATATTTTTAGGAGCGTCTATGCTGCCATTTGGATATTTATAACCGGCAACGGCGACATTAATTTTAGGTTCCGGCAATGCTATACCCTGCACAGACGGAATATCCGGGTCTTTGGGCTTTTCAGGCTTCGGTACCTCGGGTTCCTGCGGTACGGGGGGCTCGACTACGGGCGGCTTTTCAACCGGGGTTTCGCCTTTCAGCTTGGCGATTTCCTGCTGTAAGGTAGTTATTTGGGTTTTGGCTGCGCTTACTTCGCTGGTTAAGGTTTTTATCGTAGCCGCATCGGTGGCATCGTTGGCCAGGGCTTTTTGTAGCGCAGCTTCTTTTATTTGCAGTTGGGAAGCGTAATTACTCTCTTGCGCTGCCAGGTTAGCGGTTAATTCTTTTATTTTTGCTTCGTAAGCCGCGTCTTCCTGGGCGTCGTCGGCCATCTCAGCTTCAATTTGCTTTTTTAAGGCGTCAATCTGCCCTAATAAATCAGTATCTGCGGGTGGGTCTGCAACTTTACCCGGAACCGGGGTGTAGGTGGTAAGCTTCCAGTACTGCCCCTGGGAGGGGTAGGAACCAACCTTTTTTATATCTTTATTCACCAGCCAGGTTTTATCTTCCGGCCAGTTGTAGGTTTCCCCCTTTTTTACGCTTATGCCTAGTTGGAGTAGTTGTGCCATAGTCAAGTAATTTATTTAAAATTACCTGCTATATATTTAAGGCGTCGAACTAAGGAATAGCTACTTGTAAGAGGTAAGAATTAAATAAAGCTCGGTTTGTGGCCGGGCCCACATTGAATTAACACGATTTTTTATAAATAATAACCCAATGCTTATAGTGGCTTTTTAAAACTAAAAGATATTTTTGCACAAAAGGAAAATAAAGATGAAAGAAATATTAAAAAAGATTTTTAATAGTTTAGGTTATAAAGTTTCAAAAAAACAAGGCAATCCATTCTTTGATTCAGATGATTATTTTGTGGTTATGAAGCATCTGTTAGAAGGAACTGATAAAGGTATTTTTTTTGATGTTGGTGCTAATTCCGGACAAACTACCGAAAAATTAATTTCTATGTTCCCAAAGGGCGAGGTGTATGCTTTTGAACCTGGGCCAGCTTACCCAGAACTGGTTTCTAACTACAAAACCAATCCTCAGGTTACCATAGAAAAACAAGGGTTAGGTTCCAAAAGAGAGATAAAGAATTTTTTTTATAATAGCCTGACAGATATGAGTTCCTTCTTACCACTGGGCGAGGATGGATGGGGAGAGGTTATTAAAGAAGTTGCTTTAGAGATAAATACGGTTGATAATTATTGTACTGGAAAGAATATTACTAGCATAGACATACTAAAGTCAGACACCCAGGGCTTTGATTTAGAAGTACTAAAGGGGGCTAACAACATGTTAGATTATACCAGGTTTGTTATATTGGAAATTAATTTTACCAATGTTTACAAAGGCTTACCTTCGTTTTCAGAAATTTTTCAATACCTATCAGATAAAGGTTTTAAACTGGTAAAATTTTACGATATTAGATACCATGCTAATTTCATTGCTTATGCTGATGTACTATTTGTAAATGAAAGCCTCCACGCAAATACATAAAACCTCTATAATTACCCTCTTTATCATATTTTTTTATGTCGGAATATGCGCCCATTCATCCCCGCCTATCCATTGCTGGTCTGCTTCGTAATACCATTGCTTAAGTACATTATTTTCAGCACCCATTGTCATTAGCCGATACTTTGTATTTCCGTTGCGATATAAGGGAAGCAAACAAGGATGAGAATATGCTGCGCCTACTCCTGGATTTGGACAAAGGAACTGCCCCACATAAGCACCAGTAAGAAGATTGTAAATTTGAAAGTGTGTTTCGCCTGACCAGAGGGCATATTTGGTACTGCCAATCTTATAGATGGTTGCACCTTCATTATGCGTTTTGGTAGTATCTTTCCAGTGTTCAACCCACGAATCCAGGTCAGTTGATTTGTACACAATCGGGTAGAATGAACCAAAGCCATCGTCCGTAGCTGCCATTGCACAATACCAAGTACCATTTTCGTAATTGAGCGAAGGGTCATAGGCTTGTTGATTCGCTGCTATATTGATTGTGTTTTGGTTTGTTAATACGTTACTCGCGCTTAACGTGTAGGTATTATTTACCAGTGTAACTACAAGTAGAACCCCGTCCTCATCAAAATTGCCATGCGTTCCACAGGCTGCATTAACCAAGCCGGATGCTTTGTCAACAGTGATATGTACTACTGCATCGGTATAGAATCTACCGTTACGCGCACAAATATTAACACCGTGTACTGTTATGGCGTTGGTTTCAGTATTAACAGATAACAGGGCACTGGTAGCAATTGACCATAACTTAGTGCTGCCAATTGTTCCGGGACTACTACCGCCCCAAGTTGCGCTGGCAGTGAAATACTGCTCATTACCCACCACTACCGGTTCGCCTGTGGTGTATTGTACTGCGCGGTGGTTTTGCAGGCCTGTAACTACCGGCCGACCTATTTTAATCCGGTCTAATTTTATGTTGGCGGATTGGTCACATCCAGCATAAATAACGTACTCCCATTGCTCATTATCGGCAATGTTGTTAATAATCAGGTTAGGGGATACCTGGTAAATATAATCGTTGGTAATATTATTGGCGTGAACTACCCGTAAGCGTAGAAAATTCTGCCCAAACTGCATAGCCACTCTCACCACCGTAGAAGTATCGCTGGCAGTTTTATGTTCGTCCGATTCCAGTGATGGCAGAAAGGCGTTGGTGCCATCGTGGCAAAGGGTATGGCGGGTACGTGTTGCCAGGTCAATGTAGGCACAGGCATATTGGTTACCTTTCTTAACTCCCAATCCAATGCGGCCCAGGTTAGCCTGATTTGCCCCTAATATTAATTCTACACCCTGGAACGTGGCAGCTTGGGTAATTCCGGTAAGTAAGAAATTATCTCCGTTGCCCATTGTGATTAAGCCATTGTAATCAACCCCTGCGGGTTCTCCGGTTAGATTGAAACTGGTAATATTCGCCCAATCATTAGAGGTAGGAAAATCTGCCTTCAAATCGTTTTCGGCAATGGCTACATTGGGATTTTCATCAAAAGAATATTCCGCTAGTTCCGTGAAAGTGAAATCTACCGGATTAGGTGCGCCTGTAGCAGGAGGCGGCGTAACCACACCTACCCCACCCCTCCGCATACTATTAATTAGTAGACTCAACATTATAATTGTTCGATTTTAATTTCGCTAATTGTCAAATCACCAGCGTCCATTGCAGTCCCACCAAAGCGGAAATTCTCTCCTATATAATCAGCTGAAGCAGGCAGAGTAATTACCCCTGTTGTTTCATTTTCGTTATATATTTCGATTGTATTGTTCACTACATCTACAATTAGGCCGGAGGTGGTATTAATATCTACAGGAGTGAATGATTGAGAAAAAACCTCAGCATTTTCTATGAACACTTTAATCTGAATTTCTGCCCCAGTTCTTAACACATATATATAAGTCCCTGTAGCGTAATTCCATCGCAAAAAGTATTCAAGTTGCCCTGCGGTTCTTGTACCTTTGATAGTGTGCCGCAGATTGCGCCCTGAAATAGGGGTGTAGAAGGTTACATTTCCATTAGCAACAGCACTTAAGACTATATTACCATTCCCATCGAGATTCATTTGCCCTTCTGCCATCACCCACGGATCTCCTATTTCAGGCGTATAAGATGCAAGCCCCATTGCGCTGCCAGTGAAAGTGGAGTGGTGGGCAGTTGGTGGCCCCTCGACTGCGGTTTCTTCTGTTGTGGCAAAATCAGAAGCAATGGCAGAATTAGTATAGTTTGTACCATCCCCAATGGCCCATGCACGGTAGTAATAAGTTGTTTCAGGGGTTAGTCCGGTATGCTCGAAAGTACCTGCTACGGTTGCTAATTGCGTCCACCCGGTAGAGCCATTGGCAGACCATTGCAGCACGTAAGAACTGGCATTATCTACTGAACCAAGGGTAATGTCTATTTGTGTGTCACTAATCACAACAGCATTTATAGAAGGAGTGGCAAGTTGTGTAGCGCCTGGATTTTCGGTTGTAATACTGTAATCAGAATAAATTTTAAGGGTTATTCCATCCCAAAGTAAACCTAAGCCTGTTACAGCATCAACGGTGGGGTCTACTTCTACTGACTGCCCGTTTATGGTTAAAGTTCGGTTACCTTGTTGGTAAAAGGTAGCCGTGGCCCAAACCGGCGCTGAATCTGGAGAGTAAACCAAATTAATATTTCCTGCTGTCGCTGGAATTATAGCGTGTTGTCCGTCTGTCGATACCCAGGCCGGATTTAATCCCGTTAATGTAACGAGTTTCATTTTAGGCTCTTTGTTCTCGTCCAGATGCTTAAAGTTCCCGTCTACTTCTGCTGCTGTCAGGTTGTTGGCCTCTATTTCTTCGGGCGTTGTTCCTGCTGGCCGGTCTCCCCGGTATATAAGACTGTTGTTGGCTGTAATTGGCATTATTTTACATAATTAGAGTTTACATATCCTGCTTTTACATAGCTATTTCCGGTGTATACCGGTGGCACAATGGTTTCTTCTCCCCATTGTATAGGGCCATTGGCGGCATGTCTTAGCGACTGCGCTACCGTGGCATTGTAGCCCGGAATAACTGTTCGTAAAGCGTTTAATAAATCGTAGGTATAGAAAAGGGTAATTTTACCCGTGCCATCCGGAAAGTAGGTAAAGCCTTGCAGGGCAATGGATTTTATATAATCTCCTTTCGGCTGGTAAGTATTAGCCGCATCTGTTTTCTTTAAAAAAGTGGCCTCGGCATCTGCTATTTTCAGGTAAGGGCTTAAGTCTACCCCCGGCGAACTTACCGGCGTGTACCCGCTCCCATTCCAGCGGTAACCCGTATTGGTATCCGCGGCTATATATAGCTTAGAAGCCAGGCCGGTAGCAGGAAAGGCACCTAAAGAGGCGTGTTCTATTACCTCATCTACCCCTTGTAAAAATAAATCTACTTCGGCGCGGGTGTAGGATTCAAACTTCTGGTAATACCGGGTATCGTGGTTATGATTCGTAAAAGCATCGTATAGCTGCTTAAACAAAATCATATTCGGGGCATCCTTTACGGTGTCCGTATCGGATATTTCGCCTTTTAGGTTGGTGTACCGGACGTACTTACTGCCGTCGATATTTTCACTCCCGTACGTCTCAGCACAACCTACAACCTGCACCCCTTCCAACGTAAAAGGGGTATTTACCGAAATAAAGTAAAACCCTTCGGTCAGGGTGGAAAAAGCGTTAAAAGCCTGCCCCGGCCGAAACGAAATCCAACGGTTATCCAGCACCTGGTACAATCCTTTGATATCCCAACTAACCGCACCTAAATCTAAGTCGGGGCCTGCGTAAATAAACATGCTCAGCCCATCCGGAATGACCGCGCTGCCTGCGGTGGCACAACTAATGGTCTGCGCATCGGGCAGGGTAAACGGTTGTAGGGCGCTGATTAAGTAGAAAACGTCTTTTTCTACCGCGCTGAAAGCGTTAAACGGCTGGCCGGGCCGGTAGCTGGCCCACCCGGTACGCGTAGGCGTGATGCGGTACAAGCCCTGAATATTGTTACTCCAGGATACCGCCGACAGCGCCACCGCATCGCCATTATAGACAAACAGGGAAAGGCCCGCGTTAATTAACATCTACCCTCCCGCTATCCTGGAACCCGCCCGCGACCAGGTAAGTGAAACCGTTAAAAGATATGGCGCAGGGCTTGCCCAACGCGCCTACGGGGAAATCTACCCTGCCTACGGGGTTTCCGTCTACGTACAAAGTCATGGAGGCCGGGAATGGCGGCTCAGAAGCAATCGGGTTGTTGAAGTGGAACTGCGCCCCGGCCTCGCCGTAGAAACTCACCGGGCCCGAATATTCGTCGGGTAAAAGGATTGTATTAAAAGCCGTGGCCGGCGGGGCATAGTTAATAACCAGGGTGCCATCCCAGGTAGCCACAACAGAAGTGCCCACCAATCGTGCCTGGAAAGGTCCGTAGGTACCGTTGGCCACGGTCTTGCTGCTCCCGGCCTGCCAGGTAGCCCCGTTATCAAAGCTGTACTCTATTTCGCGGGTGGTGTTGGCTTTTTTGGCCAGGATAAAAATTGTATTTCTATCCGTAGTTACGTTTTCGATACTGACCGATTCCGCCGGGGCCGGCGCGGTGTAGTCTACTATTACATCGCCGGAGGTGGCGTAAATATTGGTAGCTTCCAGCAGGCGTACCCGCACCTTGTACGTATCGTTGACCAGATTTTCGAAACGGTTGCTGGTCTGGTAATTATAGAAACGGGGGGTAATAATTTTGGTGTTCGATAGGCTGTACTGCAACGTATAACCCGCCGGGGCCGTGGCATCTACCACAATGATATTATCTTCTACCGTTATATTGTTAATACTTACCGTGGGCGCTTCCCCACCGCCCAGGGTTTCCACGTTGATATATTGGGTTCCGGCGGGGTAGGTGTTGTATTGCTCCCCGTTCAGGTCTACTATAATTTCATAATTATTGCCGGGCATTAAAACCGGCTGCACAATTAAGGCCAGGTTAAATTCCAGGATTACCTTGTTAGCATTGGCCTTTCCTCCTAAATATTGCGGGTCGGAACTGCCATTATACAATACTGAATAAGTGGTGTTCTGAAATACTACTGTCCATTGCCGGTAACCGGGGGCACAAATAGCATTCATAAAAGCCTCACTTTTGGTCTTGTACTCCTCTAAGGAGCAGATAAAAGCGCACTTTAAGGTTATTTCTTTGATGTCCGGAATGCGCGGCTGGGAAACATCATAATCCCGGCCCGGTTCGTCGGGCCAGTTATGGTTTAAGAGTTCTTTAGGTTTGTGCAGACCCAGGAACGCGTCAATATTCTTTACCGTAACCGCGTAAGTATCGAATAAATCCAGTCCGTCTAAGTAATTCAGGTTTGATGCTGCCCCCATAGTACAAATATTACCATAGGATTATTATTAATTTTCCCTAAGTCCTTACCTCTCTGATAAGGTAATAATTAACTCATGCCGGTATAGAAGCTGGCCCCGGTCAGTTCTACACTAAACATTTGGTTAGGCTCTATTTTTCTGCCGTCCGGGAAAAAGCCGGAAATAGTTACTTCCCCGTTTTTCTTCACCGTCATGGTGCCCCAATAGGTGGCCGCGCTAAACATATTCGTCTGAATCTGGACCGGCGCTTTTGCTTCATCATCTTTCCAGGGCCGGAAGCCCAAAGGCAGGTTAAAAGGAATATAAGGGGACGTTGGAGCGTTCTGGATAAAAGCCCCGGAGAAATAGACCATCCCATTATCTTTCCAGTAGTAGGTTTTGGGTACCGGAATATCCTGGTAAGTATCACCGAGAAATTCCCGCACCGAAACAAAGCCGGTATTAAATACAATATCGTGCTGTGCGGGCGTTTTTACTGGTGTTACTACTGGTCCAGGTTTGGCAATGGGCGATTTTAAAACCAGCTTGTTCACCTTTTGCTGTTCGGCGTACTGCCGGACAATGCTTGGTATGTCTACGTGCTCAGAAAACGCTACATTGGGATAATAATACGGGTCGTGCAGGTCGCGTTCAAAGGAAATAATTCTGGGGGTTACGTCTACCCCCAAATCAGCATCTTTCAGGTTAATATAGTCGCCTAATTTCAGGACAATGCCCGAGCGTTTAAAATGGAGGCGGTCTTGCTCTCCTGCGTAAATGTAACGGTCAACAGAATTAATGTCCAGGTACTCCTGCGCTTTGGCTTGCACCTCTAATTCAGCGGCATCTACGTAGCTTTGCGGCATTTTAATACCGATTAATACGTACCGGTCGCCTTGTCGGGCGTGGAGCCGGTCAGAAGGAATCTCTAAATCCTTTTCGTCTTTGTTGTGGTTAATGGTGAATTTTTTTCCATCGTTCTGGAAGGAGTGTATTTCCAACTCATACCCTGCCAGGTCGCCGGTATTAAAAACAATAGTAGCGGGTATCCCCGGTAGAAGTTGGTCGTTTACATCAAAGTCTAAGGTAGTATCAGAGAAAGTATAGTTGTCGAATACTTCTGTTACGGTGCCTAACCTTTTGGGGAATATATCTTCAAAAACAAGGTCGTGTTCGATTATCCCATCCGGGCCTACGTTCTTTTCCAGGTAGCCGCCGGTTGCCTCGGGTAGTTGGAGGCGTTGGGAATAGTTGCGGTAGTCTGCCGGCAGGTTCTTACTGCCCCCTTCAGCGTAAACTCTATTTACAGCGTTGGCGTTCTCTACGTTCCGGCGTTCTAAAGAGTAGAGCCCTTTACCTTTACCGTATTCTAAGGAAAGCCCGGAATCCTTGCCTTTTTTGGTCATGTGGATATACTGCCCTTCTACCCACCATTCGGTATTAAACTCTGTAGCTAGGGTGGCCAGTACCTCTAAACATTTCTGACCGGCGAAAGATAAAGTCTTGGTTTCGGTTGCATCTACCACCCCTTTAATCCAGCCGCTTTGCACCCGGTTGGCGTTGCGAATCAGCAGGTCAACAAATACATCGAGCGTACCCGTTACGGTAAAGGTACCGGTGGTGAAGTTGTTGTTCGCATCGAGAAAGCGGTAACTTACTTTGGCTAATCGGTAGGAAACAGATTCAAAAACCGCGCTATAAGTATATTTTACAAAGCCGTCCTTATCATCTTTTATATATTCGACGGGCTTGTTTAAATCAAATTTTTCGCCGTAGACCGTAATATAATCGCCGCGTCTTATATCTACCGCCTGGAACTTTGGAAAGGTGATGCGTACCAGGTTGGCATTCATAATGCCCCGCGTAAGTACCCCTACCGGGTAAACCTGAGTTATTACTTCATCACCTCTTTTAATTTCGTACCGCATAATGCAAGTTCACGCATTACAGAGTAGGAGGCTTTTTTAAGGTGTGGGTACTGTAAGGAGGTAAGGAATTATTTGGTTTCCGAGGTGAGTTGTGCTTCTAATCGCTTATTCTTTCTTTTTAGCAATTCAATATGTGTTTCAGCAACTTTAACATATTCCCAATGTAAGGAATCAGACCTTTTGGCCTCTAGATAAAGCTTGTTAAAATTCCCCTTTTCTATTTTGTGGTGTAAATAATCTATCCATAGTGTTACACTGATAACGATAATGGCTATTGCTGGTAACAGTCGTTTTAATGCTTCCATATTATATTAATTTTTAAGCCCGCAAGCCAATTACAACCCGCTTCTCTGCTGGTATGAGGTTTATTATTTCTTCTAAAGTTGGTGGTTCTTTGGTTCCTAAGTATTCCTGAACAATACCATCGTAATTATTTGAAAATTCATGGGTATAAACCGGTCGGCCTAATATTCCACTCAATGCCCGATTAAATAGCAGGTAGGGTACGCATATTCTTTCCTGAAAGAGTTGAAAACGTACTATCTGTTCATCCGTCCAGCTTTGCCACACTTTGCTTTTATTGAAAGCTATTGCCTGTTCTTCTGTTAATTGTTCCATTTTAAAAGGTTGTAAGAAGGTAACGAATTAAAGTTTAAATTCTAACTCGGCCCCCTGTGTTAAGAAATAATAAAAATTCTGAAAGGTGTGTACATATTTAAACTCTACCATGTGCGGCTCTCCAGGAGTGCCAAAAAACAATCCGTCATCATTGTAGAGGAACGTGGCGTCAGAAGCAAGTATTGACCCGAAAGGATAATGCTTTTTAACTCCGTATTCGTCAGGCTTAAAGCTCTCAGGTAAGATTTCTTCGGTAATAGATATGGGCTCTATATCTTCTAAACTATATAACCCATAAGGGAAGGAATCAACCCTAACCCCAGCTGGCTGTATACCAATAATGGTTGCAACTTTCCTGCCTTCCAATAAAAAAGCAACTTTGTTCCCTATTCTTAATTCGTGTGCTGGTATCATGGTTTCGGTTTACAACTACAGGTTATTTGATTGTACGGGCGAATTAAGCCACAATTAGAGCATTTATAACCCTGAGCTACGGTTATACCGCCCACTATGATTACTTCGTATTTATCTGTCATGGTTTCGGTTTAAGTAGTATATCTAAATCACAGTTAAGGGCGGTGGCTACCTTTTTAAGCGTATTGTAGCATACATTATCTTTCCCCTTTTCCATATTGCTTATTCTACTGCCAGTTGTTCCAGATAAGCCGGCAAGCTGCTCTTGGCTTAACCCCTTATCCTTTCTTAGTTCTTTAATTTTATTGCCTAGCATAATTAAGTCCATGTACAAAGATAATATTTTAGCTTATACGCTAAATAAAGTTACTAAATTATTTGTTATTTCTTAGCGTATACGCTATATTTACGTATAAATTATTTGTTATGAAAGTTAAAAATCCAATGCCTAAAGTAAGTTTTGATGGTAGTGTTTATTCATTAACCAGCCGAAAAACAATTATTCCTGACTTTTCCTTGATGTCAAGAACTGAAGCAATAATGTGGTTAATTAAAAATCCACGTGGTAAAGGTCATTCGATGCCTGTGAATCCTTTAGTTGGTTTTGCAGGTGCTATTTCAATAAAATAAGTTATGGTTAGAAAATATACACCTGGGCCTTGGAGAATAGCGGTTTGCAAGCCTAAGACAAATTTTTACTTTATTTCTGCGAAAGACTTAACCGCTAATTTCCCAAGGGAACTAAAAATTACCAGCATCGAAGGGGGAGAACATCCTATTAAAGAATACACAGAGATGTTGCATGCAAATGCAAAACTAATTGCGGCGGCGCCCGAATTATTAGAAGCATTGCAAGATTTTTTGTGTATAGATTGGTCTAAGTCTCAATACGCCCCAATAATGATGGATGTGTTAGTTAAAAAAGCAGAATCAGCAATCAAAAAAGCAACAGGTTAAATATGAAAAGCAATAACGAAGTTTGGCAGAAATTATCTAAATATGAACAAGAATTATTCTCAATTAATTGGGATATTAAGGAATTAGATAAAAAGGAAAGTCTTAACAGGATAGAAGTAGAAAGTCGTGAAATTTTAATTCGGGAAAGGGATATGCTTAAAATCCGAATTGAAGAACTTAAATGGGTCTTAAACAATCAGTCATGAACTGGATAAGTGTCAAAGAAAAGTTGCCCGAACAAGGTAAGGATGTATTAATATTCGCACCAGCCCTTCGCGCCGTACATGGCATTGCTGTTGGTTTTTTGATGGGTAAAAATAACAGATGGCGAATTATATATGACCTACCTAAAGAAATGGGACACCACGCCGCAGATGGGTTCTCTCCTGTTACTCATTGGATGCCCTTACCTGAAATTCCTAATTCTAAGGAATAGCCTCGCGTTAGCGATAGTAGCGAAGTGAAACGAAGCGGATAGCGCGGGGCGAAGCCAACGCCCAAATAAAAATAACCCCTCCCACCACATGAAAAAGATATACTTATATATTACCCTTTATTTTGCTGCAATGATTGTCTTTGCGGTTTGGGCTGTTTAAATTGGAAAGTATGGAAACCTATAATATTACACTATCTGAAAAGCAATTACAGGTGTATAGAGACGCTTTAGAGTTTTATAGCCGGTTTTTGTCCGGCCAAATAGAGGAAAGTTCTTTACCGCCGGTTTTAAGGTGTTCTGAATATAATAAAGATGAGTTAAGGGAATCTCTTAAAAAAGTAAAGTCAATAATTTTTCCTGAATTACTAGAGAACCAATATTACGGTATTGGATGGAATGGTAAACCTTTGTCTGAACAAAGACAAGTGGCTTATGAAATGTACAGAGAAGTGTATGTATACCACACCCGTTTAAGCGGTGTTGATTATTCCTGTTATAATAGCCCAACCCTGAAATATTCCAATGAACCCTTAGCCGAAGTTAAAGTTAACCCATGAACCAGCAAGACTTTCTAAAAGAACTACAAGCCTCACCGTGTTGGGAAAGGTTTATATTTTATTACGCTGACAAGTATTTTTGGATTACCATAGATTCTACTGAAAAAGAAGCATATATAAATGGCAAATTTAAAGAAGTGGACGAAGTGGTTCAATTAGCCGCCTTAGTAGATTGGCTGGATAGTGAAGGGGTGCATATTATAACCAATTTTAATATTAAAGGTTGGACTGTTTACATAACCACTTACGGGGGCATGACAAGTTATTCTTCTACCCGCTCCGATGCTACCCGTGCTGGCATTTTAAAAGCAGTTAAACTTTTAGAAGAACAGTTAAAGCATAAGCAAGATGCTTAACAACTTTGCGGCCGGCGAAAAAGTATTTGTTTATCTTTCGGTAGATGGAGAAGAGCCTATTACTGAAATTTGCACCATTACCGGATTCACCTGTTACGGGATACATTTTAAAGAACGGGGCTGGCTTCATTTCTGCAAAGGTGAGTTTTACGGGTTTGGTTACCACAACAACGGCTTTGCCCTGTACTGCAAAGAAGAAAATTTAATTGCCTTAGCCTTAATGGCTGAGCAAAAAAGATTGATTGAAGAGAACAGTTAAAAGAGAAAGTGTAATGAGTATAAAAGTAAATTCTGTGGTTAAAGCATACGAAAAAAACGGGGAGCAAATAAAGGGTTTAAATTACCCCTTAATTGAAATACAATCACATTGGAACAGAAGGGAGTTTGTAATTCTTCAAATTGGAGACGGTGAAAAGCTTACTTTTTTAGCTAATGATTTAATAGCTGCCATTGTAAACGCTCAAAATGCTGCACATTAACCCATGTCCTTACAAGAACTTAAACCCCTCCTAACCAACTTTACCTTTGAATGGTGGGATTTGCTTTTGATATTGGCTATACCTGTGGCGTATGTGGTGTTATTGGGGGCGGCCTGGATAGATGAAATAAAAAAGATAAAGAGGCATTAAACCGGATTGTAAACCTGAGAACACCGGCATTGAATAGTTTCAGAACCCGGTGCCCCGTTGGTGCTATCTCCAGGGTAATCTAATTTACTGCCATTCACACTAAACAATTCATCTAGGCCTACTTCTTGCCCATCTACCCCAATATGGCTGCTTCTGGTGCGCTTATCTCTGGTGGCCAGCCACTCTTTATTTAATTTTATTCCGGTGCTGCGTGCGCCCTCCAAGCTGCTTAAATTCGAACAACTTATTATCTCAGTGCGTGCGATTACCTTAGCCCTGTTCAGGTTTATTCCCTCGGCTTCATCAATCATAAGCCTGGCCATCTTGTCTGTGCCTAGCCCTTCGCTTGCTCCCTGGTCCAGTACTTTTCTAACAAAGTTCCGGGTGGTATCGGTAATGTTTTTAACCTTTTCGGCCCCTTCCTTGCCTATCCAACGCCTTACAAATCGCATCCATTGGCTTTCTGGTTCGTCAGCTTTGGTCTGGTAGCTGATACTGTGGGCTTTCCTGGTCAGGCTGTCGTAAGTATCCCTTGCAAAGTCCCGGCCTACTCTGGTATACAAATCTTCCAGCACGGTTAAAACAGGTAATTCTACTATGTAGTTTTCGGGGTTGTCTTTCCCGTTGCGTATAGCTACAATTACCGGGGCTATTTGGGCATTAAGGGCACGTAGAAAGCGTTTCTCGTACTCGTTAATGTAACGGGCGCGGGAACGGTCTACAGCCTTCCATTGGAGCGATTTTTGGGCTTCGGTGCGGGTCATTAAATAATCGGAATTTTTAGAAAATATTTATTTAAATACTCCTGAAGCCGCTTTCGGTACTCTATTTTTGATTCGTATGGCGCTTTGATTGGAATAGTCTTACCCATATCAGTTCATATTAAAAAATATTGTGGGCTCAAACCCCATCATAATTCCCATTCCTTTAGCCTCCCATATAACCTTTGTCCGGTAAAAGTATGTGAAGAAGAACCAGCGGCCGTGTTCTTGCATAGGTTTAAAGGTTATGCCGGTGGTTATGTATGGAGGCAATTAGATAGAATCAATAAGTATGTTTTTTTCTGTAGAAATTTCGAAATCGTAATGCCAGCTATCAAAGGAGCCTCTATTCAAATTATAAGTTACCCCCTGAGCACTAACAGATATACGAGTTACAATGTGTTGGTCTTGTGCCGTATCTGTTTTTAAATAAACGATTTGGCCAATTTCAAATTTATTTTCTATAAACATCATGGTTTAAATCCTTTAGCTTCTAACGCTTTTACGGCTTCTTCTACGCCGGTGTCGGGTGGAATCACATCATTTATATCATTCATGGGTACCATGTTCATAGGCACCATGTAGAAATCCATTTTAGGGTCCTCTGGTACACCCATCATTTTTTGCTTATCTACTACCTTTACCCACCAGGCTTTTTCTAGAGTTTCAGCTAACTCTTTTTTATTTTCTTGGAGTACATCGATGCCAGAAGTATCAATATCAAGCCAAAGGTCGCTTCCATAACGGGGAGTGAGCCAGTTATTAAACCCATCACGGTAACGATAGAGGCGAGGCAACACACAATTAGTATAAACTGCCTTGTGAGCAGCATCCAAATTATTGTAAGTACTGTTTTCATTATCATTCAGTAAAACAGAAGGGAAACCATCAAATATGTTACATAGCTGCCGGAAGTTGTGTAGCATACCCTGGATAATGTTCAGGTCAACCGGGCTTAATCCTAACGGAATATAGCCCAATTCTCCGGGAGTAAAAACTATTTTCCCGGTATTTTGTACGCCGTTCTTTCTTTTCCAGGATTCATCCACTTTTACAGCCTGTTGCTCAGTCCAAGCATCGCCGGTACCGTGAACTATACCCTTTACCCCCTGATTCACAAAAGCTGCATTTTGGGCGGTTGCAGCATCGTTGGCCACTGCAACCTGCTTAATGGCCGCTTTTAAAGGTGAAGAACCGTATAAATCTTCACCGCCGTAACCGTAGGGGTTAAAGTTTTTAAAGTGCAAAACATCATTTGGCCCAATGTCTTTACCCTTGCTTTCGGTATCCATGATGTATTTATAGCCCTTAATAGGCTGCTTCCACCCGCCCGATATAATCTGTACCATGTGGGCTTTAAGTACGTGTAATTCGGTTGTTTTACCCGAATTTAGCCCATTATCCAGAAAGGGAGCATATACATAACTGTTACCCGTAAGCATTTCGTAAGCGGTCAGCTCTTTAATTAATTCAGGCCAGCTTTGATATTTATTAGGCCGTGCTATACGTTCCAGTAATTCGTGGTCCTGAATAACATCCCAATTATCTTTGCCGCTTTTCTGGTAAAGCTTCCACGGTACGCCGGCCGCTACATTACCCGTAAAGTTTACCAAAGCGTAAACATCGGCGGTCATATAGCCTTTTGTTACATAGGCATTGGCATCATCTGCCATGTATACCGGCAAATCATTATTTAGCCCCTGATAAAGCGCCCTATGGAAAGGGTTTAGGATTTGCCCACCCTGAGTTATGGCCTTTTGCTCTAAAGCTTGTTTAAGGATAGGGTTATCATAACCCGAATTAAATAGCCAATTGTCGATTTTTTGTAAAAGGTTCATATTGCCCAGGCTTCTTGTTTCTTTTTATGGGTATGCGTAAATACCCCGTAC
>Ga0210040_10000533_pt1 | contig 63790 bp, 61 predicted proteins | sample CryGeyCG12114_NA_FD_185462 | JGI IMG/M metagenome (GOLD analysis project Ga0210040, IMG submission 185462) | Groundwater microbial communities from aquifer - Crystal Geyser CG19_WC_8/21/14_NA (SPAdes) (version 2) | ecosystem: Environmental > Aquatic > Deep subsurface > Groundwater | place: USA...
ACCTCACGTGGGCCCCAGAACCGCCCAACGGAAACGGCCGTGTTGGGAGGGAGGGAGCTCCTTGGTGAGGTTCTGGTGATCCTCGCTGCCGGCGGCGTCGACCGGCACCGCGGCGAGGACCAGCGAGACGCGTGAGATCGCCGGCATTGCCCGAGCCGGCACTCCTGGGAGGCGCCAGTGCAACGCCGCCGACGCGCTGCAGGTCGGCATCGTCACGTCCGGGCGCATGGACCCCCCAAACGGCGCGCGCCGGCTGCTCCTGAGCTGGCCCTGCTCACAGCGTCTGCTGGCATTCTGCTGGCAAGGGCCCCGTCCACAAGCTCGACGGAGCCCTTGCATGCCGCGTGACCTGCGACTTTACTGATCAGCTTGGCGGTGGCGGTGGGATTTGAACCCACGGACGTGTTGCCACGTCACACGCTTTCGAGGCGTGCTCCTTCGGCCGCTCGGACACGCCACCGGAGGAGACTCTAGCGAAGGCCGCGGCGGTCCTCGAAGAACGCGCGCAGCACCGCCGAGCACTGCTCGGCGAGCACGCCGGCGACGACCTCCGGCCGGTGGTTGAGCCGCCGGTCGCGCACGACGTCCCACAGCGATCCGGCGGCACCGGCCTTGGGGTCGGCCGCGCCGTAGACGACGCGGTCGACGCGCGCGAGCACGAGCGCGCCGGCGCACATGGTGCACGGCTCGAGGGTCACGACGAGCGTGCAGCCGGTCAGGCGCCACGACCCGGTCGTCGCCGCAGCCGCCCGCAGCGCCAGCACCTCGGCGTGGGCCGTCGGGTCGCCGGCGCCTTCACGGTCGTTGGAGCCGCCCCCGACCACCGCACCGTCCGCCGCGACGACGACGGCGCCGACCGGCACGTCACCGTGCGCAGGCGCCAGCCGGGCCAGCTCCAGCGCGGCGGTCATGGGCCCGTCCCACCGGCCCGCCCGGGTCACCCCTCGCGCAGCCGCTCGAGCTCGTCGTCGCAGCCCGCGTGCTCGCACACGGTCGTCAGCACGTCGGCCGGCAGCAGGCCCTCCTCGGCGCACAGGCCGAGCAGCTCCTGCGCCGGGGTGCCGAGGTCGGCGAGCAGCGCGCTGTCGCCGACGGGCTCGGCGATGGGCCGGGTGCCCTCGTCCTCGTCGTCCGCGCCGGCCTCGTCCTCGGCGTCCTCCCACAGCATCGCGGCGACCTCGCTGTTGACCACCGCGCGGCGGTCGGACAGGAACACGCGCGGCTCGGCCAGGCTGCCGGCGCCGCCGTCCACCCGCACGACCGCGAGGTGCTCGTCGTCCTCCTCGAGCAGCAGCAGCGCCGGCCCCGCTCCGTCGCCGCTGAGGTCGCGCAGCAGGTCGGCGAGGCTCTCGAGGTCGTCGACCTCGTCCAGGTCGAGCTCGACCCCGGTCCAGCCCTGCTCGGACCTGGCGAGCGCAGCGGCGAAGTAGGACACGGTGGGGAGCTCCGGGAGGTGAGGAGTCGGCTACTGCACGAGCGCGTCGACTACCCGCTCGTACGCGTTCGCGAACCCGCGCCGGCGGGCCAGGGCGCTGAGCAGCTCGTCGGCGTCGGCGTCGACGTCCGACACGAGCACGTCGAGCTCCAGCGCGTGCAGGCCCAGGCCGGCTGCTGGCGCACGGCGACGACGAGCGTCGAGGTCGTCGCTGACGACGTCCGCCTCGGCCGGCGTCGGTCCGGGCACGGTCTGTCCGCGCGGGGAGGGGCTGGTTCATCGCGTCGGGCAGGGGTAGGCGATTGCCGACGCATCCAGCTCCCTGACCCGCTTCTCCCGGAGGAGACACATGTCCGAGCGCAACACCCTCGCCCACGCGATGCACGACCTCGGCCTCGCGGCCTGGTTCGGCGGCTCGCTCATGGGCGCCATCGGCGTCAACGGCGCCGCGTCCGACGTCGACGACCCGCGGCAGCGCGCCCGCGTCGCCAACGCCGGCTGGGCCCGCTGGACCCCGATCAACGCCGTCGCCATCGGCGCCCACCTGCTCGGTGGCGCCCAGCTGCTGAAGGCCAACAAGTCCCGGGTCGCCACCCAGCAGGGCGTGCTCGCCAACACCAACGCCAAGATGGCGCTGACCGCAGGCGCGCTCGCCGCCACCGGTTACTCCCGCGTGCTCGGCAAGAAGATCCAGAAGGCGGGCGACGTGCCGGTCGCCGGCGGCACGAGCCCGACGGCCAGCACCCCGCCGGAGGTCGCCAAGGCGCAGAAGCAGCTCAGCGCCCTGCAGTGGGCGATCCCGGGCCTGACCGGCGCCATGCTCGCGTCCTCCTCGCTCCACGAGGAGCAGCAGCGTCCGTCGCAGGTCCTCGGCGGCACCGTCCGCGGCCTGCCGGGCGTTCTCGGCTCCCTCGCCTCGGGTGCGGCGCTCTCGGCCAAGAGCCGGGTGTCCAGCCTGTAGCCCCACGACACACCGCGACGGCCCCCGCTCCCCGGAGCGGGGGCCGTCGTCGTCGCGGGACCTGCGGATCAGGCGACGGCAGGCGCCGGGGCCGGGGAGGTCGGGGCTCCGGCCTCCCCGAACAGCGACTGCGCCACCGCCACGCCGGCGACCACCCCGGAGGCAGCGGCGACCAGGGTGAGCTGCAGGCCGGGGGTCAGGTCGCCGGCGGCGTACACGCCCGGGACGCTCGTCTGGCCGCAGTCGTCCACGGCGACGTAGCCCTCGTCGTCGAGGTCGCAGCCGAGCCCCTCGGCGAGGTCGGTGCGCGGCGAGTGGGCGACGGAGAACATCACCATCGAGGCCGGGAGCACCCGACCGTCACCCAGCTCGACGCCCTGCAGGTCGCCGCGGTCCCCGAGGAAGCGGACGGCGTCCTGCTCGAGCAGGGTGATGCCGTTGTCGTCCAGCTGCGTGCGGCAGCCGTCGTCGCCGCGGAACCGCAGGCCGTTCGTCACGACGGTGACCGAGCAGGCCCAGTTGCGCAGCGTCGAGGCGAACCCGACGAGGTGCGGGTCCCAGCCCAGCGCGACGACGTGGCGGTCGCGCGCCTCGTAGCCGTCGCACGCGGGGCAGTGGAAGACCGAGGCGCCGTAGTGCTCGAAGAAGCCCTCCACGTCGGGGAAGGCGTCCTTCACCCCGCAGGCCAGCACGACGCGGTGGGCCAGCAGGTCGTCGCCGACGGCGTACAGCCCGTCGGCGCGGCGCTCGATCCGCTCGACCTCGCCGTACCGGATCTGCGCCGTCGGGTAGGCGAGGACCTCCTGGCGGCCACGCGCCAGCAGGTCCGCCGGGGACTGCGGGTCGCGGCCGAGGTAGCCGTGGGAGACCTCCACCTGCTTGTTGCGCGGGTCCTGCCCGTCGACGACGACGACCGACCTGCGGTAGCGCCCGATCCACGACGCGGCGGCAAGGCCGGCGACCCCTCCGCCCACGACGACCACGTCGACCTCGAGCCGGTCCGAGCCGGTCACGACGCCTCCAGCAGTCCGCGGGCGGCGACCGCCTCGAGCGACAGGGTGCGGTAGCCAACCTCCTCGAACAGCACGACGATCCGGTCGCCCTCGTAGCGCATGACGATGCCGCTGCCCCAGCTGGCGTGGGTCACGTTGGACTGCACCGGGAAGGGCGAGTCGCCCGCGTCGGCCTGCTCCTCGGCCGTGCCCGCCTCGCAGGTGTCGCAGTGCCCGCACGGCTCCTCGAGCGTCTCCCCGAAGTAGGCGAGCACGAGCTGCCGGCGGCACCCCGTGGTCTCGGCGTAGGCCCGCATCATCTCGACCCGCGACTGCTCCACCTTGCGGTGCGACTCGGCGACCTCGACCGCGGAGTCGGCAGCCTCCTGCGGGCTGAGGTCGTCCTCCGACGCGGCGATGTCGCCGGTGTCGCGCACCTCGACGGCGCCGGCCTGCTCCAGCAGGTTGACCAGCCCCGACAGGCGGGTCTGCGACAGGTCCATCTCGTCGGCGAGGTCGGTCGGCTCGACCGGGCCCTCGGCGTGGTTGACCAGCGCCACGACCTTCTTCAGGCCCTGCTCGTCGACACCGCCGGAGGCGAAGAAGCGGCGCAGGCCGAGGTCCTCCTGCCGGTAGAACAGGACCGCCTCGGCCGGCTCGCCGTCTCGTCCGGCCCGGCCGATCTCCTGGTAGTAGCTGTCGAGCGAGTCGGCCACCTCGGCGTGGAGGACGAAGCGCACATCGGCCTTGTCGATGCCCATGCCGAAGGCGGTGGTCGCGACCACGACGTCGAGATCGCCGGACGTGAAGCGGGTGTGGACGTCCTCCCGCTCCGACGCCTTCCGGCCCGCGTGGTAGGCCGCCGCGTCGATGCCGAGCTCGGCGAGTGCGTCGGCGTACCGCTCCGCGGACTTGCGGGTCGCCGTGTAGACGAGGCCGGGCTTGGCCTCCGCCATGGCGCGCAGCACGACCGCTTCACGGCGCTGCTCGTCGTCGCGGAAGGACTGCACGTCGAGGTGGAGGTTGGGCCGGTCGAAGCCGCGGACGACCTGCACCGGGTCCTCGAGGCGCAGGCGCTCGACGATCTCCTGGCGCACCGGGGGCGAGGCGGTCGCCGTCAGCGCCAGGACGGTGGGGTTGCCCAGGCGCTCGATCGCGCTGTGCAGCCGCAGGTAGTCGGGACGGAAGTCGTGCCCCCACGAGGAGATGCAGTGCGCCTCGTCGACGACGAACAGCGAGGGTTCCGCCTCGGCGATCGCGTCGAGCACCTCCGGCTTGCTGAGCTGCTCCGGGGCGAGGAAGAAGAACTCGACGTCTCCGGCGCGCAGCGCCTCGAACGCGGCCTCGCGCGCGCGCTGGCTCTGCGCGCTGTTGGCCTGCACCGCACCACCGGCGCCGGTGTGCGCGAGCAGTCCGGAGACCTGGTCGCGCTGCAGGGCGATGAGCGGGCTGACGACGACCGTCGGGCCGTCGAGCAGCAGCGCCGGGACCTGGTAGACGGCGCTCTTGCCGGACCCGGTCGGCATGACGACGAGGGTGTCGCGACCCGACAGGACGTGCTCCATGGCCTCGAGCTGGCCGGGCCGCAACGCGTCCCAGCCGAAGGCCTCGCGGGCGGTGCGCCGCAGGCGCGTGGACGGGCGTGCGTTCAGGGCGGGCTCCGGGTCGAGGAGGTGCGGTCGAGGGCGCGGGACGCCGCAGCAGTCGTCAGTCGCCACTCCGCACGAACTTGTGGAAGCGGCTGACCGAACCGTCGCTCGTGCGCTCCTGGTAGAGGAAGTCGACGTCACTGTCGTCGAAGGTGGCGAAGAAGGCATCCCAGCCGACGTCCTCGAGCCGGTCGCCCTCGTCGCGGAACTCGATGCGCAGGACACCGGCGCCGCCGCCGTCGCCGGTGCCCTCGACGTCGGCGGGCGTGCCGCCGCGGGACTCCGCCCAGGCACGGACGACGTCGTGGTCGCGGGTGGTGAAGCTCGCCGCCACCGTCGCGCTCTTGGTCTCGCGGTCGACGGCGCTCTCCTTGCCGAGCTCCTCGGCCGTCGCACCGGCCTCGTGCACGGACGTGTCGGTCTTCTCCAGGTCAGCCATGGGGTCCTCCTCGGGTCAGGTGCCGGCAGTCTCCCCGCGCTGGAGCGGCCCGAACGCGTCGCCGTGCACGGCGCGGAGCCCGTCTCGAGGGCGGTCCGGGGTGTGACCGGGACCCCACCGCTGGGCCTACGCTGTCGCCATGACCGAGCTCGACACCAGGCCAGTCGTCGACCCCCAGCTCGACGACGGCGACGACGACCAGCGGTTCAGCCACTACGTGCGCAAGGAGGACATCCTGCGCAGCGCGATCGACGGCGTGCCGGTCCGCGCCCTCTGCGGCAAGGAGTGGCTGCCCGGTCGCGACCCGGAGAAGTTCCCGGTCTGCCCGGCCTGCAAGGACATGATGGGCATGCTCGAGTCGATGCAGTGACTCCAGCGGCAGCAGCCGGCACCGTCCTCGCCATCGACGTCGGCGGCACGAAGATCGGCGCCGGAGTGGTGGACCGGGCGGGGACGCTGCTGCGCTCGGCCTTCGAGCCGACGCCGGCCGAGGTGGACCCGGAGGCGATCTGGCAGGCGCTCGTCACGGCCGTGAGCCGCGTCGAGCACGCCGGCGCCGCAGCGGTGGGCATCGGCAGCGCCGGCCCGATGTCGCGAGGTGGCGTGACCGTCTCGCCGCTGAACATCCTGGGCTGGCGCGACTTCCCGCTGCTGCAGCGGGTGAGCGAGCAGTACGGCCTGCCCGTCGTGGTCGACGGTGATGCCAAGGCGCTCGCGGTCGGCGAGGGGTGGAAGGGCGCGGCCGCCGGCGTCGACCACTTCATGGCCATGGTCGTCTCGACCGGCGTCGGCGGAGGCATCGTGCTCGACGGACGACTGCTCGACGGCGCGCAGGGCAACGCCGGCCACATCGGCCACGTCAACGTCGTGCCGGGTGGAGCGGTGTGCGGCTGCACCGCCCGGGGCTGCCTCGAGGCGGAGATCAGCGGCACCGGCATCGCGCGGCGCACCGGAGCCCCGGCCGTACGGGCGTCGCCCGAGGAGGTCCGGCGCGCGGGCCGGCTGCTCGGTGAGGGGCTGGGGTCGGTCGCCAGCCTGCTCGACCTCCAGCTCGTCGCCGTCGGCGGCTCGGTGGCCCTCGGCTTCGGCGAGCCCTTCTTCGCGGCGGCCAACGAGGCGCTGCACGACATCAGCCGCCTCGGCTTCACCGCCGGCTGCCGCGTCGTGCCGGTGGGGCTCGGCAAGGACGGCCCGCTCGTCGGCGCCGGCGCTCTCGGCTGGCGGATGCTCGGCGAGGACGTCGGCGTCCGGTAGGCACGCAGGCCGCCCGTCCGCCGATCATGCAGTTCGTGCCCACGGGTCACGCTCAGACCGACCCCGCCGGCGGGCAACGACTGCATGATCGCGGGCTCGAAGGGCCACGGACCGGCTGCGGCTACAGGTGCGCGGGAGCGACCAGGACCGGCTCGGCGACCAGCTCGACCCCGAAGGCCTCCCGCACGCCGTCGCGGATGGCCCCGGCGACCCCGAGCAGGTCGGTGGTGCGCCCGCCACCGCGGTTGACCAGCGCGAGGGTGTGCTTGGAGGAGATCCCGACCGGGCCGTCGAAGGCGCCCTTGCCGAAGCCGGAGCGCTCGATGAGCCAGGCGGCCGACACCTTGGTGCGGCCGTCGGGCTCGGCCCACTCCGGCGGCTGCACCGCGGCGCCGCACCGCACCGTGACGCGCTCGCGCAGGGCCCGCAGCTGCTCGCCCGTGAGCAGCGGGTTGGTGAAGAACGACCCGGCGCTGCGGGTGTCGGGGTCGGCGGCGTCCAGCACCATGCCCTTGCCGCGGCGCAGGGCCAGGACCGCCTCCCGCACGTCCGACAGCGGGGCCCGGTCGCCGACCTCGACGCCGAGACGGCGCGCCAGCTCCGCGTAGCCGACCGGCGCCGACCGCTCGCCCGTGCCGAGGTCGAAGGTCACCGCGAGCACCACCCACCGGTCGGGCTCGGCCTTGAACGCGCTGTGCCGGTAGGCGAAGCGGCAGTCCTCGCCCGTCAGGTGCACGACCTCGCGGGCGGTGCGGTCGTACGCCCGCACGCCGACGACGGTCTGCGAGACGTCCTGGCCGTAGGCCCCGATGTTCTGCACGACGCTCGCCCCGACGAGCCCCGGGATCCCCGAGAGGGCCTCCACGCCGACCAGCCGGTCGGCGACGCAGAGCCCGACGAAGGACTCCCACTCCTCCCCCGCTGCCGCCGTCAGCCGCACCCGGTCGCCCTGCTGCTCGGCGGACAGGCCGTGGACGGCGACCCGCAGGACGGTCCCGTCGAAGCCCTCGTCGGGCAGGACGACGTTGCTGCCGCCACCGAGCACGAGCAGCCGCTCCCCCGCCGCGTCAGCGCTGCGCACGACGTCGACGACGTCGGCCTCGTCGTACGCCGTCACCAGCCGGCGCGCGCGGCCACCCAGCCGCAGCGTGGTCAGCGGGGCGAGCGGGACGTCGGCGCGGTCGAGCACGCCGACCAGCCTAGGCAGGGGCCGCGACGGCGAGCCGCGCCGTACGTCGGGCGTTGCGCACCAGGTCGATCGTGAACAGCGCCAGCCCGGCCCACACGAGCACGAAGCCGAGCAGCTTGACCAGGGGCAGCGGCTCGTGGAAGAGCGTGACGCCGAGCACGAACTGGATCGTGGGTGCGAGGTACTGCAGCAGCCCGAGCGTCGTGAGCGGGATGCGCGAGGCGGCCGCGCCGAACAGCAGCAGCGGCACGGCCGTCACCAGGCCCGACAGCGCGAGCAGCACGGCGTGGCCGGGGCCCTCGCTGCCGAACGTCCCGGCTCCGGTGGCGCCGAGGTACGCGACGTAGAGCGCGCCGACCGGCAGCAGGACCGCGGTCTCGATCGCGAGACCCTCGACGGCGCCGACCCCGGCGGTCTTCTTGAGCAGGCCGTAGGTGCCGAAGGAGAAGGCCAGCGCCAGCGCGATCCACGGCGGCCGGCCGTTCTCGACGGTGAGCACGGCGACGGCCACCCCGGCCGCGCCCAGCGCCGTCCACTGCGCCGGACGCAGCCGCTCGCCCAGCACCAGCACACCGAGCAGCACGGTGACGATCGGGTTGACGAAGTAGCCGAGCGAGGTCTCGACGACCCGCTCGTGGGTGACGCCGTAGATGTAGGTGCCCCAGTTGACGGCGATGACGACGGCGGCCACCCCCAGCTGCACCAGGCGACGGCGGTCGGCCACGGCGGCGCGGACGCCGGCGGTCCGGCGCGTGACCGCGAGCAGGACGACCACGACGACGAGCGACCACAGGACGCGGTGCGCCAGCACCTCCAGCGAGCCGGAGGGCTCGAGCAGCGGCCAGTACAGCGGGAACAGCCCCCACAGCAGGTACGCCGCAGCGCCGTACAGCGTGCCGGAGCGGGTCGGGGTCACCCGCCCGAGGCTAGCCACCGGGTGCGGGCGCGCGTGCGGAGCGCGAAGGGGTCCTCGCCGCGCAGCAGCTCGACGAGCGACGAGCCCTCGGGATCGGTGGCCAGCACCAGCCGACCGGCGCCGAGGTGGGCCTTCCAGGCGGCGTCGAAGGCGTCGACGCCGGACCGGCTGCGCGTCAGCCAGCTCGGCACGGCGTGCCAGGTCACCGCCGCCTCCACGGGCCGTCCGACCGACCGCGCGGCGACCAGCCGGCGGGCGGCGGCCGGCCCGTCGGGCAGGGGCAGGACCAGCCGGGAGACGAGCCAGCGGGGCTCACCGAGCGGCAGCAGCAGCTCCTCGAGGCAGTCGGTGAACCGCGCGGCGGCCTCCGGCGCGGTGTCGAGCCGGAGCTCGACCTCGCCGTCGCCGCGTGCGGTGCACCGCACGGCCGCGGCGCCGACCGGAGCCCCGCCGGCGGCGTGCAGCGCGTCGGCGACGGCGGCCGCGAGCTGGTGCAGCACGGCCGACGAGGCGTCGGCCGGGCTCCGGCGCAGTGCCCGCGACTGCGACACCCACCGCCGGCCGGCCACGGCGCCGCCGAGCAGGACGCCGGTCGCCAGCCCGCTCCCGGCACCGACGACCGCCGATGCCAGGGCGGTGCCGGTGGCGCTGGTGGCGACGCCCGCCGCCACGGGCAGCGGCCACAGCCGCACCCGCCGGGGCGTGCGGGGCAGCGGCGCGGGCGCCGGGGAGCCGAGCGTCCGGGTGACCGACAGCAGGCTGGGCGGGACGACGCCGGCGGGCATCCCGAGCGGACGACCGGACCGCACGAGCAGGACCGCCCGGGCCGTCCCGGGGCCGTGCCCCTGCGACGCCCAGCCCTGCCGGGTGCGGGCGTGGTCGGCCGCCAGCGCCTGCGCGCGGCCGTTGACCGCGTCGCGGGTGGCCGGTCCGGGCGCGGCGTCGGGGCTCAGCTCGTGGTCGAGGTGGCCGACGCCCGCCTCGACGAGCCCGTCGGCCGTGAGGCCGAGCGAGCGCTCGGTGGCGCTGACCTCCCGCAGGTGGTCGACGCCGCCGCGGGGGTGGTCGTCGGCGACGCAGGTCACGGTCCAGGCGTGGACGACCTCGTCCGGACGGGCCGGGTCACGCCGCAGCACCCGGCCGCGCACCGACGTGGCGACCGAGGGTGCGCCGGTGGCGGTGAGGTCGACGACGACGTTGAGCGAGGGGAGGTCCCAGCCCTCGCCGAGCAGCCCACGCGTGCCGACCACCGCCGCCGTGCCGCCGCTGGCGAGCCAGTCGTGCACGAGCGGCACCCAGGTCGCCGCCGTCCACCGGTCACCCGCGGTGAGGCGCACGAGCGAGCGCTGCCCGGCGAAGGGCTCGGCCACCAGGCGGTCGGCGAGGCGGTGCGGTGCGAAGGCCCGCAGGCCCGCCAGGTCCTCACGGCGCAGGGCGAGCGTGCGGCCGGTGCAGAGCACCGGGCGCAGCCCGGCAGCTCCCTCGCCCGTCGCGAGCTCGACGAACACCGCGCCCGCGGAGCCGGCCGCCGGACCGGCGCTGTCGCGCCGCGACCGCTCGGCGGTCCGCGTGTCGAAGCCGCAGACCACGAGGGCCCGCAGGTCGGTGCGGCGCACCGCCAGCTCCTGGGTCAGCACCCGGCGGGCGCCCGCGGCCTTGGACGCCGACAGCGCGCACACGCGGTCGAACGGGGACGTCGTCGCCCGCACCCCGCGCCCGGTCAGGGTCCACCCGAGCGAGGGCAGCACCTGCGTCACGGCGGCCAGCAGCCGGACGTCCTCGGCGGCGGTGCTCGGCCGCAGGTGCTCGTCGGCGTACGCGCCGAGCAGCACGCCCCAGTCCTGCGCGTCGGCCGGGGCCCGGTGCTCCTCGCGCAGCACCGCGCCCGGCGGCAGCTCGAGCAGGCCGGCCGCGACCAGGCGCAGCCCGGCCCGTGCGAGCGCCGGCTCCGCGCGCGAGAGGGCGCGCCAGCCCGACCGCTCGCCGTCGGTCCGGCGCTCGTGCAGGCGCCGCCACAACCACTGCGGGAAGGGCAGGGACCCGGCCCCGGCACGCAGCAGCTCCTCGCGCAGCTCGCCGAAGCGCGCGCGGTCGCCGGCGAGGGAGGCGTCCTCCTCGGGGGTGGGACGGGTGTAGTGGACGAGGTCGCGCACGAGCGCGACCTCGCCGCGGACGACGGCCTCGGGCAGGGCGACCTCGACGTCCGGTCCGGGGAACAGCCGGTCGTGCACCGCCCGCGCCCTGTCGGTCAGGTCCTGCGCCGGCGTGGCCGTCAGCCCCAGCACCACGGTGTCGTCGCCGAACGCCTCGGCCAGCGCGGGGACCAGTGACCCCCAGGTGTCGAGCAGGTGGGCGCACTCGTCGAGCACCAGCGTCCAGGGCCCGAGTGCACCCGCGCGGTCGACGACCTCGCGCCCGCGCGGGTGCAGCAGCGACAGCAGGTCGGCGCCGTCGATCCCGCGCACCGCCGCCCGCCGCCGCTCCGCCAGCGCCCCGTCGGCGCTGTCCTCGACGTCCTGGTCGTCGGCGCCGCGGTCCCAGGCGCTGAGCGACTGGTAGGTGAGCACGGTGACGGCCGCGCCCAGGTCGGGGGACGTCCCCGCCGGCAGCGGGTGCTGGCCGGCGCCGCCGAACGCCGCCCAGGCCTGCAGCCACTGCGTCTGGACGGCGGTGCTCGGCACCAGCACCAGCGCCCGACGGCCGGACCGGCGCACGGCTTCGAGCGCCATGACCGTCTTGCCGGTCCCGGGAGGCAGCACGACGTACGCGTGCCCGCCGTCGAGCCGGTCGAGGGCCTGCGCCTGCGAGGGGCGCAGGGCGGCGGGCGCGGCGCACCGCTCCCAGGCGGCTGCGTCGAGGGCGATCCGGGGCGCCGGGCGCTCGGGCGCGCGGGTCTGCGCTCCGGGTTCGTCCAGCACTGGGTCGTCGGGCACCGGGACATCCTGCCGGACCCGCCGGCGGGGCTGGTGCTACCTCGACCGCACGACGCTGGAGCCCTCGTCGGCGTCGGCCTGACGGGCTCCGGCGACCGCGCGGTCGGTGTCGGTCGCGGCCAGCAGCGCGCCGCCCGAGACGAACAGCACCAGCAGCGAGAGCAGCGCCCCGCGGTAGGAGCCGGTGATGTCGAGGACGACCGCGAACAGCAGGGTGCCGACCCACGCGGTCCCCCGCTCGGCCAGCTCGTAGAAGCCGAAGAACGACGCCTGCCGGCGCGCCGGCACCATCGAGGAGAACAGCGACCGCGCGATCGCCTGCGAGCCGCCGAGCACGATGGCGATGGCGACGCCCAGCCCGTACGCCGCGGTCGTGCTGTCGAGCGCGACCACCGCGTAGACGACGATCGCCACCCAGACGGCGAGCGTCGCGAGCAGCGTCCGCTTGGCGCCGAAGCGCTCAGCGAGCCGGCCCGACAGGCCGGCGCCGAAGACCGCGATGACCTGGATGAGCAGCACCAGCTGGAGCAGGAACGGCGTCGCGTCGTCACGGGGCAGGCCCTTCGCGACGAACAGCTCCTCCTCGAGCACCACGGCCGACAGCGCGACGACGGCCTGGATGGCGTCGTTGAACAGCAGGAACGCCAGGAGGAACCGGGCGGTGCCAGGCAGCGCCCGCAGCGCCGCCAGTGAGCCGCGCAGCTGCCGGAGCGAGCCGGCGACCGAGGTGCGCAGGCGCCCGGTCACCGGCGTCGGGTCCCACCCGGGCAGCTCCCGGACGGCGTCCAGCCGCCGCACGGCGACCGCGCCGACGGCGGCCCACCACAGCGCCGACAGGCCGATCGAGAGGCGGACCGCGGTGCCGCGGCTGATGCCGAGCGGGTCGGCGGCCGTGACGAGCGCCAGGGCGATCGCGAGCACCAGCGCGCCGCCCGCGTAGCCGGCGGCGAAGCCCAGGGCCGAGACGCGGTGCCGGTCGGGCAGCTCGGCGACGTCACCCAGGTAGGCGTTGTAGGCGAGGATCGCGGCGCCGTACGCCACGTTGGCCACGACGAACGCCGCGAGGCCGGGCAGCACGGTCCCCGGCGGCGTGAGCGCCAGCGCGACCGTCGCCGCGGAGCCGACCGCCGTCGAGACGACCAGCAGCCGCCGCTTGGCCCGCGGGCGGTCGGCCAGCGCGCCGAGCACCGGCAGGGCGACCACCTGCAGCAGGACCGACAGGCTGACGGCGTAGGCGAACACCGCCGCGGCGCGGGGCGCCAGCAGCAGGACCGAGATGCGGTCGTCCGGGCCCGCGGCGTCCTCGGCGAGGGCGGTGAGGAACGGCCCGCCGACGGCGGTCACGACCGTCGTGATGAACGCCGAGTTGGCGACGTCGTACAGCGCGAACCCCGACACCGCCCGTCGGCGGGGGGATGCAGCGGTCACGACGGCTCCTGGGCGCGGAGGGTGGCGGACGTCCGACGGTGGCGGACGGGAGGGAGGGAGCTGCCAGTCTCCCCGGTCGAGTTCCCGGGAGGGCACCCGCAGGACCGCCCGGTCCGACGTGTGTAGACTGACGACCGGTTGATGTAGCACCTCTTCGCTCGTGTTTCCTGAACGCCCGCGGAAGTGTGGTCGCGGGCGTTCTTGCGTCTCCGACAGCTCAGCCCCGGACGTGCACAGTGCGCGCCGGTCGCTCAGAAGGAGATGGACATGGCTCAGGGTTCTGTGAAGTGGTTCAACGCCGAGAAGGGCTTCGGCTTCATCGCGCAGGACGGCGGCGGTGCCGACGTCTTCGTCCACTTCTCCGCCATCCAGTCGCAGGGCTACAAGAGCCTCGACGAGAACCAGCGCGTCGAGTTCGACATCACGCAGGGCCCGAAGGGCCCGCAGGCGGAGAACGTCGTCCCGCAGTAGTCCGCACCACCTGCTCAGCGCACGTCTCGTCCGGCCCGTCCCCTTCCGGGGGCGGGCCGGACGCGTGTCCGCCCGACCGGTGTCGACGGCTCCGCCGTTCGCCCGGCGCCCCGGAGGGCAGGCTCACGGCATGACCCCGAGCACCGCGACGACCACCTCCAGCGTCCGGACCGACGACGGCGCGCAGCTGCACGTCGAGATCGACCCGGCCCCGGGGACCGGGCTGAGCGTCGTGCTCGTGCACGGCTTCACCGCCAGCCTGGAGGAGTTCGCGCTGCAGCGGGACACGCTGCGCGGACGGGCGACCACGGTGCTGTACGACTGCCGCGGCCACGGACGCAGCCGTCGGGGACGGGTGCGCCACCCCTCCATCGACCAGCTCGGCCGCGACCTCGGTGCCGTGCTCGACCAGGCGGTCCCCCCGGGCCCGGTCGTGCTGCTCGGCCACTCCATGGGCGGCATGACCGTCATGGCGCTGGCCCGCCAGCGCCCGGAGCTGTTCGGGCCGCGGGTGGCCGGCGCCTTCCTGCTGGCGACGTCCTCGGGCGGCCTCGTCGAGCAGGGCGCGGCCGGGTTCGCCGTGCGGGTGCTCCGGCGGCTGGGGCTGCTGCAGCTGTACCTGCTGCTGCTCACGCTGTGGGCACCGGTGCTCGAGCGCGTGCGCCGCCGGGGGACGCGGCTCGGCCGCGCGTTCTTCCGGCGCTACCTGTTCGGCAGGCACGACGCGACGCCCGAGACGGTCACGCAGGTGCAGGCGCTGCTCGAGCAGACGCCGTTCCAGGTCGTCGCGGCCTTCTACCGGACGCTGCTCGACCACGACGAGCACGCCTCGCTCGAGGTGCTCCACCCGCTGCCCGTGACGCTGCTCGTCGGGACCGACGACCGCCTCACACCGCTGAGCCACAGCCGGCGGATGGCCGAGGCGCTGCCGGACGCCGAGCTGGTCGTCGTCCCGGGCGCCGGGCACAGCGTCAACATCACCCGCCGCGAGGTCGTCGACGAGGCGCTGCTGCGCCTGCTGGCCCGCACGGAGCAGTCCCGAGCCGCCTGAGGCGGCTCCTCCGGTCGGCGGGTGGGGCAGACTGGACGCAGCTGGGCGATCGCCCACGAGCGCTGCGCGACCGCGCCTCACCACCGGACGAGAGCAGACCAGACCGTGGACGACACCCTGACCGAGCACACCCAGGCCGCCGTCGACGCCGCCCGCCTCCGCGTCGAGGAGCGGATCGCCGCCGACGCCGACCTCGTCCACGGCGACGTGGTGGAGGCCGTCGCCCTGGAGTGCGACGACCTGGACGTCGCCGTGCAGCTGTGCGTCCAGACGATGGACTTCGTCCCCGACACGATCCGGCGCCGGGTCTTCGAGGCCGAGAACGCCGACGTCATCGCGGCCAACGCGCTGCTCAGCGCGGAGCGCGACGCCGTCGAGGCCAAGGCCAAGCAGCGCACGGCCAAGGCGGCGGCGACGCGCGCGGCGACGCTGGCGCGCGAGGCCGCCGTCGAGAAGGCGGCGATCCGCTCGGCGACCTGCCCCGACTGCTTCCAGGTCCGCGCGGCCAGCGGCGTCTGCGGCTGCGACTGACCGGCGCTCGGCTCTACAGCAGGGTCTCGAGCGGCTCGTCCGAGACGACCACCAGCCGCTGCGTCGCCCGGGTGAGCGCGACGTAGAGGCTGCGCAGCCCGGCGACCGGGTGGCGCGCCTCGGCGACGAGGCGGTGTGGGTCGGCGACCAGGCAGCCGTCGTACTCCAGGCCCTTGACCTGCCAGGGGTCGACCACGGACAACCGCGGGGAGGCCGGCAGCACGTCGCGGACCTGCTCGACCATGCCGTGCGGGGCGACGACGCCCACCGTGCCGCCGACCTGGGCGAGCAGCCGCTCGAGCGCGCCCGGCACCTCGGCGAGCACGTCGCCCTCGACCAGCAGGGGGTCCACGCCGGTGCTGCGGACCGCCGCCGGCGGCTGCAGGCCGGGGTCGATGCGCTCGAGCAGCCGTGCCGCCAGCGCGGCGACCTCGGTGCTGGTGCGGTAGTTGGTGGTGAGCTCGACCGTCCGCAGCCGGTTCGAGCCGAGCACGGCGGCCAGCGCGTCGCGCACCTCCTGCACGTCGGGCCACGCCGACTGCACCCAGTCGCCGACGACGGTCCACGTCGCGCCGCGCGCCCGGCGGGCCAGCATCCGCCACTGCATCGGCGTGACGTCCTGCGCCTCGTCGACGACGACGTGGGCGAACGTGCGGTAGTCGCGCTCCTCGGCCAGGTTGCGGCGGTTGCGCGCCGTGCGGTCGAAGTGGGTCGTGACCTCCGCGGAGCGGGCCAGCTCGTCGAGCTCGGACAGCTCGTCCCAGCCGTCGTCCTCCGGCTCCACCTCGACCGGCGGCGCCCCGACCAGCTCGTGCAGCTCGTCGTAGAGCGCCGCGTCGGCTGCCGTCAGGGGTGCGTCGGCCGTCCATGCGGCGGCCAGAGCCGTGACCTCGTCGTCGGTCAGCACGCCGCGTCCGAGCTCGGCGAGCGGGGCCTGTCCCGAGCGCAGGGCGGTGAGCAGCGCCCAGGGCTGCAGGACCGGCCAGGCATCGTCGAGCGCGCGCCGGAACGCGGGGTCGCCACGCAGCCACGAGGCGAAGTCGTCCCGGTCGTCCTCCTCGATCCGGCCGGCCTCCGGTCGGCGCTGCCAGGCACGCCAGCACAGCTCGACGAGCGCCGCCGAGAAGGCGGCACGTCCACCGTTGTGGCTGCGCGAGGACCGCTGCACCTGGCTGCGCCGGCGCGCGATCTCGCCGCCGCGCACGGTCACGCCCACGCCCCAGTGGAGCAGCTCGAGGTCGCGCAGCCGCCGCGCGCCCCGGCGCGAGCGGACGAGCGCCCGCAGGACGTCCACCATGCGCGCCGAGCCCTTCACGGCCACCGCCGACGGCGCGTCCCACCCGGACGCCTCGACGCCTCGGGGCAGCTCGGGGAGGTCGGCCAGGCTGGCGAGCCGCACGCTCGTCTCCCCGAGCGCCGGCAGCACCGCCCCGATGTAGTCGACGAACACCGGCGACGGGCCGACGACGAGCACCCCCCGGCGGGCGTACCACTCGCGCCGGGCGTACATCAGGTAGGCCACCCGGTGCAGGGCCACGGCCGTCTTGCCGGTGCCGGGGCCGCCCGTGACGACCAGCGCCCCGTCGTCGGGCGCGCGCACAGCCTCGTCCTGCTCGCGCTGGATGGTCGCGACGATGTCGCGCATCTGCCCGGTGCGCTCCCGCGAGACCGCGGCGAGGAACGCCCCGTCGCCGACGACGACGCTCCCCTCGAGCCCGTCCGCGGCCTCGGCGTCGAGCAGCTCGTCGTCGACGCCGACGACGGCGTCGCGGCGGGTGCTGATGGTGCGGCGGCGCACGACGCCCTGCGGGTCGGCCGCCGTGGCGCGGTAGAAGGAGGCGGCGGCCGGGGCGCGCCAGTCGACGACGATCGGCTCCTGCGAGTCGGTGCGCAGCCCGCGCCGGCCGACGTGGTGCACGGTGCCGTCCGACAGGTCGAGCCGGCCGAAGACCAGGCCCTCGCCGGCGAGGTCGAGCTCGGCCCGGCGGTTGGCCGCCGCCTGCGCGGTGACGTCGCGCTCGTACACCGCCTGCGGCGAGCCGCCGGCCGGCCGCACGCTCTCGGCCTGCCACCGCAGCGCTTCGGCCCGCAGCACCTCGAGCCGGGCGAGGGCACGGTCGAGGACGGCCTGCTCGCGCGCGACCTCGAAGGCCAGCGCGTCGTCGCCGCCGTCCGCCCGCGGCGAGGTGGTGTCCGGGTGCACCGCGACAGTCTGCCGGTCGCCGCTGCGGCAGGTCAGGCGGTCGCGACGAGACGCGCCTCACCCGTGGCGAGCACCGCGACGCAGCGGGGGCACAGGTGCACCGCGGGCGAGACGAAGAAGGTGCCCTCGCCGTCGCACAGGTTGCACACCGGCCGAGGTCGCGGCTCGGGTGCTGCCCGCCGGCCCGGGACCAGGCCCAGCTCGGCGCGGATGCGCTGCACGGACCGCCGGCGCACCTCCGGAGATGCCGGCTGGGGCGCACGAGCCCGCTGCTGCTCCCGCTCACGGCGCCGGCGCTCGAGCGCTCGGGCGTGCGCGACGTCGGGTGGCACCTCGCCCCGGAGGGCGCGCAGGACGGTCAGCACGTTGTCGGCGTCGCGGTCCGGGCTGCCCTGCGACGGCTCCCCACCGATCCGGGACCGCAGCTGGCCGGTGCGCCAGCCCGCGTCGACGAGCGCGTCGACCTCGCGAGCGGCCTGCTCGTGGTCGAGGGCCCGCACGAGCAGGACGGGCAGGGACCGGACGACGTCGGCGAGGCAGGGTGAGCCGGTGCGCATGCCGGCATCGCAGCACGGTGCACCGACAGAACGCGCGCGCGACACGGATACCGTGCTCCCGTGGACCCCTCGACGCCAGCTCCCGCCCCGCGCTCCGTCCTCGTCACCGGCGGCAGCCGGGGCATCGGGCTGGCCACGGCCCGGGCCCTGGCGGCCCAGGGCCACCGCGTCGCGGTGACCTACCGCTCGTCTGCGCCCGAGGGGCTGCTCGGCGTCGAGTGCGACGTGACGTCCACCGACGACGTCGACCGGGCCTTCACGACCGTCGAGCAGGAGCACGGCCCCGTCGAGGTGGTGGTGTCGAACGCCGGCATCACCGAGGACACCCTGCTGCTGCGCATGACGGAGGAGTCCTTCGCGCGCGTCCTCGACACCAACCTCACCGCGGCCTACCGGGTCGCCAAGCGGGCCTCCCGCGGCATGCTCAAGGCCCGGTGGGGACGGCTGGTGTTCGTCTCCTCGGTCGTGGCCCTGTCCGGCAGCGCCGGTCAGGTGAACTACGCCTCCAGCAAGGCCGGGCTCGTCGGGCTGTCGCGGTCGGTCGCCCGCGAGCTGGGCAGCCGCGGGATCACCAGCAACGTCGTCGCGCCCGGCTACGTCGACACCGACATGACCGCCGAGCTCGGCGACGCCCGGCGGGAGGAGCTGCTCAGGACGATCCCGCTCGGCCGCACCGCCGGGCCCGACGAGGTCGCCGCGGTGATCGCGTTCCTGTCGAGCGACGCGGCGTCCTACGTCACCGGCGCGGTGGTCCCGGTCGACGGCGGGCTCGGCATGGGCCACTGAGCCCGTGCGGCTGCTCGTCCCGCACGCGCGGCCGCTGGACTGGCCGGACCTGCTCGACCTGTACGGCGAGGGCGACGACGGGCGGCTGCGCGCCGGGTTCGTGCTGAGCGTCGACGGCGGCGCCGCGGTCGGCGGCGGCAGCCGGGGCCTGCAGTCCGCCGCGGACCGGGCTGTCTTCACCGCGCTGCGGGCCGTCAGCGACGCGGTCGTCGTCGGTGCCGGGACCGCACGCGCCGAGGGCTACCGGCCGGTCGGCGTGCGGGCGGAGGGCCGGCAGTGGCGCTCGGCCCACGGCCGGGCCGGGTCGCCCGCGCTGGTCCTGGTCAGCCGCTCGCTCGAGCTCGACCCCGCAGACGCGTGCTTCACCGGACCCGCCATCGTGATCACCTGCGCAGCAGCCGATCCGGGACGCCGTGCGGCGCTCGACCGGGTGGCCGACGTCGTGGTCGCGGGGGACGACGACGTCGACCTGCCGGCTGCCGTGCGGGCGCTGCACGAGCGGGGGCTGCGTCGGCTGCTGTGCGAAGGTGGCCCGACCCTGCTGACGGCGCTGCTGGCCGCCGGCCTGGTCGACGAGCTGTGCCTCACCACCTCGCCCGTGCTGCTGGGCGGCGCGCCGGGTCTGCTGGCCGGGTCGCTGGCGGCGCCGCTCGACCTGCGGCTGGTGCACCTCGTGGACGGCGGCGACGGCAGCCTGCTGACGCGCTGGGCCGTCCGCCGCTGAGCCCGCCGGACCGGGCAGCGTTCCCGTGCGCGTCGGGGCTACGCCGGGGTGGGCTCGAGCTCGCGCTCCTGCTCGACCGCCTCGAGCGTCGTCGGCGCCCGGCGTGTGACGCGCTCGGCGATGAGCACGGACACGGCGCCGAGCAGCAGGCCCGCGACGTCGTCGATGAGGTAGTGCCAGCCGAAGTAGGCGGTGGCCGTGATCGTCATCAGCAGGAACACCCACAGCGCGGCCCGCACGAAGGCCGGGAGCCGGACGAGGTGGGCCAGCAGCACGGCGGTGAAGACGACCGAGCAGTGCAGCGACGCGAACCCGGCCACGCCGGCGATGGCGTCCGCCCCGGTCGGGTCGGCGAGCACCTCGAGCCGGGCCCGGGCCAGGCTCTCCTGCAGCAGGGAGACACCCGTCTCGGGCAGCGTGGCGTAGCGCTCCGGCCGCACGAAGACCGGTCCCAGCGACGGCACGAGGTAGTAGCTCACCGCGCCGAGCAGCCAGTTCAGGCACAGGGCCGTGACGTACCAGGAGCCGACCCGGACGTTGCGGCCCCACACCAGGGCCGCGCCGAGCGAGAGCGGCACGAACAGCAGGTACATCAGGTAGACCGACGACAGGACGTAGGCCGCGGTGCCGGTGCCGAGCAGGTCGTGGAGCAGCAGCCCCGGGTCGTGGCCGAACGCCATCCACTCGTCGAGCCGCAGCAGCTCCTCGTCGTGGAGCGTGGGCCGCGCGAAGGGCAGCGCGCCCTTGAGGTTGCGGTAGGCCACGTAGCTCACGTAGAAGCTCGCCATGCCGACGGTCACCAGCCCGAGCCGCTCGGGCGACAGGCGCTCGCGCAGGATGCGCTTGGCCGCGGTCCCGCGCCGGCGCACCAGCCGGGGGACGATGTCGGCGGCGAGGAACAGCACGACGATCAGCGGCAGCCGCACGTAGGCCGGGCCGGCGATGCCGTCCGGGTCACGCAGCGGCAGGTCGAAGGACGCGGCCACGACGAGCGACACCGCCGCCGCGGCGACCGCGAGCAGCACGGCGAAGGCGTACGGTCGCAGGAGGCTCGCCACTGGTCTCACCCGGCGATCCTACCGTCGGTCGTCCACCGGTCGGTCATCGCCGCGCACCACCTCGGCCACAGCACGGCCACAGCACGGCCACCTGCGCGTCACCGGGTCGTGACCAGCCACTCCTCGGCGCGCGCGGGCGAGCAGGCGCGCGGCCCGTCCTCGTACCCGTCGGAGAAGGCACGGATCCGCTCGAAGCCGGTCCCGTGCGCGCGCGGGTCGGTGAACGGGGTGCCGGGGACGTCGGCTGCCGACAGGACGGCGTAGGTCGCCTCGTCGAGGTCACCGGCCTCCAGGTCCCGCTGCTGCTCCGCGTAGCTGGACCACGACCCGGCGAAGCAGTCGGCCTGCAGCTCGGAGACCACGGTCAGCTGCTCCTCCTGCGGGATCCGCGCCTGCATGGCGTGGCCGAACTCGTGGGCGAGGACGAACGCGGCAGCGAAGTCCCCTGACTCCACGTAGTAGGGGATCAGCAGCCCTGACTCGTCCCAGGCGATGAAGTCGCCTGCCGGGCAGTAGAAGGCGTTCTTCGCGGGCGCCTGCTCGGTGCCGCACCGCGGCCCGGGCCCGTCCTCCGGCCGGTAGTAGACGTAGCGGCTCGGCGGCGTGAACGGCACGCCGAACGCCGCCGGCAGCGCCTCGCCCCAGAACTCCTCGAGCGAGGCGAAGACCAGCTGGAGCGTCTGGTTGTAGCGCTCGTACTCGAAGGCCGTCTGCGTGTCGGTGCGGATGGGCTGGCGCTGCGAGGGCGTCTCGCGGTCGACCGCGGCGCTCTCCTCCTGGGCCCGCTCCTTGGCCTCCTCGACGGCGCGCCGCACGTCCTCGACGATCGCCGCGGCGCGGGCCCGTGCCGACCCCTGGTCGGAGGGGCCGGGCAGGTCGCCGCACCCGGCGAGCAGGACGAGGACGACGGCGAGGGCAGCGGAGCGGGGCAGGGCGGTCACGTTCGGGCCTTCCAGGTCAGCACGGGTCGACGGCGGGTCTACCCGGGCTCCGCGGGCCGACCCGCTACAGCCCCAGCTCGCGGGCGATGAGCATGAGCTGCACCTCGGTGGTGCCCTCGCCCACCTCGAGGATCTTCGAGTCGCGGTAGTGGCGCGACACGACGTACTCGTTCATGAAGCCGTAGCCGCCGTGGACCTGCGTCGCGTCGCGGGCGTTGTCCATCGCCGCCTCGCCCGCGACCAGCTTCGCGATCGCGGCCTCCTTCTTGAACGGCAGGCCGGCGAGCATCTTCGCCGCCGCGTCGTAGTACGCCGTGCGGGCGGCGTGGACCCGCGCCTCCATGCGGGCGATCTTGAAGGCGATGGCCTGGTTCGCCGCGATCGGCCGGCCGAAGGCCTCGCGCTGCTTGGCGTACTTCACGCTCTCGTCGACGCAGCCCTGCGCGGCGCCGACGGCCAGCGCGCTGATCGCGACGCGGCCCTCGTCGAGGATCGACAGGAAGTTGGCGTAGCCGCGGCCGCGCGTGCCGAGCAGGTTCTCCTCCGGCACCCTCACGTCGGCGAAGGTCAGCGGGTGGGTGTCGGAGGCGTTCCAGCCGACCTTGTCGTAGGCCGGCTCGGCCGTGAAGCCCGGCGTCGGGACCGGCACCAGGATCGAGCTGATCTCCTTCTTCCCGCTGGCCATCTCGCCGGTGACGGCCGTGACGGTCACCAGGCGGGTGAGCTCGGTGCCGGAGTTGGTGATGAAGGCCTTGCTGCCGTCGATGCGCCAGGTGCCGTCCTCGAGCACCGCCGTCGTGCGGGTGCCGCCGGCATCGCTGCCCGCGCCCGCCTCTGTCAGGCCGAAGGCGCCGAGCGCCGATCCGGAGGTGAGCATCGGCAGCCAGGCGGCCTTCTGCTCCTCGGTGCCGAAGCGGTGGACCGGCATCGCGCCGAGCGAGACGGCCGCCTCGAGCGTGATGGCGACGCTCTGGTCGACGCGGGCCAGCTCCTCGAGGGCGAGGCACAGGGCGAAGGAGTCGCCGCCCATGCCGCCGTGCTCCTCGGGGAACGGCAGGCCGAACAGGCCCATCTCGGCCATCCCGCGCACGACCTCGTAGGGGAACGTCCTGTCCCGGTCGTGGGCGTAGGAGACCGGCGCGACGACCTCGCGCGCGAACTCCTCGACCGTCGTGCGGAGCGTGGCCTGCTCGTCGGTCAGGCGGGTGTCGAGCGGCATCAGGACTCCGTCGTCCGGGGAGAGGGGCTCGGCAGCAGGGCAGACAGGGTGCGGGAGGGGCTGGGACGGCCGAGCTGCCCGGCCATCCACGCGCTCGTGCGGACGAGCGCGTCGAGGTCGATCCCGGTCTCGATGCCGAGACCGTGCAGCTGCCAGACGAGGTCCTCGGTGGCGAGGTTCCCCGTGGCGCTGCCGGCGTACGGGCAGCCGCCGAGCCCGCCGGCGCTGGCGTCGACGGTCGTGACGCCGACCTGCAGCGCGACCAGCGTGTTGGCCAGCGCCTGCCCGTAGGTGTCGTGGAAGTGGACGGCCAGGTCGCCGGCCGGGACGCCGCGCGCGTCGAGCCGCTGCAGCAGGTCGCACACCTGCCCGGGCGTGCCGACACCGGTCGTGTCACCGAGGGACACCTCGCCGCAGCCCATCTCGTGCAGGCGCACGGCCACGTCGGCGACCTGCGCCGGATCGACGGACCCCTCCCACGGGTCGCCGAAGCACATGGAGACGTAGCCGCGGACCGCCAGTCCCTCTGCCGTGGCCCGCGCGACGACCGGGGCGAACATGTCGAGCGACTCGGCGACCGTGCGGTTGAGGTTGCGCCGGGCGAAGGTCTCGGTGGCGCTGGCGAAGACGGCGACCTCACGGACCCCCGCGGCGAGCGCGCGGTCGAGCCCCCGGTCGGTCGGGACGAGCACGGGGTGGCGGCCGGGGAGCTCTCCGAGCCGCTCGAGCAGCTCCTCGGCGTCGGCGAGCTGCGGCACCCAGCGAGCGGGGACGAAGCTGGTCAGCTCCACGCTGCGCAGGCCGGCACCGAGCAGACGGCGCACGAACTCGGCCTTCACCTCGACCGGCACGACCGTCGCCTCGTTCTGCAGGCCGTCACGCGGGCCGACCTCGTAGACCTCGACGCGGCCTGGAAGGCCGGGCAGGGCGGTGCTCACGTGCGCGCCGACACGGTCACGAGCAGCTGGTCGACGACGACCTGCTCACCGGTGCGGACCGTCAGGCCGGCCACCGTCCCGGCGAACGGCGCCGCCAGCGCGTGCTCCATCTTCATCGCCTCCACCACCAGCAGGACCTCACCCTCCTCCACCTCGTCGCCGACCGCGACCCGCACGCCGAGCACGGCGCCGGGCATGGGGCTGCGGACGTCACCGTCGTGCGCCGCCGCGGCGCCGCCCCGGCGCTGCGGGGGCAGCTCCGTCACCGCCCAGGTCGACCCGTCGAGGTGCAGCCACGTGGTGGCGCCGTCGGCGGCCGCCAGGACCGTCGTCGTCCGGTCGCCGACGGTCAGCAGCAGTCCGTCGGGAGTGGGCTCGGCGCCCGCCGCGACGGGCGTGCCGTCGCCGACCCTGACCACAGCCGCACCCGGGGTGCCGACCACGCCGATGCGCAGCCGCTCGCCGTCCGGTGCGCCGACGTGCCAGGCGGTCTCGGCGGCTCCACCCGGTCGCCAGCCGTCGGCGACGTCCCACGGGTCGTCCCCCGCCGGGGCGAGCCGCAGCAGGCGGTGCAGCGCCCAGGCGACGTGCACGTCGGACGGCACCTCCCGTTCGAGCAGCCCGTCGAGCTCCCGCTCGACCAGACCGGTGTCGAGGGCGCCGCTGCGGACGTCGGGGTGGCGCAGCAGCGAGCGCAGGAAGCCGACGTTCGTGCCGAGCCCGAGCACGGCGGTGCCGGCGAGCGCGCGGTCGAGGCGGGCGAGCGCGGTCGCCCGGTCGGCGCCCCAGGCGACGACCTTGCTGAGCATGGGGTCGTACGTCGTGCCGACCAGCCCGCCGACTCGCAGGGAGCTGTCGACGCGGACGCCCTCCCCGGACGGCTCGCGCAGCGCCAGCACCCGGCCGCCCGTCGGCAGGAAGCCGCGGGCGGGATCCTCGGCGTACACGCGGGCCTCGACGCTGTGGCCGTCGAGCCGCACGTCCTCCTGCACGAAGCCGAGCCGCTCGCCCGCCGCCACGCGCAGCTGCTGCTCGACGAGGTCGAGCGCGGTGCCGCCGACGCGCGCGACCTGCTCGGTCACCGGGTGCTCGACCTGCAGGCGGGTGTTCATCTCCAGGAAGAACGGCTCGTCCGCCGTGTCGCCGGCGACGATGAACTCGACCGTGCCGGCACCGGTGTAGCCGACGGCCTGCGCAGTGGTGACGGCGAGCGCGCCGTACCGCTCCCGCTGCGCGGCGTCGAGCAGCGCCGAAGGCGCTTCCTCCACGACCTTCTGGTGCCGACGCTGCAGGCTGCACTCGCGCTCGCCCAGGTGGACGGCGCGACCGTGCGCGTCGGCGAGGACCTGCACCTCGACGTGGCGCGGGCGGGTGACGAAGCGCTCGACGAACAGGGTGTCGTCGCCGAAGGACGACGCCGCCTCGCGCCGGGCGGAGGCGAGCGCCTCGCCGAGGTCCGCCGGCGAGTGCACCAGCCGCATGCCCTTGCCGCCGCCGCCCGCCGACGGCTTGACCAGGACGGGGAAGCCGACGTCCGCCGCCGCGTCGACGAGGTCGGCGTCGGTCATGCCCGGCTCGCTGCGGCCTGGCACGACGGGAACGCCTGCGCGCAGGACGGTCTGCTTGGCGCGGATCTTGTCGCCCATGACCTCGACCGCACGCGCCGGAGGCCCGACGAAGACCATCCCCGCGTCGGCACAGGCCTGCGCGAACGCCGTGTTCTCCGACAGGAAGCCGTAGCCGGGGTGGACCGCCTGCGCGCCGCTGCGAGCCGCGGCCTCGAGCACCCGCTCGATGCTGAGGTAGGACTCCCGCGCCGGCGCGGGCCCGATCCGCACGGCGACGTCGGCCTCGCGGACGTGCAGCGCCCCGGCGTCCGCGTCGGAGTGGACCGCGACGGAGCGGATGCCGAGGCGGCGCAGCGTGCGGACGACGCGGACGGCGATCTCGCCGCGGTTGGCGATGAGGACGGTGTCGAACACGGCCGTCACACCGGCCCGGTCACATGCGCCACACGCCGTAGGACACCGGGGCGAGCGGTGCGTTGGCGCACGCGGAGAGGGCGAGGCCGACGGCGGTGCGGGTGTCGAGCGGGTCGAGGACGCCGTCGTCCCACAGGCGCGCGGTCGAGTAGTAGGGGTTGCCCTGGTGCTCGTACTGCTCGCGCACCCGCGACTGCAGCGCGTCCACGTCGGTGCCCTCCTTCGCGACCGCGGCGAGGACGGATGCGGCCTGCTCGCCGCCCATCACGGAGATGCGGGCGTTCGGCCACATCCACAGGAAGCGGGGGGAGAAGGCCCGGCCGCACATCGAGTAGTTGCCCGCGCCGAACGAGCCGCCGATGACGACGGTCAGCTTGGGCACCCGCGCGCAGGCGACGGCGGTGACCATCTTCGCGCCGTGCTTGGCGATGCCGCCGGCCTCGTACTCGCGACCGACCATGAAGCCGGTGATGTTCTGCAGGAACAGCAGGGGCACCGAGCGCTTGTCGCACAGCTCGATGAAGTGCGCGCCCTTGACCGCGGACTCGCCGAACAGCACGCCCTGGTTGGCGACGATGCCGACCGGGTGGCCGTGGACGTGCGCGAAGCCGGTGACGAGCGTCGTGCCGTACTCCGCCTTGAACTCGCTGAAGCGGCTGCCGTCGACGAGCCGTCCGACGACCTCGCGGACGTCGTACGGCGTGCGCGCGTCGGCGGGGACGACACCGGGCAGCTCGGCCGGGTCGAGGGCCGGCTCCTCGACCGGCTGCCGCTCCCACGGCGGCGGCGTGCGCGGACCGAGGGTCGAGACGATGCGGCGCACGATGCGCAGGGCGTGGGCGTCGTCGTCGGCGAGGTGGTCGGTGACGCCGGAGGTGCGCGAGTGGAGCGCGCCGCCGCCGAGGTCCTCCGCGGTGACGACCTCGCCCGTGGCGGCCTTCACCAGTGGCGGCCCGCCCAGGAAGATCGTGCCCTGGTCCTTGACGATGACGGCCTCGTCGGCCATCGCCGGGACGTACGCGCCGCCGGCGGTGCAGCTGCCCAGCACGGCGGCGACCTGGGCGATGCCCTGGGCGCTCATGGTGGCCTGGTTGTAGAAGATCCGGCCGAAGTGCTCGCGGTCGGGGAACACCTCGTCCTGCGCCGGCAGGAACGCGCCTCCCGAGTCGACGAGGTAGACGCAGGGCAGCCGGTTGTGCAGCGCGACCTCCTGCGCGCGCAGGTGCTTCTTGACGGTCATCGGGTAGTAGGTGCCGCCCTTGACCGTGGCGTCGTTGGCGACGACGACGCACTCGCGACCCGACACCCGCCCGACACCGGTGAGGATGCCGGCGCCCGGGGCAGCGCCGTCGTACATGCCGTCGGCGGCGAGCGGTGACAGCTCGAGGAAGCGGCTGCCGGGGTCGAGCAGCGTGTCGACGCGGTCGCGGGGCAGCAGCTTGCCGCGGCTGAGGTGGCGCTTGCGGCTGGCGTCGGACCCGCCGCGGCGCACCGCGGCGAGCTTCGTCCGCAGGACGTCGGCCAGGCCGCGCTGCACCTCGGCGTTGCGGCGGAACCCGTCGCTCGAGGGGTCGACGCGCGACCGGAGGCGGACCTCGTCCACGTGCACTCGGCCTCCGGTTAGCGGTCCGTAACCTGACGAGCGGAGGGTACGGGCACGGCCGTCGCCTGTCCAGGTTACGGTTCGCCCACCACGCCGAGTCGGAGGAGGCCTCGTGGCGCAGGCACCGCGGACGCGTGACGTGATGCTGCGCGAGGCTGCCCGGCTGTTCGCCGAGCGCGGGTTCCGCGGGACGTCGGTGTCAGACCTCGGCGAGGCCTGCGGCATCAGCGGACCTGCGCTGTACAAGCACTTCCCGAGCAAGCAGGCGGTGCTGTCGCGGCTGCTCGTCGACATCAGCCGGCAGCTCGTCGAGGGGGGCCGCGCGGTCGTCGACGAGGGCGGGACGGCGTACGACGTCCTCGTCGCCCTGGTCGACTTCCACACCGACTTCGCGCTGGCCGAGCCGGACGTCATCCGCGTGCAGGACCGTGACCTCGCCTCGCTCGACGACCGCGACCGCGCGTCGGTGCGACGGCTGCAGCGCACCTACGTCGAGCTCTGGACGGACGTGCTCTGCCGTGTGGACCCCGCCCTGCCGCGCGAGACGGCGCGGCTGCGCGCGCACGCCGTCTTCGGGCTGCTGAACTCGACACCGCACAGCGCCTCGCGCTCGCGCGGTCACGCGGCGCGGCAGCTGTCGGACATGGCGCTGCGGGCGCTGTCCGGCTGAGGCGCGTGTGCGGGTCGGGGCGTACCCGCCGGCACACGACGGCCGTCGCGCCGGGCGGTGCCACGCTCGGGCGGCAGCCGGACAGGTGACCGATGTGTGCAGGCCGGTCCGCGCACCGCACCGCACCGCACCGGGTGACCGCTACCGCCCGTGCAGGTCCTCGCCCGGGAACCGCACCGACACCGCCTGCCCGTGCGCCGGCAGGTCCTCCGCCTGCGCGAGAGCGACGACGTGGTGGGCGACGTCGCGCAGCGCCTGCTCGTCGTACTCCACGAGGTGGACGCCGCGCAGGAAGCTCTGCACCGACAGCCCGCTCGAGTGGCAGGCGCACCCGCCGGTCGGCAGCACGTGGTTGGACCCGGCGCAGTAGTCGCCCAGCGACACCGGGGCGTACGGCCCGACGAAGACGGCGCCGGCGTTGCGCACCCGGCGGGCCACGGCGGCGGCATCTCGTGTGTGGATCTCGAGGTGCTCTGCGGCGTAGGCGTTCACGACGGCGAGCCCGGCCTCGAGGTCGTCGACGAGGACGACCGCCGACTGCGTGCCGCCGAGCGCTTCGCGGATCCGCTCGGAGTGCTTGGTCGCGGGCACCTGCTCCTCGAGCGCGGCGACCACGTCACGGGCCAGCCGCTCGCTGTCGGTCACCAGGACGGAGGCGGCGATGACGTCGTGCTCCGCCTGGCTCACCAGGTCGGCCGCGACGAAGCCCGCGTCCGCGGAGTCGTCTGCCAGCACGGCGATCTCGGTCGGGCCGGCCTCGGAGTCGATGCCGATGAGCCCCTTGAGCAGCCGCTTCGCGGCGGTCACCCAGATGTTGCCCGGACCGGTCACGAGGTCGGCCTTGCGGCAGACGAGCGCACCGTCGGCGTCGCGGGCGCCGTGGGCGAACATCGCGACCGCCTGGGCACCGCCGACGGCGTGCACCTCGTCGACGCCGAGCAGCGCCGCGGCAGCGAGGATCGTCGGGTGCGGCAGCCCGCCGAAGTCCTGCTGCGGCGGTGACGCGATGGCCAGCGAGCGCACCCCCGCCTCCTGCGCGGGCACGACGTTCATGACCACCGAGCTGGGGTAGACGGCGCGGCCGCCCGGGACGTACAGCCCCACCCGGTCGACGGGCAGCCACCTCGCGGTGACCGTGCCGCCGTCGGACAGCCGTGTCGTGTGCTCCTCGCGGCGCTGGTCGCGGTGGACCAGGCGGGCTCGCCGGATCGACTCGTCGAGCGCCGCCCGGACGGCGGGGTCCAGCTCGTCCAGGGCCCGCTGCAGCGCCTCCACCGGCACGCGCAGGGAGGGCGGGCGCACGCCGTCGAAGCGCTCGCCCAGCTCGAGCAGCGCCTCGACGCCCCCCTCGCGCACCTGCGCGACGATCGGCCGGACGCGGTCGAGCGCGGCCTCGACGTCGAGCGCCGCGCGGGGCAGGACGACGCCGTCGGCGGGGTCCGTGCCGCGCAGGTCCAGCAGCGAGATCATGCGCCCAGCGTACGAGGCCCCTCCCGGCGCTGCTTGACTCCGGGACGGAGCTGTCCGGACACGCGAGGAGCGGCACGTGCGCGCAGTGCAGATCACCCGGCTCGACGGACCGACGGCCCTGGAGGTCGTGGACGTGCCCGAGCCGCAGGCCGGCCCGGGGACCGTGCTGGTGGACGTCCACGTCGCAGGGGTGACCTTCCCGGAGGTGCTGCAGAGCCGGGGGGAGTACCAGCTCGAGCCGGAGCTGCCGTTCGTCCCCGGGTCGGAGGTCGCCGGCACCGTGCGGTCGGCCCCGCAGGGGTCGGCGCTGACCGCCGGCCAGCGGGTCGCCGCCTTCCCGGGCCTCGGCGGGTTCGCGGAGGTGGTCGCCGTGCCGGAGGGCATGGTCTTCCCGCTGCCCGACCGCATCTCGCTGCGCGCCGGCGCCGCGCTGCCGATGAACTACCTCACGATGCACTTCGGGCTCGTGCAGCGCGGCCGGCTGCGCGAGGGCGAGACGGTCCTCGTGCACGGCGCCGCCGGCGGCGTCGGGACCGCGGCGGTGCAGCTCGCCGCGGCGCTCGGCGCCCGCGTCATCGCCGTCACCTCGACGGCGGACAAGGCCGAGGTGGCCCGGGCCGCCGGCGCGCACGAGACCGTGCTCGCCGACGGCTTCCGCGACTCGGTGAAGGAGCTCACCGGCGGGCACGGCGTCGACCTCGTGGTGGACCCCGTCGGCGGTGACCGGTTCACCGACTCGCTGCGCAGCCTCGCCCGTGAGGGTCGACTGCTCGTGGTCGGCTTCACCGCAGGGGAGATCCCGCAGGTGAAGGTCAACCGCCTGCTGCTCAACAACATCTCCGTCGTGGGGGTCGGCTGGGGCGCCTACTGGACCCGCTCGCCGGGCTACCTGCAGGAGCAGTGGGCCGAGCTGCTCCCGCTGCTCGAGTCCGGCCGGCTCGACCCCGTGCTCGGGACGTCGTACGCCCTCGAGGACGCGTCGCAGGCGCTGCTCGAGCTCGACGAGCGCCGGGCGGCCGGCAAGGTGCTGCTCACCACACGGTGACCCGGGACGGCGGCGGTCGCCCGCGGTGTTCGCAGGAGGGTGAGTGCAGCGCCGCGGACGCCCGACCGGACCCCCGGCCGCGCCTGGGTGGTGTGGGGCGTCGGGCTCACGGCGTACGTCGTCGCGGTCTTCAGCCGAGCCTCCCTCGGCGTCGCCGGAGTCGAGGCCCAGGAGCGCTTCGACGCCGGCGCCTCGGCCATCTCGCTGTTCGTGGTGCTGCAGCTCGTCGTCTACGCCGGGCTGCAGGTCCCCGTGGGCGTGGCGCTCGACCGCTTCGGCTCCCGGCGCCTGGTGCTGCTCGGCGCGCTGACCATCGCCGCCGGGCAGACGGTGCTCGCCGTCGCCGACGACGTGCCGACCGCGGTGTTCGCCCGGGTGCTGGTCGGTGTCGGCGACGCGATGACGTTCATCAGCGTCCTGCGCATCGTGTCGCTGTGGTTCCCCGGCCGCCGCATCCCCGTCATCACCCAGCTGACCGGACTCATCGGCCAGACCGGTCAGCTGCTCGCCGCGTACCCGCTCGTGCGCGCGCTCGACGTCCTCGCCTGGGAGACGACCTTCGTCGGCGCCGCAGCGGTCGGCGTCCTCGTCGCCGTCCTCGTCGCCGTCGCCCTGCGGGACGCGCCGCCCTCGACGGTCCTCGCCGCACCCGTCGGCCTGGCCCAGGCGCGTCAGGACCTCTCGGCCACCTGGCAGGAGCCGGGCACCCGGCTGGGTCTGTGGACCCACACGGTCACCCAGTTCTCCGGCACGGTGTTCGGGCTGCTGTGGGGCTACCCGTTCCTGGTCGTCGGCCAGGGGCTGACCCCCGGGACCGCCGCCGGGCTGCTGACGCTCCTCGTGGTCGTCGGCATGGTCTTCGGGCCGCTGGTGGGGTCCGTGATCGGCTCCTGGCCCCTGCGCCGGTCCTCCGTGGTCCTCGCCGTCGTGGGCGCCACCGTCGTCACGTGGACCGCCGTGCTCGCCTGGCCCGGCCGGGCTCCGCTCGCCCTGCTGGTCGTGCTCGTGCTGGTGCTCGGCACCAACGGGCCCACCGCCATGATCGGCTTCGACTTCGCGCGCACGGAGAACCCCGCCGCCCGGCTGGGCAGCGCCAGCGGCGTCGTCAACGTCGGCGGGTTCGTGGCCTCGCTGCTCGCGATGCTGGGCATCGGCGTGGTGCTGGACGTGCTCAGCCCGGGCGGGTCCACCGACTGGTCGCTCGGCGCGTTCAAGGCGGCCTTCGCCGTCCAGTACGCCGTCTGGGCGCTGGGCGCCTGGCAGGTCTGGCGCTACCGCCGGCGGGTGCGGGCGCGGCTCGCCCGGGACGGCGTCGTCCTGGCGCCGCTCCACCTCGCGGTCGCCGCCCGGCTGCGCGGTACCTCGGCCTACCGCTGAGCCGCCCTGACCACGTCCGGGCATGGTCACGACGGGCGCGCGCGCCTGCCTAGGGCGGGCCATGTCGCATCGGCCCTGCGAAAACTATGGTGCAGGGACCACCTTGTCCCGGAGGCCGCCTCGCATGACCGCATCGCCGCTCGCCGTGCTGGTCGTCGACGACAGCGACGTCCTCCGGACGGTCGTGTCGCACTACCTCGACGACGAGTCGGACCTGAAGGTCATCGCCTCCGTGGCGAGCGCCGCAGAGGCGCTCGAGCAGGCCCGGCGGCTGTCGCCGGACGTCGTCCTGCTCGACCACGACATGCCGGGCCGCACGGGCCTGGACGTCCTGCCGGAGCTGCGGGCCTGCTGCCCGCGCGCGCGCATCGTCCTGTTCTCCGCGATCTCCGACATCCGCTCCCTCGCGCTGCAGCTGGGCGCCGACGAGTTCGTCGGCAAGGAGTCGCCCTTCCACGAGGTGGCCGAGCTGCTGCGCCTGCGCTGAGCCCCGCTCAGCCGGCGACGGCGTCGAGGAACGCCTCGGCGATGCGCGCGTGCCCGCTCGAGCTCGGGTGCAGGCAGTCCAGTCCTCCGACGAAGTCCTGCGGCGCCGTGAGCCGGTCCCCGGTCTCGACGACCACGGCGCCGTGCTCGGCGGCACGCGCCCGCAGGACGTCGTTGAGGCCGTCCTCGCCGTCCGCCCCCTCGAGGACCTGCTCGGCGAGGGGCTGCAGCGGCGCGAGCCGGCAGGCCGCCAGCGGGTCGTAGTAGGTCATGACCGCCACGGTCGTGCCCGGACCGCCAGCACCGCTCAGCTCGGCCAGCAGCCGATCGACGCCCTCGTCCACTCCGCCGAGCGCGGCACGCACGGCGTCCACGCACACCGCCGCCCCCGGCGCCTGCGCGCACGCCTGCAGGACCGGTCCGAAGACGTCGTTGCCACCGATGGTCACGGTCACCAGGCGCACCCTGCCGGCCGGTCGCAACGCCGCCAGGGCCGACGGCAGCTGGTCACGCAGCAGCGTCGTCGTCGTCGCGCCCGGCACCGCCAGGTTGCGGACCTCGACCGGGCAGCCCGCCGCACCGCCGTCGTCGCACCCCTGCCGCTGCGACAGCAGACCGGCCAGCACGGGCACGTAGCCCTCGCGCGCCGGCGCACCGGCGCCGACGCCGGCGGCCACGGAGTCGCCCAGCGCGAGGACGGTCGAGCCGGCCGAAGGAGCCGCGGGGGTCGCGGACGGCGTGGCCGAGCGCGGGGCGGCGTCCGTGCCCTCGGACGAGGAGCAGCCCAGCAGCAGCAGGACCGTGGCGAGGGCGGCGAGGCGGGGCAGGACGGGCACCGGTGCTGCGTGCCCGTCACCGGCTCAGGCAGACGCCTCCGGCGGGCGAGTGACGACGAGCACAGGCCGCGTCGAGCGCCCGACGAGCGCGAGTCCGGTGCTGCCGAGCAGCCGCGTGGCGACGGCGGGCCGCGTGCTCGCGCCCACGACGATCACGTCCGCCTGCTCCTGCTCCGCGAACGCCAGGATCTGGTCGCGCGGCAGACCGGACCGGACCGTCGACGTGGCCACCACCCCCGCCGCGGTCAGCCGCTCGGCAGCAGCCGCGGCAGCGGCGGCGGCGCGGTCGGTGAAGACGCTGCGCGGCACAGGAGCGAGGCGCTCGAGCTCGACCTCGTCGACGCAGAGCACGGCGACGGTGGCACCGGTCTTGCGGGCGAAGTCGGCGGTCGCGTCGGCGACCCAGGGCCGGTCGGCCTCGGCGTTGGCTGCGAGCACGAGGTGCATGGCTTCTCCCGGTCGGGTGCGGTCGGGTGCGGTCGGCGACGACCGGGACTGTCCCACGTCCGACGCCCCGTCGGCGCGTCCGCGGTCCGTGGTCCTCGACAACTGCTGCTCCGTGCCGGAGCCTGTGCCCGGCACGTCACGTGCCACGGACCCGGAGGTGCGTCATGTCCGCTCCCCAGCAGGTCGACACCGAGCGCGGTGAACCGACGCTCAACCGGGTCATGGGCCCCGGGCTGCTCCTGCTCTTCGTCGTCGGGGACATCCTCGGGACCGGCGTCTACGCGCTCACCGGCAAGGTCGCCGCCGAGGTCGGCGGCGCAGTGTGGCTGCCGTTCCTCGTGGCCTTCGTGGTGGCGATCCTGACCGCCTTCTCCTACCTCGAGCTCGTCACGAAGTACCCGCAGGCGGCCGGAGCGGCGCTCTACACGCACAAGGCGTTCGGCATCCACTTCCTGACGTTCATGGTGACGTTCACCGTCATGTGCTCCGGGCTGACGTCCGCCTCGAGCGCGTCCGAGGCCTTCGCCGGCAACTTCGTCGAGGCGTTCGACCTGTCCGTCGGGGAGGGCGCTGCGCTCACGCTGCTGGCGCTCGCGTTCATGACCGTCGTGGCGCTCGTCAACTTCCGCGGGGTCAGCGAGAGCGTGCGCATGAACGTCGTGCTGACCTGCGTCGAGCTCACCGGCCTGCTCATCATCATCGGCATCGGCGCGTGGGCGCTGACCCGAGGCGCCGGCGACACCTCCCGCCTGCTCGAGTTCGACACGGCCGACGGGGAGAGCACGTTCGGCGCGGTGACCGCGGCGACGGCCCTGGCGTTCTTCGCGATGGTCGGCTTCGAGGACTCGGTGAACATGGCCGAGGAGACCAAGGACCCGGTCCGCATCTTCCCCCGCGTGATGCTCCTCGGCCTCTGTCTCACCGGCGTCATCTACGTCCTGGTGTGCATCTCCTCCGTGGCGCTCGTCTCCCCCGAGGACCTCGGCGAGGGCGACGCACCGCTGCTGAAGGTCGTCGCCGCCGGCGCACCGGACTTCCCGGTGGGCATCTTCGCCTTCATCACGATGTTCGCCGTCGCCAACTCCGCGCTCATCAACATGCTCATGGCCAGCCGGCTGCTCTACGGCATGTCGAAGCAGCGCGTGCTGCCGCGCTTCCTCGGCAAGGTCCACCGCACCCGCCGCACCCCCTGGGCCGGGATCCTGTTCACCACCGCCATCGCCTTCGGGCTCATCTTCTTCGCCGACCTCGCGGCCCTCGGCGGCACGACCTCCCTGCTGCTGCTGTGCGTCTTCACGATCGTCAACATCGCCGTGCTCGTCCTGCGCAAGGACCGTGTGGAGCACGACCACTTCCACGCCCCGACGGCCCTTCCGGTCCTCGGCGCCATCGCGTGCGCCTACCTGGCCAGCCCGTTCTCCGGCCGCGCCGGCGCCGACTACCGCATCGCCGGGGTGCTGACCGTCATCGGCGTCGGCCTGTGGGCCGTGACCTACGCCGTGCAGCGCTACGTCCTGCACGAGGAGGTCCGACCGGACCCGGAGGCGTACGAGGCACCGGCGCCCTGAACCGGCACCCCGCCGCGGGACGGGCCCGGTCCGAGGGGTAGGACTGGCACATGCCCGGCTACCTGGAAGCGACCCTGGCCAAGGCGGAGGGCGCCGGCGCCCATCCCACCGAGCTCGCAGCGCTGCGCCGCCGTCTCGAGCAGCTGACCGTGACCGACGCCGGGCAGCTGCCGGGCAGCGAGCTCGAGCCGCTGCCCGACCTGCCGCGCCTCGAGGAGCTCCCCTCGCCCTCGGAGTCGCAGGCCCGTGACGTCCTCGACCGGCTGGTCGTGGTGAAGCTCAACGGCGGTCTCGGCACGAGCATGGGCCTGTCCGGGCCGAAGTCGCTGCTGAGCGTCAAGGACGGCCACAGCTTCCTCGACGTCTTCACGATGCAGGTCCTGGCGCTGCGCGAGCAGTACGGCGCCCGGCTGCCGCTGATGCTGATGGACTCGCCGTCCACGCGCGGGCCCTCCCTGGAGGCGCTCGGCAGGCACGCGGGCGTGCAGGACAACGGCCCCGTTCCGCTCGACTTCCTGCAGGGGCGCGAGCCCAAGCTCCGCGTGGACGACCACCTCCCCGTCGCGTGGCCGCAGGCGCCGGAGCTCGAGTGGTGCCCTCCCGGGCACGGCGACCTCTACACCGCGCTGGCCGCCTCCGGAACGCTGGACGCGCTGCTCGAGGCCGGCGTGCGGTGGTGCTTCGTGTCCAACGCCGACAACCTCGGCGCCGTCCCCGACGCGCGCCTCGCCGCCTGGATCGCCGACGAGGGCGTGCCCTTCGCGATGGAGGCGGTGCGCGGGACGCCCGCCGACCGCAAGGGCGGGCACCTGGCGGTCCACCGGGGCCGTACCGTCCTGCGCGAGACCGCACAGGTCCCGGAGGGCGACGACTCGTTCAGCGACGTCGAGCGCTGGCGCTACTACAACACCAACAACCTCTGGATCGACCTCGAGGCGCTGCGGACGCTGCAGCGGGAGGAGCCCGGTGGACCCGCGCTGCCGCTCATCGTCAACGCCAAGACCGTCGACCCGTCGGACGCCGCGAGCACGCCGGTGATCCAGCTGGAGACCGCCATGGGTGCGGCGATCGGTTCCATCGAGGGCGCCCGCGCCGTGCAGGTGCCGCGGCACCGGTTCGCCCCCGTGAAGACGACCGACGACCTGCTGGTCGTGCGGTCCGACTGCTACGAGCTCTCGCCGGCAGGGCTGATGCAGGCGAGGTTCGACGGTCCGCCGCCGTTCGTCGCCCTGGACAAGGACCACTTCAAGCTGCTGCCGGGCTTCGAGGCCCGGTTCCCGCAGGGCGCTCCGTCGTTGCGGCGCTGCGACCGCCTGACCGTCTCGGGCGACGTCACGTTCGGCGCCCACGTGGTGGTCGAGGGCTCGGTGGTCGTCACCGGGCCGCAGCAGGTCGCCGACGGCGAGGTCCTGCGCGGCTAGCTGCGGCTGGAGGCGGTCGCCCGCCCGGTCGCGCCGCGACGGGAGCACGCCGGAGGGCCGGCGCCACCGGCGCCGGCCCTCCGCGTGCTGTGCGAGTCGGGGACTAGACCCCGGCGACCTGCTTGGCGATCGCCGCGACACGCGTCTGCGCGGCACTGACGACGCTGCTGCGGGCCTTGTGCGACTCCTCGAAGGCGACGATCGTGCGGACGTCCTCGACCTGGGTCAGCTTCTTGACGGCAGCGATGGCATCGGTCGTGCTCAGGCTCTCGTAGCCCTTGACCGGCAGCTCGGACGCGTCGAGAGCGCCGACCTGACTGCGGGTCTCGTGCAGCGCCTGGGCGGCCTCGGCGTTGCCGTCGCGCTTGGCGACGCGCTCCGCGCGCTGCAGCGAGGCGTCGCGGCCGGAGGTGATGACCTCGCGGGCGCCGTCGGCGAAGCCGGCCGCACGCTCGCCGAGGACGGTCACCCGGGTGCGGGCCTGCTCGGCGGTGCGCTGCACGGTGTTGACGTAGCGGTTGACGCCCTGGACGGCGACGCGGTTCGGCAGGTTGACGACGCGGGTGGCGGCGCCCGCGACCCGCTGCAGCGGGGTGGAGGTCAGCGCCGCGGGGCCGCCGAGGGCCTCCTCGGCCAGCACGGTCGTGAGCCACGCCTCCGTCGCGGTGTGGGCCTCGACGAGCCGGTCGGCGAGCCGGACGACGGCACCGCGGTCGGCGGCCGTCGCGAGCACCTTGAGGTAGCGGGCGCGGTCGACGAGCTGGTGCTCGAGCTGCAGGTCCTGCAGCAGGGCCTCCGACAGCGGCTCGACCTGCTCGAGGCTGGTCTTGACGAAGGCGGTGACGCGGCCGACGACCGGCGTCACGACGTCGGGGAAGCCACCGACCTCGCGCAGCGCGTCGGCGATGCGGCGGGCCCGCTCCTCGGCGTTGCGACCGTTCTCGGTGAGCTCGCGACGGACGGCGTCCGTGCGGGCCTGGCCGACCCGCGTCTGCGCGATCTGCGCCTCGGTCTGCGTGAGCTGCAGGAGGATCCGCAGCTGCTCCTGGATCTTGGCAAGCGTGGTGTCTGTCATGCCTGTCCGATGCCCGCTCCGGAGAAAGCGCTAACCACAGCAAGCATGCTGCTAGCAGTGTGCCTCGTCACAGCGGGGAGGGTTCGTGAGCGCGTCGACCCCGTCGTGCGCCGACCGTGACGAGCAGCGCACCATCCGCACAGGCGCCGGCCCCGAACACCCTGGTGTGACGACGACGCAGCCGGCAGCGGCGCCCGAGCAGCGGGTCGACCGCTCGCGCCTGGTCGCCGGCACCGTCGCCGGGCTCCTGTCGCTCAGCGCCTTCCTCGGCGTGGCCGAGCTGGCCGCCGCGCTCGCAGGTCCGGCAGCCGCGCCGGCCGTCGCGGTCGGCCAGCGCACGATCGACGCGGCGCCGCACGAGCTCAAGGACTTCGCGGTCCGGACCTTCGGCGAGGCCGACAAGACCGTCCTGCTCGTCGGCATCTTCCTGACCCTGGCACTGCTGTCCGCGGCTGCAGGGGCGCTCGCCGCCCGCCGGCTCGAGGTGGGGCTGGTCGCGGTCGCACTGCTGACCGCGGTCACCGCCGCAGCGGCGGTCGGCACGCCGACCGGAGGGCTGCTCGACGCGGTCCCCGCTGTGCTGGGCGGTCTGGCAGCAGGTGGTGTGCTGCGCCTGCTGCTCGGCGACCGCACGGCGGGCGTCCGGACCGACCCTGCCGGCCTCCGACCCGCCGCCCGGCCGGTCAGCCGGCGGGCGCTGCTGCGCTACGGCGTCGCCGTCGCAGCGGGGGCAGCGGCTGCGGGCTCGGTCGGTCGCACGCTGCTCGCCGACGCCCGTCGAGCCGCCGCGTCGCGGATGGGCATCGTCCTGCCGGCCCCGGCGAGCAGGGCGCCGGCGCCGGTCGGCGATCCGCAGGTCGCGGTCCCGGGGGCCGTGCCCTTCCACACGCCCAACGCCGACTTCTACCGGGTCGACACCGCGCTCACCGTCCCGCAGGTCGATGCCGCCACCTGGTCGCTGCGCATCTCCGGCAGCGTGGACCGGCCCACGACGCTGTCGTTCGCCGACCTGCTCAGCCGTCCGCTGGTCGAGCGCGACATCACCCTGACCTGCGTCTCGAACGAGGTCGGCGGGCCGTACGTCGGCAACGCCCGGTGGACCGGCGTGCTGCTCGCTCCGCTGCTCGAGGAGCTGGGCGTGCAACCGGGCGCAGAGCAGGTCCTCAGCCGCTCCGTCGACGGCTGGACCTGCAGCACGCCGATGTCGGCCGTCCTCGACGGCCGGGACGCGATGCTGGCGGTGGCGATGAACGGCGAGCCGCTGCCGGTCGAGCACGGGTTCCCCGTGCGCATGGTCGTCCCGGGGCTGTACGGCTACGTCTCGGCGACCAAGTGGGTGACCGAGCTCGAGCTGACGACCTTCGACGAGCCCGCCTACTGGACGACGCGCGGCTACGCGGAGCAGGCCCCGATCAAGACGTCGTCCCGGATCGACACGCCGAAGCCGTTGGCGGAGCTGGCAGCCGGCCGCGTCGCCATCGCCGGGGTCGCCTGGGCGCAGGGGACCGGCATCGCCGCCGTCGAGGTGAGCATCGACGAAGGACCCTGGCAGCAGGCACGACTGGCCGGGGAGGCCGGCGTGGACACCTGGCGCCAGTGGGTCCTGCCCTGGGACGCGACACCCGGCAGCCACCGCCTCGTGGTGCGCGCCACCGACCGGTCCGGCCGCACGCAGACCGCCACCCGCCGCCCGGTCTTCCCGGACGGCGCCACCGGACGACAGGAGGTCCTCGTCACGGTCACCTGACCGCCGCCCCCCCTGCGCACCCGGTCCCACCCGCACATCTCCCGAAAGGCACTCCCATGACCCAGGTACGCACCCTCCGACTCGCCCTCGCCACCGGCCTGCTCGGCCTGACCGTCGCTGCCTGCGGCGGCGGTCCCGGCGACGCCACGACCGCAGACGCCGAGCTGTCGGAGCCGACACCGAGCTCCGCCACCACGCAGGCGAGCCCGAGCGCCGACCCGACGCAGACCGGCTCGGGCGCCGCGGCGACGAGCGCGCCCTTCGGCCCCGGCTGCCAGAGCGTCCCGGCCACCGGCGCCGGCAGCTTCGAGGGCATGGCCACCGCCCCGGTCGCCACCGCCGCCAGCGCGAACCCGCTGCTGTCGACGCTCGTCTCCGCCGTCCAGGCGGCCGGTCTGGTCGACACGCTCAACAGCGCGCAGGACATCACGGTGTTCGCGCCGAGCAACGACGCCTTCGCCGCGGTCCCCGCCGCCGACCTGCAGGCGCTGCTCGCCGACAGGGACATGCTCACGCAGGTCCTCACCTACCACGTGGTCGGCCAGCGGGTGGCACCCGAGGACCTCGGCACCGCAGGGCCGTTCGACAGCCTGCAGGGCGCGCCGATCGAGGTGAGCGGCAGCGGCGAGGAGTTCGTCGTCAACGACAGCTCGAACGTCGTGTGCGGTGGTGTGCAGACCGCCAACGCGACCGTCTACGTCGTCGACAGCGTCCTGGTGCCGCCGGCCGCCTAGCCGCACCAGCGCTCCACCTCGCCCGGACCGGATCGCACCGGTCCGGGCGGGTCGGTCAGCGACCGGCGGCGTCGACCGGCTCCGGCGCCGCCCGCTCGCCTGAGGGGGCGCGCAGCGCCTCGCCCTCGACGTCGAGGACCGGCAGCCAGCGCAAGCCCCGCGGCAGCCACCAGGCGCGCTCGCCGAGCAGGCTCAGCGCCGCCGGCACGAGCACCATCCGCACGACGAAGGCGTCGACGAGGATGCCCACCGCGAGGGCGAAGGCGATCGACTTGATGGTCGGCTCCCCGGCGGGCACGAAGCCGGCGAAGACGCTGAACATGATCGCGGCGGCCGCGACGACGACCGGCGCGGCCTGTCGGAAGCCGGTGCGGACGGCCGCGTGCGCCGTCGCGCCGTGGCTGTGCGCCTCGTGCATGCGCGAGACCAGGAACACCTGGTAGTCCATCGCGAGGCCGAACAGGATGCCGATGACGAGGATCGGCGTGAGGCTGAGCAGCGGTCCGGTGCCGTCCAGGTTGACGAGGGCGCCGAGCCAGCCCCACTGGAAGACCGCCACGGTGGCGCCGAGCGAGGCGCCGATGGTCAGCAGGAAGCCCAGCACCCCGACGAGCGGCACGAGCAGCGAGCGGAACACCAGCACGAGCAGCACGAGGGCCAGGCCCACCACCAGCGTCAGGTAGACCGGGAGCGCTGCGTCGAGGGTCGACGCGACGTCGACGCTCACCGCCGTCGCGCCCGTCACGGCGGTGTCGACGCCGTCGAGCCCGGCGAGCTCGGCCCGCAGGTCGGCGACGAGGGCCTCGGTGGCGGCGCTCGTCGGACCGGACTCCGGGACGACGCTGAGCAGGGCGGCGCTGGCGTCGGGGCTCGGGATCGGCTCGGTGACCAGCACGACGTCGTCGAGCTCCGCGAGCGCACCCCGAACGCCGGCGGCCGCCTCGACGGCGCCGTCGCCGGTCACGAGCACCGTCAGCGGCCCGTTGACGCCGGCGCCGAAGCCCTCCGCGAGCAGCTGCGAGGCCCGCGCCTGCGTCGTGCCGGCCACCGGTGTCTGCACGAGCGTCGTCTGCATCGAGGCGAACGGGACCGCGACGGCGCCGAGCACGAGCACCGCTCCGACGAGCGACAGGACCGGCCGGGAGGTGACCTGCCTCGCCCACCCGCCGAGCAAGCCGCGGTCGCCCGAGGCGCGGTCGTCCAGGGCGTGCCGGGCGCCGCGCTGCCGGCGCGGCAGGACGCGCAGGCCGAGGAACCCGAGCACCGCCGGCACCAGCGTCACCGCCAGCAGGACGGCGACGACGACGGTGGCGGCTGCGGCCACGCCCATCTGGGTCAGGAACGGGATGCCGACGACGGACAGGCCGGCCAGGGCGATGACCACCGTGAGGCCGGCCACGACCACCGCGGAGCCCGCCGTCCCCACCGCGGTCGCGACCGCCGTGGGGACGTCCGCGCCGTGCCGGAGCTCGTGCCGGTGCCGGTTGATGATGAACAGCGCGTAGTCGATGCCGACGGCCAGGCCGAGCATCGCGGCGAGGGTCGGGGTCGTCGACGACAGCTCGGCGAAGCCGGTCGTGACGGTGATGCCGAGGACGCCGATCGCCACGCCGACGAGCGCGGTCAGCAGGTTCATGCCGGCCGTCACGAGGGAGCCGTAGGTCAGGGTCAGCACGACCACGGCGAGCAGGACACCGAGCGCCTCGGCGGGACCGCCGATGTGCGGCGGCTCCGTCACGGCGTCGCCGGCGACCTCCACGGTCAGGTCGCCGTCGCGGGCCGCCGCGACCGCCTCGAGCAGCGCGTCCTGCTGCTCGACCGTCACCTCGCCGACCGGCGCGCCGTAGGTGACCGTGCTGTACGCCGTCGTCAGCTCCGCGTTGACCGTCGGCGCCGCCGCGTCGAGCGGGTCGGTCGCCGAGACCACCCCCGGCAGCCCGGACAGCTCCCCGACCAGCTCGCCGACCGCTGCCCCGACCTGGGGGGTGGTCACGGTCGAGCCCTCGGGCGCCTGCACCACCACCTGCGCCGTCGCGCCGCCGCCCACGCCGAACTCCTCGGAGATGCGGTCGAGCGCGGTCGTGGACTCCTGGCCGGGGATCGAGAACGCGGTCGACGTCTCGCCGCCCAGCGTCACCGCGCCGACGACGCCGCCGACCAGCACGGCCACCCAGACGAGGACGACGGCGAACCGGTGGCGGAGCGCCCCTGCGCCGAGTCGGAACAGCAGTCGTGCCATGGGATCAGGCCTCCACCTGGTCGGTACGGGGTCGTGCGTGGCCGAGCGCGTCGAAGCTCGTGGCGATCACGTGGGACCGCCAGGTGGCGCCGTGACCGCCCTGAGCGGCGGCGAGCGACAGCACGGCGATGGCCGCGAGCGCGCCGAGCACCCGGACGAGCCGCTCGGGCTCGGCGGCGAGCGGCTCGACGCCGAACGCACGCAGCGCGGCGTCGCTCCCGCTCTCCAGGTCGGTGGCGCTGCCGTCGACGTCGCCACCCCGGGTCGTCGGAGCGAGCAGGAGCGCCACGAGCCCAGGGTGGGACAGCGCGACGTCGACGAGGACCTCCACCGCGCGCAGATCGCGCGCCCGGCCGAGCGGCAGGTCGGCCACGGCGTCGCACGCCTGCGAGCCGAGTGCCGCGGCCTGGACGAGGACGGCGTCCCACAGCGCCTGCTTGCTCGGGAAGTGGTGGAGCAGACCGGCCTTGGACAGGCCGACCGCGTCGGCGACCGACTGCACCGACGTGTGCGCGAAGCCGTGCCGCGCGAACAGCCCCGCGGCACGGTCGACGATGCGCTCGTCGGCCTGCGAGCGGAACGGTCCGGTCATGCCCGTCGAGGCTACGCGCCGACTGACCGCATCGGTCGGTCAGCCGACCGGGACGGTCGGTGCCCTTGGTCACACGACGGGCACGGGCCTAGGGTCGCCGACATGGAGCCGATCAGCCGCTTCCCGGTGCCGGACACCGCCGACCTGCCGGACGACCTGCGCGAGCGCATCCTGCAGGTGCAGGACAAGACCGGCTTCGTGCCGAACGTCTTCCTGGCGATGGCGCACCGGCCGGCCGAGCTGCGTGCCTTCCTGGCCTACCACGACGCCCTCATGGAGGGCGAGGGCCCGCTGTCGCGGGCCGAGCGCGAGATGGTCGTCGTGGCGACGAGCGCTGCCCGCTCGTGCACCTACTGCGTCGTCGCGCACGGCGCGATCCTGCGCATCCGCGCCCGAGACCCGCAGCTCGCGGACCTCGTCGCGACGAACTACCGGCAGGCGGGGCTGTCCGAGCGCTCGCGCCGGATGCTCGACTTCGCGGTCACGCTGTCGACCACTCCGGAGCTGATCGGCGACGACGACCTGGAGCGGCTGCGGAGCGTCGGCTTCGACGACGAGGCGATCTGGGACATCAGCGCGATCACCAGCTTCTTCGCGCTGTCCAACCGGATGGCGCACGTGATGGCGCTGCGCCCCAACGCCGAGTTCCACCTGCTCGGACGACTGCCCAGGGGCTGACCGACCTCAGTGGTCGGCGCAGCACGCCGTCGGGCTCGGCGACTCGAAGGGCACGAGCGCCCCGCCCGTGGCCGGCTGCGTCAGCAGCACCAGCTCCCCGTCGGCCCAGGTCGGCCGGACGTGCCCGCGCGTCACGATCCGGGTGCCCGGCGGGGCCTCGCCCGCCGTCAGCACGCGCACCCGGTCGACGGCGGAGCGGTCCAGCAGCTCCTGCGCCGTCATCGTCCCGACGAGCGACTCGACGCCCGGGTAGTGGACGGCCCGACCGCTGCGGCACGAGGCGTGCGCGTCCCTGGCCGCTGCGGCGGCGTCCCGCAGGGCCGCGTCCCCGTGCACCTCGTCGCCGAGGACCACGGACCACCGCGGCGCGAGCTCCGCGAGCCGCTCGGTGAGCAGCGCCGCGGTGCTGGTCGGGGTGCCGGCGCGCAGCTCGACCGACAGCGCGACGTGCGGCCGCCCGCCGGCGGTGGCCCAGTGCGTCGCCGCGGCCCGCACCATCCCGGCCGGCAGGTCGCGCACCAGCCCCTGCAGGTCGTGGTCGGCCCGGCGCTCGTCGACGTGCCCGACGTCGAGCCCCACCACCAGACCGGTCACGACGACGGCAGCGCCCACATCGGGTTCGTGTAGAACCACAGGTCGCGCCACGGGTCGGCGTCACCGACCACGTCGATGGCCGGCCCGGAGGGGTCGACGGCCGCGCCGTTCGTGCCCGGAGCGAGCCGGTTGCCGTCCGAGCCGCGCAGGCGCACGTAGAAGCCCTCGTCGAGGCGACCGAGGTCGTAGCTGAGCGAGATCGTCTGCGTCCGGCCGCTGACGTCCCACGTCCGGGCCACGCGCGTGCCCGGCGCGGTGAAGACGTCGCGGTCGGTGGCCGGGCCGGTGACGGCACCGCGGACCACGTCGACCTTGGCCAGCTGCGGGACGAACTGCGCCCAGTTCGGCGTGCGCGCCGGCTCGATGCGGATGACGAGCCGCACGGGCGTCCCGCGGCGAGCCGTCAGGATCCCGCCGAGCGGCACCTCCTGGCCGCCTGCGCGCAGGCGCACGTCGAGCCCCTCGAGCAGCCGGCCGTGGTCGACCCACATGCGCCCGGCGCGGATGCCGTCCATGACCGCGGCGTACGACGCGTCCGCGGCGCCGACGTGCGTGCGGCTGTAGTAGCCCGGCCAGAAGTCTCCGGCGCCCGTGTTGGGCCTGCCGTTGTACACCGGGTCCTCGTAGTACCCGTTGGTCGGGAAGTCGCTGCCCGGACCGCGCTCGACGGTGTCGAGGTAGTTGGAGTGCGAGTCGGAGTTGGCGCTGATCCACCACGGCTTGCCTTCGGCGAGCAGGCTGTCCCACAGCCCGCCGACCGTGGCCGTCATCCAGTCGAAACCGCCGAACGTCCGGTAGCTCTCGGGCGGGTAGCCGGCAAAGGCGCGGGCCGGGTTGGGGGTGTTGTCGTAGTAGCCGCGTCCGGCTCCCGGACCCGTCGGCGTCGGGATGCCGGCCGCCTGGTGCCCGGGGGCGCCCTCCATGCCGACGGCGATGCGAGGTGCGGTGTCGCGCCAGCCGCGGATCTCGTGCGGTGAGTCGACGCCCTGGCGCGCCGGGTGGTTGGCGAGCATCAGCGCGTCGCGCACCCGACGCGCGGCCACGCCGTCCTGCAGGAACGTGAGGCCGGACAGCGCGAGCGCCTCGTTGGTCGCGGTGTTGTCCGACGCGCCCTTCACCGACCCGTCGTAGGCGTTCTCGAACTGCTTGAGGAACGCCACCTCGTCCCGGCCCGGGTGCACGAAGACGGTGCCGTGCTCCGCCGCCGGGATGTTCCACTCCAGTCCCTGGAACACGAGCATGTCCGGGAAGTCGTTCCGCGCCGCCCGGATGTCGGGGTTGACGCGCTCCACGCCGATGCGCGCGTGCTGCACCGACCCGTGGTCGGTGATGACCATCCAGTCCAGGCCGTACGCGCTGGCGTGCTGCACCTGGTCGACGACGCGGTACAGGCCGTCCGGGGAGTACTGCGTGTGGATGTGGTGGTCGCCCGCGAGCCACGAGTAGCCCCCGCGCGGCACCCGGCTGGGCTTGCGTGCCGCGGCCGCGGCCGGAGCGGCGCCGCCGAGGCTGCTCGCTGCTGCGGCGGTCCCGAGCACACCGGCCGACTGCAGGAAGCGCCGGCGTCCGAGGCCGGCCGGCGGCAGCTCGGCCGCCGGGACGGCGAGGTCGAGGTGGGCGGGCAGCGACTCGTCGCGGGTGTGCGGGTGGGAGTGGTCGTGCGCCATGCCGGGCTCCTTGCGCCGAGGGGGCGGGTGCTCGGGGAAGGCTGGTGCGCGCAGGCCACGCGTCCGCGTCCGGACACCGACCGGCAGGCAGCGCGAGGCTGAACACTCTGCGTTGACCACAGGTCACGGACCGGACGTCGGCCGCGACGGGTGGGCTACTCGGGCCGCAGGGTGGCGCGCAGCGCCTCGAGGCCGGTGTAGCGCGGTGTCCAGCCGAGCTGCTCCTTGGCCTTGGTCGTGTCCATGACGGCCGGGTGGCTGCCGGCCTCGACCCACTCGGCGGCGCTCGGGAGGGGCAGCCGCGACAGCGCGCGGGCCGCCGCGTGGGCGGGGCCGGCGGGCACGCGCAGCGGGAGGAAGCCCAGCTCGCGGGCGACGTCCGCGGCCGTGAGGACGCCGTCCCCCGCGATGTTGTAGGCACCGGGCGGGCCGGCGGCGACGATGCACTGCAGCAGCGCCTGGCCGACGTCGTCCTCGTGCACGAGCTGCAGCGGCAGCTCGGGCACGACCGCGGGCACCGGCACGGGGAGCCGGCGGAAGCGGCCCTGCAACGACCGGGCGAGCGGCGCCAGCGGTCCGGGCAGCAGGTCCTTGCCCCCGACGGTGTGCGGACCGAGCACGACCGGTGGGCGCAGCAGGTAGAGGTCGACCTCCGGGTGCTGCGCCGCCTCGTCGTGCAGCAGCTGCTCCAGCTCGGCCTTCTCCTGGGCGTAGAACAGGCGCGCGGCCGGCCGGGTCGGCCAGTCCTCGGTCATGCCCACCGGGTTGTCGCTGTGGAACCCGTACGCCGCGACGGACGAGGCGTACACGAACCGCCGCGCACCGGCCTGCGCCGCGGCGCGGAACGCGTTCAGCGTCCCCTCGACGTTGATGGCGCGCGTCGTCGAGCGGGTGCCTCCGACGATGAGGAAGGCCAGGTGGACGACGACGTCCGCGCCGGCGAAGGCGGTGCGCAGGGCGTCCTGGTCGCGCACGTCGCCCTGCCGGTACTCCATCTTCGTCCACCCGTGCTGCGCCGGGTCGAACGGCCGCCGGGCGATCCCGACCACGCGCTGCACGCGCTGGTCGTCCTGCAGCAGCGGCACGAGGCCGAAGCCGAAGGTGCCGGTCGGGCCGGTGACGGCGACGGTCAGTCCCTGGTCTGCCATGGACGCCGACTACCCCTTGCGCCGCGGTCTCACCGCGCCGCGGCGACCAGGCCGCAGGCGCGTGCGTGGGCGAGGAACGCCGCGCTGTCGTCCGCGACGACGAACGGGACTCCGGCGTCCGCGAGCTCCCGCGCGCTGGCGTCCAGCAGTGCCTGGCGCGCAGGCGTCGCCGCACCCGCGCGCCGGATGTAGACGGCGGCCACCCGTCCGGGGTGCTCGCGCACGAAGGCGGTGTAGATGTCGGCGTCCGCCTGACCGCTGTCGCCGAGCAGCACGAGCCTCGGCCGGGGCAGGTCCTCGGCGATGCGCCGCAGGGCGGCCAGCTTGTGGGCGTGCGCGCCGATGCGCAGCAGCCCGGTGCGTCCGGGACCCCAGTCGGTCAGGAAGAGCGGGCCGTCCGGGAAGCCGTGCCGGCGCAGGAAGTCCTCGAGCAGCTCCGCGAGGTTCCACGGGCTCGTGGAGACGTAGAAGACCGGTCGCTCCGGCCCGCCGTCGGACACCTCCGCGAGGGCGCGGTAGAGCTCCGGCGCCCCGGCGAGCGGCACCCGGGCGGTCGCGTCGCTCAGGAGCACCGTCTGCAGCACCGCGACCGGACCGCGTGCGACGCCCGAGTCGACGACGGTGTCGTCGAGATCGCTCACGACGGCGAGGTCGACCGAGGGGTCCGGCGCGTGCACGGTGCCGGAGGCGGGCGCGCCGGCGGGCTGCACGGGCGTGAGGACGACCGGATGCCGGCCCGGCGGCAGCCGCAGGTCGTCGAAGGTCGCGGTGACGTAGCCCTCCCGGTCGGCCTCCACCACGCGGCTGCGCCCGCCGACGTCGACGCGCACGCGGGCCCTCGGCACCTCGACGGTCGCGAAGGGCACGAGGTTGGCGCGCAGCAGCTGCCACCCGCCCGCGGCCGACGTCGGCGGCGCGGCTGCGGACAGCTGCACCAGCACCCTGCCCGCGACGCGGGTGCCGAGATCACCGGCCGTGCCGCTGAAGGGGACGACGCGCACCGGCCGGCCGGCGTGCACGAGCGAGCGCGCCAGCGCGCGCTGCACCGCGTCCTCGGCGCGCAGCGCCAGCGCGTGCAGCCGCCCCGGGTGGCCGGCCGTCACAGCGTGGGGAACAGCGGACCCGACCGGTCGCCCTCCTCGAAGACCTCGCTGGCGGGACCGACGAGCAAGCGGTCCGGTGCCGTCACGACCTCGGGGTCCTTGTCGCCGTAGGGCATCTGGTGCAGGACGTGGCGCATGGCCTCGAGGCGGGCGCGCTTCTTGTCGTTGCTCTTCACGACGGTCCACGGCGCGTCGGCGGTGTGCGTGTAGAAGAACATCGCCTCCTTGGCGGCGGTGTAGTCGTCCCACTTGTCGAGCGACGCGAGGTCGGTCGGCGAGAGCTTCCACTGCCGCACCGGGTCGATCTGCCGGATCAGGAACCGGGTGCGCTGCTCGGCCTGGGAGACGGAGAACCAGAGCTTCACGAGCCGGATGCCGGAGCGGACGAGCATCTGCTCGAGCTGCGGTGCCTGACGCATGAACTCGAGGTAGTCGCGCGGCGTCGTGAAGCCCATGACCCGCTCGACGCCCGCCCGGTTGTACCAGGACCGGTCGAACAGCACGATCTCGCCGGCAGCGGGCAGGTGCGCGATGTAGCGCTGGAAGTACCACTGCGTGCTCTCGCGCTCCGAGGGCCGCTCGAGGGCGACGACGCGGGCGCCGCGCGGGTTGAGGTGCTCGGTGAAGCGCTTGATCGTGCCGCCCTTGCCCGCGGCGTCCCGCCCCTCGAAGACGATGACCAGCTTCTCCCCCGTGTCCTTCACCCAGTTCTGCAGCTTGAGCAGCTCGACCTGCAGCCGCCGCTTCGAGGCGTCGTAGTCGGCCCTGGTCATGCGCTCCGGGTAGGGGTAGCCCTCGCGCCAGGTGTCGACGGCGGTGCCCTCGGCGCGCAGCAGCGTCGGCTCGCCCTCGTCGTCGACGACCACGCGCAGCCGGGACAGCTCGTCGGCCAGCGGCGACAGCGCCGCCCCGGTGCTCGTCCCGTCCACCGTGCCTCCTCGATCCGCCGCCTCCGCGGACGGCCAGTACCCGCTCGGCGGGCGGCGTAGCCCGACAGCGGGCGGGCACAGCGGCTGGGACCCCCCGAAGACCAGTGCGAAGGCCCGTCGTGACCCTGACCTCGTCCCGCGGCGGCGCCGCGCCGCACAGCTCCACCCGGCCGACGGCCGTCCTGGCCGTCCTGCTGGCCGCGGGGATCTCGTTCGCGCTGTCGCAGACGATCGTCCTGCCCGCGCTGTCGGTCCTCGGCGAGGAGTACGGCGCCAGCGCCACGGCCACGTCGTGGGTCGTCACCGCCTACCTGCTGTCGGCCTCCATCTCGACGCCGATCGTCGGCAAGCTCGGCGACGTGCACGGCAAGGGCCGGGTGCTCACCGTCGTGCTGGTGCTGTTCGCGCTCGGCGGGACGATCAACGCGCTCGCCGGCTCGATCGAGCTGGTCATCGCCGGTCGGGTGCTGCAGGGCGTCGCCGCCGGCGTCTTCCCCCTGTCGTTCGGCATCATCCGCGACACGTTCCCCGAGGAGCGCGTCCCCGGCGCGATCAGCCTGATCAGCTCGGTGTTCGGCGTCGGCGCCGGCATCGGGCTGCCGCTGTCCGGTGTCATCGTCGACCACACCCACCCGTCGGTGGTCTTCTGGATCAGCCTGGTGGCCGTCCCCGCCGCCGTGGGTGCCCACCTCGTCGTCCCGCGGACCGCGAGGGCCACCGGCATGCGCATCGACTGGACCGGTGCGCTCCTGCTGTCCGGTGCGCTCGCGCTGCTGCTGCTCGGCGTGACGCAGGCGCCCTCGCTGGGGTGGGGCTCGCCCGCCAACGTGGGGCTGCTCGCCGGCGGCGTCGCGCTGCTCGGCGCCTGGGTCGTGGTCGAGCAGCGCGTGTCCCAGCCCCTCATCGAGCTGGCGGTGCTGCGCAACCGCGCCGTGCTCGCGACGAACGTGACCGGCCTGCTGACCGGCCTCGCGATGTTCTCCGGCTTCCTGCTCATCCCGCAGATCGCCCAGGCGCCGGCGTCGACCGGGTACGGCCTGGGCGCGTCCGTCACCCTGGCCGGCCTCCTGCTCGCGCCGAGCGCCGTCGGCCAGCTGGTGACCGGTCCCTTCGCCGGGCGGCTCGGCGTCCGGATCGGCTTCCGCGCGACGCTCGTCATCGGCTCGCTGCTCAACGTCGCGGCCTTCGGGCTGCTGGCGGTGCTCCACGAGCGGTGGTGGCACCTGGTGCTCGGCGGTCTGCTGCTCGGCGCCGGCGTCGCCATGGCGTTCGCCTCGATGGCGAACCTCATCGTCGCCGCGGTCGAGCAGCACGAGGTCGGCATCGCCACCGGGATCAACACCGTGACCCGCACGATCGGCGGGGCGTTCGGCTCCGCCGTGTCGACGGCCGTGCTGGCGAGCACCGCCGGTGCGGGCGGTCTGCCGAGCGGCGGTGGCTACCGGACCGCGTTCGCCCTGGCCGCGGCGATGGCGCTGCTGGCCGCCGCGTCCGCGTTGCGCGTCCCCCGCACGACGGGCTGACCGGCGCCCCGCGCGCCGGATGGTGCCGGCAGCGGCGGACACCGTAGAGTCGAGGCACCCGCCCGGCCGCCGGGCCTCGCGCACCTCGGCCGGAGACCGCGCACGGACGGTCAGCTGTCCGCGCAGGCGCACTCGCGGTCCGAGCACGGAGTCGGCTCGGCGCGGCGTCGTCAGCGTCGGCGGACCACGCCGCACGGCACGCGGGTGCGGTACGCGGCCCGTGCACCGACGGGTCAGGACGAGGGGAGCTGCGTGGCCACGCGAGACCGGCGCCGACCGCGGGCCGAGGTCGCCGGAGGGCGGTCGCCCAAGGCGCAGAGCCGACCCGAGCGGGGCATCGTCCCGGTGCTCGCCAAGGCCGTCCGCGACGTGGAGCTCGCGATCGAGCGCGGCCGACCGCGGGCGTCCACCCGGAGCACCTTCCAGGCGGTGGCCCTGCTGGTGCGCGAGGAGCGCACCCGGCTGCAGGCGCAGGACCTGTCCGAGGGGCGCCGCACCGAGCAGCTCAAGCGCCTCGACGGCATCGCCACCACCCTCGCGCGCACGGCCGCCCGTGACGGGACGCTGCTCACGCTGCTGACGGAGGACGCCCAGGTCCTGCCCGACACCAAGGCCCTGCTGCGCGAGATGCGCCTCGCCGGTGGGGTCGAGCTCCCCCCGGCGGACGACGTGCCCGACGCCGCTGCGGTGGCCGCCGTGCCCAAGGCGGAGCGGCAGGTGGTGCCGCGCTCGGTCGTCTCGCGCCAGCTCGCCAACCCCTTCCTCGAGCCGGACTACTCGGCGCCTCCGCCGCCCCCCCGGCCACGGCTGCTCGCGACCTGGGAGCTGCTCGGTCCGCTGCTGAGGTCGTTCGAGCGGGCGTCCGGCGGGGCCCGGTCGTGCATGGCCCTGCCCGCGCCCACGTCGCTGCGCCAGACCGGCGGACGCGAGCTCATGCCGCACCAGGCTCAGCTGGTGGCGGCCGCTGCGGAGGGGCACCGCACGTTCCTGCTCGCCGACGAGCCCGGACTCGGCAAGACCGCTCAGGCGCTGCTCGCCGCCCGGGCCGCCGACGCCTACCCGCTGCTGGCGGTGGTGCCGAACGTCGTCAAGACCAACTGGGCGCGCGAGGCACAGCTGTGGACCCCCGAGCGCGCGGTGACCGTGGTGCACGGTGACGGCGAGGACATCGACGCGTTCTCGGACATCGTCGTCGTCAACTACGAGGTGCTCGACCGGCACGTGGGCTGGTTCGGCACCTTCGGGTTCCGCGGGATGGTCGTCGACGAGGCGCACTTCATCAAGAACAAGAGCTCGCAGCGCTCGCAGCACGTCCTCGAGCTGTCCGAGCGGATCCGGTGGCGCACGTCGCGACCGCTGCTCATGGCCCTGACGGGGACGCCGCTGATCAACGACATCGACGACTTCCTCGCGATCTGGCAGTTCCTGGGATGGATCGACGACGACGAGCCGTCGCTGCAGCTCCTGAGCGCCCTCGAGCACACCGGCCTCACCCCGATGGACCCCGACTTCTACCCGTCCGCGCGAGCCGCCGTGATCGACCTGGGCATCGTCCGGCGGCGCAAGGTCGACGTCGCCGCCGACATCCCCGCCCGACGCATCGCGGACCTGCCCGTGGAGCTCGACGGCGCCGCGGGGCGCTCCATCCGCGAGGCGGAGCGGGTGCTGGCCCGTCGCCTGGTCAGGCGCTACCGCAGCGCGCTCGAGGTCCGCGACCCCGGCGTCGTGCACCAGGGCATCGACGCCGACCTCGTCCGTCGGGTCGCAGGCTGGGAGCGCCAGGAGGCTCGGGAGAGCCAGGACTCCGAGAACGTCTTCAGCATGATGCGGCGCATCGGGCAGGCCAAGGCCGTTCCGGCCGCCGACTACGCCGCCCAGCTCGCGCGCAGCGCCGGCAAGGTCGTGCTGTTCGCCAAGCACGTCGACGTCATGGACGCGGCCGAGCAGACCTTCGAGCAGCGGGGTGTCGGCCACGTCTCGGTGCGCGGCAACCAGACGTCCCGCGCGCGGCAGGAGGCGATCGACGCGTTCACCGACGACCCCGACGTCGCGGTCGCCGTCTGCTCGCTGACCGCGGCCGGCGTCGGGCTCAACCTGCAGGTCGCCTCGGACGTGGTGCTCGCGGAGCTGAGCTGGACCGACGCCGAGCAGACCCAGGCCATCGACCGTGTCCACCGCATCGGCCAGGACAAGCCCGTCACCGCCTGGCGCATCATCGCGGCGCAGACGATCGACGCCCGCATCGCCGAGCTGCTCGACGAGAAGGCAGGTCTCGCGGCGCGCGCCCTCGACGGGTCCGACGACGAGGTCGGCTCGTCCACCGACGTCCAGCTGGAGGCGCTCGTGGCGCTGCTGACCGACGCGCTCACCGACGGGGACGAGCCGTGACCGAGCCCCGTCTCGTGACGCAGTGGGCGGTCTGCGGCATCGCCGCCGGGGCGGCCCGCTTCCTGCCCGTCCCGCTGCTCGACGACGTCGTGCGGCGGCGAGCCGCCCAGCTCGCGGTCGTGCGCACGCTGCGCGCGCACGGGCGCGACGTCGCGACCGACCTCCTCGAACCGCTGTGGGGCGACCCCGACGGCGGAGGCACCGGGGTTCGCGGCCGGCTCCGGGCGGTGCCGGGGCGGCTGCTGCGCTTCCCGGTCCGCAAGTACGCCGCGGTCTTCGGCGCGGTGCGGGGGGTGCCGAACGACGTCGCGCGGGTGGTGCTGCTGGCCCGCGCCGTCGACACCCGCCTCGAGCGGGGCGAGCTGTCCTCGCCCGACCGGCTGCCGGACGACGCGAGGGCGCTGCGCTCGGCCGTCGACGAGGCGCTCGACGGCATGGACCTGCGGCTGCTCACGGCCGCGCTGGCGGACGCGCTGTCGACGAGCCGGGGGCTGACCACGGCGGCCGTCGCGCTCGTGCGTCGGCGGTTCGCGACCGCCGACCCGGACGACGCCGACGCCGACCTGGACGCCGACGCCCCGCTGACCGAGGGCGCCGAGCGGGTCACGGAGGTGCTGCGCCGTCCCGAGGTCGCGGCGCTGCTCGACCGCTTCGACCGGCAGGTGGACGACCGGCTCGCCCAGCGCGGCTGACCGCACGGCGGCGGGCGCTCAGCTCGTCGAGCGGGTGCTCAGACGCGGGTCGACCACGACGACAGCGAGCCCGCCGGCCGGAAGCCCAGCGCATCGTTGACCGCGACCATGGGGGCGTTGCTGTCGGCGTTGTACGTCGTGATCGTGCGCACCTGCGGGAAGTCGCGGACGACCTGCCGCAGCACCGCCGCCTTGACCAGGCTGCCCAGCCGGTGACCGCGGTGCTCGACCAGCACGAGCGTGCCCCCCTGGTGGGCCCGCTCGGGCGTGGCCCCGGTCAGCTGCAGGTCGGTGAAGGCGACGAGCCGGCCGCCGCACACCGCACCCGCCGACAGCACGGTCCGGCCCCGCTCGGCGTGCAGCCGCTCGTACTCGCGCACGCGGTCGGCGTCCCAGTCCTCCTCCTCCACGGGGAGGTCCCCGTGCGGGGCGTCGGTCGTCATCCGCCGCTCGAGCAGCGCGCGGTCGTCGACCAGCTCGTCCGGGGTGCGGTCGAGCCAGGTCACGAGCCGGTAGCCGCTGCCGGCTCGGCGCGCCTTGTCCTCGACCGTCCGCAGGCGCTGCTCGTCGAGCGGCAGGACCAGGTCACGGCGCGTCTCCACGAGGTCGCACGTCCAGCCGCGCCGCTCGGCGAAGGTGCGTCCGGGCGAGTCCGGCCCCGGCTCGTCGACCTCGGTGACGAGCTCCGTGCGCCCGTGCTCGCGCGCCAGGCGGACGCCCTCGTCGAGCAGGGTGCTGCCCACCCCGCGACCGCGGTGCGCAGGGCTCACGGCGAGGTCCAGGACGGCGACGGTCGGGTTGTCGCGCACGGGCAGGATCAGGCGCAGGGCTCCGGCGACCTCGCCGTCGACGACGCCGGCGCGGTGGGTGCCGTCGCGCGACCCGCCCGGGGCGAGCAGCTGCCGGCCCAGCGCGACGTGCTCGCTCGCCGGGCGGGGTCGCTCGTCCGGACGCTCCGCGCGCGAGCTCGCCGCCCAGACGTCGCACCACGCGGCGAACAGGACGTCGTCCGGGCGGGTCTCGAGGACGTCGACGGTCGGGCTGCTCATGCACCAGTCCTACCGCGGGACGCCACCGGGTTGTGCACCCGCTCGACCGCGCCGGGGTACGTGGGTAAGGTGTGCCTCACCTCAGTCCCCTCGGCCGACGGAGCAGCCCGATGACGACGAGAGCCCCGCTGCGTCTGCGCACCGGTGCGGTCACGGTGCTGCTCGGCGACGACGCCGCGCGTCGGTCGCTGCTCGCCGAGCTCGACGAGGACAGCGCCCGCTGTCGCAGTGGGCACGACCTGCCCGCTGTCGCCCGGCTGTGCTTCGACCACGCGGTGCCCGCCCCGCAGCGCGCGCAGTCGGTGGCCGCGCACGGGGGGCTCGCGGTCCTGCTCGCCGACCGGCCGACGCTGGGCCTCGACGACGCCGGCCGTCGCACCGTCCTGCAGGCGCTGCGGTCCGTGGCGCGCGCCGGCACGGCGGTGCTCGTCGACGACGTCGATCCCGTGGCCGCACTCGCGGTCGCCGACGGCGCGCTGCGGGTCGGCGTCGACGGCTCGCTCGTCGCCGACGACCTCGGTCTCTAGGAGGCGGCGTAGGTCAGGCAGTCGGCGGCGTCGGCGCCCTGGCCGACCCGCACGGCGCTGGCGGTGCACTCGAGCGCCTCGTTGTGCCGGCACTCGGACCGGTGGCAGGCGCCGACCTGGCCCGTGCGCTCGAGGCCGGCGCGGAAGCCGATCTCGACGAAGGTGCCGCAGTGCGCGTGGTCGCCGCCGACGGTGATGGCCCCGGCGTGGCACGCCGACTCGGCGTTGTAGCCGCAGCTCCCGACGGAGCACTCCTGCACGGGGGGAAGGGTCGAGGCCGTGGTCATGGTGTCCTCCGAGCGGTGACGGGAGCGGTGATCGACAGCGTGCCTGCTGCGACGCCGCTTGTCACCGAAGGTCAGCCTGCCCTCACCGGCGGCGGTCGCTAGGGCTTGGGGCGTGAGACGAGCACCGGGCAGGGCGCCGAGTGCTGCACCCGCTGGGCGGTGCTGCCCAGCAGGATCGTGTCGCTGAGGCCGCCGCTGCCGCTGGCCACCACGACGAGGTCGGCCCCGGACTCCCTCGCGGCCTTGACGATCTCGGCTGCCGGCGAGCCGCTCAGGATGCGCCGGTGCACCGACGCGACGCCCCAGGCCTGCAGCTCGGCCATGACGATGCCGGTGGCGGCGTGCGCCTCCTCCCGGAAGCTCAGGCCCGTCGGGTCGTCAGGACGCCCGCCGCCCAGCTCGTTGGCGAACGGGACGGCCGCCAGCGGACTGATGACGGCCACCACGGAGATCTCGTCGACCTTCGACACGTCGGCGAAGGACATGAACTGCCGCGCCGCGACGAGCGACTGCCGCGACCCGTCGGTGGCCACGATGACGTGCACGTCAGACTCCTTCGCCGGTGGGAGCCCCGGTCCCGCGCCTGCCGGCGGTGAGGCGCTGAGCCAGGTAGAGGGCGACGCCCAGGGCGAGCAGCCCGGCGACCCAGAACAGCGAGCGCGGGTCGTCGATCACGACGTACGCGAGCAGCACCACGTTGCCCAGGATGCCGAGGTAGAGCAGGACGGTGTTCGCGCGGTACGAGTCGGCCGTCTCGCCCTCCCCGCGCAGCTTGAGGGCGGAGATGATGACCAGGGCGTAGATGAACAGCAGGAAGACCACGGTGACGGTCGCCAGGCGCCCGACGATGTCGAGGCTGGAGTCCACCCGACTGAGCAGCTCCCCGATGACGAGCAGGGCGGCCACCACGCAGGCGGCGAAGACCAGTGCCACGTACGGGCTGCGGCGGGCCTGGTGGATCTTGGCGAACGGCCGGGGGACGACGTCCTCCTGGGCCATGCCGTACAGGATGCGCGACTGGGTCACGATCGAGACGAGCGTCGTGTTGGTGATGGCGATCATCGCGATGACCGCGAAGACCTTGAGCATCACGTCGACGGAGCCGGGCAGCACGTCGGCCCGCACCACCTCGAGCAGCGCCGCGTCGGCGTCGGCCAGCGTCCCGACCGGGACGGTCAGTGCCGCGGACATGGCGACGAGGACGTAGATGACGCCCGCGGCCGCCATCCCGCCGATGAGCGCGCGCGGGAAGGTCTTCGACGGGTTGATCGTCTCCTCGGCCACGTTGGCCGCGTTCTCGAAGCCGGTCATGGCGAAGAACGCGAGCGCCACACCCGCGACGATGGCGAAGATCGGGTTGCCCTCGGCGGTGAACGACGTGAGCACACCGAAGTCGGCGTCACCCCGGACCACCACGATGATGCCGATGACCATGACGACGACGAGGCCGAAGATCTCGACGAACGTCATGACCATGTTGACGACCACCGACTCGGTGATGCCGACGAAGTTGATGATCGTGAGCACTCCGATGAAGACCAGCGTCACCACCAGCGCCGGCACGACGGGCACCAGCTCGCCGAAGTAGCGCGCGAAGCCGGTGGCCAGCGAGCCGGAGGCGGCGAAGACCGCCGACAGCGAGCAGATGGTGATCAGGAAGGTCAGGACCGGGCTGCGGAACGCCTTGTTGACGTACAGCGAGGCGCCGGCCGCCTGGGGGTACTTCGTCGCCAGCTCGGCGTACGCCAGGCCGGTGATCGTGGCGAGCGTGACGCCCGCCGCGAAGGCGATCCAGAACGCACCCCCCACCGCACCCGCGACCAGCCCGATCAGGACGTAGATGCCCGACCCGAGGACGTCGCCGAGGACGTAGAAGAACAGCAGGCGGCCGGTGATCGAGCGCGTCAGCCCTTCGCCCCTGGACCCGCCGGCAGGTTCGGTCACTGCGGTGCTCGACATGTGCAGGTTGTACTCGCCGTCCGCGTCGACGTCATCACGGGCTCGTTGCGGCGCCGTCGCGGCCGGCCCCGCCTCCGAGGAGGCGGGGCCGGCCCGGTGCTCACCGCTGCGTCAGGACGCGGTCGTGGCGGCGAGCGCGTCGGTCGGCGCCGTGACCCGTCGTCCGCTGACGTCGGCGACGGTGATGCGGACCCAGTGCTGCCGGTCCGGGCCGGCCCACGCGACGAGGCCCAGCTGGTCGAGACGGACCAGCGTGCTGACGTCGCGCACCGCCGTGGCGACGCCTGTCACGAGCACGGTCCACCCGGTGCCGGTGACCGGGTCGATGTCGTCGACCTCGAAGGCGACGACCGCGTCGGCGGTGGCGGCGGCGAGCCGGCTGGACGCGGCCGTGCGGAAGACGACGGCCTCGCCGACGAGGCGGAAGTTGACGGGAGTGCAGGCCGGGAGCGCCCGGTCGGTGTGGACGACCCGGCCGACCGGCGCGCCTGCGAGCAGGCGCAGGCACTCCGAGCGGTCGAGCGTCACGAGGCTGGTGGTGGTCATGTCTGGGGCTCCTCGGTCTCACGTGACGGTCGTGCGGGGCGACGCCGGACCCCGCGACAGGGGCCCGGCGTCCGGGACGGGCGGGTGGTCAGGCGGTGCGGCCGGTCGTGCCGAGGGCCCGCAGGGCGACGCCGACCAGGACGAAGACCAGGCCCAGGCCCATGGCCATCGCGGCGATGCCGAAGCTGACGACGCTGGTGAACAGGCTGGCCCGCAGGAAGCTGCCGTTCATGACGGTCTCGCGGACCGGGTCCTCCTGGTCGAGCTCGGCGTAGGTCTTGCCGCCGCTGGCCTCGAGGGCGTGGTGCTCGATGATGTCGGCCTGGTAGTAGGCGGTGAACGGGCCGTCGACCGGCTCGCCACCGAAGCGGGCGGCGTCCTCGGCGACGGTGATGCCCTCGCCGGCCAGGCTGGTCTGCACCATCGCCCAGGTGCCGGCGCCCGCGACGCCGAGGACGACCCCGGCGACGATCACCAGCGTGCCGAGCAGGCGGGCGATGCGGCCGGTCTGCGCGGCGGAGGCGTTCGCGGTGGGGGCTTCGGCGTTGCCCTGGGCGATCTGCTCGGTGGCGGTCACGGCGGTCCTCCGGTGTTCCTTGCCGGCTCCTGGTGCGGTTCCGGGCTGCCCTTCGATGCTCGGACGGCCGGAGGCCTGGCGGCAGGGCCGGAGGTCCCGAGCGGCGGGTCGAAGGTCCCGGCGTGTCGGACGCACGCCGTCCCGCACCAGGTCCGGTGCGCTCGTGCACCTCCGTGCCCGTCAGTCGGTGCCGAACTCCATGGCCGCGGCCTCGAGCGCGTTCTCCTCGTCCCCCTCGACGGCCGGGTTGTCCGCGATCACGTCGCCGCCGCCGACCTCGAGCTCACCGAACAGGGTGCCGTGCTCCACGAGCACCTGACCCTGGTCGAGCGGCTGCGCGGCGTACGCCTCGAGCTTGGACCGCGAGTCGGCGATGTCGAGGTTGCGCATCGTCAGCTGGCCGATCCGGTCGGTCGGCCCGAAGGCCGCGTTCTCGGTCCGCTCCATCGACAGCTTGTCGGGGTGGTAGGAGAACGCCGACCCCTCGGTGCGCAGGATCGAGTAGTCCTCACCGCGCCGCAGGCGCAGCGTCACCTCGCCGGTGACCAGCGACGCGATCCAGCGCTGGATCGACTCGCGCAGCATCAGCGCCTGGGGGTCGAGCCACCGGCCCTCGTAGAGCAGCCGGCCCAGACGGCGGCCCTCGGCGGAGTAGTTGGCGATCGTGTCCTCGTTGTGGATCGCGTTCACCAGCCGCTCGTAGGCGATGTGCAGCAGCGCCATGCCGGGCGCCTCGTAGATGCCGCGCGACTTCGCCTCGATGATCCGGTTCTCGATCTGGTCGGACATGCCCAGGCCGTGCCGGCCGCCGACGGCGTTGGCCTCGCGGACCAGGGCCACCGGGTCGTCGTACCGCCTGCCGTTGACCGCCACCGGACGACCGGCGACGAAAGCGACCGTGACGTCCTCGGTCTCGATCGCCACGGAGGGGTCCCAGAACCGGACGCCCATGATCGGCTCGACCGTCTCGAGGGAGACGTCGAGGTGCTCGAGCGTCTTCGCCTCGTGGGTCGCGCCCCAGATGTTGGCGTCGGTGGAGTACGCCTTCTCCTGCGAGTCGCGGTAGGGCAGCCCGTGCTCGGCGAGCCAGGCGCTCATCTCGTGCCGTCCGCCGAGCTCGCTGACGAAGTCCGCGTCCAGCCACGGCTTGTAGATGCGCAGCGCCGGGTTGGCGAGCAGGCCGTACCGGTAGAAGCGCTCGATGTCGTTGCCCTTGAACGTCGAGCCGTCGCCCCAGATGTCGACGCCGTCCTCGTGCATCGCGCGCACGAGCAGCGTCCCGGTCACCGCCCTGCCCAGGGGGGTGGTGTTGAAGTAGGCGCGGCCACCGCTGCGGATGTGGAACGCCCCGCAGACGAGCGCGGCGAGGCCCTCCTCCACCAGCGGTCTCGTGCAGTCGACGACGCGCGCGAGCTCCGCGCCGTACTGCAGCGCCCGGCCAGGGACGCCGCCGATGTCCGGTTCGTCGTACTGGCCGATGTCAGCGGTGTAGGAGCAGGGCACGGCACCGTTGCTCCGCATCCAGGCCACGGCGACCGAGGTGTCCAGCCCGCCGGAGAACGCGATGCCGACGCGCTCGCCCTTCGGAAGGGTGGTCAAGACCTTGCTCAAGATCGTTCCTTCGTCGAGTGGTGGTCCCGAGGATCCGGGTGAGTGCAGTGTGGGGCACCGGCCGGTCCCCGGGTCATACTCCTGTACCGACGGAAGGGCGCCGGTGGCCACGTACCTGCTCTGCAGCACCCCGTTGTACGGCCATGTCGCGCCGCTGGTCGCCGTCGGGAGCGGGCTCGTGGCCCGGGGCCACCGCGTCGTGATGCTCACCGGGACCCGGTTCGAGGACCGTGTCCGGGCCGCCGGGCTGGAGTTCCGGCCGCTCGCCGGTGCAGCGGACTTCGACGAGCGCGACCCCTCGACGTTCGTGCCCGACCTCGAGAAGTACCGGGGGCTGGCCCTTTCCCGGTACCAGGTGGAGCGCACGTTCGTGGCGCCCATCCCGCAGCAGCACTCGGCAGTCCAGGCGATCCTGCGCACGGGAGCGCCCGACGCCGTGCTGGTGGACTGCGTCTTCGCCGGCGTCCTGCCGCTGCTGCTGGACCGGTCGGTGTCCCGTCCGACGGTGCTGGGCGCGGGGATCATGCCGCTGGCGCAGAGCAGCCGCGACGTGGCGCCCTACAACACGGCGCTCCCGCCGTCCTCGACGACGCTGGGGCGCCTGCGCAACCGCAGCCTGAACCTGCTGGCCTCGAAGGTCCTGTTCGCGCGGACGCAGCGCATGGCCGAGCGGCTGGTCCGCGAGGCGGGCGGACCGTCGATGGGCGGGGCCTTCGTCCTGGACCTGTCCGCGCTGTTCGACCGGTTCCTGCAGCTCGGTCCGGCCGAGTTCGAGTACCCCCGCAGCGACCTGGCGCCCAACACCACGTTCGTCGGTCCGGTCCTGCCCGGCCATGCCGGCACGCCCGCCGAGCTGCCCGGCTGGTGGGGCGAGCTGGACGACGGCCGGCCGGTCGTGCACGTCACCCAGGGGACGCTGGACAACCAGGACTTCTCCCTCGTGGTCCGCCCCACCATCGACGCCCTGGCCGGCGCCGACGTGCACGTCCTGGTCAGCACCGGCAGGCGGCCGGTGGAGACCGTCGGACCGGTACCGGCCAACACCCGTGTCGAGGAGTTCCTGCCGTACGCCGCGCTCCTGCCGCGGACGGACGTGATGGTGACCAACGGCGGCTTCGGTGGGGTCCTGCAGGCGTTGGCCTCCGGGGTGCCGCTCGTGGTCGCGGGGGCCTCGGAGGACAAGCCGGAGACTGCCGCGCGGGTGGCGCACTTCGGTGTGGGGGTCGACCTGCGCACCGGCCGGCCGGCGGCCGGGCGGATCGCCGACGCCGTCCACCGCATCCTGCACGACCCGGCCTGGCGTGGACGCGCGCAGGCGATGGCGACGGTCATGGCCGGCTACGACGCCCTCAGCAGCGTGGAGGACGAGCTGGCGCAGGCCGTGGCCCGGCGGTCGCACGCTTCCTGACGGGGGGTCGACCCGAGACAGCGACGTGTGAGGTGACGGGGCGAGGGATCGGCAGCGACCGCGTCAGCCGAGCCGCTGGACCAGCCGGTCCTTGCCGGGGCCGGACAGCTCCTGAGCCACCCCTCGCCGCCCCGCGATGGCCATCAGGATCGCCTCGCCAGGCCCCCTCACCTCCGGACCGACACCGGCGGACCAGTCCACGTCGGTGGCCACGACCTTCACGCCTCGGACGTGCCAGAAGCCGCGGATCGGCGGCGCGGTCATCGCGAAGGGCAGCGCGACCCGCAGCCGCTCGGGCGGGACCTGGCGCGGCATCCCGAGCGGTCGCCGGATGTCCTGCTGATGGATCAGCCCGTCGGTGAGCGCGATGCGACCGCCGAACGCCGCGGTCAGCCCCTGCGGCTGCTCGTACCGCTCGACGCGCTCGAGAAGGGCGCTCGTGCTGCTGAGTTCGTGCTCCTTGACGCCGAACTCGTTGACCCGGTCCGGCAGCAGCCCGCCCCGGACGAAGCGCTGACCCAGGCCAGGCAGGCTCAGCCCTTCGTAGCTGACGATGTGGGCGACCACGTCCCGCACCCGCCACTTCGAGCACAGCGACGCCGCGTTCCACTGCTCCGGCGTCAAGGTCCGCAGGAAGGCCGCCAGGTCCGCCCGCTCTGCCCGTGCCAGTGCCATCACGTCCACGACCCACTCCCGCCTTCAGTCCGAGGTGCACGTCATCACGGGCAGCCGCCGCCACGCAAGCAACGAGGCTCCCAGGCTCCCCAAGGGCGGGAAGCGGTCTTGCTACGGCTTGAGCTGAATCTTGATGTGCCCGTCCTTCTTCTCTTGGAAGGCGCGGTAGGCATCCGGCGCCTGGTCGAGCGGGAGCCGGTGGGTGGCGAAGGTGTCGCAACCGAGTGGATCGTCGTCGCCGAGCAGCGGCAAGATGTCGTCCATCCACTTCTTGACGTTGCACTGACCCATGCGGAGCTGTATCTGCTTGTCGAACAGCGTGAGCATGGGCATCGGGTCCGCGGTGCCGCCGTACACGCCGGTGAGGCTGATCGTGCCGCCGCGGCGGACGATGTCGATCGCGGAGTACAGGGCGTTGAGCCGGTCCACGCCGGCGTGCTGCATCGCAGCCTTGCCGAGCGCGTCGGGCAGCAGACCGACCGTCTTCTGGATCAGCGAGGTCACGGGGCTGCCGTGCGCTTCCATGCCGACGCAGTCCAGGACGGAGTCCGGGCCGCGCCCGCCGGTCATCGCCCGGATGGCGTCGCCGACGCTGGTGCCGTCGAGCGCGGTGAGGTCGACGACTTCGATGCTCTGCTGAGCGACTCGGCGCAGCCGGTCCTCGACGAGGTCGACGCCGATGACGCGGTAGCCCATCTGCTTGCCGATGCGGCAGGCGAAGTCGCCGACCGGTCCGAGGCCGAGCACGACGAGCGTTCCGCCGTCGGGCACTGCGGCGTAGACGACGCCTTGCCAGGCGGTCGGGAGGATGTCGGACAGGTATGCGAAGCGGTCGTCCGGCGGTCCGTCGGGCAGCTTGATGTGCGTGGACTGGGCCTGGGGGACGCGCAGGTACTCGGCCTGACCGCCTGGTACCGAGCCGTACAGCTCGCTGAACCCGAACAGCGCGGCACCGCTGCCCTGCTCCCGCACCTGCGTCGTCTCGCACTGCGTGTACAGCTCTTGCTTGCACATCCAGCAGTGACCGCAGGAGATCTGGAACGGGATGCTCACCCGTTCCCCGACGCGCAGGTCGCCGCAGTCGGAGCCGACCTCCTGGACGACGCCCATCGTCTCGTGCCCAAGCACGTCGCCCTTGTCCATGAACGCCGCCAGCGGCTCGTACAGGTGCAGGTCTGAGCCGCAGATGTTCGTCGTCGTCACCTTGATGATGGCGTCAGTCGGCTCCACGATCTGCGGGTCGGGGACTTCGTCCACGGAGACACTGCGCTTGCCCTGCCAGGTGACTGCCTTCAACGGACTGCCTCTCGTCGCGGTGCCCGCGCGGCTCGGGCGCGCGTCTGCTCGAGCGCCTACCCGACACCGTCGCCTCGACACGGACAGGCCGGTTGCGCAGGGAGCGTGACCGCTGCCTCGCCGCGGGCCAGACACAGGCAGACCCTCAACCCGGAGTTCCTATGCC
>Ga0210040_10000535_pt1 | contig 63482 bp, 60 predicted proteins | sample CryGeyCG12114_NA_FD_185462 | JGI IMG/M metagenome (GOLD analysis project Ga0210040, IMG submission 185462) | Groundwater microbial communities from aquifer - Crystal Geyser CG19_WC_8/21/14_NA (SPAdes) (version 2) | ecosystem: Environmental > Aquatic > Deep subsurface > Groundwater | place: USA...
CGGGGCTGATGATCGAGCAGCAGCACCGGCGCTCCCGCCGGCGCGCCGGCCAACGCGGCGTCGAGGTCGGGTCCCGCCTCCCCCGCTGCCGGCGCCGACAGGTCGGTCACGCCGGCGACGACCAGTCTCGCCTCGCCGCGGGCGATCACCGCATGCGCATTGGGGAGCATCCGAAAGCCGAGACCGGCGAGATGGTGCATCCAGTCGGGATAGCTGAAGAAATATTCGTGGTTGCCCGGAATCGCATAGACGCCGTCGGGGGCATGCAGATCGCGGAGCGGCGCCACGTCGGCGCGGCGCATCGCCACCGACCCGTCGATGAAGTCGCCGGTGACGACGATCAGATCGGCGCCCGCTCCGTTCGCGCGATCGACCATCCGGCGCGCCCATGCCGCCGGGTAGAGGCGGCTGAGGTGAAGGTCGGTGAGCTGCACCAACCGGTATCCGTCGAACCGGGGCGGCAGGCCGGGCACGGCTACCTCAATGTCCTTTACCGGCGGCACCCGCAGTGCGCTGGCAACGCCGATTGCCGCCAGCACGGCAGCGCCGGCGCCGAGGGCGTAGCGGACGCTATCCGGCACGCCGACGCTCCCCCGCTTCACCAGCATTGCCGCCAGCGTGCCCGCATCGAGCAGCAGTTGCGTGAAAGCCAGCAACACGATCAGCCCGAATGCCCAGTTGAAGAGAACGACGATCACGCGCGGGAACTCGGGCGCGAAGACCGAGCCGGAGGACAGCCGGCTCCACAGGTGAAATTGCGACGCCAGCAATAACAGGACGGCGGCGCCCACCTTGACCTCCGGCGCGAGCGCGAGCGGCCATAGCCACCGCGCGATCACCACCAGGCACGGCACGGCAAAGAAGAGGTGAAAGATCGTGCGTCTCCTGCTGGCGACGCCTGTTCCGGACGTCCGGGGTCGCTCCTACACCATCGATCCTGCAAGGGCAGCCGTGGCGCAGCGGGGCAACTCCCACCGTGATTTCCTGTAAGGCGGTGCCATGAATGTATCCGCCGTGCCGTCGCTGTCGGTCTCGTCCCCCACCTCCGCCCGTGCCGAGGCGAGCGCGTTGCTGCTTCTCGCCAGTCCGCTGATCGGCGCCAACCTGCTTCAGATGGCGATCGCCGCGGTCGATGTGGTGTTCGTCGCCCGGCTGGGGGCCGTCGAGCTCGCCGCGGCGACGCTGGCGGCGTTTTTGTTCAATCTGCTGAGCTATGCCTTGATCGGCCTGACGGGCGCCGCCGCGCCGCTGATCGCGGCGGAGCTGGGACGAAAGGCTCATGCCGTGCGCGAGGTGCGGCGCAGTTTCCGCATGGCGATGTGGGTGGGCCTGATCGGCTCGGCTCCCGTGATGCTGGTGCTCTGGCAGGGCGAAGCGTTGTTTCGCCTGGCCGGTCAGGACAGGGAGGTCGCCGCCCGCGCGGGAGACTTCCTCATGGTCATCCTTGCGGGCGTGACGCTGGCGGTGGCAGCCGGCGTGATGCGTACCGCCGCCGCCGCGCTCGGCAGGCCGGGCTGGGCGTTCCTCGCGACCGGCGCAGCGTTGGCCGTCGACATTCTGGGCAATTGGGCGCTGGTGTTCGGGAACCTTGGTGCCCCTGCTCTTGGCCTGGTAGGGTCCGCGCTTGCCAATCTGCTGAGTTTCGCGGCCATGGCGCTGATCTACGCGGGGATCATCCGGTTCGATGCGCGCCTGCGCCGTTTCCGCCTGTTCGGGCGCTGGTGGAGCGTCGAAGGCGCGCGCGCACGCGAGATCTGCCGCCTGGGGCTGCCGATCATGGCGACCTGGATGATGGAAGGCGGGCTGTTCGGGGGCGCTGCGCTGCTGATGGGGTTGATCGGCGTCGCCGATGTCGCCGCGCACGCGATTGCCCTCAACATCGCCGCTTTCGCATTCCAGTTGCCGTTCGGCATCGCGCAGGCGGCGACGATCCGGGTCGGCATGGCGTTCGGTTCGGGGGATCGCCGCTGGATCGCGCTGGCCGGCAACGTCGCGATCCTGTTCGGCATCGGGGTAATGGCGATCACCGCGACCATCATGTGGATCGCGCCGCGTGCATTGATCAGCGTTTACATCGATCCGACCGCACCAGCCAACACGCAGGTGGTGGCGCTGGCCCTCCGGTTCCTCGCGGTAGCGGCGGTGTTCCAGCTGGCGGACGGCGCCCAGGCGGTCGCCGCCGGCGTGTTGCGCGGGTTGCAGGACACCCGCCTGCCGATGATCATCGCAGGCTTCGGCTATTGGGTGATCGGCTTCGGCAGTTCCGTTGCGCTGGGCTTTGCCACGCCGCTCGCAGGAACGGGCGTGTGGTGGGGCCTCGCCGCCGGCCTGCTGGTGGTCGCCGTGCTGCTGGTGGGCCGATGGAGCGCGCGAGGGCGGCTGGAGCTACTTCCACCTCCGGCGGCTACGCAGCAATAGGCCACTGCCGCGGTTTTCGCGCGGAACCCTGCCGTCGATCCGCAGGATTCCGCGCGACACCCGTCAGCCGCCGACGGTCGTCTGGGCGACCTTCTTGGCAGCGCGCACACCCTTGCGTGCCGTCTTGGCGACCGATGCACCGGCATCGGCAACCGCCTCGACGACCGCGTCGCTGGCGTCCGCGACGGCGGCACCAGCCTTGCGGCCGAGGCCGATCTTGTGCGCCATCGCGCGGCGGCTTTCGGAGTAGGTAGCGGCCACCATGGGATAGTCCGCCTTTAGCCCGTAGCGCTGGCGGTACTCGTCCGGCGTCAGCCCATTGGTCGACAGATGCCGCCGCAGGGTCTTGTACGGCTTTCCGTCGATCATGGAGATGATGTAGTCCGGATTGGCGAGCGACTTGCGTGCGGTCACGGCCGGCGTGTATTCCTGCGCAGGCTTTGCTTCGGTTTCCGGTGCGGCCGGACGGTTAAGCCGGGCAACAGCCTCATGCATCGACATCAGAAAGGCGGGAACGTCGTCGGCGTTGGTCCTGGTATTGGGGTTGGCCAGCCAGGCAATGGTCAGTTCGGTCGCCAGTTCGACGGTGTTGTTGTCGTCAGTCACAGATGTGCGTTCCTCATGCAGGTTGGATCTCCCCCACAGGTGATCCCATAGACATATTTCTTGCATCGGCACGTATAAACTTGGGTGGTGCTGTGCGGCTTGGCAACAATAAGGACCGGTCCCGGCGATGGAGAATGGCATGACCTTCCTGCATGGGCCAAGATTACTCGGCAGGCTGCTTCTGTCGTTTGCGTCGGTGGGGATGACACAGGCCGATCGGCCGCCGATCCGCTTCACGTTCACCTAGCCGGCCCAGGCACATGCGGACTCACCGCTGTGGCCCTGGCTTCTCCGGGAGGAAGCACTACACGCTCACCCCCTCCTATCTCGTCGCCATCGCGCTATTTGCGTGGCTTGCCCGCCTTCTCCGCGCCCAAATGCGCTCCGCACAGGTGATCGCATGACAATTCTTCGCCGCCTTGCCCTTGCCGCCGCGCTGTACGCGGCACCGTCGATGGCGCCGTGCGCGTCTTCAGGGCATTCCGTACGCACAGCCACCCGCTTCGGGCCCGCGTGCATCCAGCCGAGTGCGACCGTGATCAACAGTGACCACCCCCTTGTTGCCGAGCTGGTCGCCCGACAGCACGGAGGCCGAGACGGCGGAGGACATCAGCTTCTCGCTACGCCGCGTGGCGGTGACGACGATTCCGCTGCTGCCGGCGACATCGGCCTGATCTGAAGAGTGAATATTCAGCGAGGCGGTATCGGATGCTTCCCCGGGGAGTGCGTGTGATGAATCGATTGCCGCCGTGCGCGATGCACCCGGGCGCAGGGCTTGCAGGGCGAACCTGACGCGGGCTGCCTATTCGGCCGGCGCGCCGACCAGTGCCGCGACCAGGCAGATCACCCCCACGCCCACGAAGCCGATCCGCTGCAACCATGTCCCGGCACCGGTGCGAACCGATACGAAAAGCGCCAAACCGCACTGCAAGGCATAGAACAGGGCAAAGGCGCGCGAGGATACCGCCACCACCTGAAACGGATCGGTCAGCCACACCACCAGGATCGACAGCGCGCCCGCCAGCGCAAAGGATACCGGCACGCTGAGCTTGCGGCGCGACACCTCGTTCATCAGCCCACCGGAACCGATCGAATCCGCCACTGCAGCGCTGAGCTGGCTCGACAGCGCGCCGATCAGGACGAACACGCCCAGCGCCGGGGCGACAAACGACATGATGTCGAGAATGCCGGCCACTCCTTCCGCCTCGGCGGCGCGGCCGAGGAAGGGCGTCAACAGCGCCAGAAACGCAAGGTAGATCACCGCCGCAATCCACTGCGCGTGTCGCATCGTGCGGATGCGCAGTTCCTGCGGATAGGCATGGCCCAGATAGCGTGACGTTTCGAAGCCTTGCACGGTGATCAGCAGGCCGAGCAGCATCGGCACGCTCGCGGGCGACAGCCTGAGCGGCGGCAGTGGCGCCGTGGCCCCGGCGTGCAACACCCACCAGCAGCCGAGCCCCGCCAGCAGGCCGGCGATGATGCCGATCTTCAGCGACACGGTGCCATGCGCGAGATGTTCGACCTTGCGCGTGTCGCCCAGCAGCGCGAGCGCGGTGAGGGCAAGGATGATGGCGGTGACGATGAGGTTGGAGGCGAGCGCGTGCCAGTCGGCCGGGACGTCGAGCGGCTTCAGCGCAAATTCGGCGAGCAGCTTCAGGTAGTAAGCGACCGAAACCGCGTAGGCGAGCGCCAGCACGCCTTGCGTGATCCGGGCCATCCACAGCACCGGATCGTGAAAGGCGGCGTCCGCGTGATAATTCTCGACGTGGATGATGTTGAAACGGATCACCGCGCCGGTCGCGTAGGCGAGCAGCAGCAGCAACGCCATGGCGCCGATCGCACCGCTGCCGAACTCACGCGCAAGCAGCGGCCCGCAGATCAGGAAGCCGCTGCCGATGATCGAGGCAAGCGGAGTCACCGTTGCCCGCCACGCGTCCCCCCGGGCGAAACGTCCAAAAGTCAGCAACAGCGCCACGGCCAGTGCGACAATCGTTGCAATCGCAGGAATCAGCACATTCACCCTTGTTTCCCCCGATGCCTCGCAAGGCGTCCGTTTGCCTATACGAGCGGAGCCGCGGATCGGCACCCCGAACTTCCGAGCGGCGGAATCGGAGACTGGCACCTGGGATGCGCGTGCGTTCAGTGCACGGTGCGTTGGCCTGCCGGACGATTACGACGGCGCGGTGATTGCCGCAGCCGATTTCGCCCTCGCCGCGCCCCATCGGCGATGCACCTCGCCAGCACAGCCGTGGCCGGATAGAGAATGGCGCTCAGCCGTCGTCAACAAGGAGCTCCGGTGCTCAATCGTCGCCAATTCTGCGGAACGTCCGCCGCCACGCTGCTGGCGAGCCTCACCGAAGCTGCAGTCGGCCAAATGCCGGCAGCGGGCAGCGCCGATGCCCGGCTCAGCGCGATGTTCGACAGCCTCTTCGCCGCCGCGCTGGACGACAGCCCCACCCTTGTGACGTCGCTCGGCCTTGACCAGGGCGCACGCGCGGCCGCCAAGTTGCGCCTCGACGATGCATCGCTGGCGGCGGTGGCGCGGCGCAAGCGCGAAACGGCGGTGCAGCTGGCGGGGCTCGAGCGCATCGACCGCCGCCGGCTCAGCGGCGGCGACGCGATCAATTTCGATGCCGTCCGTTATGCGCTGGCGACCACGAACGACGCCAACCGACGCTTCGCCTACGGATCGGAAGGCGCTGGCAGCCCCTACGTCATCAGCCAGATCAACGGCGCCTATCAGTCGGTGCCCGATTTCCTCGACAGCCAGCACTCGATCGAGACACGGGCGGATTGCGAGGCCTATCTCGCGCGCCTCGATGCGTTCGCGCGCGTCATGGACCAGGAGGTGGAGCGGGTCCGCCACGATGCTGGGCTTGGCGTGATCCCGCCCGATTTCGCGATCGCGGCGACGCTGGCGCAGATGGCGGTGCTGCATGCGCCTGCCGACCGATCGACGCTGGTCACGTCACTCGCCTCACGCGCCACGGCAAAGGGCATTGCGGGGGACTGGGCGACCCGCGCCGCCGCCGTCTATCGGGCGCGCGTGCTGCCGGCGCTGGAGCGGCAGATGGCGGTGATGGAGCAGCTGCGCGGCAAGGCGACGCACGATGCGGGCGTGTGGCGGCTGCCCGATGGCGAGGCCTATTATGCGGCGGCGCTGAAGGCGTCGACCACCACCGACCTTTCGCCGGACGAGGTGCACCGCATGGGCCTGGACGTCACGGCCGAATTGACCGCGCGCGCGGATGCGCTGTTCCGCCGGATCGGCATGACGGAGGGCAGCGTTGCCGAACGCTACGGCGCCTTGTTCCGCGATCCCCGCTATCTCTACCCCAACACCGACTCGGGCAAGGCAAAGGAGATCGCCGACCTCAACGCGCTGGTCACCGCGATGAGCAAGCGCTTGCCGGAATATTTCGCGACCCTGCCGCGCACGCCGCTGGAGATCCGCCGCATTCCGCCCGCCACGGAGGCGGGCAGTTCTACCCACTACACCGAAGGCAGCCTGGATGGCGCGCGGTCGGGCATCTACTGGCTCAACCTGCGCGATACGGCGGAGGCGCCGTTCTGGGACATGCCGACCACCACCTTCCACGAAGGCATCCCCGGCCACCACCTCCAGCTTACCCTCCAGCGTCAGTCCGACCTGCCCATGATCCGCAAGATCCAGGGCTTCAACGCCTATATCGAGGGCTGGGCGCTGTATGCTGAGCAGCTGGCGCAGGAAATGGGGTTCTACGCGGATCAGCCCGCCTGGGAACTGGGCTATATCCATGACGCGCTGCTGCGCTCCGGGCGGCTGGTGGTCGACACCGGCATCCACGCCAAGCGCTGGAGCCGCGAACAGGCGGTGACGGCGCTGAGCGGCATCGACGGCGATCCGCTTCCGCTGAGCGGGCAGGAGATCGAGCGCTATGCCTGCACCCCGGGCCAGGCGTGCAGCTATATGGTGGGCAAGCTCACCATCCTGCGGCTGCGCGGCAAGGCGCAAGGAGCGCTCGTGTCCCGGTTCGACATTCGCCGCTTCCACGATGCGGTGCTGCTCGCCGGGTCGATGCCGCTGTCGGTGCTGGAGAACAGGGTGGCGGCATACATTGCCGAGGCGTCGGCCTAGGGTTCGGATGATCCGGACGTCTCGGCAAACCGCCCGTTAACTCTTGTGGCGCATGACAACCTCCTTGCGAGGGAGTGGCTTTCGATGAGCTACATGGATGTACTCTGCCCCGAATTCCCGCTGCGGACGGGGTGCAACGCGCCCAAGGGCCGCGGCACGCTGGTACAGGTCGGCCGCAATCGTGGGCCCGTGTACGAGATCGTCTCGATCGAAGGCCCCACCGCCTGGATTCGCGAGCCGGTGACGTTTCGCAGCGAGGCGCTGGTGCCGCTTGAGCGCCTGCAGGTGGTCGCCGCGCGCTGAGCCGCCGTCAGCCGCATTGCGCTCCGCTCCGCAGCGGACCACAGACGCGGGGCCAAGCAAGCGCAGCGGAGGAGCGATGACGAACTGGGCGACACGGGGCTTCGTGGCCGTGGACTGGGGCTCCACCGCGCGCCGCGCTTATGCGGTTGATGCAGGCGGGCGGATCACCGACGAGATGGAAGACGATGCCGGCACGCTGACGCTGGCGCGTGGCGATTTTCCCGCGTCGGTGGCGGCGTTGCGCGAGCGCTTCGGGGCTGCGCCGCTGCTGATGGCGGGCATGGTCGGCTCCAACCGCGGCTGGGTGGAGGCACCCTACGTGCCCTGCCCCGCCACCCTGCCCGATCTCGCGCAGCACCTGTGCTGGCCGGACGACACGGCGGCGATCGTCCCCGGTCTGTCGTTCCATCAGGGAACCCAAGCGGACGTCATGCGCGGCGAGGAGGTGCAGGTGTTCGGCCTCGACGCGCTGGAGAAGCGCGGCGGCCGCACGCTGATCTGCCACCCCGGCACCCACGCCAAATGGATCGAACTCGACGAAGGCCGCGTGCAGCGTTTCCGCACGGTGATGACCGGCGAGCTGTTCAGCCTGTTGAAGCGGCACAGCATCCTCGCCGACCTGCTCGCCGGGCCTGCGAGCGTTGGCCCCGCATTCCTGGATGGCGTCGCGTGCGGCTTCGAATCGGGGGCGCTGAGCGCCGACCTGTTCGGGGTGCGAGCCGGCGTTCTGCTGGGCGCCAGGCAACGCGAGGACGCGGCGAGCCGGGTCAGCGGACTGCTCATCGGCTGCGACATTCGCACGGGCCTTGGCTGGAGCGACGCTGCCGACGAGATCGCCGTGCTGGGCCGGGGCAGCCTCACCGAGCTCTATGCGGCGGCGCTCGACCATGTCGGCCGCCGCACCCGCCGCGTCGACGGCGCCGCCGCCTTTGTCGCCGGCATGCGGGCGATCGCCGAGACGATCAGCTAGCGGCGCTCGGCACCGCCTCGAACCGGGCGTGGAGGACATGCTCCTCGCCAGGCGCGAGCAGCGTTATCCCCAACGCTGGCCATTGCTCCTGCGGCTGGTTGAGCGCGGCATTGGCGTTCTGCACCGGCTCGGCGACGAACAGCCCGCCTCCCGTCGGGGAGTATAGCTGAAAGCGGCCGGCGTCGGGCGAGGTCAGCACCAGCGCCGCTTCCTCACCCGGCCAGTCGATGCGGGCGGTGCCGCTCCAGCCGTCGAACCCGTTGTCGAGGTCCTGGCTGCAAACGCGGCGGGCGTGGAGGTCATAGCGTCCGGTCACGGGCACGTTGTCGACCGGCAGCACCGCCGCATCGATCGTCCACGCGCTCGCCACCTCGGTGTCGAGCACCGTGTCGGGCGTGCAGGGATAATAGGGGTGGAAGCCCAGGCCGCACGGCATTCGCGTCGCCGACAGGTTGCGACAGCGCAAGGTCAGCGACAGGCCGGCGGCGTCGAGCGCGACATGGTGGCGCGCTTGGTAGGTCCACGGCCATTCGCCCGCCTCGTGGGTGTAGACCAGCGTGCAGGCGGCCTCGCTCGCCTCCTCCACCTGCCACGGCGCGAGCCAGCCCTGCCCGTGCAGGGGACTGGCATCGCCCGCCATGTTGGGTTGAAGCTGCACCTCCTGACCGTCGCACAGGAAACGGCCACCACGGATGCGATTGGCAAAGGGCACCAGCGGGAAGCAGCCGGTGTCGAGCACCGTCGGCGCTGGCGCATCGGTGCCGCGCAGCAGCGGCTGGCGGCGGTGAGCGCCGTTGCGGTCAAACCGCGCGATGCTGCCGCCCACCGCCGGCAGCACTTCGACCGACAGCGAGCCGGCCGCAAGTTTCAGGCGCTCGCTCACAGCTTGGCGAGCCGGCCGCCGTCCACCGCCAGCGCGGTGCCGGTGATGAAGCGGGCATCGTCGCTGGCGAGAAAGGCGACCGCGGCGGCGACGTCCTCCGGCGTGCCGACGTCGCGCTTGTCGATCACCTCGGCGCCCGACTTGACGTTGGGGTTGTCCCACAGCATCGGCGTGTCGATCGCGCCCGGCAGCACCGCATTGGCGCGGATGGCGACGTCGCGCCCCTCGATCGAGGTGGTGCGCGTCAGCGACAGCATGCCCGCCTTGGCCGCCGAATAGGGCGCCGCATTGGCGCTGGTCTCGATCGCATGGACGCTGGCGATGTTGACGATCGTGCCACCGCGGCTGCCATCGCCGCGCTCGCCCATGTGCAGGAACGCCTGTTTGGTGAAAAAGGCGGCGCCCAGCAGGTCGACGCGCAGCACCTTCAGCCAGTCGTCGCCGGTCCATTCGGCCAGTGTCTTGAAGGTCATAAGCCCTGCGTTGTTGACGATCACGTCGACCCGGCCGAACGCATCCAGCGTCGCCTTGACGCACGCTTCCACCTGTTCCTCGCTGCCGACGTCGCAACCGACGCCGATCGCGCCGGCGCCGGTGGCATCGGCGATCTTTGTGGCCGCGTCAGTGGCGGCATCGGCCTTGAGGTCGGCGATCACCACGGCGGCGCCTTCGCTGGCGAATCGCGCGGCGATGGCCGCGCCGATGCCGCCGGCGGCGCCCGTGACGATGGCGACGCGGTTGTCGAAACGGCGGGTCATGACAGGGTCCTTCATTGCTGTTCCTGTGGCGGCAGCCTGTTCATCCGCTGCGCGCGGTCGCGCTGGCGCCGGGCGTGTTCGGTGTCGGTTTCGTCGGGCAGCACCACGGGCACGGTCAGGCACATGCTCTGCGTCGGCAGCACGTCGCGCCATTGCGCGATCAGCTTCTTGTAGGCGACGCCGACCGGGCGGATGTTGCGGTCGAGATCAAAGAGGCCGAGCGGATTGACCGTGCCGTTCTTCTGGCGAAGCGCGACGTCCCAGTCGACCTGATCGGTGAGCGAGTACCAGGTGAAGCCGACGATCGGCACGCCATCGTTGCGCACGCGCAGCACATTGGCCCATTCCTTCCACAGCCAGTCCACCGCTTCGGTGCCGAGCGGGCCCTGGTTGAGGTTGGTTTCGGTGTGCATCACCGGCAATCGGTAGCGGTCGTGATACTGCCGCGTGATCTCGCTGTAGCCGAAGATCTCGCCCGACGCGGCCGTGGTGCCGTCGGCGGACACGCGATGTTCGTTGGTGACGTAATAGTCGTTGCCCATGATGCAGTGCTGCTTCAGGCGCGTGCGCAGAAAGAACTGATATTCCTCGCGGGTCATGCCGTGGGCGAGCAGGAACTCGTACATTTCCGAGTCGAGCCGGCGCCCGTAGTTGAGGTCCAGCGACAGGAAGCGTTCGGAATTCAGGATCTCGGCCGGACGTATCGCTTCCGGGCTTTCGGCGTGATAGTATTCGGACGATTCGCTTTGCACGAAGATCGCGTCGGGCCGCACCTCCAGGATCGTCTGCATGGCCAGGACATTGGCCTTGACCAGATGCTTGAGCGCGGTGACGAAGGCGGTGTCGTTCGCCATCTGCTCGTTCCACCAGCCGTAACGGGCGGAGAACAGCGCGCAGATGTACATCTCGTTGACCGGCGTATACAATTGCACCCACGGGTAACGTTCGGCGAAGGCGCGGGCGTAGAGGCAGAATTGCCGGGGAAAGTCCGGGTTCTGGAAATCGCCCAGCCAGTCCGGCACGCCGAAATGGCAAAGATCGACAATGGGGACGAGGTTCAACCGCTTGATCTCGGCAAGGGCGAGGTCGGCGAACTCCCAATCGTATTTCCCGGGGCCGAGCAGCGTCTTGTAGATCGGCGGACCGTAGCGGAGGTACTGGATGCCCATCTCGCGGGTGAGCGCGAAATCTTCCTTCCACCGCTCGTAGTGGCGGCAGCTTTCCATCTCGTCGACGCGGGTGCGGCCGTTGTCGATGGTCGGAACACTGTTCTCGATGCCGGTGCAGAACATGAAGGTCGCGATGGGGAATCTCCTGCTGGCTTGAACGGCTGAACGCGGCAAGGCGGCTTCGGAGCCTTGTTGCCGGCGAAAGCTTGGCCTGCTGACGCATTCTTCACGGTGAGCGGCCCTCAGCCGCCGCCGGGCGCCGCCCCCTCATCGCGCAGCGCCAGCGTCACCGCATCGATCTGGCGCAGCATCGACGTCAGCCGGGCGAGCTCCTCGGGATCGAAGCAGGCGAAGATGCGCGCTTCCAGATCGAGCGCCTTGGGCGCGACCGCCGCGTGCAGCGTCCGCCCAGCCTCGCTCAGTACCAAGAGGTGCGAGCGGCGGTCGTCCGGATTGGGCCGCCGCGCCAGCAGCTCGCGCCCCACCAGCGCGATGGCGGCACGGCTGACGGTCACCTTGTCCATCCGCGTCCGCGCGCCGATCGCCTGCTGGGTGATGCCGCCGGCCTCTGCGATCACCGCGATCAGCCGCCATTCGGGGATGGTCAGGCCGAACAGCGCTTCATAGGTGCTGGCGATCGTGTCGCTCACCAGGTTGGAGGTGAAGGACAATCGGTACGGCAGGAAGTCGTCGAGGATCAGCGAACGGTCGGCCATCGTGCCTCATGGTAACCGTTGACACCAGTTGGGCAACGGCGCACCTTGGTAACAACCGATACTATTGGAGCAGGGTGCCGCAATGGAGCACATGGACGTCAACCCGATGGGCCTCGACGGGTTCGAATTCTGCGAATTCACCTCGCCCGATCCCGATGCGATGGCCCGGCAGTTCGAGCAGCTCGGCTTTGTCGCCGCCGCTACCCATCCGACCAAGGCGGTGACGCGCTACAAGCAGGGCAGGATCAGCCTGCTCCTCAACCGCGAGGCCACCGGTCACGCCGCCGACTTCGCCGCCGCGCACGGCCCCTCGGCAAGCGCGATGGCGTTCCGGGTGCAGGATGCGCAGGCCGCTTACGACGCCGCGATCGCGCGCGGTGCCAAGCCTGCGCCCGCCGGGGCGGCGCTGGCCGACGTGCCGGCGCTGGAGGGGATCGGGGGCTCGATCCTGTATCTCGTCGACCGCCATGGCGCCGCCGGCTCGCTGTACGACGAGTGGAACGAGGTGCCCGGCTGGCAGCAGGCGGAGGCGGAGAACAACGTCGGCCTCGACCTGCTCGACCACCTGACGCACAACGTCCGTCGCGGGCAGATGCGCACCTGGTCGGCGTTCTACGGCCAGATCTTCGGCTTCGAGGAGCAGAAGTACTTCGACATCAAGGGCAAGGCGACGGGCCTGTTCAGCCAGGCGATGATCGCCCCCGATCGCGCCATCCGCATCCCCTTGAACGAAAGCCAGGACGACAAGAGCCAGATCGAGGAGTTCATCAAGGACTATAACGGCGAAGGCATCCAGCATCTGGCGCTGACCACCGACGATATCTTCGAGACGGTGGAAAAGCTGCGGGATCGCGGCGTGCGTTTGCAGGACACGATCGAGACCTATTACGAACTGGTCGACAAGCGCGTGCCCGGCCACGGCCACGACCTCGAACGGCTCCGCAAGAACCGCATCCTGATCGACGGCAACGTCGGTGAGGAAGGCTTGCTGCTGCAGATCTTCACGGAAAACATGTTCGGCCCGATCTTTTTCGAGATCATCCAGCGCAAGGGCAACGAGGGTTTTGGCAACGGCAATTTCCAGGCGCTGTACGAGTCAATTGAATTGGATCAAATCCGGCGCGGGGTGATCACGGTCGACGCATAAGCGTCGGCCGGATGCCGGGCGCAGGCGAGGCCCCGCGCCCGGCCAGCGCGGCCAAGCCGGGCCATAAGGCGCGGCTTTGCCGCGACTGACGGGCCGGCGGCGTGCGTGCCCCGACCCTCCCCACTTGGCCCGGCTTATGTCGGGGAGCAACTGAAGATGGAAGCGTCGGCATGACCACCTACCTCCCCGGCTTCGCCAACCACCACGCCACCGAGGCGGTCGCCGGCGCGCTGCCGATCGGCCGTAATTCGCCGCAGCGCGTCCCCTTCGGCCTCTACGCCGAACAGCTGTCGGGCACCGCCTTCACCGCGCCGCGCGCCGAGAACCGCCGCACCTGGCTGTACCGCCTCCGCCCGACCGCCAACCATCCCGCCTTTCGGCCGTACACGGGCGCACCGCTGCTCCGCTCGGCTCCCTTCGACGAGGTGCCGCCCTCGCCCAACCGGCTGCGCTGGGACCCGCTGCCGATGCCGGGCGAGCCGACCGACTGGCTCGACGGCCTGGTCAGCTATGGCGGCACCGGCAACGTCGCCGAACAGAGCGGCGTCGGTATCCACCTCTATGCCGCCAATCGCGACATGGAGCGTGCGTTCTTCTCGGCGGACGGCGAACTGCTGATCGTGCCCGAGCAGGGCCGGCTCCTGATCGACACGGAGATGGGGCGCATCGACCTCTCACCCTTGCAGATCGCCGTGATTCCCCGTGGCGTCCGCTTCCGGGTCACGCTTCCCGACGGCGTTGCGCGCGGTTACGTGTGCGAGAACTACGGAAGCCTGTTCCGCCTCCCCGATCTCGGCCCGATCGGCGCCAACGGCCTGGCCAACCCGCGCGATTTCGAAACGCCGGTGGCGTGGTTCGAAGACGATGACCGACCCTGCCAGGTGGTGCAGAAGTTCCAGGGTGGACTGTGGCAGACGCATCTCGATCATTCGCCCTTCGATGTCGTCGCCTGGCACGGCAACCTCGCGCCCTGCCGCTATGACCTGATGCGGTTCAACACGATCAACACGGTCAGCTTCGACCATCCCGACCCGTCCATCTTCACCGTGCTGACCTCCCCCAGCGACACGCCGGGCACCGCCAATTGCGATTTCGTGATCTTCCCGCCGCGCTGGATGGTGGCGGAGGACACGTTCCGCCCGCCCTGGTTCCACCGCAACGTGATGAGCGAGTTCATGGGGCTGATCCAGGGTCAGTACGATGCCAAGGAAGGCGGCGGCTTCGCGCCCGGCGGCGCGAGCTTGCACAACCAGATGAACGGCCACGGTCCCGACCAGGCGGCCTACGAGAAGGCGGTGGCCGCCGACCTCAAGCCTCACAAGATCGAAGGCACGATGGCGTTCATGTTCGAAACCCGCCACGTCGTGCGCCCCACCCGCTGGGCAAGCGAGACGCCGACCGCGCAGCTCGATTACGACGAGGTGTGGAGCGGCTTTGCCAAGGCGCAGCTGCCCTGAGCGACGCGCGTCTGTTCACCACGCCGGCCGGGGTCAAGCTGGCGCCGCTTGCCTCCATTGCCAACGGGGCCGCGCGCAATTTCGTGCTGCAGATGCGGGCCGGCCGGTTCCATGGCTTCGTGGTGCGGCAAGGCGAGACGGTGCATGGCTATGTCGACCGCTGCCCCCATGCCGGCGTGCCGCTGGCGCAGACGCTGGACGATTACCTCACCCCCTCGGGCGAGCTGATTGCGTGCAGCTGGCACGGCGCGCTGTTCCGGATCGAGGACGGCCGCTGCGTCGGTGGACCCTGCGTCGGCCAGCAGCTGACGCGCTGGCCCGTGGCGGTGATCGACGGGGTGATCACCACCGCCGACTAGCGCGCCGCCCTTGCATTACCGCCCCCGCGGGGGAATGGCGTGCCCGCAGCAGGGAAGCCCCAGGAGCCCACACCCATGAAGACCCGCGCCGCCGTCGCATTCGAGGCCAAGAAGCCGCTGGAAATCGTCGAACTCGACCTCGAAGGGCCGAAGCCCGGCGAGGTGCTGGTGGAGATCATGGCCACCGGCATCTGCCACACCGACGCCTATACGCTCGACGGGTTCGACAGCGAGGGGATCTTTCCCTCGGTTCTCGGCCACGAGGGCGCAGGGGTCGTCCGCGAGGTGGGCGCGGGCGTCACCTCCGTCGCGCCCGGCGACCATGTGATCCCGCTCTACACCCCCGAATGCCGCCAATGTAAGTCGTGCCTTTCCGGCAAGACCAACCTGTGCACCGCGATCCGGGCGACGCAGGGCAAAGGGCTGATGCCCGACGGCACCACGCGGTTCAGCTACAAGGGGCAGCCGATCTTTCACTACATGGGCTGCTCGACCTTCTCGAACTTCACCGTGCTGCCCGAGATCGCGGTGGCGAAGATCCGCGAGGACGCGCCGTTCCAGACCAGCTGCTACATCGGCTGCGGGGTGACGACGGGGGTCGGTGCCGTGGTCAACACCGCCAAGGTCCAGGCGGGCGAGAGCGTGGTCGTGTTCGGGCTGGGCGGCATCGGGCTGAACGTGATCCAGGGCGCCAGGATGGTCGGCGCCGGGCCGATCGTCGGCGTCGACATTAACCCCGAGCGCGAGGAATGGGGCCGGCAGTTCGGCATGACCCACTTCCTCAATTCGCGGGGGCTGAGCCGCGAGGAGACGATCGCGCGCATCCTCGAGCTGACCGACGGGGGCGCGGACTACAGCTTCGATGCGACCGGAAACACCGACGTGATGCGCACCGCGCTCGAATGCTGCCACCGCGGCTGGGGCACGTCGATCATCATCGGCGTCGCCGAGGCGGGCAAGGAGATCAGCACTCGCCCCTTCCAGCTGGTCACCGGCCGCAACTGGCGCGGGACCGCGTTCGGCGGGGCGAAGGGGCGCACGGACGTGCCCAAGATCGTCGACTGGTACATGAACGGCAAGATCGCGATCGATCCGATGATCACGCACGTGCTGAGCCTAGACGAGATCAACAAGGGCTTCGACCTGATGCACGCCGGCGAGAGCATCCGGTCGGTGGTCGTCTACTGACGTGGTGGACCTGTACGACGTCCTGATCGTCGGCGCCGGCCATGCAGGGGCGCAGGTCGCCATTGCGCTGCGGCAACAGGGCTTTGCCGGCAGCATCGCGCTCGTCGGCGACGAGCCGGACGCGCCCTACGAACGGCCGCCGTTGTCCAAGGAATATCTGGCGGGCGACAAGCCCTTCGAGCGCATCCTGATCCGCCCGTTGAGCTTCTGGGCGGAGCGTGCGGTCACCCTGCACCTGGGGCAACCAGTGGTGGCGGTCGAACCGGAGCAGCGCCGCGTCACGCTCGCCGATGCCACGTCGGTCGGTTACGGTACGTTGATCTGGGCGGCCGGTGGGGCCGCGCGTCGGCTGAGCTGCGACGGCCACGACTATCGGGGCGTCCATACCGTGCGCAACCGCGCCGATGCGGACCGGCTGCGGGACGAGCTTGCCGCCACTGAACGGGTGGTGGTGGTCGGCGGCGGCTATATCGGGCTGGAGGCAGCCGCGGTGCTGACCAAGGCCGGCAAGCACGTGACGCTGGTGGAGGCGCTCGACCGCGTGCTCGCGCGCGTCGCGGGCGAGCCGCTGTCGCGCTTCTTCGAGGCCGAGCACCGCGCGCATGGCGTCGACCTCCGCCTCGGCGCCACGGTGGACCGCATCGAGGGCCGCGACGGCCAGGTCACCGGCGTGCGGCTGGCGGACGGCACGGTGCTGCCCGCCGACATGGTGATCGTCGGCATCGGCATCGTGCCGGCTGTGCAGCCGCTGCTCGAGGCAGGCGCGGTTGGCGGCAACGGCGTGGCGGTGGACGAGCAATGCCGCACCACCCTGCCGGACGTGTTCGCGGTGGGCGACTGCGCGCTGCACGCCAATCGCTATGCCGATGGTGCGGCCATTCGGCTGGAATCGGTGCAGAACGCCAACGACCAGGCGGGCGTCGCGGCGCGGACGATCGCCGGCGGCTCGGCCGATTATGATGCGGTGCCGTGGTTCTGGTCGAACCAATACGACCTCAAGCTTCAGACCGTTGGTCTATCAGCGAACGGTGACGAGATCGTGGTGCGCGGCGATCCGGCCGCGCGATCCTTTTCAATGATCTACCGCCGCGAGGGGCGGGTGGTCGCGCTCGACTGTGTCAACGCCGTCAAGGACTATGTTGGCGGCCGCGCATTGGTGACCGGCAGTGCGCAGGTGCCCGCGATGCTGCTCGCCGACATATCGGTGCCATTGAAGCAGCTTGCCGGATAGCAAGTGGCCGTTCCACGGCGATCGTTGGTAGGATCAGGGATATTTCGGACAAGCCGAGGCATTTGGTGTTGACCGATACCCGGTCGCGGCTACCGACGCTGCGACAAAGGAGCATTTACGAATGGCTGACGATTCCACCGACCTCAATGCGGTCGAGCTCGCGACCGAGCTGACGATTGCTTGGTTGGGCAACCCCAATACCCGCAGCTCCGCCGAAGACGTGCCCGCATTCCTTGGCAAGATGCACGACACCGTGTCGTCGCTGCTCGGGGCATCGAGCGAGGCGTCCGCGGAAGCGCCGGCCGCCGAATACACGCCGGCCGTGTCGGCGCGGAAGTCGCTTGCGTCCAAGGACTTCATCATCTCGATGATCGACGGCAAGCCGTACAAGACGCTGCGCCGCCACCTTGCCACCAACGGCCTGACGCCGGCGGAATATCGCGAGCGGTACGGCCTGCGCGCCGACTATCCCATGGTGGCCGAGAACTATTCGGAAAGCCGCCGGGCGATGGCCAAGAAGATCGGCCTCGGCCGCAAGCCGGGCACCAAGGTCGAGGGTACGTCGCGCAAGCGCAAGGCGCCGGCCGCCGCGCAGGAGGAATAGCCTGGTCCGGTCGTTCGCTCTGAGCTTGTCGACGGGCGGGTCCGGCACACGTGCTTCGACAAGCTCAGCACGAGCGGTCGGGTGAGTTGGATCGATTGGAATTCGCCAACGCAGGGATCAGTCGGCGGCGCGATCGTGCCGCCGACGTTATCGCAGGCGTGCTGTCGAGCGCACCCGGCGGCTACTCCCCGAACGCCCCCGCCCGATAGAGCAAGGTGATCGCCACGCGGCGGTTGCGCGGGTCCAGCGGGTTCTGCGCGATCATCGGCTCGCGGTCGGCGACGCCTTCGATGCGGTTGAAGCGCCGCTCGGGAATGCCGCCCAGCGCCAGCCGGCGGCGCGTCGCCTCGGCCCGGCCCGACGACAGCATCCAGTTGTTCATCGCCCGCGGGTCGCCATACGGCAGGCTGTCGGTATGGCCGCGGATCATGATCGGGTTGGTTGTCGCCTTGATCGCACTGGCGATCTTGCCGATCAGCCCCGACGCTTCGCCGTCGAGCATGGTCGTGCCGAGCGCGAACATCGAATAATCGGCGTCGTCGACCAGGTCGATGCGCAGCCCGTCGCGGGTCATCACGAAATGCACGTGGTCGGCGAGCTTGGCGAGCTCGGCCGATCCCTTGATCTCGCTCATCACCTGCCGGCGCATCGTTTCGAACGCCTTCTGATCCTCCTGCGCCATCACCTTGCGGCCGTTGGCGTCGGGCCTTGCGCTTACCTGCTCCCCGTCGGGCATCCGCGGCAGGGTGAGGAAGCGCAGGTCCGACTGGGTCGGCCGGGGACCGATCTTGCGCTGGCTGAGGATCGATTCGCCGCCCAGCAGGCCGCTGCCGCCGACACCCAACGTGTGCGTATCGAGCAGCGTTGGCGCGAAATAATCGGCGATGCCCTTGCGCTGCTTCTCGGTCGTCGCGCCCAGCAGCCACAGCAGCAGGAAGAACGCCATCATCGCCGTCACGAAATCGGCATAGGCGACCTTCCAGGCGCCACCATGGTGACCGCCATGCCCTTCCACATAGATCTTCTTGACGATGATCTTGGGAGCGACGTTGGTGCCGTGGGGAGCGGCGCGCGCTGCCATCTCAGCGGCCTCTCAGCCCGTCGAACACTTCGGCAAAGCCGGGCTGGTTCTTGTGCGCAATGCCCGACCGCGCCGCTTCGATCACCAGCGGCTGCGGGTGACCGTGGAGCGAGGCGATGATGATCTGCTTGACCACCCCATAGATGGCGGCGTCGGCGTCGATCACCTGCTTCAGACGGCCGGCGAGCGGCGACACGATGCCATAGGCCAGCAGCACGCCCATGAAGGTGCCGACCAGCGCCGAGCCGATCATCGCGCCGAGGATGGAGGGCGGCTTGTCGATCGACCCCATGGTCTTGACGATGCCCAGCACCGCCGCGACGATGCCGAGTGCCGGCAGCGCGTCGGCCAGGCTGGTCAGCGTGGTATGCGGTCCTTCGACCTCGTGATGGTGGGTCTTGATCGCGTTATCCATCACCTCCTCGACCGCATGGACGTCGAGCGTGCCGGACGACACCACCACCAGCCGCAGCGTGTCGGCGATGAGGTTGGTCAGCGTGTGGTCGCTGGCAAGGCGCGGATATTCGTTGAACACGGCCGAGGACTTGGGATCCTCCACATGCGGCTCCAGCGCGATCGGGCCTTCGGTGCGCAGCATCTTCATCAGCTTGCTGACCAGGAAGATGACGTCGAGATAGTCCTGCTTCTTGTACTTCGGCCCCTTGAACACCTTGGCGAGGCCACTGCCGACCGCCTTCAGCTCGCCGCCCGAATTGCCGATGATCAGCGCGCCCACGGCGGCGCCGCCGATGATGATCAGCTCGTGCGGGATGGCTTCCATGACGGGACCCAGCGCACCGCCGGTGAAGGCGAATCCGCCGAACACCATGACAAGCAGGACAACAAGGCCGATGGCTGGAAACATGGAACTCCCCGGGAGCGACCTTTGGGTCCTCGTCCGCCAGGGTTAACGCGATTGTGTCGCCAACCGGTTACCGGAACGCGCTTTATTTGAGGTAGTCGAACAGCGACAGGGACTGGAGCTTGGTGAAGCTCGCCTGCGTCGCCGACAGGATGGTCATGGTCTTCTGCAGCTCGGTGATCGCCGCGGTGAGGTCGGTATCCTCAAGCCCCGAACGGGACACCTCGCGCTGGCTGGCGGCGCTGGTCTGCACCGATTGCTCCAGCTCGATCCGCGACGCACGCGCGCCGATCGACGCCTGAAGCGTGTTCACCTGGTCCGATCCGGTCTGGATCGCGCTGATCGCGGTGTCGCCGGCATCGCCGAGGTCGCCGCCACCCTGCAGCGCGGTTGCGAGATCGGTGATCGCCTGAAGGATGTTGGTGCTGCCGGACTGGAACACGCGGGCTGCGTTGGTGCCCGCCTGAATGGTCTGGCCGTCGCCGATCGGAATGGCGGTGACCGGGCCCGAGGCAAAGCTGTAGCTGCCGTCGGCTGCCTTGGTCACGGCAGGCGTGCCGGCGCTGTCGCCGAACAAGGGCAGCCCGCGCGCATCCTGGGTGTTGCCAAGCGACGCAAGCGAATCGACGATGCCGAGCAACGCCTCGGCCATCGCCCCACGGTCCTGGTCGGCGAAAGTGCCGTTGTTGACCTGCAGCGCAAGCTCCTGGGCGCGCGTGATCTGGTCTCCGATCGACTTCAGCGTGGTGTCCGCGGTGCTCAGCAGCGATGCCGCCGTGTCGAGGTTCTTGCCGTACGCCGTGCCGTCGGCGTTGGCCACCGCCAGCCCGCGCAGCTGCGCATAGGCGACCGGGTCGTCCGAGGGCGCCTGAAGCTTCTTGCCCGTTGATATCTGCGTCGACAGCGTGTCGGTCTTCGCGGTCAGCGTCTGCATCGCCGAGTTCGAGCGGTTGTACCAAAGGCTGGTGGAAATGGTCATGGCGCTAGTTGATGCTCAGGATCGACTGAAAGGCTTCGCGCGCCACCTGGATCACGCGGCTGGACGCGGAATAGGCTTGCTGGAACCGGAGCAGGTCCACCGCCTCGGTGTTGAGGTCGACCCCGGAGACGGCATCGCGCGAGGTGATCGCGCCGTTGCGAATCGCGCTTTGGGCGTCGGCGATCGTCGAGCGCTGCGCGATCTGCGTCGCGTTCTGTGCCACCAGCGTGCTGAGCCCGCTTTCCACCCCAACGGTCGTGCGCGACGTCTGCAGCGCCAGCAGATTGCCGCCGTCGCCCGCGCCGCCGCCGACGGTGGCGGCGGCAAGCCCGCGCGGATCGCTCATCGCCAGCGTGATCTCGGTCGGCGCGCCGGCCACCGAGCTGAACATCGCAAGGCCGGCGTTGCCGTCGAGATCGGCGCCGCTCGTCTGGAACGCGTTCAAGCTGGTGGTGAAGCTGGTCGCCAGCGTGTCCAGCGCATCCATCGCGTCCTGGAGCTTCTGCGCGCTTTCCGCGACGCCACCGAGGGTGCCGCCGTTCAGCGAAACGGCATTGTTCACACCGCGGAATTGCACCGCGAACGACACCGCGCCGGTGCCGTTGCGGACATAGGTGGCCGTGCCCGAATCGGTGTTGGACACCAGCGTCGCGCCGGACGCGCCGCCGATCCGCACGGTCGCCCGGCCGAGATCGTCGGTGGTCATGCTGACGTCCGCGAGCGCGCTCATCTGCGTCACCAGCGAGTCGCGCTGGTCGCCGAGCTGCGCGGCGGCGCCCGAGTTCCTGTCGGTACGGCCGAGGCCCTCGTTGACCTTGGCCAGCGACTGGGCGAGCAGGTCGAGCTGCGACGTGGCGTCGGTCGCCATGCTGTCGAGTTCCACCCCGGCCTGGTCGAGCGCGCGGCCGGTGGCGGTGAACGACGACGCCACCGAGTCCGCCGCCTCGATCATCGTGGCGCGCGCGGGCAGCGAGGTCGGATCGGCCGCCAAGGTGGTGGCAGAGGTATAGAAGCTTGTGAGCCGGTCGCCCAGCTGATTGCCCGTCAAGGCCGACTGGATGCGGCCAAGCCAGGTGCCGGTGGTTTCGGTCTTGGCAAGGTCTGCGCTGGCGTTGCGCACCGCCGCTTCCTTGAGCGGATCGGTCGAGCGCGATACGCCGGTGGCGACCACGCCGTTGCCCGCGCGCCATGGCTGTGTGGTCAGGCCGGAGGTGACGGACACCTCGCGAAGCGCCGTGGTGCGGCGGGCATAGCCCTCCACCCCGCTGTTGGCGATGTTCTCCGACACCGTCGACAGCGCGGTCTGGTACGCGCGGACGCCGCTGGCGCCGATGGCGAGAAGGTCGCTCATGGCGTGACGGTATCGCGGCGCCGGTTAAGAATGGCTAAAGATTTGCGCCGCTGCGTCATGGTGGACGTGCCGACAGCGCAGGCCTGTGCCGTCGCCGTCACTTGGCCGATTTGGACAGGAAGTCGGTCATCGCCTTGCCGATGCCGATCGGCGTGTGCTCCGCCATGGATTTGGTGACCTGCGCGTCGGCCATGTCGTTGAACGTGTCCAGCGCCTTGCTGTCGAACAGCGGGTCGGCGAGCTTGGCCGCCCGCATCGATTTCAGCATCATACCGGTGAACACCGCCTCGAACTTCTCGCCCGCCTTTTTCAGGTTGGCGTCGGACTTGAGGCGGCTGGTGTCGGTGGAGATGCCCGTCGTGGGAGCCAGCGGCGTGGAGGGTGCGATATCGGTCACAGGACGATCAGCTCCGCCTTCAGGCTGCCGGCTTCCTTGAGCGCTTCCAGGATCGCGACCAGGTCGGCAGGGCTGGCGCCGATCGCGTTCACCGCCTTGACGATGTCGGCGAGACGGGGGCCGGGGTTGAGCAGGAACATCGGTTTTTTCTCTTCCTCGACCGCGACGGCGCTGTTGGGTGTCACCACCGTCTGCCCCTGGCTGAGCGGCGCGGGCTGGCTGACCTGCGGCTTTTCGTCGATCCGGACGGTGAGCTTGCCGTGCGACACCGCCGCCGGGCCGACGCGCACCGCGCTGTTGATCACCACCGTTCCCGTTCGGGCGTTGACGATCACCTTGGCGGATGGTTCGGCGGAAACCACGTCGAGATTCTCGATCTCGCTCATCAGCGTCGCGCGGACGTCGGCGCCGACCGGCGCGCGCACTGCGACCGACACCGCGTCGACCGCTTCCGCCGTGCCGAAGCCCAGGCGCTTGTTGATCGCGCCCGCGACGTTCTGCGCCGTGGTGAAATCGGCGCGCGCGAGGTTGAAGGTCAGCACCGGCGCGCTGTCGAACCCGGTCTGCACCGCGCGCTCGACGGTGGCCCCTTCCGGAATGCGCCCGGTGGAGGGCACGTTGACCACGATCTTGGACCCGTCGGCGCCTTCCGCGCCGAGCCCGCCGACCGCAAGGTTGCCCTGCGCCATCGCATAGATCTGGTTATCGGCACCGAGCAGCGGCGTCATGATCAGGCTGCCGCCGCGCAAGCTCTTGGCCTTGCCCATCGAGGCGACGGTGATGTCGAGCCGCTGGCCGGGCTTGGCGAACGGCGGCAGCTCGGCGGTGACCAGCACCACGGCGGCGTTCTTCATCCCCGGATTGACGCCGGCGGGCAGCTGCAACCCGAAGCGCGAGGCGACGGCCTTGAGGCTCTGCACCGTGTATTCGAGATTGTCGTCGCCCGTGCCGGGCAGGCCGACGACGACGCCATAGCCGGTCAGCTGGTTGGCGCGGATGCCCTGGAAACCGCCAAGATCCTTGATCCGGTCGGCCGACGCGGGTGCCGCGACGAGGAGCGTGGCGAGAAGGGCGAGCAGGAAGCGCATCGGCTGTACCATCAGAAAGGGCTGACCACGGAGAAGAAGCGGCTGAGCCACCCCTGGCGGCTGGCACGGGCGACGTCGCCCTTGCCGGTGTAGGCGATCTGCGCGTCGGCGACGCGGGTGGAGGGAATGCGGTTGTTGGCGTCGATGTCGACGGTGCGGACCAGTCCCTTGATGGACACGAACTCGTCGCCGCGGTTCAGCGTCACGCGCTTCTGCCCCTGCACCAGCATGGTGCCGTTGGACAGCACCTGCGCCACCGTGACAGTGACTTCGCCCGACAGCGAGTTGGCCTGGTCGGCGCTGCCCGCGCCCTTGAAGTTGCGGGAGCCGCTGGCGGTGGCGGCACTGGGGTTGAACAGCGACAACGGCCCGGTGGAGGGCGGCGTGATGCCGAACCCGCCGCCCGAATCGAGGCCCGAGCTCGCCGACTTGGAGGCGGCGGTCCGCTCCACCAGCACGATGGTCAGCGGATCGCCGACGCGGCGCGCGCGGGTGCCTTCATACAGGGCAGCATAGCCGTCCTGCGCCTGGAAGATCGAGCCGTTGGCGGGCGCCACGACCGGCATCACCGCCGGCGCGCGCACCGCGGAGAAGTCCTCGGCCGGCTTCTTCTTTCCGAACAGGCCGGCGTGCGCGGTCGAAGGCGACAGCACCGCCAGGGCGCATGCCGCCGCGATGCCGGCGAGGAACAGGCGGGGACGAAGGCGCGTAGGCTGCATGGTTCCGATCACAGGTTCTGATTGACGTACTTGAGCATGTCGTCGCTGGCGGAGATCATCTTGGAATTGACCTCATAGGCGCGCTGGCATTCGATCATGTCGACCAGCTCCTCCACCGTGTTGACGTTGGAGGCTTCGAGCTGGCCTTGGCGGACGTTGCCACGCCCGTCCTCGCCCGGCACGCCGAGGTTGGCGGCGCCGGACGCTGCGGTTTCCAGCAGGTAGTTGTCGCCCTTGTTCTGAAGGCCCGCCGAATTGGGAAAGCTCGCCACCTGGATCTGGCCGAGCTGTTGCGGCTCGGTCTGGCCGGCGACGGTCGCCGACACGGTGCCGTCGGTGCCGATCGTGATCGCCGAGGCGCCTTCGGGAATGGTGATCCCCGGCTGCACCTGATAGCCCTCGCTGGTGACCAGCAGGCCTTCGGACGAGCGCGCGAAGTTGCCCGCCCGCGTGTAGCCCAGCTGCCCCCCCGGCAGCTGGACCTGGAAATAACCGTCGCCGTCGAGCGCCATGTCGAGGCTGTTGCCCGTCACCTGCATCGCGCCCGCCGTGTCGATCCTGGCGGTGCCCTGGATCTTGACGCCGGTGCCAAGGTTGAGGCCGGTCGCGTACTTGCTTTCGGCCGAGCTCTGCGCGCCTGGCGAGGTCACTGTCTGGTACGCCAGCGTCTCGAACGACGCGCGGTCCTTCTTGAACGCGGTGGTGTTGACGTTGGCGAGGTTGTTCGAGATCACGCGCATGCGCAGGTCCTGGGCATCGAGCCCGGTGCGCGCGATATGCATGGCGGCGGAAGACATTACCGGTGTTCCTTTAGCTCGGCAGGCGCATCAGGGATGCGCTGCCTTCGTCCATGTCCTTGGCCGATTTCATCAGGTTGGCCTGCACCTCGTAGGACCGCTGGTTCTGGATCATGTCGACCAGCGCCTGCGTCATGTTGACGTTGGACCCTTCCAGCGCGCCCGACGTGACCTCGGCGGTCATGTCCTCGGGCAGCGTGCCGCCGCCGCGCACCTTGAGCAGGTTGTCGAGGCCCTTCACCGTGTCGGTGCCCTTGGCGGAGACGAGCTTCAGCTTGTCGATCACCTGCGGGTTCTTGGCGTCGCCGCCGACGGGGACGATCGAGATCGATCCATCGGCGGCGATCGTCATCGAGCTGTACGGCGGCAAGGTGATGGGGCCCCCCTGGCCCATCACCACGAAGCCGTCGCCCGTCTGCAGCACGCCCGACGGTGCAACCTCCAGGTCGCCGCGCCGGGTGTAGCTTTCGGTGCCGTCGGCGGCCTGCACCGCCAGCCAGTTGTCGTTGCCGTTGACCGCGATGTCGAGGGGACGGCCCGTGGTCTGCACCGCGCCCGCGGTGCGATCCAGGTCCTGGACCTCCTCGCTGGTCGGCTTGCGTGATTCCAGGGTGGACCCGTTGTCGGTCAGGGTAAGCTGGTCGAACCGCAGACGATCGGCGCGAAAGCCGGTGGTCGACGCGTTCGCCATGTTGTTGGCGATCGCGGCCTGCGCCGCCATGTGCGCGCGCAGGCCCGTCGCCGCGGTATAGACCAGCTTGTCCATTCAGTGCGTCCCCCGGCCGGTATCGATCAACGCAGGTTGAAGATGGTCTGCGAGACCTGGTTCTGCGTATCCAGCGCCTTGGAGTTCGCCTGGAAGTTGCGCTGCGCCGCGATCAGCGCGACCAGTTCCTCCGTCACGTCGACGTTGGAGCCTTCCAGCGTGCCGCTCATCAGGTTGCCGAACCCATTTTCGTTCGCCGCGCCCATGGTCGCCGAGCCGGACACGCCGGTTGCCGCCCAATAGCTGGTGCCGAGCTGGCGGAGGCCGGCCGGATTGTTGAAGTTGGCCAGCGCCACCTTGCCGAGCTTCTTGGCGTCGCCGTTGGAATAGCTGGCGGTGATGATGCCGTTTTCGTCCACGGTCACGCCCGACAGCTGGCCGGAAGCCTTGCCGTCCTGCGTGCGGCTGCCAACGGAGAATTGCGAGGACAAGGAGGTGCTGCCGGCGAGGCCCAGCGTCACCGTCTGCGGACCGGAGCTGCCCATCGGCACGAATGCTTCAAAGGCCACCGTGCCGCTCGCCGGCGCCGTCAGCGTGCCGGTGTTGTTGAAGGTCAGCGTCTGCGGCGAGGTGCCGCCGGTGGGGGTCAGTTCCTGGTTGCCGACATAGGTGTAGACCGACCATTTGGTATTGGTGCTGCCGGCGACGCCGGGCTGCTTGACGTAGTAGCTGGTCATCGTCTGCGCGTTGCCGGTCGCGTCATAGATGGTCGTCGCGGTGGCGTTGTTGTACGTGCTCGCGTCCGCGCGATCGAAGGCGGCGGCCGGTACCGTCGCGCTGGTGGGGAGGTTCAGCTTCAGGCCCACCGCCGTGGTCGCGACCGGGTCGCCGCTGCTTTCCGGAAGCCGGATGGCCTGCATGCCGTCGGAGCCCGTGGCCGTCACGTTGCCGTCCTGGTCCACGGGATACGCCTGCAGGAACGACCCTTGCGCATCGGTGATGAAGCGGTTGGTGTCGACGGAGAAGCTGCCGTTGCGGGTGTAGTCGACCGCCGGGTTGGCGCCGCTGGTCCTCACCGCAAAGAAGCCGTCACCCGAAATCGCGATGTCCAGCGATGAGGACGTCGTGGTCAGGTTGCCTTCGGAGAACTGCTGCTTGTTCTGCTTCACCACCACGCCCGATCCGACCATGCGGGTGGGGTCCACCGCCAGGCTGGAGGCGATCACGTCCGAAAAGTCGGTGCGGCTCTTCTTGAAGCCGTTGGTGGCGACGTTGGCGATGTTGTGGCTGATGACCGACATGTCGGTCTGGGCTGCCTGAAGGCCGCTGAGCGAGGTGTAGAAGGACATGCGCGTTGCTCCAGATGAAGAGGGTTAGCCGGCCGACCGGACGTCGGCGAGCTTGACCGATCCGATGCCGGTCACGGAAAGAAGGGGATCGCCGCCCGTCGGCAGCGACACGGATTCGACCGGCGCCCACACCAGCGAGGTTGCCGAAACGCTGGCGCCGTTGTTGGCGGCGGCGACCGAAATGGTGAACGGACCTTCGGCAAGGCTGCCGTCGGCGGCGGCGCCGTCCCAGTCGTACTTCACCGTGCCCGCGGCCTGCGCCCCGAGCGACACGGTCTTGAGGAGGTTACCGCTCGCGTCCGAGATATTGACGTTCACATCCGTCGCATCGCCCGCCAGCTCCACCTGCCCGGCGATGCCGCCGGAGGTGCGCGGGTAAGCGGTGGAGCCCGCGGTGAGCACCGTCTTGCCGACATAGGCCAATGCATCGGCCGTGGAGGTCGCGCCCAGCTTGGTCGCGATGGCCGACATGGTGGTGTTCATCTGCGCAATGCCGGCCACACTGGAGAACTGCGCCATCTGCGCGATCATCTGGGTGTTGTCGGTCGGGTTGAAGGGATCCTGGTTCTTCAGCTGCGCGGTCATCAGCGTCAGAAAGTCCGACTGATCGAGCGCGGTGCTCGACTTGGGGCCGGCGGTGTTGGCGGTGGACGTGCTGGTGCGCGCGATGCCCAGGTTCGATAGCGTCGTGTCAAAGGACGTGGTCATGCTCAGCGGCCCAGCTTGAGGGTGTCGACGATGAGCTGCTTGGCAGTGTTCATCACCTCGACGTTGTTCTGGTAGCTGCGGCTGGTCTCCATCATGTCGACCAGCTCGCGCGTTTCATCCACGGCGGCATCGAAGACGTTGCCGTCCCGGTCCGCCATCGGGTTTGAGGGATCGTAGCGCTTGGTCGGCGCCTCGCCGGCGGTGACGACCTTTTCGACGTCCACCGTGGCCATGCCGGATGCCTGGTCGAAGCTGGTGCGGAACACCGGCTTCACGGTCTTGTAGGCGGCGGCTTCCGACCCCGCGACCACGCCCGCGTTGGCGAGGTTGGAGGCGGTGGTGTTCATGCGCACGAGCTGCGCGCTCATCGCGCGGCCTGCGACCTGAAAGATCGTCATCGGCTGGCTGGCCATCTTATTCCCCCTTCAGCGCGCGGGTGATCTGGCCGATGCGGCCGTTCAGGAACGACAGGGTCGTCTGATACTGCACGGCGTTCTCGGCGAAGGCGGTCTGTTCCTGGCTAAGCTCCACCGTGTTGCCGTCCATCGACGGTTCGGTCGGCACGCGGAACTGGACGGCGCCAGCAAAGGCGTTGTCGCCCTTGGTCTGCACCGCGGCGAGAGCGGCCTTGAAATCGACGTCGCGCGCCTTGAAGCCGGGCGTGGAAGCGTTCGCGATATTCGACGCGAGCAGGCCCATGCGCTGCGAGCGCACCTCCAGTGCTGCACCGTGAATACCGAAAAGCGTGTCGCTGGACACCGAACCATCCTCCTGGCGCGTTGATGCGCTGCCGGACCATAAGCAACTGCCGTGCCAATTCCGTCTTGGGGGGCAGAAGGAGGCATTTGCCGGCGTCCGGCAGGAAAAGCGGCAAGTTCTTGCCGGTCGGCGGCAACGCTTGCCGGTCGGCTGCCGGATGAGCGGGAAAGGTCGCGCGTTACAGGAGCCCCGCGCGAGGTGCGGCCGTGGATGACCCCGCTCGCCGGCAATTGGCCCACGGCTTGCAACGCCGGGGCGAGATGCAACAGTTCCTCGACCCCACCGCGCTCCTCATCGTTCTGGGCGGCACCCTGCTGGCGATGCTGCTGCGCTCGCCGTTCGCCGACGTGCGCCGGGCGTTCGCCGCGCTCGCCACGCTCGCCCGGCCGCGCTTCGACGCTGCGCCGATGCTCAGCCAGATCGCAGCGCTGGCGCGGATCGCCAAGCGGCACGGCGTGATCGCGCTTGACCGGTCGGTGATCACCGACACGGATCTTGCCGAGGGCATCGCAGCGATCGTCGACAATCATCCGCCCGCCGAGGTGGCGCAGCTCGTTGCCCACGCGCGCCGCGCGCGGATCGAGCGGCACGCCGCCGCCGCCGACGTCTGGGCCGCCGCGGCCGAGGCGGCACCGGCGATGGGCATGGTCGGCACGCTGGTCGGCCTTGCCCGCATGTTCGCCTCGATGAGCGACGCGGGCGCGATCGGCGGGGCGATGGCGGTGGCGCTGTTGGCGACGCTGTACGGCGCCCTGCTCGCCAATCTGATCTTCATGCCGGTGGCGAACCGGTTGCGCTGCAACGGCCGTGCCGAGGCGTTCGAGCGCGCGCGGCTGGAAGCGCCGCTGGTCGCACTGGCCGAGCGCGAGCGGCCGCGTGCCGCGATCGTGCCGACGCCGAAGCGCGGGCTGGCCAGCATTGCATGACCGACGAGTTTCCCTTGCCCCCCGCCGGCCGGCCGCTGTGGCTGGTGACGCTGGCTGACCTCGCGTTGCTGCTGCTGGGCTTCCTGCTGCTGATCCAAGTCACCGAACGCAGCGGCCGCCCGACGCTGGTGGAGGGTGTGCGCTCCCGCTTCGCCGGCAGCTCCGACGGCAAGACCGCGCCGCAGCGCTCGCCGGCGTTGGCCGTTGCGGCGGCCGGCATCAGCTTTGCGCCCGGATCGGCGGCGCTGCCCATCTCGCCCGCGGGGCTGGTCGCCTGGGCGCGCGAAGCGGTGCGCGACCCGCGGGTGACGGTAACCGTCACCGGCTCGACCGACGGCAGCGCCGCCGACCGCGATCCCGCCACCGGCAGCGCCGCGATCCTGGCCGCGGACCGCGCCCGGACCACCGCCGCCGCGCTCGCCGCGACCGTGCCCGCCAATCGCCTGCTTATCACCACCGCCCCCCGGCCCGGCCACCGCGCCGCGCTGGTCACCCTCGCCTTTGCCGGCGAGGCGCATTGAGGAACCTTCATGCTGATCGCCCTGCTGCTTGCCGCCGCACCAGCTTTTCAGGACACGGCCGCGCTTGATCGCGCCGTCACCGCCTTTACCGCCCACGCAACTGGCGAACCGGGCGGCGCGCGCACCGGCATCGACCCGCGCCTGCGCCTTGCCGCCTGCCCGATGGTGTCGATGGCCTGGCGCACCGATGCGCACGACGCGGTGGTGGTGACCTGTACCGGGCCTGAGTGGCGCATCTTCGTGCCCGTGGTCCGCCCGGCCGGCGAGCCCGGTGTCGCCGCCACCGCCACGCTCACGCCGGCGGCGTCCACCGTCCGGGCAGCGCCGGTGATCAAGCGCGGAGACCCGGTGCTGGTGGAAGCCGGCGCCGATGGTTTTTCCATCACCCGCGAAGGCATTGCGATGGGCGACGCTGCGCCGGGTAGTCGCTTCCTGGTCCGCGTCGACGGCACCAAGCAGCCGGTGCAGGCGGTCGCCACCGCCGATGGCCGCGCCACCCTGCCCGGCTGGACCTCGTGAGAAATTTTCTGCTCACGTAACTTTTTTCCTAAAGCTTCCCCCCAGACGGCCGTTTTCGTCGATGTCAGCAAGAACCGAAAAGGTGCGGACATGGTGGATGTAGTCGGCGCAAAGCCAATTGTCAGGGATGTGGGGGTTGCGCGCGTCGCGGCGGCAGCGCCGGTGGCCGCCGTTCAGGCGACAACGACGCGTAACGCTTCGTCGCCTGCCAGCGAACCTGCCGCGACGACCGCGCTCAGCGGCATGGCCCAGACGCTGGCGTCCAGCGCGCCGGTCGACACCGATCGCGTGGCGCGCATCAAGAAGGCAATCAAAGAAGGCGACTTCCCGATCCTGCCCGCCACGATCGCCGACCAGATGATCGCCTACAAGCTGCAGTGGAACAGCAAATGACCCGACGCGATGCGCTGATCGGCGTGATCGAGGCACTTCATGCCGAGATCGAGGCATTGCGGACCAACGATGTCGCGGCGCTGGAAAAGGCGACCGCGATCAAGCTTGCCGGGCTGGAACAGGTGGCGGCGCTGGGCACCGGTCCTGCCGGCCCCGACCTGCGCGAGCTTGCCGACGAGGCCAACCGCCTCAACGAAACCTGCCGGATCTACGTCAACCTGATGGCGGCAAATGTTCGCCGCCGCCTGCAAGTTCTGACCGGCAATTCGGCTGCCGCCTACCGGCCAACGGTTGCCGCCTACGCCTGATCGCTCGATCAATCCCATTCGCCCGTTCGTGCTGAGCCTGTCGAAGCACCTCTTCTGCTCTCCGCCCTCCGACAAGCTCAGTACGAACGGAAGCAGTGGAAGAACTGGCACGCCTCTTGCTGAGTAGCCTCTGAAACGAGGGGCTTTCCGCACGGCATGACCGTTCAACCGATCAACACCAGCCGGATCCAGTCGGCAATCGCCTATGCGAGCAGCAAGACCGGTATCGACTTCGATTATCTGCTCGGCCAGGCCAAGCTGGAAAGCGGCCTCAATGCAGGTGCGCGCGCGTCTACCTCCAGCGCGTCGGGCCTGTACCAGTTCATTGAACAAAGCTGGCTTGCCGTGGTCAAGAAACATGGCGCCGAACATGGCCTCGGCTGGGCCGCCGACAGCATCGGCCAGACCAGCAACGGCCACCTGACCGTGGGCGACGCCGGCACCCGCCAGGCGATCCTTGCCATGCGCAACGATCCGGCCACCGCCTCGCTGATGGCCGCCGAATATGCGTCGGACAACAAGGACGCGCTGGAAGCCACGACGGGCCGCGCCGCCAACGGCACCGACCTCTACATGGCGCACTTCCTGGGGCTGGGCGGCGCCAAGAAGTTCTTGAGCACCATGGCTTCGGACGCCACGGCGACCGGCGCTTCGCTGTTTCCCGCCGCCGCCCGCGCCAACCGCAACGTGTTCTTCAACCGCGACGGCAGCGCCCGGTCGCTGGGCGACATCTACAACCGCTTCGCCGCCAAGCTCGGCAACGCCGCCGCCGACGGCATGGGGGCAACCACGCCGGTCAGCTATGCCGCGCAGGCGCTCGACATGGACGGCTCGACGGTGATCACCGGCAACGGTGAAAGCGCCGAGGCCGCGCTCGCCTGGGCCAGCACCACCGCCGGCCGCTTTTCGGGCAAGCCGACGCAGACCGCGGTGAACCTGATGCGCCCGACGCCGGACACCGCGCGCCTCGCCTATATGATGCTTGCGAGCATGGGCGCGTAGCAGCGTGAACAAGCTCCTCTCCAACGGCCGCGCCGCGGCGCTGCCGCTCGCCATCCTGCTGCTCGTGGTCGTCATGGTGGTGCCGATCCCCAAGCAGCTGCTTGACGTGTTCTTTGTCGCCAACATCGCGATCAGCCTTGCGGTGCTGATGGTGGCGCTGAACGCGCAGAAGCCGCTCGACTTCTCCGCCTTCCCGACCGTGCTGCTGTTCGCCACGCTGTTCCGCCTCGGCCTCAACGTCGCCTCCACGCGGATCGTGCTGGTTCACGGTCACGAGGGCGAGAGCGCGGCGGGCCACGTGATCGAGGCGTTCGGCACCTTCCTGATCGGCGGCGATTACGTTGTCGGCATCTTCGTGTTCGCGATCCTGATGATCATCAACCTGATCGTCGTCACCAAGGGCGCGGGCCGCGTGTCGGAAGTGTCCGCGCGCTTCACCCTCGACGCCCTGCCCGGCAAGCAAATGGCGATCGACGCCGATCTCAACGCCGGCCTGATCACCCCCGAACAAGCCAAGACCCGCCGCGTCGAAGTGTCGACGGAGGCCGATTTCTACGGCTCGATGGACGGTTCGTCCAAGTTCGTGAAGGGCGACGCGGTCGCCGCCATGCTGATCCTCGCGGCCAACATCGTCGGCGGGCTGATCCTGGGCCCCGTCAGCCACGGCATGTCGATCGGCGATGCCGCCAAGACCTATGTGCTGCTCGCCATCGGCGACGCGCTGGTGGCGCAGCTGCCAAGCCTGATGCTGTCGATCGCCGCCGCCGCGATCGTCACCCGTGTCAGCTCGGACAAGGATCTCGCCGGCCAGATCGGCGGCCAGTTCTCCGGCTCGCGCACCTGGATGCCGGTGGCGGTGATCCTGACGCTGCTCGGGCTGCTGCCCGGCATGCCGCACCTGGTGATCCTGTCCGCCGCCGCCATTGCCGGTTTCGCCGCCTGGAAGCTGCGCCAGATTGAGCGCCGCCCTGCCCCGCCGCCGGTCGAGGAAGTCGTCGCCCCGATCGACCAGTCGCGGATCGGCTGGGACGAGGTCACCGACGCGATGCAGGTCAACCTCGACATCGGCTATGGCCTGGTGCCGCTAGTCGACGAGCGCCGCGGCGCGCCGCTGATCGGCCGCATCACCGGCGTCCGCCGCCAGCTGTCCAAGGATCTGGGCTTCGTGGTGCCGCAATGCCGCGTGCGCGACGACATCAACCTCGCCCCCTATACCTATCGCATCCTGGTCAACGGCGTGATCGTCGGCGAGGATCAGGTGTCGCCCGACGACATGCTCGCGCTCGACACGGGTCAGGCGTTCGGCACGCTCGACGGCAAGCACGCCAAGGATCCGACCTTCGGCCTCGACGCAACGTGGATCTCGCCCGCGGATGCCGATGCGGCCACTGGCGCGGGGTTCCTGGTGGTCGATGCCGGTACCGTCATGGCGACCCACCTCAACCACGCGTTGGGGCAGAGCGCGGCCGACCTGCTCGGCCCCGACGAAGTCCAGTCGCTGCTCGATGGCCTCAAGGAACGTGCCGGCCAGCTGGTCGCGTCGCTCTCGCCCAACCCGTTGCCGATCACCACGCTGACGCAGGTGCTGAAGGGCCTGCTCGCCGAGAACATTCCCTTGAAGGAGTTCCGTCGCATCGCCTCCGCCATCGCTGTTGCCGCGCAGCGCTCCGCCGATGCCGACGAGATCATTGAGCTGATCCGCCCGGATCTCGGGCCCCTGATCATCCAGAAGCTGTGCGGCGTGCGCGAGCCGCTGCGGGTGATGACGCTGGAGGGCCAGCTCGAAGGGCTGCTCGGCCAGGCGATGCGCGGCGACACCGCGCGCCGCCACGTCATCGAGCCCGACCTCGGCCGCCGCATCGTCGAGGCGCTGCAGAGCGCAGCGCAGCCGCTGATGGCGGAGGCCAAGCCCTTCGCTCTGGTGGTGCAGCCGGCGATCCGCGTCGCCATCCGCAAGCTGGTCAAGACCTGCCTGCCCGACACGCCGGTGCTGTCGTTCTTTGAAGTGCCGGAGGAAAAGGCCGTGGAGGTCGTGGCCGTGATCGGCGCGCCGCATCAGGCGCTCGCCGCATGAGCGACATGCCCCAGAGAAGCGCCTTTGCCGGCGCGCGCCCCCTCGCGCCCGACGCGGCGCTGGCGCCGATCACCTACACGCCCACCTCACGCACCGGCGGCGAGGCGCTGGTACGCCAGCACCTGCCGCTGGTGCGCCGCATCGCCTGGCACGTGCACGGCAGCATGTCGACACTGGTCGAGATCGAGGACCTCGTCCAGGTCGGGCTGGTCGCGCTGGTCGAGGCGGCGGCCTCGTTCGAGGATCGCGGCGCGGCGACCTTCAAGCAATATCTGGTCACGCGCCTGCGCGGCGCGATGATCGACGAACTGCGCCGCCAGGCGACCACCACGCGCGGCGCGATGCGTCGCCGTCGCCAGTATCTCGATGCGGTCAACACGTTGACCGCACAGCTGGGCCATGCCCCGGAGGAATCCTTGATCGCACAGCATCTCAACGTCGGTGTCGACAAACTGCGCGCCGATTATGCCAGTGCCGAGGCGCTGCGCTTTGAATCGATCGACGAGGTCTATGCCGACGACCTGCCCTGGTTCGCCGACGACACGCCCGATGCTTTCGAACAGCTCGCCGACAGCGACATGCGGACTGCCCTGATCGCCGCCATCACCGCCCTGCCGGAGCGCGAGGCGCAGGTGATTCAGCTCTATTACGTCGAGGAGCTGAACCTGGAGGAGATCGGCCAGGTGCTGGACGTCGGCGCCGCGCGCGTCTGCCAGATCAAGGCCGCCGCCCACGCCAAGCTCAAGAAGGCGCTCGCCCGACGGGTGTGACCGGCGCTTAGGCGTTGGCGGCGCGGGTCAGCGACAGGAACACGTCCTCCAGATCGGCCTCGCGCGTCGACACGTCGACAATGCCGAGCCCCTCGCGGGTGATCGCCGCCAGCACTTCGCCCGCATTCACCCGCGCCTTGGAATAGGTGATCTCCAGCACGCGCGGGTTCTTGAGCACGATCTTCTCGAAGCACGCTGCCTCGGGCGCAGCGAGGAGGTCGCGGTCGACGGTCACCGCCACCAGCTTTTCCTGCGCCTTGCCGACCAGCTCGCGGGTCGGCTCGTTGGCGATCAGCTTGCCGTTGTTGATGATGGCAATGCGGTCGCACAGCTCCTCGGCTTCTTCGAGATAATGGGTGGTCAGCACCACCGTCACCCCGGCATCGTTGAGGGACCGGACATAAGTCCACAATTGCTGCCGAAGCTCGATGTCGACGCCAGCCGTTGGCTCGTCCAGCACCAGCACCGGCGGCGAATGGACCATCGCCTTGGCGACCATCAGCCGCCGCTTCATGCCGCCCGACAGCGTGCGGGCATAGGCATGCGCCTTGTCCTCCAGGTGCACCGCGCGCAGCAGCTCCATCGAGCGGCGCTCGCGCTTGGGCACGCCATACAGTCCCGCCTGGATCTCCAGCGTCTCGAACGGCGAGAAAAAGGGGTCGAACAGGATCTCCTGGTTGACGATGCCGATCGACGCCTTGGCGTTGCGCGGGTGTTCGTCGATGTCGAAGCCCCAGATCGACGCGTGGCCGTCGGTCTTGTTGACCAGCCCGGCGAGGATGTTGATCAACGTCGACTTGCCCGCGCCGTTGGGACCGAGCAGGCCAAAAATTTCGCCGCGCGGCACGTCGAAGGTGACGCCGTCCAGCGCGCGCTTGCCGCCCGCATAGGTCTTGCACAACTGGTCGATGCGGATCGCGGCGTCGGTCATGGCACGCGCGATAGGCCTCCGGGCACGTCCCCTCAAGCCTCTCACCGACGGAGGTGGCAATTGCGGGCGGCCGCGGCGCTTGCTATCGCCTGTGCCATGATCCCGCCGTCCGAAGTGATCCGCGTCTCCAGCCCTCGCGTCGCCTGCGACGGGGCATCCGACATTCCCGGCGGGGCCGCGCTCGGCCACCCGCGCGTGTACCTGCAGATCGACGAGCAGGGCTATGTCGATTGCGGCTATTGCGACCGCCGCTTCGTGCTGATCGGCGGCCCGGCGGATGGCGTCGACCAGTCGACGTTGCGCGACCATCCGGACGGCACCAGCATCTAGATCGGTGTCCGACCGATCAGACCTACCGAACCGTTCGTGCTGAGCTTGTCGAAGCACGTGCGGCCGGAGCACGCCCTTTGACGAGCTCAGGGCGAACGGTTCGAGGTGATCTGACGCATCCAGCGCCATTTACCGGGGCGTTGGCGTTCCTATATCGGGCACATGACCACCACCGCAGACCCCCGCTCGTTCCTGTATCGCGACGGGCTTACCCCCGATGCCGCCCAGGCGCTGACCGCCGCCGCGCTCGGCAAGGCCGATGATGGCGAGCTCTACCTGCAATATCGCCGCGCGGAAGCGTTCGGGTTCGACGACGGCCGGCTGAAGACCGCGAGCTACGACACCAACGCGGGCTTCGGTCTGCGCGCCGTGTCGGGCGAGATGACCGCCTTTGCCCACGCCAACGAGCTGTCGGAAGCGGCGATCCGCCGCGCGGGTGAGACCATGGCGCTGATTGATCCGTCCACGGCCGCCAAGGCGCCGCCGCCGCGCGCCACCAACCGCCACCTCTACACCGATGCCGACCCGCTCGACCTCGTTCCCTTCGCCGACAAGGTGAACCTGTGCCAGACCATCGACGCCGCGGCCCGCGCTCGCGATCCGCGCGTTGGGCAGGTGTCGGTGGGGCTGTCGGGCAGCTGGAGCGTGGTGGAGATCGTCCGCCCCGACGGCTTCGTCGCCACCGACGTGCGGCCGCTGGTGAGGCTGAACGTGTCGATCGTGGTGGAACAGAACGGCCGGCGCGAGACGGGCAGCTTCGGCATCGGCGGCCGTTATCTCTACGATTCGCTGTTCGACGAGGCGACGTGGAATCGCGGCATCGACGAGGCGCTGCGCCAGGCTTTGGTGAACCTCGATTCGGTGGATGCGCCGGCGGGCGAGATGACGGTGCTGCTCGGGCCGGGCTGGCCGGGGATCGTGCTCCACGAGGCGATCGGGCATGGGCTGGAGGGCGACTTCAACCGCAAGGGCACCTCGGCCTTTTCCGGCCGTGTCGGCGAGCGGGTCGCGGCGCCGGGGGTGACGGTGGTGGACGACGGCTCGATTCTCGATCGGCGCGGCTCGCTCTCCATCGACGACGAAGGCACGCCGACGCAGGAAACGATCCTGATCGAGGACGGCATCCTCAAGGGCTACATGCAGGACCGGCTCAACGCGCGACTGATGGGTGTCGCCCCCACCGGCAACGGTCGCCGCCAGAGCTTCGAGCATGCCCCCATGCCGCGCATGACCAATACGTTCATGAAGGCGGGCAACGATGATCCCGCCGAGCTGCTTTCCCGCGTCAAGAACGGCATCTTCGCCAAGAGCTTCGGCGGCGGCCAGGTGGACATCGTGTCGGGCAAGTTCGTGTTCTCCTGCACCGAAGCCTATCAGATCGAGAACGGCCGCATCGGCGCGCCGATCAAGGGCGCGACGCTGATCGGCGACGGGCCCACGGTGCTGACCAAGGTGCTGGGCGTCGGCAACGACTTCGCGCTCGACGAGGGCGTCGGGATGTGCGGCAAGGGCGGGCAGAGCGTGCCCGCCGGTGTCGGCCAGCCGACGCTGCTGGTCGGCGGGCTGACGGTGGGCGGCACGGCGATCTAGCCGACGGCGCGAACGCCGGCTTGCATTCGGCCCGATGCTCGTGAAGCCTGCACCTTCACCGGCGGGAGTAGGGCATGCAGCTGAAGAACCTGATCGCGGCCGTGCTGGCGCTCGCCGCACCGGCGACGGCGCAAAGCGGCGACCGCACGCAGCGCCTGCTCGCCGAACTCGCCGATGCCCCCGGACCGCCAGGGTTTGAGGAGGACGTGCGCCGCATCGTCGTGCGCGAGGTCAAGCCGCTCGTCGACAAGGTGAGCTACGACGGGCTCGGCTCGGTCGTGGCACAGCATGGGTCCGCGGGTCCCCGAATCATGCTCGACGCGCACATGGACGAGCTTGGCGGCGTCGTGCGGCGCGTCACCGGCACCGGCTTCCTGTCCATGCAGATGCTGGGCGGCTGGCTCGACCAGGCGTTGCCGGACCAGCGCTGGATCATCATCGGCCGCAAGGGGCCGGTGCGCGCCGTAACCGGCATTCGCGACGTCCATGTCGTGCCGGCGGAGGAGCGCGGCCGCGTCTTTCCCCGCGACAGCCTGTTCCTCGACGTGGGCGCGAGGAACGCCGCCGAGGTGGCGGCGCTGGGCATCGGGCCGGGCGATCCCGTGGTGCCCGACGCGCCCTTCGCCGAGCTGACCCCCGGCCGCTACCTCGGCAAGGCGTGGGACGACCGCGTCGGCATCGCGGTGGTGATTGAGGCGCTGCGGCGGCTGCGCGCGCAAGGGCATCCCAACGAGCTGTTCGTCGCCGCGACGGTGCAGGAGGAGATCGGCCTGCGTGGCGCGCGCACCGCCGCCGACCTGATCAAGCCCGACATCGGCATCGCAATCGAAGGCGGCATCACCGGCGACAGCCCGGGCCGCAATCCGGAGGAAACGCAGGCGGTGCTGGGCGGCGGCCCAGGCATCTTCCTCTACGACAGCAGCGCGATTCCGAACCGCAAGCTGGTGGAACTGGTCGGCGACACCGCGCGCGCCGCCGGCATCCCGCTGCAACGCGATCTGGTGCAAGGCTATGGCGACGATTCCGCTGCCATCCAGGCGACGGCGGGCGGCGTCCCGACGGTCAATCTGGTGGTGCCGGCCCGCTACACGCATGCACACAACGGCGTGATCGATCGCGCGGACTTCGACCGCATGGTGGATCTGGTGGTGGCGCTGATCAGGCGACTGGACGCGGGCACGGTGGCGCGGCTGAAGGATTTCACGCCCTAGCGGCGCCGCTGGTGCCCACGACGCCGTGGTGGATCGAACCGCCCGCCTGCGCGCTTCACCCCCATGGTTGAACTTGGACGCTTCGGCGCCGTCGAGGCGGACATCATCGTCGGCCGGCTCGCCAGCGAAGGCATCGAGGCGGTGGCCTCCGGCCGCGGGTTGGCCAGCCTGTATCCGCTTGCCGTCACCGTGCTGGTGGACGAGCACGACCTACGGGCGGCGCAACGGATCATCGCGGACGCTGCCTGAAAAACGGGCAGCGGTTCGATTTTGCCTATAAAGCGAACCGGTTCCCTTTGCCCAGCGGCCCAGCAATCGCTGAATCCTAACGATTCCCTAACTGGCACGCCGCTTGCTGAGGAACTCCTCGGGGTCAGGCAGCCGAGGGGGCGTGGATGAAACTGGTCATTGCCATCATCAAGCCGTTCAAGCTGGACGAGGTACGGGAAGCCCTTACCTCAGTCGGCGTGGCGGGAATGACGGTCACCGAGGTCAAGGGGTTCGGCCGTCAGAAGGGTCAGACCGAGATCTATCGCGGGGCCGAATACAGCACCAACATGGTGCCCAAGATCAAGATCGAGGTGGTCTGCGCCACCGCCATCGCCGACCGGGTCGTGGAGTCGATCCAGGCGTCGGCGAACACCGGCGCGATCGGTGACGGCAAGATCTTCGTGCTCGACGTCGGCCAGGCGGTGCGCATCCGCACCGGTGAAACCGACGAGACGGCTTTGTGAGCCGGGTTGTGAGGGGGGACTCCATGAAGCAAGCTTTGAAGGTCACGGGCGGCCTCGCCGTCGGGGCGGCGCTGTTCCACGTGGCACCGGCCTGGGCGCAGGAGGCCGCGCTGCAGGCGCCGCCCGCCGCGCCGTCGCCGCCGGTGGTCAACAAGGGCGACACGGCGTGGATGATGACGTCGACGCTGCTGGTGCTGATGATGATCGTGCCGGGGCTGGCGCTATTCTATGGCGGCCTCACCCGCGCCAAGAACATGCTGTCGACCATGACGCAGATCGGCGCGGTCGCGTGCTTCGCGATGCTGATCTGGGTGATGTGGGGCTATACCGAGGCGTTCGGCGACGGTGGTAATGCGATCATTGCCGGCTTCGGCAAGGCGTTCCTGCACGGCGTCACGCCCGACTCGACGGCGGCGACCTTCACGGCCGGCGTCGCGATCCCCGAGTATGTGTTCATCTGCTTCCAGATGACCTTTGCGGCGATCACCGTCGCGCTGGTGCTGGGATCGGTGGTGGAGCGGATGAAGTTCTCCGCCGTGATGGTGTTCGCCGCGGTGTGGCTGACCATCGTCTATTTCCCCGTCGCGCACATGGTGTGGGCGGCGAACGGCTATTTCTTCACCAAGACGCCCGCCGCGCTCGACTTCGCGGGCGGCACGGTGGTGCACATCAACGCCGGCGTGTCGGCGCTGGTGGCGTCGCTGATGCTGGGCAAGCGCATCGGCTATCCGACCGAGCGGATGGCGCCGCATTCTTTGACCATGACGGGGATCGGCACTGGCCTGCTGTGGGTCGGCTGGTTCGGGTTCAACGCCGGCAGCGCGCTGGAGGCGAACGGCTCGGCGGGGCTCGCGATGATCAACACCTTTGTCGCGACGGCGTCGGCGGGGCTGTTCTGGATGCTGGTGGAGCGCGCCAACGGCCACAAGGGCTCGGCGCTGGGCTTTTGCTCAGGCATCGTCGCGGGGCTGGTGGCGGTGACGCCGGCAGCGGGTAACTCGGGGCCGTTCGGCGCCATCGTGCTCGGCGCCGTCGCCTCGATCATCTGCTATTACGCGGTGTCGGTGCTGAAGCCGCGGCTCGGCTATGACGACTCGCTCGATGCCTTCGGGATCCATGGCATCGGCGGCATGATCGGCGCGATCGGCACCGGCATCGTCTATGCCCCCTCGCTCGGCGGGCCGGGCAAGCCCGACTTCAACATGGCCGCGCAGCTCCTGACCCAGGTCGAGGCGGTGCTGACCACGATCGTCATCGCCGCGATCGGCACCGCGATCGCCATCACGGTCGCCAGGCTGGTCACGGGCCTGCGCGTCTCGACCGAAGTGGAGCGCGAAGGGCTCGACCTCGGCGAACACGGCGAGCGCGCCTACAACTACTGAGTTCCGGCGGCGGGCTGCTGACCCGCCGCCTCACGATGTTCCTCCTGCGGACAACCTCGGCCCGGTGCGGTAACGCACCGGGCCGCTTTTATGCAAACGGGTGGACGCACGGCATTGCCCTCGCCGCCGCTGGCTTCACTGCGCCGGAACCTGCGGGGTGGGGGCCGGCGCCGCGTCGGCGGGGGTCAGCGTCGTGCCGTGAAGCGAAATCGGCGCGGTGGGCGCTTCGGACATCGGGCTGGACTGCCGGTTCTTGCGCCCGCGCAGCCCGTCGATCTCGGCCTGACGGCGCTGCAGGTAGAAGTCGCGCGTGTTCGCATAATGATCGGCTGCGTCATCGTGGAGGGTGTGCAGCGTTTCGTCGAACTCGGCGCGATGATCCAGCACCCCCAGCACAGCGGCAGGCACCGCAAAGGATGGCTTGGTGACGCGGTCGCCGAGCGCCACCGGCAACACCAGTCGGTCAACCGCACCGCCGAACAGGTCGCGCACCGTGGTCGGCCCGACCAGCGGCAGAAACATAAACGGCCCCGGCGGTACGCCGTAGAAGCCGAGCGTGTCGGCAAAGCCGTTGCCCCGCCGCGGCAGCTTGAAGGGTTTCTTCTTGGCGACGTCCAGCACGCCGGCCAGCCCGACCGTCGAATTAATCGCGAACCTGCCCAGCGTTTCGGCGGCTTTGCCGATCTTGTGCTGCAGGACGTAATTCACGAACACCACCGGCTCGCGCAGGTTGTAGAGGAAGTTGTGCACGCCCCGGCGGAACGGCGACGGCACGTTCTTCTTGTAGGCAAGCGACACGGGGCCGATCACCGCCTTGTCGACGGCCTCGGTCGCCGCAAACGACTGGGCGTTGAGGGCACGGGCAGGATCGGGGGCATAACCACGCTCCCGCCCTCGCACCACGATGTCTTCCTGCGTCGCGGCGGAAACGGGCGGCAGCGACGAAGGCGGCGTCGGCAGCGCCGGCTCGGATGGCAACGCCGGGGACAGCGGCAGCGCAGCAGGCGGCGACGGCGTCGCGATCGGCGGGATTTGCGCGCTGGCACCATCATCCGTCGGTTCGGCGGGTTGTTCCGGTGAGGAGACTGGCTCCGCTTGCTGCGGTTCGGCAGCCGCGATCGGCACCGGTACGACCACCCCGGTGCCTGCCTGCGGCATGGAAATGGCGGCCAACAATGCCGTGGTTGATGCCAGCAAGCTCACTGTCCGCCCCCCGCTTGGTCGCGCCGTTTACCAGCGCGACAGGAAACATATTCCTAAAGTGACACCCTGCCCGCCGCTCTTCCCCGCCGGACCCGATCCGCCTCGCCCGAGAGGATAGCAGTGCTCGCCTGCCGTTAGGGCGTCAGCCGCCGAACCTCCAGCGCGTCCACGCCGACCAGCGCCACTGCGCCGAAGTCGCGGTCGCCGGTCTCCACCAACAGCCCGGCCGCCGTCGCCCGCACCGCGTTCCACGGCACTTCGCGCACCGCCAGCCCCGCCCGATCGCGCTTGATCACCGCCACCCGGCCATGGCGCCCGACCGCCAGCGCGCCCTGCCCGTTGATGGCGACCACCGCGCTATACACCTCGAACCCTGCCAGGGCGGCTTCGGCGGCGAAGGCGGCTTCCTCGGCCGTCTCGATCGGCGCGGGCGGCCGGCGGCGGCGCAGCGCCCAGGTGCCGCCGCCGCCGATCAGCGCCACGGCAGCGAGCCCCGCCGCTGCCGGCAACAGCCAGTTCATCGTTGGCCCGCGAGCGCGTCCAGCAGGGGCCGGACGGCGCCCAGGTCATAGCCCGCCGCAGCACCGGCGGCGGCAAGCTCCGCCGGCGCAGCCCCCGCCTTGGCCTCGGCCAGCGCCCACAGGTTGCACGAGCGTGTGCCCGACCGGCAGTAAGCCAGCACCGGGCCGTCCGCTGCCGCCAGCGCCGCGGCCATCGCGTCGAGCTGCGGGTGCGAGAACCCGGCATGCGTCACGGGGATGGCGGTATAGGCAAGCCCCGCATTCTCCGCCGCGGCACGGATCGCGTCACCGGCGGGCTGGCCCGGCTCCTCGCCGTCCGGACGGTTGTTGACGATGGCTGCAAAGCCCGCCGCCTTGATTGCGGCAACATCCTCCGGCGCGATCTGCGGCGCGACGGACACCTTTTGAGTGACTTGGCGGATGGAGAGGCTCATGCGCCGTCCCTACGCCAGCGCAGCCCCCGCGTCAGCCCTCCCGTCGCGGTTTTCGTGAGGTCGTCGCGGCGCTCAGGCAGCCTCGCGGATCACCGCCAGGAACGCCTCGCCATAAGCGTCCAGCTTGCGCGCGCCGATCCCCGACAGCACGCCCAGCGCACTGCGCGAGGTGGGCCGCTGCGCCGCCATCTCGCGCAGCACCGAATCGTGAAAGATGACGTACGGTGGCACGCCCGCTTGCTGCGCGAGTTCGCGGCGGCGGGTGCGCAGCGCCTCGAACAGGGGATTGTCGGCCGGGTTGGACGCGACCGCCGCCCCCTTGCGGCGCCGTTCGCGCTTGGGCGGCACCACCAGCTGCAACGTCGCCTCGCCCTTCAGGATCGCCTTGGCCGCCGGGCCGAACTCCAGGCCACCATGGTCGTTGGTGCGCAGCGCATCGCGCAACAACAGCGCGCGCGACACGGGCTTGAGCAGCGCCGCCTCGTCGCCCTCAACGATGCCATAGACGGAAAGCGCCTCGTGGCCGTTCATCAGGCTGCGCTCGGTGGACTGGCCGAGGAGAATGCTTTCGACGTAGCCGGTGCCGAACATCTGGCCGGTGCGGAACACCGCGGACAGGAACTTGCGCGCCGTCTCCGTCGCATCGATCGCGTCCGGAGAGCCGAGGCAGTTGTCGCAATTGCCGCAATCCTCGGCCCGGTCCTCGCCGAAGTGCTTCAGCAGCACGCGACGGCGACAGCCCGCCGTTTCGGCCAGCGCGCCAAGCGCCGCCAGCCGCGCGCGTTCGCCGGGCTGGCGCTCGGGCTCCACCTCGCCGATGCGCTGGCGGGCGCGAGCGAAGTCCTCCGCGCCCCAGAACAGATGCGCTACCGCCGGATCGCCGTCGCGCCCGGCGCGCCCTGTTTCCTGGTAATAGGCCTCGATCGATTTGGGCAGGCCGGCGTGAGCGACAAAGCGGACGTCCGGCTTGTCGATGCCCATGCCGAACGCGACGGTGGCGCAGATCACCATGTCCTCGCTTGCCACGAAATCGGCCTGGTTCTTCGCCCGGATGTGGGGATCGAGCCCGGCATGATAGGGGCGCGTCGGCCGCCCGGTGGCGGCAAGCGCGGCGGCGAGCTTCTCGGTGGCGGCGCGGGTCTGGGCATAGACGATGCCGGGGCCGGGATTGGCGGCAATGACGTCGGTGATCTGGCGGGTGACGTTGTCGCGGGGCGAGATCAGGTAGCGGATGTTGGGCCGGTCGAAGCCCGACACGATCATGCCGTCGGCGGGAATGCCGAGCTGCGCGATGATGTCGGCGCGGGTGTGGGCATCGGCGGTGGCCGTGAGCGCCAGGCGGGGGACGTCGGGGAAGGCGTCCATCAGCGGCGCCAACAGGCGGTAGTCGGGACGGAAGTCGTGGCCCCATTCGCTGACGCAATGCGCTTCGTCGATCGCGAACAGGCTCAGCTCCGCCTGCCCCAGCAGCTCGCGGAACGAGGCGTTGGAGGCGCGCTCGGGCGCCACGTAGAGCAACTGGAGGTCGCCTGCCTTGAACCGCGCGATCGTCTCTGCCCGGTTCTCGTCGACGCTGGTCAGCGTGGCGGCGCGGATGCCCACCGCCTCCGCCGCGCGAAGCTGGTCGTGCATCAGCGCGATCAGCGGCGACACCACCACGCAGGTCCCCTCCAGCATCGTCGCCGGCAGCTGATAGCACAGCGACTTGCCCGCGCCCGTAGGCATCACCGCCAGCGTGCGCTCCCCCGCCAGCACGCGTTCCACGACGTCGGCCTGGACGCCGCGGAACTGGGGAAAGCCGAACACCCGCTGAAGGGTCGGAAGAGGATCAGGAGCCATTGCCGGGCGATGTAGTGTCGCAAGGATCGCCGGTCGAGGCGGCGCGACACCGTTCCGCCACCGTTCCGACATCATCGGCGCGGAAGATCGGACGGACGAGCGGGAGATCGGCGATGCAGCGACGGGCGATAATGGCAGCGACAGCGGGCGCGGTGCTGATCGCGGCGAGCGCGGTGCCGGCGGAAAGAACGGTAAGCGGCGACGGCATCATCACGGTGAAGGTCAACGGCGAGCCGGTGCCGGTCCGGGTCGACCCCGCCGCTCCGGGCATGCCGCTACTGACGAACGCGACCGGCGAGCGCCTCGGCCTCAAGATGAGCGGCAAGCTGGGGATCGGCTTCATCTACTCGGTCGGCCCGACCCGCGTTTCGTCAAAGACGCGGGTTGCGCGGGTCAATTTCGGCGGTGGTGCGGCGAAACAGCGGATCGGGTGGTCCGAACGGCCGTTCTCGGCCGTGGCGGAAGGCAGCGTCGGTCCCGCCGGGCTGCCCGAACCGGTGGTCCGCTTCGTCTTGCGCGCGCCGCAGCCGGGCGAGCGGACCTTCAGCCTGCCGATGACGCAGATCGGCTTCCCCCTCAACCTGTTCGGCAGCGGCTGGACGGCCTCGTTCGCGATCATCGATGTCGGCGGGCAGCCGATGCGGGTCCGATTCGATCCCTATCACTCCCGCTCGCTCGCGACGGCGGGCGCGGCGGCGCGGCTGGCCCGGTTCCACGACGGCACGCTGTCGGGCGAGGCGGTGTCGACGGAGATCTTCTTCGGGGTGGAACGGCCGGTCCGCTTCATGCGGCTGGCGCGCCCGATCGGCATCGGCACCCTGTCGATCGCCACGCTCGGCGTGCGGATCCAGGACGCCGGCAACGCGGGCGCCATCCGCGAGGCAGGCGCGGCGGTCGAACCGGTCGACCCCGACGAAGTGGTGGTCACCGGCAAGAAAAAGCGCGACGTCCGCCGCGACGTGCTGTCGCTGGGCGCGGATGCCCTGTCGCGCTGTTCGTCGCTCCTGTTCGACAAGCCGGCCGGGCAGATCCGGCTGAGCTGCCTTCCGTTGGCTGCGAGCGGATGAGCGCGGATGGCTGGAGTTGGTGGAAACGGACATTGCGCGCGTCCCGCGCATTCATCACACTCCAGCAGGCATGGCCTTCAGAACGCACCATCACGGTCATCAGGACGGGCTATCGCCTATTGGCGAGATGAAGCGGCTTGGCGTCGCGGCCGGCATAGGTCGACTGTGACATGGCAACGAAGGATCACATGATTCTCAGCGAACGGGAGAAGGAAACGCTGCGCCTGCTTCTGGTAGGTCACGACGCCAAGTCTATTGCCAATACGCTCGGTCTGTCGGTTCACACGATCAACGATCGGCTGCGGGACGCGCGGCGCAAGCTAGGCGTTTCAAGCAGCCGTGAAGCAGCCCGGCGTCTTGCCGAAATGGATGGGGATACTCCCAATTTTTTGGGGGCCAAGGAAATCGGGAACGTCGAACCTGCTTCTCAGGTGGAAAGCACCACGCAGCCAGAATCGCCGCGATCATCGGGACATCGCCTGGTGTGGCTTACCGGAGGAATGCTGATCATGTCTCTTGTGATCGCCGCTATGGCGCTTTCGACGATGGGTGCCCACAATGACGCCCAGGCCTCTGCCCAGAATGTTGCGCCAGCCCCCCCGCGCCTTGCGGAGACGGGAGCCTCGTCGGCCGCCCGCAAATGGGTCAGAATGCTCGATGACGGTCAGTGGGATGCGAGCTGGCGAGCCGCAGGCATGATGTTCAAGACACAGCTCACTTCGGCGCAATGGGCCACAACGATCCAGTCTGTTCGACAACCGCTCGGCCGGGCTTCATCGCGCACCTTGCAAAGCGCGGTGCAGACGAAAACGCTGCCCGGCGCGCCGGCAGGTGACTACCAGGTTCTTCAGTTCCAGACACTCTTCGCCAATAAGCCCGATGCGATCGAGACCGTGGTACTCTCTCGCGAGCAAGCAGGCTGGCGCGTCAACGGGTACTTCATTCGCTGACGCGCCAACCTGCTTACCGCTGTTAGCGTCGGATCAGCACCTTGCCCTCGCGTCAGCTACCCGCACCCATTTAGCGGTCCCGAGAACGGCACGACAGGGGCGGCTGCTTCGGGCGATGGCGGTTCGAGCCGAATGTCTGGCGAAAGCCGCCGTTCCGGTTCACAAGCCTTTGACCCAGCCATTGCATCCGCCGGGTCGCCGCCCACATCCCGTGACGCTCACCGTGCCGGCGCACCGGTTCGGCCGCAAAGCTGAATCGATTGCCGCAATCGGTTCATGTTGTGGCATGGTGGGCCGCCGCACAGGAACGCGACGGTCGTGAATGTAGGTTGGGTGATTCAGGGGTCTTGATGCTTCAGCGTAAACGCAATGCTCGGGTTGGCGCTGCAAGACTGCGTCCAGCGATGGCGGCGATGGCCGCCATGATGATGGCCGGGTCCGTGCAGGCGCAGGACGCGGCGCCCGCGCCGACGAACTTGCTGCCCGCAGCGCCCGCTCCGGTGCCGGCGGACCTGCCCCACCTCTCGCCCGCGCAGGCCAAGCAGCTCGCCGCGCTGCTCGACAAGGATGCGGTGGCGCAAGGGTTGCGCGACGCGGGCGCGCGCTCGTCCGCCGGACTCGGGGGTGACGCGCTGGTGCGCGCGGCGCTCGACCATGCCCATGCGGTTCACGCCGGGCGTCTCGACGCCGCCGACTTCCAGCGCGATTGGGCGCTGCGGCCGCAGCCGTTCGATCCGCTCCCCGGCTTTGCCGACGCGGTGAAGCGCGATGCGCTCGCCGCCTGGATCGCGTCGCTGCCACCGCCTTATGCCGGCTATGACGCTCTGGTGGCGGGCCTCGCCCGTTATCGCGCGATCGCCGCGGCGGGCGGCTGGCCGACGATCACCCCGGGATCGGACCTGAAGTTCGGCGCGAGCGGCGAGCATGTCGCGGCGCTGCGCAAGCGCCTGGCGATCGAGGATCCCCAGTTCGAGGCCGCCGGCAACCAGTTCGACACCGCCCTATTGGAGGCGGTGCGCCGGGCGCAGCGCCGCTATGGCCTCAACCCCGCCGGGCTGGTCGGCGCGCAGACGATCGAGGCGCTGAACGTGCCCGCCGAGGCGCGCGTCCGCCAGATCAAGGCGAACATGGAGCGCTGGCGCTGGCTGCCGGCCGAGCTCAACCGCAACCGCGTGCAGGTCAACATCGCGGCGGCCGTGCTGACGGTGTTCGACGGCGACGTGCCGGTGATGTCGATGAAGGCGGTGACCGGCCGTCCGGGCGACGAGACGCCGATGCTGACCTCGCAGATCCACAGCGTCGTCTTCAACCCGCCATGGAACGTGCCCGCCGGCATCGCCGCCAAGGAGCTCTGGCCCAAGGAAAAGGCCAACCCCGGCTATTTCGCCCGCAACGGCTTTCGCGTGATCGACACGGGCGATGGCGGCAAGCGGCTTCAGCAATCGTCGGAGCACAGCGCGCTCGGCCGCTTCAAGTTCGACTTCAACAATCCGTTCGCCGTCTACCTGCACGACACGCCCGCCCAGGCCGGCTTTGCCAGGTTCGACCGGCTGGCGAGCCACGGCTGCGTTCGCCTCGAAAAACCGGCGGCGCTCGCCAAGCTCCTGATGAAGACCAACGCCGATTGGCAGCCCGAAACGATCGACGCCACTGTCGCGGCGGGCAAGACGGTGCGTGCCAAGCTCGCTGATCCGGTGGCGGTGTATCTGCTCTACTGGACCGCATTCGCGACCCCGAGCGGCCAGGTGAGCTTTCGCGAAGACCCGTATCATTGGGACGGAACGCTGGCGAGCAAGATTGCGGCGCGCTCGGCGTCCCAGGCCCTTGCCGCGCGCTGAGGAGAGATAATGATGACGACCACCCGCCCCCCCTTCCGCACCCTTGCCCTCACCGCCGCTGCTGCCCTGCTGGCATGCGGGCTTGGCGCCTGCTCCGGGTCTTCGAACGAGCCGGTGCCGGTGGACAACCAGTTCACCGATCAGGGGGACATGCAGCCGGCGACCAACATGTCGGCACCGGTGTCTGAGGAGGCGATGCCGATGCCCGCGGAGAACGCCACCGCCGCGGACACCAATGCCACCGCGGAGGCGCTGCCGCCCGCCGCCGCTCCTGCGCCGGACCAGCAGATGCTGGACGATGCCTCCGCCACCGGCATGACCGCACGGGCGTCGCGCGGCAACGACGCTGCATCGAACGGCGCGGCCGACCCGGTCGAGAGCAAATAACCGCGTCCGGCGGCGGCGGTTGCGCGCTGCCGCCGCTTCCCCCTGTTCCGAACGCCGCCTCCTGTGCCACAGGGGGCGATGCACAGCCGGCCCGCATCACCGCCAGTCCGCCCCACTCCCGGACGCCGCCAATGACCGAGGCGCGCAGCAGCGACGTGCTGATCGTCGGCTCGGGCGCCGCCGGCCTGACGGCGGCGCTGACGCTGGCCGAGCGGTTCCACGTCACCGTGCTCGCCAAGGGCGGGCTGGACGAGGGCTCCACCGCCTGGGCGCAGGGCGGCATCGCCGCCGTACTGGAGCCGGGCGACACCTTTGCCGCCCACGTCGAGGACACGATGGTCGCGGGCGCGGGCCTCAACGACCGCGCCATTGTCGAATTCGTGATCGAGAACGCACCGGCGGCGATCGAACGGCTGCAACGGCTCGGCGTGCCGTTCGCGGAAGAAGCCGGCGTGCTCCACCTGACGCGCGAGGGCGGCCATTCGCACCGCCGCATCGTCCATGTCGCCGACGCCACCGGCTGGGCGGTGCAGCAGGCGCTGCTCCGCGCGGCGCACGCCCATCCCAACATCACGCTGGTTCCCGACCAGGTCGCGATCGACCTCGCCACCTCCCGCCACGAGGAGCGCTATTCGGGCGCCGGTCGCGTCTGGGGCGTCTATGCGGTCGATGGCAAGAAGGGCGGCGTCAACCTCTACACCGCCAATGCGACGATCCTCGCGACCGGCGGGGCTGGCCGCACCTACCTGTTCTCCACCGCGCCGCGCGGGGCGACGGGCGACGGCATCGCCATGGCGTGGCGGGCGGGCTGCCGCGTCTCCAACATGGAGATGATGCAGTTCCACCCGACCTGCCTCTACAATCTGGACGTCAAGAACTTCCTGATCACCGAAGCGGTGCGCGGCGAGGGCGGACACCTCAAGAACCCCAACACCGGCCACCGCTTCATGCCCGACGTCGACCCGCGCGCCGAACTCGCGCCGCGCGACGTGGTGGCGCGCGCGATCGATGCGGAGATCAAGCGCTACGGCCTCGACTATGTCCACCTCGACATCAGCCACATGCCCGCCGATTTCGTGCGCGGGCATTTCCCGAACATCCACGAAAAGCTGCTCGGCCTTGGCATCGACATGACGCGCGAGCCGATCCCGGTGGTGCCCGCGCAGCATTACACCTGCGGCGGCATCGTCGTCGATTCGGACGGCCGGACCGACCTGCCCGGCCTGTACGCGGCCGGAGAATGCACCGAATCGGGGCTACATGGCGCCAATCGCCTCGCCAGCAACTCGCTGCTCGAATGTTTCGTGTTCGGCGAAGCGACGGCAAACCACATCGCCGCCCACTGGGACGAGCTTGCAGCGCCGCCGCCGATCCGCCCGTGGGACGAAAGCCGCGTCACCCATTCCGACGAGGAAGTGGTGATCAAGCAGAATTGGACGGAAATCCGCCGTTTCATGTGGAATTACGTGGGCATCGTGCGCACCACCAAACGGCTGGAGCGCGCACAGCACCGCATCCAGATGCTGACGGAGGAAGTGGCGGACTACTACGGGCATTTCCGCGTCACCGCCGATCTGGTGGAGCTGCGCAACCTGCTCCAGACGGCCGAACTGATCGTCCGCTCGGCGCTTGGCCGTCAGGAAAGCCGCGGCCTGCACTACACGCTCGATTACCCCGACATGCTGCCGGTGGCGGAGGATACCGTGCTGGTTCCCTGATCGGCGGAAAGCGATCGTTTACTACCCCACGCTACACAGGGGGCATTCCAGTTTCGAGGTGCTCCTTGTTTGAACGAAGCCGCCGTAAAGCCGAAACACGGGCGGTCGCGGCGCCGGTCCGCGATGTCGGTTTCGATGCCTTGGCGTTCCTCGCCGAACATGGGCTGGAGCCTACGCCCGCCAATTACGAGCTTGGCTATTGCTACAGGAGCAATCGGCAAAGCCTGCTGGCCCGCGCCATCGACGCGGTGCTGATGGCCGGCGATCTGCTCAGCCAGGACAGGGCCAGCGAACTGCTCGACGCGCATCGCCGCGCCACCGGCGGCGCGATGGAGGATGAACGCTCGCGAATGCGCCACCAGACGCTGGAACTGTCGGAGCTTGCCGCCAAGGCGATGGCCGCCACCGGCCAGTTCGGCCGCGATCTGGCCGGCGACCTCGATCACCTCGGCGAGGATGGCGTCGAGTTGGCGGCGGTGGTCGGCGCGATGATCGACCGGACCCGCACCACCGAACAGGCGCTTGCCCAGGCGAGCCGCCAGATCGAGGAGCTGCGCCAGGAGGTGGAGGCCGCCAAGGGCGACGCCGCCCGCGACGCGCTCACCGGCCTGCACAATCGGCGCGGGGTCGAAAAGGAAGTGATGGGCCTGAAAAGCCGGCAGAAGTCGGTGGTCGCGATCTGCGACGTCGATCACTTCAAATCGATCAACGACCGCTACGGCCATGCCATCGGCGATCGCGTGCTCAAGATGGTGGCCTCGTCGCTGGCCGAAATCTGCCATCCGCACCTGGTCGCGCGCTGGGGCGGCGAGGAGTTCATCATCCTGATGAACGGCCTCGACCTCAATGGCGCGGCCTGCATGGTCGATCAGGCGCGGGCAACGCTCAGCACCCGCAACCTCAAGGTCCGCGAAACCGACGAGCCGCTGGGCACCATCACCTTCAGCGCCGGCGTCGCGCCGCTCAACGGCCGCAAGTTCGAAGAAGCGGTCAGCGACGCCGACGTGCTGCTTTATCGTGCCAAGGCCAACGGCCGTGATCAGGTGGTCAGCTAACCGCGCGCGCCATGGCGACGCGCGTGGCGGCGCCCTACTCCTCCTGCCGCAGCTTCAGCGCCTTGATCAGCCAGGGCATCGACAGGCCCTGCACCAGGATCGAGAACGCCACCACCGCAAAGGCGACCACGACGATCTCGCCCCGCTCGGGCACGCTGCCCGGCAGGGCGAGCGCCAGGGCTAGGGCCAGCGCGCCACGCAGCCCCCCCCAGAACAGCACGTGCTTGTAGGCCCAGCTCACTGCCAGCCGGCCGCGGGCAAAGGCCAGCGTCACCGGATACACGGCCGCCGCCCGGCCAAGCACCGCCAGCACCACCGCCGCGCCCGCCGCCGCCAGGACCGTCAGAATCGGCATGCTCGCCTCGCGCCCGCCGATCAGCAGGAAGATCAGCGAATTGATCAGAAACGCGACAAACTGCCAGTGGTTGAGCACGCCCTGCCGCCCGTCGTCGCTGATCGATCCCAGGAACCCCCAATTGCCCATGATCAGCCCGGCGGTCAGCGTCGCCAGCACGCCCGATGCATGGAAGTGTTCGGCAAGCAGGAACGAGCCATAAGCAATCACCACGCTGAGCGTCACTTCCACCAGCCGGTCGGTGGTGCGACCCGCCAGCAGGATCAGCGGCACGGCGACCACGGCGCCGGCGGCGATCCCCCCCAGGACCGTGCGGGCAAGCTGCCAGCCGATACCCGTCACGCTCGCCTCGCCGCCCCCGGCGAGGCCGACCAGGATGGTGAACAGCACCGCCGCGACGCCGTCGTTCAGCAGGCTTTCCGATTCCACCAGCAGGTGGAGGCGCGGCTGCACCTTCATCTGCTTGAACGCGGCGATCACCGACACCGGGTCGGTCGCTGCGATCAGTGCACCGAACAGCGCCGCGCCGATCCAGCTCCAGCCCATCCACCAGTGCATGCCCGCCGCGACCACGGCCGCCGCCAGCACCACGCCCACCGTGACCAGCGCCAGCACCAACGGCATCTCGCGCCGCAGCGGCGGCCACGGGATCTGGATCGCTGCCTCGAAGATCAGCGGCGGCAGGAACACGAACAGGATCAGGTCGGTGGTCAGCGACGGCGTCGATCCCGGCGCCCACATGCCCACGGCGAGCCCCGACACGAGCAGCCCGACGCTGTACGGCAGCTTCAGTCGCGCGCTGACCATCGCCACCAGCGCGGCGAGCAGCAGCAGCACGCCCAGGGTTCCGAAACCGATATTCTGCACCGTTTCACCGATGTTCATGCGGCCCCCTCGCCATTCATCGCGTCAAGCCATGCATTCGTCGCAAGCGAAACCCGAAAAGATTGTCTCGCCGCCGCTGCTCTGCCCAGGACGTCTGGGGTTTGCGGGAAAACGGCGCCAGCATGTTGATCAACGAAGTCAGAGCGGCCGGGTTGCTGGCAGCCTGCCTGTGCGTGACCGCGCTGGCCGGATGCAATTCGGCGACGCGGCCGGGTGCGACCGCCAGCGCGCCGGCCGTGCCGCCGCCCGTCGTCGCCAACATCCCGGTGCCGCCGCCCAAGCCCAAACCCGTTCACCTCGCGCCACCGCAGCTGGTCAACGAGATCGACCGGCTGGCCGCGGGGTTCGACGGCAAGTTCGGCATCGCCATCCGTGCCGTCGACGAAGGCTGGACGGTGGCCTCGTCCGGTGCCCGCCAGCGCCTGCCGCAACAGTCGGTCAGCAAGCTGTGGGTGGCGATCACGGTGATGGACCTGGTGGACCAGGGCAAGGCGCACCTCGACGACCCGATCCTGGTCCGCCCCGAGGACCTGACCTTGTTCCACCAGCCGGTCGCGATGCTGGTCAAGGGCGAGGGCTACCACACCGATGTCCAGGGCCTTTTGACCCGCGCGCTGACGCACAGCGACAACACCGCGAACGACCGCCTGCTCACCTATGTCGGCGGACCGTCGGCGGTACGCGCGATGATCGAGCGGAAGCGGCTTGGCGACATCCGCTTCGGCCCGGGCGAGCGGCTGCTGCAAAGCCACACCGCCGGGCTCGAATGGCAGCCGGCCTATGCGGTGGCCAACGGCTTCAACATCGCCCGCTCGCGGCTGTCGCCGGCGGCGCGGGCGGCGGCGCTCGACCGTTATGTCGCCGATCCGCCCGATGGCGCGGCGCCGCTGGCGATCGCCGACGCGCTCGCCCGGCTCGCGCGCGGCGACGTGCTGTCGCCGGCGTCCACCCGGTTCCTGCTCGACACCATGGGCCATTCGGTCACCGGCCGCGCGCGCCTGCGCGCCGGGCTGGGCGCCGGATGGGCGATCAACCACAAGACCGGCACCGGCCAGGACCTCGGCGCGCGCAATGCGGGCTTCAACGATGTCGGCCTGCTCACCGCACCCGACGGCCGGCGCTATGCCGTGGCGGTGATGATCGGCGACACCCGCCGCCCGATGCGCGAGCGCCAGCACCTGATCCAGTCGGTCGCGGCCGCCGTCGTCAACTACGCCGGCAGCACGCGGCCGGGCGGCACCATGGCGGGCCGGCCGCTCACTGAGCCGGCGGCGCAGGCGGGGGGCGAGGACGAGGACGAAGCGGGGGGCTGATTCCGCGCCGCGCATCGGCTAAGCCTTTACCCGATGCCTCATCTCTACCTTGTCGACGGCTCGGGCTATATCTTCCGCGCCTATCATCGCCTGCCGCCGCTCACCAACAAGCATGGCGAGCCGGTGGGCGCCGTCTATGGCTACACCACCATGTTGTGGAAGCTCGCCGACGAGCTCCATAAAGCGGAGGGGCCGACGCACATGGCGGTGATCCTCGACAAGTCGTCGTCCTCGTTCCGCAATGAGATGTACGACCAGTACAAGGCACACCGGCCGCCTCCGCCGGAGGACCTCAAGCCCCAGTTCCCGATGATCCGCGACGCGACGCGCGCCTTTTCGCTGCCGTGCATCGAGGAACAGGGCTGGGAAGCGGACGACCTGATCGCAAGCTACGCCAAGGCGGCGCTGGCACAGGGCTGGCAGGTGACCATCGTCTCTTCCGACAAGGACCTGATGCAGCTGATCGAGCCCGGGCTCGACATGTACGACACCATGAACAACCGGCGGCTTGGCGCCGAGGCGGTGGTGGAGAAGTTCGGCGTCGGCCCCGACAAGCTCGGCGAGGTGCTGGCGCTGATGGGCGACAGTGTCGACAACGTGCCGGGCGTCCCCGGCATCGGCCCCAAGACCGCCGCCAAGCTGATCCAGGAGCATGGCGACGTGGAGGGCGTGCTCGCCGCCGCGCCCGGCATGAAGAAGGGCAAGCTGCGCGACAACCTTATCGAGCATGCCGACAGCGCGCGGATGTCGCGGAAGCTGGTCGCGCTCGCCTGCGACGTGCCGCTGGAACACCCGCTGGAGGAGCTGGAGCTGCAGGGCATTCCCGACGCGCCCTTGCGCGCGTTCCTGGAGCATCACGGTTTCAAGACGCTGCTGTCGCGCCTGACGCAGGTCGCCGACGCGCCAGTGCCCGAGCCGGCCAGCGTGCCGCATCTCGAAGATCCACCCTGCGACCATGATGGCTATGAGACGGTGACCGACATTGCCGCGCTGGAGCGGTGGATCACCATTGCCCGGCATCAGGGCTGGGTGGCGATCGACACGGAGACGACGGGCACCGACGCAATGGCGTGCGATCTGGTCGGCATCAGCATGGCGCTGCACCCCAACCTCGCCTGTTACGTGCCGCTCGGCCACGGCACCACCGACCTGCTCGGCGAAACGCCCGAACAGATCGACCGCGCCGCCGCGCTCGCCGCGCTGAAGCCGCTGCTGGAGGACGAAAGCGTCCTCAAGATCGGCCACAACCTCAAGTTCGATCTGCTGGTGCTTGGCCGTGCCTGCGAAGGCATTGGCGGCCTCGCCATCGCCAATTACGACGACACCATCGTCATGAGCTTCGACCTCGACGCCGGCCTCCACGGCCATGGCATGGACGAACTCGCCGCCACCCACCTGTCGCACAGCTGCATCGCGTTCAAGGACGTGGTCGGCACCGGCAAGACGCAGCGCGGCTTTCACGAAGTCGACCTGAAAAGCGCCACCCGCTACGCCGCCGAGGATGCCGACGTGACGCTCAGGCTGTGGCGCCGCTTCAAACCGCGCCTCCACGCCGAGCAGGCGACGCGCGTCTACGAGATGGTCGACCGCCCGCTGGTGGCGGTGATCGCCGGCATGGAGCGGCACGGCATCAAGGTCGATCGGACCAAGCTGTCGGCGCTGTCGGCGGGCTTCTCGACTCAACTAGCCGAGCTGGAAACGACCATCCACGGTCTCGCCGGCGCTCCCTTCACGATCGGCAGTCCCAAGCAGCTGGGCGACGTGCTGTTCGAGCGGATGGGCATCAAGGGCGGTCGCAAGGGCAAGTCGGGCGTCTATTCGACCGACGTCACCGAGCTGGAGCGCATCGCCGCCGACAAGGATTCGCCCGGCCGCGAGATGGCCGCGCGGGTGCTCGACTGGCGGCAATTGTCCAAGCTCAAGAACACCTATACCGACGCGCTGCAGGAGGAGATCAACGCCGCTACGGGCCGCGTCCACACCAGCTACAGCCTGACCGGCGCGCAGACCGGGCGGCTGTCGTCCACCGAGCCCAACCTCCAGAACATCCCGATCCGCACTGAAGTCGGCCGCCAGATCCGCGACGCGTTCGTCGCGGAGCCGGGCAACGTCATCCTCGCCGCCGACTATTCGCAGATCGAATTGAGGCTAGCGGCGCACATGGCCGATGTGCCGCAGCTGCGCGATGCGTTCGCGCGTGGTGACGACATCCACAGCCTAACCGCGCAGGAGCTGTTCGGCGAGGTGACGCGCGATACCCGCGCACAGGCCAAGACGATCAACTTCGCCATCCTCTACGGCATCAGCCGCTGGGGCCTTGCCGGGCGCCTCGATATCAGCGCGGACGAAGCGCAACGCATGATCGACCGCTACTTCGAGCGGTTCCCCGGCATCAACCGCTACATGGCCGAAACGCTGACGCAGGTGCGCGAACACGGCTTCACCACCACCTTGTTCGGCCGCAAGACGCACTTTCCGCGCATCAAGTCCAAGGTCCAGCACGAGCGTCAGGGCGCCGAGCGCGCGGCCATCAATGCGCCGATCCAGGGCACGTCGGCCGACATCATCAAGCGCGCCATGATCCGCATGAACCCCGCGCTCGCCGAAGCGGGCCTCCACGGCACGCGCATGCTCCTCCAGGTCCACGACGAACTGGTGTTCGAGGTGCCCGACGGCGAGGTGGAGGCGGCACGGCCGATCATCGAACGCATCATGGCAACGGCGGCCGAGCCGGCGGTAAAGCTGTCGGTGCCGCTGGGCATCGAGATCGGCACCGGTCCGTCTTGGGGCGCGGCGCATTGATGCGCCTGTTGTCCTGCCCCCCTGCTTTTGCCGACAAGGCCACCTCCACCGAGTGGCGGCGTTGTGACTGACGCCACGGAGGACATCGACGCGCTCGCCAAGGGCGGCCGCACCAACATCGCGGGCTTCGTGCTGCGGCTGGCCGCGCGCATCCCGTTCCTGTTCATCGCCGGTCGCGTCTATGGCCCGGACCTCGTCGGCCGCTTCGCGATCGCGGTGGTGGTGGTGGAACTCGCCGCGCTGGTCGCCACGCTGGGGCTGAAGCGCGGCCTCGCGCAGGCGCTGGCGCGCGCCGACCGGCCGCATCCTTGCGTCGTCTGGGATGCGCTGGCCGTCGCGTTCCTTGCGGCGCTGGTCGCGAGCGCGGTGCTGATCGCCTTTCCGCAGATCATGTATCCCAACAGCGCGATCCGCGGCCTCGACCGCTGGCTGCCGTGCATCATCGTCGCGTCCGCCTGGTCGGACGTCAGCCTCGCCGCGCTTGCCTATCGCCACAACGTCAAGGCGACCGTCACCGCGCGCGCAGTGGTGGAGCCGTGGACGATCTCGATCGCCGCCTATCTGTTCTCGCTGGTGACGATCCGCGACGGGCTGGTGCTGTCCTATGTGTCCTCCATGATCGCGGCGCTGATCGCGAGCATGGTGCCGTTCCTGCGCAGCTATGGCCTGCCGCGCGGCTGGCAACCGCGGTTGGCGCCGTTGCTTGCGCTCGCCCGCACCAACGTGCCTCTGGCCGGCGCCGACGCGCTGGAATGGGGCAGCCGCAACGTCGACCGCTTCATCCTCGGCGTGATGTTCGCGCCCAAGATCGTCGGCATCTACTACATGGCGCAGCAGGTGGCATCGCTGCCGCAGAAGCTGAAGACCAGCTTTGACCCGATCCTGGGACCCGTCATCACCGAAAGCCTGGCGCGCGACGACCGCGCCGCTATCGCCAACCAGGTGCGCCAGGTCGCGTTCTGGATCATGGCCGCGCAGGCGGGACTTGCGCTGATGGGGTCGATCCCCGGCGAAGCGGTGATGGGCGTGGTGGGGCCACAGTTCGTCGCCGGCACTGCGGCGCTTGCGTTCCTGCTCACGGCCGAGGTGCTCGCCTCGACCGGCGCGGTGAGCGAATCGGCGCTGGTCTACATCGCCCGCCACCGCAACCTTGCGATTTCCGTGGCGATGCTCCTGTTCCAGGTCGCGCTGAGCTTCGCACTGATCTTTCTGATGCGTTTCGTCGGCTGGCCACCCAATTTCCAGGCGGCGGGGCCGGCGGTGGCGCTGATGGTCAGCGTCGCGCTGACCTCGCTGCTCAAGGCGCGGCTTCTGGGCAAGCTGTTGCGCTCGCCGGTGTCGCCGCTGCGCTGGCCGTTGCTATGGGCGGTACTGGCCGCGATCGTCGTCGGCTCGTGCTTCACCGCGCTGCCGCACCGGCTGGAATGGGCCGAGCTTCTGTTCGGCGAGCCCGCGATCCTGGGCGTGTACCTGCTGGTGCTGTGGCGCTGGGCGTTCGGTCCCGCCGATCGCGCGCTTTTCGGGCGTGCGCCTGCCGGCGAAGAGCCGACGCTGCCGGTCGCGGGCGCGCCGGTGGCTTGAGACACTCCTCCGCCGTTCGGACGAAGATATAGGTGAAGACAGGTGGGCCGACGGCAAAGCCGCCGGCGTGACGTCGAACGGGTTCGGCCGCTTACGCTTGCCGACCCGCCGGCCGGAGCGGGCGATGCCGCGCTTCGCGGGCACCGGCGCGAGCGTGGCCGCGCCTTCGCCCGCTCAGTGTCGGAAGTGCCTCATCCCGGTGAACACCATCGCCAGCCCCGCCGCATCCGCCGCGGCGATCACCTCGTCGTCGCGGATCGAGCCGCCCGGCTGGATCACCGCCGTCGCGCCTGCCTCCACCGCCGCCATCAACCCGTCGGCAAACGGAAAGAACGCATCGGACGCCACCGCCGAGCCGATGGTGCGCGGCGTCGCCCAGCCCGCCTTGTCCGCCGCGTCCTTCGCCTTCCACGCGGCGATCCGCGCCGATTCCAGCCGGTTCATCTGCCCCGCGCCAATTCCCGCCGTGGCGCCGTCCTTGGCGTAGACGATCGCGTTCGACTTCACGTGCTTGGCCACCGTCCAGGCGAACAGGCAGTCGTCGAGTTCCTGCGCGGTCGGCGCCCGCTGCGTCACCTGCCGGAGCTGCTCGCGCGTCATCCGCCCGGCATCACGCTGCTGCACCAGCGAGCCGCCGGCGATGATCGTGGTGGACAGTCCCGAGCGCATAGGGTCGGGCAGGTCGCCGGTGAGCAGCAGCCGCAGGTTCTTCTTGCGCGCAAACACCGCCCGCGCGCCCTCGTCGGCATCGGGCGCCACCACCACCTCGGTGAAGATCGCGGCCATGGCCTCCGCCGTCTCGGCGTCGAGCGGCCGGTTGCACGCGATGATGCCGCCGAACGCCGACACGCTGTCGCACGCCAGCGCCGCGCGGTAGGCCCCCGCCAGCGTGTCCGCCGTCGCGACGCCGCACGGGTTGGCGTGCTTGACGATCACCACCGTCGGCGGCCCGTCGCGGAACTCCGCCACCAGCTCCAGCGCGGCGTTGGCGTCGTTGTAGTTGTTGTAGCTCAGCTCCTTGCCCTGCACTTGGCTCGCCTGCGCGATGCCGCGCGCCGAGGGGCCGGTGGGCACATACAGCGCCGCCAGCTGATGCGGGTTCTCGCCATAGCGCAGCGTCGCTTGCAGCCGGCTGGCCATCACCCGCACCGGCGGGAATACCTCCCCCTGATCCACACGGGAGAACCAGCCGGCGATGGCCGCGTCATACACCGCCGTCGCCGCGAATGCCTTGGCCGCCAGGCGCTTGCGCGTGTCGAGGCCCGTGCCCCCTTCGTTCGCGTCGAGTTCGGCGAGCAACGCGTCGTAATCGGCAGGATCGGTCAGGATCGCGACATAGGCGTGGTTCTTCGCCGCGGACCTGACCATCGACGGGCCGCCGATGTCGATGTTCTCGATCACCGTGTCGCGATCCGCCCCCTTGGCCACGGTGGCTTCGAACGGGTAGAGGTTGACCACCACCAGGTCGATCGCGCCGATGCCGTGCGCCTCCATCGCCGCGGCGTGTGCGGGATCGTCACGCACCGCCAGCAGGCCGCCGTGCACCGCCGGGTGCAGCGTCTTGACGCGACCGTCCATCATCTCGGGAAAGCCGGTAAGGTCACTGACGTCGCGCACAGGCAATCCCGCCTCGCGCAGCGCCGCCGCCGTGCCGCCGGTGGACACCAGCTCAATGCCCCGCGCCGCCAGCGCGCGCCCAAGGTCGGTCACCCCCGTCTTGTCGGACACGGACAGCAGGGCGCGGCGGATCGTGATGGTGCTCATGCGCGCGCCTTTCCTCCCTCCGGGCGCGGCTGGCAAGCGCCGCTTATCGACGGCGCGTCACGCCAGCCGCTTCAGCGCCCAGGTCACGCTGGCGCCACCCGCCGAGGCATCGCCGCTCACCACCAGCTGCTGCGTCGGCACCGGCTGACCATTGCCGTCGATCCATACGGAGGCATCGGTGGCGATCGCCCCGCCGCGGCATCGGAACTGCCACGCACCCCCGCCGCCCGCGACCTTCAGCAACGCGACCTGCCCATCGGGGGCCAGCGACGCTTCGACGCCCGCGCCGAGGTGAAAGCGGATCGCAAAGAGCACGGTGCGGCGGCGGCGGCCCTGCGGCAACAGCGCGTCCTCACCGCGCAGCTCCCGGCCGTCGCCCGTCAGCATCAACTGCCGCCGGTGAACAAAGCCCAGCCGCCGCACATAACCGTCGTGGCTTGCCTCGATGCGGCTGCCGATGTCGCTTTCCTGCCGCGACAGCTCCACCTCGCCGACCCCGCGGCCGAGTGTGCCGTCGGCGTGGATCGCGGTGGAATTGGAGTCGGCAAGCGTCAGCGTCGAATGGGCGGCGGTGGTGCGCAGCCCTTCCGTCAGCGCGGTCGGCAGCCGGGCCGAAGCCGCACGGGCGCCGCCGCAATTGACCACCAGCCGGTGCGCGCCATCGGAGAATTCGAACGCCAGCGTCGAGGCGCAGCCGCCCTCCACCACGCGCGCGACCGGGGGCGGTGCCGCGTCCACGATCAACACCGCGCCGCCGGCCGCCAGCCGCTGATATCCCCAGTCGCGCGACTGGCGCAGCGGCCGCGTGCGCACCCCGCTCGCCTCGATCACCGACGCAACGCGCTCGGCCGAATAGGGGCCGCCACCCTGCCAGCTGGCGAGGCCGCGATCGGCGTGCGTCACGCCCAACACCGCCGCCACCATCCGTGCCAGCGTGCCCTGCAGGGCCGCGGGCAGCTCCAGCCGCCGGGCGGCATAGACGGCGCGCAGCATCGCCAGCAGGGCAATCGAATCGAGCAATTGCGCGGGGCTGCGCGACACCGATCCGCCGTCGTCGAACTGCGACACCGCCAGCGCCTTGGCGAGCCCCGCCTCACCCCAGGCGCGCCGCGGATCGCTGCCGGGGATCAGCAGCCCCGCCGCAACGACGCCGCACCACGCCGCCACCCGGTTGGCGCCCGGCGGGGTCTTGTCCGCACCGCGATCGAGGTGACGCGCCCCGCGTCCCAGCGCGTTGAGCACGCTGGAGCGGTACACCAGGTCGTTCGACGACAGGATGAGCGGCGAATAGGCTCCCCAGAACAGGATGCGCCGCCCCCACAGGTCCGGCCGCCAGGCATCGCCGCTGACCGTGTCGGCATGGGCGTCGAGCCATTTGGCCATCAACAGTTCGGCGAGCGGCGCGGCCTGCGATCGCGTGGCAACCTCGGCCAGATCGCGCAGCCAGGCGAAGCTGTGGAAGTACGCGGCGAGCGGCTTGCCCATCGGCGTCCGCCCGGGCTCCAATGTCGCAAGCGAGACGCTGTCGCCCGCATAGTCCATCCGACCGGCGAGCAGCGCATGCCCGCGCGCCGCGACGCCGGGAACCGGGTCCTCGGGCACTGCCAGCAGCTTCAGCGGATAGCGCCCCTTGAGCCGCAGGCTGTGCAGCGGCGTGCGCCAGGTGAGCTGCTGGAACCGCTCGCTTAGCCGCTCGGCGAGGCTCAGCCCCTGCCCCACGCCCAGGCGGATCAGGCGCTTGCCCTCCTCGATGCCATCGGGACCGGAGGACGGCGGCGGGGACGCGGCCGGATCGGGGCTCATGTCATTCACGCGCTGCCCCGCAGGCTGGCGATGTTGGCCTGGTAGGCGTCCGGCCCGCCACGGAACACCGCGGTGCCCGCGACCAGCGCATCGGCGCCCGCGGCGATGCACCGGCGGGCGTGCTCGGCATCGACGCCGCCGTCCACTTCGAGGTCGATGGCCCGGCCGCTGTTGTCGATCGCACGGCGGATGGCGGCGATCTTGCCCAATTGGCTGTCGATGAAGTGCTGACCGCCGAATCCCGGATTGACGCTCATCACCAGCACCTGGTCGACGAGATCATAGAGGTAGTCCAGCATCTTGGCCGGCGTGCCGGGATTGAGCACCACGCCCGCGCGTTTGCCGAGCCCCTTGATGTGCTGCAGCGTGCGGTGGATGTGCGGGCCCGCTTCGGGATGCACGATGAGCGTGTCGGCGCCCGCCTCCGCAAAGGCGTCGAGATACGCGTCCACGGGCGAGATCATCAGGTGTACGTCGAACGGCTTAGCCGTCATCGGCCGGATCGCCTTCACCACGGCGGGGCCGATCGAGATGTTGGGCACGAAATGCCCGTC
>Ga0210040_10000536_pt1 | contig 63478 bp, 87 predicted proteins | sample CryGeyCG12114_NA_FD_185462 | JGI IMG/M metagenome (GOLD analysis project Ga0210040, IMG submission 185462) | Groundwater microbial communities from aquifer - Crystal Geyser CG19_WC_8/21/14_NA (SPAdes) (version 2) | ecosystem: Environmental > Aquatic > Deep subsurface > Groundwater | place: USA...
CGCGCGAGTTCTTCGTCCGTAGCGTCGGCTAGGGCTTCGTATTGCGCCCGTGCGCGCGCTACGTGCTCGCGCGTGAGTTCGTCCATCACTTCGTCTTCGTCAGCCATGAAAGCAGCGCCTCTCTCACGTCGTCGGGAACGTCAGCCGAAGTCAGCGGAACTCCGGCGAACATCACGTTTTCGGGAACTCGGGAAACCTCGAACGTCCACAGGGGTCCGAGTTCATCGGCCATCGCGTGCGAGTTGACTTCGGTGACCTGACAACGCGTCTTCATCACCATGTCGTTTCCCTCAGTTCCGGCTTGTGAATGCCGTAGACCGCTCGCGTTGCCAGGATGAACAGTTCTCCGCCTTCCTTCTGGAAGTAGACGAAGTTCCGCTTTTCGAGCGTGTCGCAGATGTCATCCACGGCGTTCCGAACCGCCTCCGGGGACCTCAAGTCGAAGTCGTCCGGAATCTCCTGCGCGCTCGTGAAGAGGCGGATCATCGTCGTCTGCCCCTGCATCTCTACTTCAACGAGAGCGGTAAGTCGAACCTTCACTTCTGTTCCTTCCTCGTGACCCTGAATGTTGCGTGCAACTCGCGAGTGCTCAGAACGCTGATTTCTTCCGGAGGATCGAAGAAAACCCAATCCTCGCCATTGCTGGCCTTGTGCCAGTCGTCGCCTTCGTCATCGACAACAACGGTCATGGGAGGTGCGTCCCAAAGCTCATCTTCGGTCACGGCTCCACCTTTTCCGCGTACGGGGACAGTTGTTCGGCCTGTTCGCTGGTCACGTCAATGTCGTTGCAGTGTCCGCACAGTTCGCAGTAGAGGAACACGAACGGTTCGTTCGCGAGCACTAACACGACTTTGCTCGCAGGAACGCCCTGTGCGCTCTTGCAGCTTCGACAGATGAAAGCGACCGTTTTCGCTTCGCCGGAGGTCATGGGTACGAAGGTAGTGACCTGTCAGCGGGTTGTCAACCCGTCAACAGGTGGTGTAGGGTCGGAGCACAGCACCGGCCGAACCGGTCGGTGTGCAAGGAGAGGAGAAGTGACGTGGCGCTACCCGCAGCGCGCTTTACGTCGCAGATGGCGTATCTCGATACGCCGGAGCAGTACCAGCGCGTGAAGCAGCTTTCCGACGAAAAGGGAACGTCGAAGGCGGACATCGTTCGAGAAGTCACAGCAATCGGGCTTGACGTTCTCACGGGCAAGGCACGCATCGTTTACGACGGAGAGGAATAGATCGACCATGTGTGATCTTTGCGACACCCGCAACAACATGATTCGTCAGGAAGAAACCGCCGCCACAGCAGGGGACTTCCGAACCGCCTACGAACTGCGCCAGAAGCGCGATGAGTGGGAGGAGAAGAACCGAAACGACAACGACGAACTCGCCACCGTCCTCACCAGCATCTTCGGCGGGAATGAGGCGAAGGAGCCGGTTGCTCCGCCTACTCAGGAACAGGTCGAAATGATGAAGAACGAGTTCTTCGTCAAGATCGATGACCCGATCGACGTTGCGTTCACGCTGCGCGAGAAGATGACGCTGAGGGGTTTCTCTCCGGCTGTTGCGGATCAGGTCTCCGCGAACTTCCTGTTGGCCGCTCTCGCTGGGGGGATGGGGCGATGACGTTCCGCACCTACTCGTTCCGTGACCTGTACCAAATGCCGATGGGCACGAAGATTCGAGCCGAAGACTCCGAAACGTGGTGGGAGAGCGTTCGGCGCGAAAACGGCGTGTGGTGGTCGAATGGCGAAGCGTCCGTTGTGAGTTGCTCCCACTTCTCGGCGCAACGGCTGACCGTGGAATACCCGATCGGCCAGTTGCCGCAGCCTGATCCGGAAGCGGAGGCCGGTTCGCTGGACATGGGTTGTTCTCCGCTCCTGTGGCGTCTGTGGAACTCTCCGGTGGGAACTGTCGTGAAGTGGCGTCGGCCGAACGATGAGCCGATGCTCACGCAAATTTCGATCAAGGCTGACGACATGAGTTTCCCGTGGCCGGTTGACGGCGACGAGGAAGACCGAAAGCCGTCGCTGTTCTTCTCTTCGAAGGTGATCTTGGAGATTGCCGAACCAGTGGTGAAGGAAGAAGCTCCTGCGCCGAACATTCTCGATGAGGCGAAGGCGCTTGTGGAGTTCGGGGAGCGTTCGAAGGAGTATGGAACTCCGGAGAACAGCTTCACGCAGATTGCCGCGTACTGGAACGCGTATCTACGTCAGGCTGGGTTTTTCGTCGGGCGTACCGAACTCCGCCCGGAGGACGTGGGCGCTATGATGATCCTCTTGAAGATCGCTCGCGGAACTGAGAAGCGAGACAACTTGCTCGATATCGCGGGGTACGCCCGGTGTATCGAGATGATTCAGCAGGAACGCGAAAACCCCTCGCCGTTCTGAGTTTGGCCGCCACGCCGTTAGGAAGTTGCATGAGCGAGAGTTTCGCAGACGTTCTCTCCGAACTCGGGTTTACGTCTGGCTTCATCTCTATCTGTCACCAGAAGAAGGGGGAACCGTTCAACTCCACCGTTACGACGGTTGAGAATGCGCCTGCCAGCGTTGCGGCCGTAGAGGGCGCGGCCGATGTGTGGTTCGGCGTAAACCCCGTTGAAGGTCCGGAACGGGCGCTCGCGGGCCGGGGGACGGCAAACGACGTGACTCAGTTGCTCGTCCTGCCGATCGACTTGGACGTGAAGGAAGGGGGGATGCCTGACCTCGAATCGGCTGAGGCAGTCATCTCTGACATCTCCGCGATGCTGAACTGTCCTCCGGTGGCAGTGACGTTCTCGGGCCACGGTTTGCAGCCGTTGTGGAGTGTTGAGGACGGGCACCTGCGGGACGGTGGCGAGTTCTCCCGTGGGGACGCTCGCGCGCTCCTGAGGCGCTGGGGCCGGTTGTGTGCGGCCGTGGCCGAACGTCGCGGTGGTCGCGTCGATTCGATCTTCGACCTTGCCCGCGTGCTGCGCGTTCCGGGGACGACGAACCGCAAAGCGGAGCCGGTGGCCGTGCGGACGGAGTTCCGTGGCGGATACCCGCTGGAAACTTCGCAGGTTCTCGAAGTTCTTGCGGCGTACGGGATTCCGGAGTACGAAGGCGACTCTTCGGACTTCGGCGGAGTTGTTTCCGTTCCGCAGGAGTGGAAGTTCTCGCCCGTGACGTTCCCCTACGTCAAGAGCATGGTGAAGGAGTTCGAAACCGATCCGGTTCCGGCGCGGCACTCGTGGCTCACGAAGGTTTGCGTTCGACTCGCTGCGGCGTGGCGAACTGGCCGGATCAGCGAAGAGGACTTCCGGGCCGCTCAGAACGCCGTCGTGGCTCGCATGGTGGTTCTGTGCGAACAGGGCAACCCGCCGCGCAAGGTGAACCCCGGAGAGATTGCCGGAGCGTGGCAGTGGGCGCTTGGGCGAGTTTCTTCGATGAGCGACACGGCCGCGTATTCGGAGGTTGGCGGGGAGCATGTGAAGACTCCTCGCGAACTCTCGCCGGTTGCGCCGACAGGAGTTCCGGCGCTCGCCGGAGGAGACGCAGGGCTCGCGTTCATCGACGGTGACGAAAACCGGTTCTTCGACAAGGAAACTGGTCCGCTCGTCATCGATATTGCGCGCGCCGTCCTGAAACTCGGGCCGCTGCGGTGGGGCGCTGACGAAGCGTTCTGGACGTGGAACAACTCGGGAGTTTGGCGCTCCTCTCCTCGTGAGGTGCAAACTCGGTGCGTCCGGTTGCTCAAGAACCGTTTCCGTAAGTCGATCAGCGACAACGTGGAAACTGTCGTGCGTTCGATGGTTCCGGAGATTGAATGCGGACCCGTTGAGGGGTTCATCAACTTCACGAACGGAATGCTCAACTGGCGTACCGGCGAGATGGTTCCTCATGCTGAGGAGTTCAAGTCGACGGTTCAGTTGCCGATTCCGTACGATCCGGAAGCGAAGTGCCCGCACTTCGATGAGTTCCTTGAGAGCGTGCTGACGGACGATTACGTTCGGGTGGCGTGGCAGATGATGGGTTATCTCATGTTCTCGGGAAACCCCCTGCAAGTCGCGTTCCTGTTCCTGGGAACTGGCGGCAACGGCAAGGGAACTCTCATGCGCATCATCTCCGCGATGCTGGGTCAAGAGAACTGTTCGGCCGAATCTCTCGACGCGCTGAACACGAACAAGTTCGCGGCCATCTCGCTCTTCGGGAAGATCGCGAACCTTGCTGGTGACATCGATGCGACTTATCAGCAGAGCACGGCGAACTTCAAGAAGCTCACGGGTGAAGACCTGTACGCGGCTGAACGGAAGTTCGGCGCTCGCTTCCTGTTCACGTCCTGGGCCGTGCCGGTGTTCTCTGCGAACAAGATTCCCCCGTCCGCTGACACCAGTCGTGGCTACCTTCGTCGGTGGGTTGTGTTGACGTTCGGGAAGACCATCACGAAGCCGATTCTGGGGCTCTCTGATCGGTTGTTGACGGAACTGCCGGGGATCGCGGCTCGTGCGGTTGCTGAGATTGAACCGCTCATGAAGAGCCAGAAGTTCGACATCACGGGCGAAGCGTTGCAGGGTCAAGATGAGTTTGCGACTTCGCTCGATCAGGTTCGGCAGTGGATCGATGAGTGCTGCATTCCGGCTCCGGAGCACAAGGCTACGGAAACTCGCGATTCTACGTACGCTGCGTACCGGGCGTGGGCTACGCGCAACGGGAACGGAATCTTCAAGGGTTCGGAGTTTTATCACCGCATGGAGAGCGCGGGTTACCCCACGGTGAAACGGAACTCCGGTCGCAGGTATATCGACGGTCTCAAGATCATGGAAGGTCGACAGCACGCACAGTCCAGCACGCCGGACGCGTTCGATGAAATCACCAACGCGTTGAGCGATTAGTATGCGCGCATGGAACTCACGGATGAGATGATTTCGCTCGCGACGGGGTTCGCCAGGAAGGCACACCGGCGAATCCCGTCGATCGAGTTTGACGACTTTCGACAGGAACTCTTGCTCGCTGCATGGTTGGCCGCATCAAAGTATGACCCGACACACGGTGCGTCAATGAAGACGTATCTGTCGATCCGGCTCAATTATGCCATCTCGGACATTGCACGAGAATACGGCCCTTATTCCCGTTATGTATGGGCCGAGATGAGCGAGGAAGAGAAAGAGGAAGCTCTTCCGGTTTCCATCAGCGCGGACGGCGAAGAGGCGCTTTCGGTTGGTCGCGAGGAAACCGGCTATCGGCACGTTGAGGCGACGGTGGCGGCTGAACAGGTGCTCAAGGGGCTCCGGAGGGTGGATGCCGAAGTTCTGCGGCTGTACTACCTCAAGGGGCGCACGTTGCTCGAATTGGGCCGCAACGTGTACGGCATCACGGAATCGGGCGTTTCGCTCAAGGTCAAGGACGCGACACGCCGTGCGCAACTTGTCGCAGCGTAGGAGTTGACAGGGCGCTGACAGGGTGCTTAGATGGTCTCAGGTCGTCAGAGGGACGGCCCCCACGAAGGGACATGCAAGATGTCGAACTACCGTCAGATTCCCGCTCTCCTCACCGCGCGCAAGGACTTCAAGGGTTCGAGCATGAGCGCGAAGAAAAGCGCGGAAGGTGACTACGTGGTGATGAGTTACACCAGCATCATCGTTATCGTCCGGCCGGACGGTACGAAGACGTGGAACGAAGGGATTCGACAGTCTCAGACGACGAAGCGGCACATCAACCTTTGCCGCGCGTGGCTCTGACATAGAACTCCCCTCCGGCTCGTGAGTATCGCGGGCCGGAGGGGCCATAGCTTGCCGCACCGGAGTTAACGCGAGTCCCGTGAGTTTGGCTCCTTCCCTCACGTGAAGACAGCGAAGGCGAGCAAAGAGACGCAGTGAGAGAGTCACGGTCGTGTTGCAGCACGATTCGTCGCCAGAGGAGCGCGGGAACGCTCTTGACCCTCACGGCGGACGCAACGTAGGTTCTTAGGTGTCCTGCGGCTCGATCTGCTCCGGTGCGGCTACCCGCTTGACGGCACGCGAAGACGCGTGCTTTGAGCGCGAAGTTGCTGCGAAGTGGGAGGCGTGGAAGAGCGAGAACGCTGCGATTCTCGCGGAGATCGAAGAGCTTGGGACCTGGGGGATTCTCGAAGAGTTCAAGTTCAAGGTCGAAGGTGGCGTGACGCTTTCTGAGAAGCAGATTGCGCTTGCTGAGAAGTTGGTTGCTCGCGAGGAAGAGAAGCGCGCGAAGAGCGCGGAAGCTTCTTACCTGGGGGAGATTGGTGAGAAGATCGAGTTCGAAGGAACCGTTCGGGCAACGTTCCACTACGAAAGCGATTACGGCTACGTCTACGGCGTGATTATCGCCAGCGGAGACAACATCGTCGTCACGAAGGGAACGAGTGCGTTCCACATGGACGCAGAGAAGGGAAGCGCAGTGAAGCTCCGCGCCACCGTCAAGAAGCACGAAGAGCGCGACGGCGTGAAGCAGACTATCGTTATCCGTCCGAAGGCGCTCTAAGCGCCCAAACGCTCAGAAGCTCTCTCCTTCGCGGAGGGGGCTTCTTTGCGTTGAAAAGCGCCCACGTCCACCCCTGCGGCCGGGGAGGGTTTGTCAGGACAAAGTGCTAGGGCAGGTGCTCGGGGCAACGAAAGTTTCAGGGCCGCTCTGACAGGTCTAGATGAGCTTCGTTCTCAAGAACGGAGGGTCACAGAAAGTAGCTGCCCTAGACGTGCAGTAATCAGCGCAGGTCAGCCGATCTTGCAAGCTTCAACAAGGGCAGGTTAGGGCAGCTAGGGCAGGTAACTCACATCTATTATCGCGCCTGTACAGGAAGGTATAGAGGGGAAGCTGCCCTAGCTGCCCTAGCTCCTGCCCTGTCGGCTTTCTGCTAGAGTCCTGTTAACGAATTGACAGGAATGGAGGTCGGCCGGTGCTCACCGAACGCGTAGCTCATCGGGTGGACGGTGGCGGAGGGGGCGCGCTCAGGCCGTGGCCGGATTCGGGCTTCCCTGCGCCCGTGGAGGCTGCGCACGCCGTGGATGAGGCGGAGGTGCCAGACGCGGTTTCGAAGGCTCTACGGGCCGCACAGGGCCAGTCGTGGGCTGTTGACATTCGGCGCGCTGTGGGCTACGTCCCCGGAAAGGACGGAGAGCCGGTTTTTCGTACTGAGCGCCACGAAATCGCAGAAGACGCGGAAAACCCCAACGCAACGAGAACGAAGACGGTCAAGCTCGATGAGTGGAAGACCCAAGAAGCTTTCGCCATGCGCGCACAGAAGAACGGCCTTCGGATTGCAGCCGTTTGGTACGTCGAACGGAATAAGCGGTTCGTGCGCGATAAGGACTCGAAACAGCGTAAGGATGGCAGCTACGCGTTTCGCGCCGGAGATGTTTACTTCAAGGACGTTGTGAAACTCGATATGGCGATGGACAGCTTTGGAGAGCGGTACAACGTGACAAGTTTGCTCGCGAAATTGAACGAGGAGTAGGCATGTACTGGTTTCACTGGTCTCCTACGGCACGTAGAGCGCAGATTCGCCGTAAGGGGTTGATTCCGGGCCAACGCAGCGTTGACGGGCTCTGGAAACCCCCTTATGTGTGCTACGCGGACGATCCAGGGCTTGCATGGAATCTTTCAGGGCGCATCCACCCGGAAATCGAGTCGTGGGATTTGTGGATGACGAAGCTCGACAGCGTGTCCGGCTATGAGACGTTGTTCTTCGACGGCGGCGCGTACGACGGCCAGGTGAAGGAAGTTCGCGTGTACGAACGCGTGTTCAAGCGAGACCTTTGGTTCGTCGGCGCTCGCACGCAGCGGGGGGACGCGCTTCTCTCTTCGGACGCGACTTCTTGACAGACGTGGTACTCTGAACGGAGTTCAGAGCGCGAAGGTTCCCCTCAGAGACAATTTCCCTGGGGAGGGGCCTTTTTGCGTCTACGGCCCCCCTCTGTCGGGGCCGTCCCTATACCGCTTCCTGTCAGACCCCGTATCCTGGGGGGATGGCTAGGGCACGTAGGCACGCCGTCCCTAAAGCGCCCCGTCCGTCGACTACTGCACGCGGGTACGGTTCTGAACACCAGCGCCTACGAAGGGCATGGCAGAAGCGCCTAGACGCAGGAGAGCGGGTTATCTGTGGGCGCTGTGGCAGGGCTGTAGACAGGGCCGATATTTGGGACCTTGGGCACAGTGATGAGGACAGGCGTATTTACACGGGGCCTGAGCACAGTGCATGTAACAGGCGCACATCTACACACAGAGCACAGCAACAGCAGATGTTGGAGCGTGAGTGATGGGTGGAACACGCAAGAGTCTCAAGCGACCGAAGGTCTATGACGCATTGAGGCGAAAGGGATACAGCAAGACGAAGGCAGCGAAGATCAGCAATGGTCAAGCAAAGAAGGCAAGAGCGAAGAGGAAGAAGAAGCGATGAGTAAGAGCGAAGCAATCGAGTGCAACGAATGCGGTTCTCTCGTTCTCAATCGACGCAAACACAAGGAGTGGCACGAACGTGTTGTGTTGTCGAAGCTGAGGAAAGCGCCGATCCATGTCGACGCTGAGGGCGAAGCGTCGTCCGCCCGCTTCGTCGGACGCCGGGAGGAGTAGTCCCCCCGCCTTCGGAAAAAGACCCCCCCTCCCCTCAATTCGTCAAGAATGCAGAAAGCGAGAATCACGATGATTCGTCATGCAATCGCGATGAATGACTATGCACGGGGGTGGGGGTCGCCCCTCCCCCGTCACGCTGCGTAAAGACCGCCGGAGAGGGCCGTCGGGGGTCTGAGCGGGTCAAAAGGCTTTCTTGAAGCTTCACACTGCATAGTCATACATCACCAACCATCCACAGGAGGCATAAAATGGGTTCTGGCGGCGCAAGAGCGAACAGGAATGCACCCGTCATGGGTTCGGCAACAATGGCGAGGAATGCAGCAGAATGGACGAAGCTTCCGAAAAGAGAAGGAATCGGAATTGACGTTCCTGACTGGCCGATCGGCTTTTCTGAGCCTTCTGAGCAAGAGTGGGAAGCTTGGGAATACCACTGGCTCCACATGGCTCAGGCTGCAATTTGGGAGGCGGAAGGGCTGCACTACTCCGTTGCTCAGTACATTCGCACCCTGATCGACTCCCAGAAGGGCCGACGCTCCTCGCAGCACGGCACGCTTGCAAAGCAGATGCGCGAAGAGCTTTTGCTCTCTCCGGCCGCTCTTCGTTCACAAAAGTACGTCATTGTGGGCAGCGAAGACGCGGACATTCTCGATTCCATCACCGGCGAAAAGGCCGCTGAAACGCCCGAAACTCCGCAGGAAAGGAACCCCCTGCGCGTTGTTAAGGGTGCTTAGTGGCTCTCCTCTACGCGCCGAACGATGACGAATACCTTGTCGATTTCCCCGCACTCGACATCGTAATTCCGTGGATTCAGCGCCATTGCGTCATTCCTGACGGTTTCAAGGCCGGACAGCCGTTCATCCTGCCTCCGTGGCAACTGTGGTTCTTCTCGAACTTCTATCGCGTGAAGGAAAACGCGAAGCTCGAAGACGACTACGGAAACCCCGTGCCCGCTCTGGGTGCACCGGCTTTCTACTACCGGCGCGCGCAAGTGATCCTTCCGCAGAAGATCGGCAAGGGTCCGATGACGGCTGCGCACATTTGCCTTGAAGCCGTCGGACCAGCCATGTTCGCGGGTTGGTCGGACGGTGGCGATGTTTACCGCTGTCGCGATCACGGTTGCGGCTGTGGGTGGACGTATCGCTACGCTCCGGGCGAACCGATGGGAACTCCGTGGCCTACGCCGCTAATTCAGGTCACGGCGTTCTCTGAGGAGCAAACCGACAACGTTTATGGCGCTCTCAAGCCGATGATCGAGAAGGGTCCTCTAGGCTCGCTTATGCGGGTAACTGAGGGTTTCACGCGCCTTCCTGGCGGTGGACGCATCGACACGGTTACTTCGTCCGCGCAGTCGCGACTAGGCCAGCGAGTTACGTTCGTTCCGCAGGACGAAACTCAGTTGTGGACCGAATCGAACAAGATGGACAAGGTTGCCGACACTCAGCGTCGTGGTGCCGCAGGTATGCAAGGCCGAACCTGCGAAACTACGAACGCGTTCGACCCGTCTGAGAACTCCGTGGCTCAAAAGACGTGGGAGTCGACAGTTACGGACGTGTTCAAGCTGTTCCGTCAAGCTCCGCCGAAACTCAGCTTCGGTGACCGTCGCGAGCGCCGGAAGATTCTCGAACACGTCTACGCCGGAACTCCGTGGATCAGCCTCGACAGCATCGAAGCCGAAATCCTCGAACTCATCGACAAGGGCGAACGCGGACAGGCAGAACGCTTCTACGGCAACCGTCTTGTCGCCGGTAACGGCGCGTGGCTCGAAAACGGGTTCTGGGAAGCGTCCGCTGTCGACGTTGAACCGGAACTCCCGTTCGGCACGGAAGTTTGCGCCGGTTTCGACGGTTCCGACTCCGACGACTGGACAGCGATTCGTCTCGAAACTCGCGAAGGTTACCGCTTCACGCCGTACTACGAAGTTGGTGGAGAACTGCGGCCGACGATCTGGAATCCTGCCGAGTGGAACGGTTCGATCCCTCGCGGCGAAGTTCATGCAGCATGGTCGCAGATCACCAAACGCTACCGACTTCGACGCGCCTACTGCGACCCGCGCGACTGGCAATCGGAAATTGGGGATTGGGCGCTTCTGTACGGCGAAGAGGTGTTCATCGAGTGGGCAACGTACCGAATCGAAGCGATGTTCCAAGCGTTGCAGCGCAGCAAGAACGACTACAAATCCGGTCGTTCGAAGCACGACTTGAACAAGGATGCGGAAACTCACGCGTTCAACGCTCGCAAGGTGGCGAAACCCGGCCAGAAGTTCATTCTGGGCAAGCCCACTCAGCATCAGAAGATCGATGTCATGATGGCCGATACGCTGGCCCACGAAGCCGCGAGCGACCTGCGCGCGGAGGGTTGGGACGCGGAGAAAGTCGACTCCACAGTTTCAGTTATGCAGCGCGGGAACGGTCGGGGACGTTTCGGGTATCAAAGCCCGCAGCGAGGAACAACGCAGGGTTTTGGACGACCCGGAGTTTCGCCCGAACTTAGAAGGAGATAGACGGTGCCCATCACTGAGGACGAACGAAACCTCATCGGCCAACTCACGGGCCGTCTTCGCGCGGGTAAGTACGAACGTGAGCGCATGGAGGCGTACGCGGAGGGAACTGCGCGCTACACGAAACTAGGGCTCGCAATCCCCGAAGGTCTCGAAGACCTGACAACGATCATCAACGCTGCGAAGATCGTCAAGGAGTCGACGGAAGAGCGCATCGACATCGAAGGTTTCCGTCTCCCCCCAGAAACCAACGCCGATGGAACTCCGAAGGACATCGACCCCGAAGCGCCCGATACCGACGAAGAAATGTGGCGTTGGTGGCAAGCCAACGACCTTGACTCTGAGTCGCAGTTGGGTCACGAAGATTACATCACTATGGGGAGTTTCTACACGTGCGTAGGAACTCGCGCAGACGACCCGGATACTCCGCGCATCACCGTCGAATCTCCCCACAACATGACGGCGCTGTACCGGCCCGACAACCGAACTCCGCGCGCGGTTCTTCGCCTCTACGACAGTGAGCCGGAGGTTGCTCGCGGGGACCGGGCAACTCTCTACGTTCCTGGCGCGAACGTCTACCTCAAGCGCGGGAAGGGAACTGGCGGTTGGGTTTACGACGAAACCGATGAGCACCCCGGCCGCGATGAGTTTGACATCGATGAGTGCATGGCAACGCCGTTCGGCAACAACGCGAAACTCAGCGACCGAAGCGGAGTTTCCGAACTGCGCGACGTGGTGACATTGCAGGACGCGGCGATTCGAAACCTCACCAATTTGCAGGTTGGCGCAGAAACTCACGCGTTGCCGCTTCGTGGTGTTGCCGGTGCCGCTGCGTCCGACTTCAAGGACGCGGCAACGGGCGAAGAACTCACGCAATGGGAAGCGTACTTCGGTGCAGTTTGGACGATCGCAAACCCCGAAGCGCGTAGTTTCCAGTTCTCCGCTTCGGACCTGCGAAACTTCCACGAAACCACGATGCACTACATGAGGCTCATTTCAATGGTGTACGGGCTCCCCCCGTACTACGTCGGCGCGGGCAACGATCAGGGGCCGGGTGGAGATTCGATCCGTGCAAGTGAGGCGCGACTCATCATGCGAGTTCGCCGGAAGATTCGCGCACTCTCGGCAGGATGGGAACGAACTATGCAACTCGCGCACATGATGGTGAACGGTGGGGAACTCGATGCGCGTTACCGCTCGCTCGAAGTTCTGTTCCGAAACCCCGAAACTCCGACTATGGCTCAGATCATCGACGGAGTTGTGAAGCTGCACGCCGATGGTCTGTACTCCGTGCGTGATGCGCTTGAGGACATGCCGAACGTCACTGCAACGCGCCGGAAGCGCATCCTGCTCAACCTCAAGGCGGAGAAGGACGAAGAGGCGGAGCGCAGCCAGAAGGCCACTCAGGCGCTCGCGGACGCGATGCGCACGGACGGCGTGGAGGATGAACCACAGGGCGGGATTCCCGGCTTCGACCCGTCTAGCCGCACGGAGGACGGTGGCGCGTGAGCGTTCCCACGCAGCCGCTCGTGACGGCTCAGGAACTCGCTCAGGAGCGTTACACGGCCGCTCAGGCGCTCCGTGATGTGGTTGTGGCGTCGGTGGTCGCGGAGTGGCTGAACGTCGACCCTGCGAACATCGTCGGCAGTTTCGCGGGTGGTGTGTGGCAGGCGATGGAACTCCTCATTCGCGCCGGACAGCGCAAGGTCGTGGAGGACGCAGACAACTACATCGTCGGCGCGCTCCGGGCGCAGAATCTCGCGGTTCAGATGCCAGCCGCCATCGTCCCGACTGCGTTCGAAGGCGCGAGTGACGGCCGTCAACTCGATCGGCTTGTCGCGCAAGCCGTCATCGACGCGAAGGTTCGTATCGCGACGGGAGCGGAACCGGCTCAGGCGATTCGCGACACCGGCAACGCGTTCGTAACTCAGATGGCTTCGAATCAGGTCATGGACGCTGCGCGTACGGCCGATCAGGTTGCGCTTGCGACTGTGCGACCGGAGGAGGGTGCGGAGTTTCCCGAAGCTCCTGAGAAGGTTCCGGCTGAGTACGCGAGTAGCGCCGAACCCCTCAAGCCGTTGGAGTTTCAGGAGAAACCCACGCCCGTTGCGGAACTTCCAACCTCCACGAAGGCCGCGAAACTCGACCGGTACGGAAACCCTATGGGTGGCCGCTTCGGTTACATTCGGATGCTCTCGCTACCGTCGTGCTCGCGTTGCGCATTGCTGGCGGGAAGGTGGTACGGATGGAACGCAGGGTTCGCGCGCCACGATTTGTGCGACTGTCGGCACATTCCCTGTCTCGTAGCAGGATCGGAGCCGATGCTGACCGATCCAAAGGCTTACTTCGACTCGCTGTCAGCGGACGATCAGAAGAAGTATTTCGGCAAGGCTGGGCGAGACGCGATTCTCGCTGGCGGTGACATCTTCCAGGTGGTGAACGCAACTACCCGCAGGGGTTCGGTTTACGTCGCCGGAGGGAAGAAGTACACGCGCGAAGCTGCGACGAAGCGCGGCATCTATGGGCAGGCCGCGAAACGACGGGGCCAGAAGGCGAAACCTCGCCTCACCCCGCAACAAATCTTCAAGGACGCCGGGAGTAACCGTGATGAGGCGGTGCGACTGTTGGAGGAGTACGGCTATATTGTCACCTGACAGTTCCGCGCGAGGCGGAAGAGTTGTGGCGCGATGCCGCAGACTGAGGAGAAACCCCGATGCCCGAAGAACTTGAAATCGTTGGCTACACGTTCGCCGGAACTCCCGTTTTCGCCATCTTCGGAGGCGACGGCGAGGAGGACGACGACAACGAGGGCGGCGAGGAGGGTTCGGAGGACGACGGGTCGGACGGTGGCGAGTCCGACGACGATGACGATGAGAAGCTTGGAAACTCTGGCAAGCGCGCTCTTGAGAGCGAGCGCCAGAAGGCGAAGAAGGCGCGCACGGACTTGAAGCCGTGGGCCGCTCTTGGCCGGGAGTTCGGAACTCCTGACCAGATTCGCGAGAAGCTTGCGTCGAAGTCGACTGAGGACATCGAAGCCGTTCGGGCAGAGGGCAACACGCGTATCGAGACGATGCGCAAGAACATCGCTGCGCTTGCCGTGCGGGCGCTCGCTTCCGAGTTTGAAGACCCTGACGACGCGCACCGGTTCGTTGATCTTTCCTCGATTGAGGTTGACGACAACGGCGCTGTCGATGAGGACGACATTCGGGATGAACTTGCCGCAGTTCTCGAAAAGAAGCCTCACCTCCGGAAGTCTGACGGCACTACCGACACGAAGAAGAAGAAGCTCCCGAACCCTGACCGTAGTCAGGGGAACGGGAACTCGAAGAGTTCTGCGGGTTCGCTTACGTCCGGTGCGGAGCGGTACAACAAACTCTTTCCCAAGAAGAAGAACTGACCTCACCCTGACGAAAGGCTGAACGATGCACCTCGGTGTAACTCGTGAAGACTTCTTCGTGGGCGACCAGTCGTGGATCGGTTCGCGGGACTTCACCCCTCCGCGCAACGTGACTCTCGACCTGTCGGCTTTCACGAAGGCGACTCACTACCCGAACGGTTTCCTGCTCTCGGGCATCGCCATCGCTCCGATCACCGCTACCGGCCTTTACGGCCCGTACGACTCGGCCGCTACCGATGGACGCGAGAACGACACTGACGGGGGTTTCCTGTTCTCGGAGATTCCCGTTTCGATGGTGGACAACACGGCGGACCCGTCCGGCGCGCTGTTCTACCGTGGCGTGGTTCGCTCCTCGCGCCTTCCCCTGTCCGTCGACGCGGCCACTTTCGGTGACCGCATCATCTTCGTTCCCTGAGATTGGAGGTCTGAGAACTCATGGAGGTTTTCGACCAGTTCATCAGCCCCGTCGAACTCACGGGGATGATTCGCGCGGCTGAGTTCGACCTGACTGAGAACAGGTTCAAGCTCTCGCAGCTTCTCCCGCATGTCACCATCGCGGACGTTTCGGCCAGTTTCCTCGTCGGTCAGCAGGGTCTTGCTGAGGCTTCGGTTTACCGCACGTGGAACACCGAAGCTCCGATCGGCCGTCGTGAGTCGCTGTCGCGCGCAACCTTCAACTTCGCGCCCCTGGGCGAGAAGATGATGCTCGATGAGTACCACTCCATGCGAGTTCGTCGCCTCAACGCGTCGAACTCCGAGATGGGTGACGCTCTCGAAGGTTTCATCGCCCGCGACGTTCAGCGTCTTGCCCGCAACATCGGCGCGCGTCTGGAAATCGCTCGCGGTGACGCGCTGTTCAACGGCCGCGTGACCATCAACGAGAACGGGATTTTCCAGGTTCTCGACTTCGGCCGCGCCGCTGAGGCTTCGAACTACGTTGCTCCGGTTCTCTGGACCAACTACGAAAACTCGAAGCCGATCGACAACCTGCTCGATCTTGTCAAGCGGTTCAACGCGCTGAACGGCGAGGACCCGGACCAGATTTGGATGCCGAAGAGCATCTATCTCGACATGGTTCAGAGCGTGCAGATTCGCAACCAGGTGTTCCAGGGCGCGATTACCACTGCTCCGCTCATCAACAACGCGATGGCAAACTCTGCTCTCGCTGCGTTCGATCTGCCTCCCATCGTCACGTACGACGCGACGACGAAGGTTGTGAACGACGACGGTCAGGGTGTCGTTACGCGCATCACTCCGCCCGACAAGATTCTTCTCACGGCTCCGGGCGACCCGATGCCGGGTGAGGGAACTTCTCTCGGCGGAACGTTCCTCGGCATCACTCCGGAGTCTCAGCTTCCGGAGTACGGTTTGCAGCCCGCCGATCAGCCCGGCATCGTGGCGGCGAACTGGTACACGAAGGACCCGGTGAACTACTGGACTCACGCTGCGGCGCTGGGTCTGCCGGTTCTTCGCGACCCGAACCTCGCTTACGTCGCGAAGGTGGTGTGATCGTGGCTGACTCGAAGAAGCCGACGCGGCCCGAAGAGTCGGCACGCGAGGACGGCGCGCTGGGTTTCCCCACCGTTGACCGAACTCCCGTCGCGTACGACGTTCGGCCCGCAGGGGCGCTCAAGGTGGATGGTGGCGGCGAGAACGTCGCTTCCGGCCCGGACGGCGATGGTGTGCCGGAGAACCCGCCCACGTCCTCGCAGCGCGTGAAGCGGACGGCCGCTGAGTCCTGACCGGACCCGGTAGGATCGGCGGCAACGCCATCTGAGAGGGGTCGTCAATGAGTTTCGGTGTGCAGGTTTCTGACATTGAGGCTCGTTGGCGGCCCCTTGACGCGTCTGAGGCGGTGATTGCGGAAACTCTGCTAGAGGATGCAGAAACCGTGTTCATCTCGACAGTTCCCGGCGCTCAAAGTTACTACGACTCTGGCACTTTGCCGCAGCGTCTCGTCACGATCATCTTGTGCGAGATGGTGAAGCGAGTTCTGCGAAACCCGGACGCACTCAGCGGACAGGCCGTTGAAGACATCTCTCAGACGTTCGCGGGCGCGAAGTACGACGGCCGTCTCTACGTCACCGAAGACGAACTTGCTCAGGTGTCCAAGGTGCTTGAGGGTTCTGCCGGAGTTTCTGCCGCAGGTGCAGCAACAGTCAACACAGTTGGACGCGCCATCGCGCGCAGACGAAAGGCTCAGGAAGCATGGAACTCGGAACGGTCGCACCTCGGGGGGATCTTTCGATGACGAAGCTCGCACGCATCCGGCGAAACCCCGTGTTGACGGTGGCGCAGGCGCTTGAGGCTCGCGGTCGCGATACTCTGGCTCTTCGTCGCTGGCACAAGCGAAACGCTGACAACTTCGCGCGTTCGCTGCACGACATGGAGGAGTTTGAGGCGGGGCGCCTTCCGATCCTCGGTCAGCTTCATCTCTCCCACAACCACGCTGACGGCACGGTCACCGACTACGGTCTCATTTCGACTCGCGTTGTGACGAACGCGTTTGTTGCGTACATCGTGGACGCGATGCAGGGTTTGCAGAACATCGGAACTCTGCGGTTCCACGGTCTCGGAACGGGTTCGACTGCGGAGTCTGCTTCGCAGACCGCGCTTGCGACGGAGTTGACCACTCAGTACGCATCGGCCAACACGCGACCGCAGGGAACTCTTGGGGAGGCTTCCGGCTCCTCCAACACGTTCGAAACTACCGCCACCGTCACCGTCTCGGCTGCGGTTGCGATTCGTGAGCACGGAGTTTTTTCGTCCGCTTCGGCCGGTACTGGAACCCTGCTCGATCGAAGCGTTTTCGCGGAAGTGAACCTTGCTGCGTCGGAATCCCTGACGGCTACCTACCAGTTGACGTTCCCGGCCGGAGGCTGACAAATGCCTACCATTGCGCGAGATGACTTCTCGGGTTCGGGAACGTGGGATTCGAACCTGTGGCCGTTCGTGGAGTATCAGGACGTTGATAACACGGGTGGACGGCCAGTCACTTCGCGCAGTGGTGGCATTGGCCGCGTTACTGGCGCTCCGAAGAACTACGGTTACGGCCGATACTACTTCGACGGAACTCCGCTTCGAAACTACGGCTTTCACGTCAAGGGTCGTTTCGGAAACGGAAACTCCGACGATGAGAATATCCGGTTCTTCATTCGCGGTAGCCGTGCAGGCCGCAATAACCTTGACTGGACTTGGCCCGCAACGGGTTTCGTCGTTTCAATCTTCCGCGAGTCCTCCACCATTACGTTTGAACAACTCCTCAACTCGAACATCGTTCAGAGCTATACGCGTTCATACGTCGGCAAAGAGCCCGGCACGGCATGGTGGAACCTTCGGGTTGAAGTCGAAGACGGCATCTTTCGCGCGAAGTTTTGGTTCGACGGAACCACTGAACCCTCTGCGTGGAACCGGCAAGCAATCGTTCCTTCAACGTTTCCCGCAGGCGAAGCTGGCTTTGGCACGGGCTATCAGGCAAACCAGATCACAGACTTCGATTTCTTCATAACGTACAACTTCGTCAATGAACTGACGTTCGCTGGCTCTATTCGCCCTGCCGGAACCTTGCGCCGTGGGTTCGCGAAGAAACTCGCTGGCTCGATCACTGCGGCCGGGACTTTCGCCAAGTCGCGCACCGTGTTCCGAACGTTTACCGGCTCTATCGCTGCGGCCGGTAAGGTTTCGCACTCGTTCTTGCGACAGTTCACCGGCTCGATCCGACCGACCGGACAGCTTCGACGTTCGGGGTTTACGAAGGCTCTGTCCGGTTCGATCACTCCGTCTGCGAAACTCCGCTTCGGCGTGTTTCTCGACCTGCGAGGTTCGATCAGGCCGGAAGGCAACGTCGTCGTCAAGTTCATCGGCCGGATCGTCGGTCGACCTGGCTTCATCTACTCAACGATTCAACGCGCTGCGCCGATTCGCGCATGGTTCACCACAAGGGGCGACAAGTGATCGTAGGCGAACGCGTCTTCTTCAACGGCGAGATGCGAACCTCTGGCGGCGTGCTCGCGGACCCGGCGCTCGTGCGTTGTCTCGTCCGGTTCCCCGAAGGACAGATCGGGGTTTTGGCCTACCCGTCCGAAGAACTCACGCGGACAGGTGAAGGGCTCTACCGCGCTTCGATTTTGCTGACTTCCCCCGGAGTTTGGTACTTCCGTTGGGAGACAAGCGGTGAAGCCGAAGGCGCGGAAGAGATGCAGTTGGAAGTTCAGGGTTCGGCGTTCGTCTAGGAGGCGAAGAACATGGCAACTCGCGCGAGTTCCAAGAAGACCGAAGAGGTGGAGCCGAAGGAGGCTCCGGTTTCCGAGTACCCGCCCCGTCCGTTCAAGGACGCAGTTACCGACGAACAGGCCGCGAAGCTTCGCGAAGTCGGTCAGTTCCCCGGAGAGTGACCCATGAGCATCAAGTCTTCGATCGATTCCGGCCGTCGTCTCATGGCGACCACGTTTCTCGACGTTGCGACGATCGAAGACAAGGTGCTCGTCTCTGACGGATTCGGGGGCCAGCTTCCGGACTTCTCTCCGCGCGATGCGGAAACTCCTTGCCGGTTCTCGAAACTCACCGATGGTGAAGCGCAGATCGTCGCGGACCAGCCCTATGCGCCCGCGTGGGGTTCGGTAGTATTGCCGATCGGGACTGAGGTCGCGGAGGGTTCTCGGATTCGTCAGCCTTCGGGACGTTTGTGGGAAGTCTTCGCGAACCTCACTCCTCCCGGCAATGCCGCAGTTTCCGTCAGAGTTCTCGTCAGGGAGGTTTAGCGATGCCTGTGCGTTTGAAGTCGAATCGACTGCCGCGCATCATCTCTCAGCTTCCCGATGCGGTGGACGATGGCGTTCTTGCTGCGGGCAACGCGCTCATTGCCGAACTCAAGGGCGGTGTCTGGAAACGTTGGGGTGGCATCACCTCTAGCGTGAAACAGGAGAAGCAGGGACTTGGACACACGATCGTCGGCGTAGGTGGGTGGGCTCCGGATCGAGGCGGGGCCGCACGTGGTTTCTACGCGGGCTATCAGGAGTTCGGCACCAGCAAGCAGGGGGCGCGACCCGTGGTCGTTCCCGCTGCCCACGCGTTCGAAGGCGACTTCGGAACGCATGTGGGCGAGGAAGTTCGAAAGGTCGTCCGATGAGCGCCGGGTTTGAGACAATCGAGGTAGTAGACCCGTGGCTGTTCGAAACTCTCAGCACCGATGACGTGATCCGCAACGCTTGCGGAAACCGCGTCGGAGGCGAACTGAGTGACATGGACGAACGCGATGCTCGTCCGTACGTTACTTGGAACATGAGTAGTTCGATCGATGTCGGTCTAGTTCAACGCGGTGGAGCACGACTGTGGAACGAAGCTCTCTACAACGTGAAGGTTGTGGGGCGCGGCACGTCGTACGCACCGATCATCCCTGTAGCGCGGCGAATCGAGGCGCTGTTGAACGGGGCTGCTGTCAGTACCGAAACCGGCGACTTAACCTGCGTTCGTCGTCAGACCATCCAGTACGGCGAAGCGGCGGGTAGCGCCAAGTTTCGGCACCTCGGAGCAATCTATATGTTCCGGGCGAACTCTCACTAGAAAGGCGGATTCGGGAAATGCCCGAACGTTCTGCGATCAACCAGACGATTCAGATTGGCGTCGAAACGACGCCGGGAACTCCGGTTGCGGCTACGAAGACTCTCGGGTCGATCGGGTTCGCAATGGGGATCAACGTCGACTCTACGACTTCGCGGCCCACGGGTCAGAAGTACGCGTCTCAGCACATCGTCGGCAAGGAGTGGACGGCCGCTGACATCTCGGGAAACCCTTCGTACGAAGAGCTTCCCTACCTGTTCTCGTCGCTGTTCTCGTCCCCGGAGATTGTTCCGGTCACTGAGGATGGGGGAACCGGCGCGGCGACGAAGTGGGTTTTCGACACAAAGTCGTTCGGTGACGACGCGCCGAAGACGTTCACCATCGAACAGGGTTCTTCGTTCCGCGCGCACCGTGCTTCGTCTGCGATCATCTCGGAACTGAACATCGAGTGGTCGCGCGACGAAATCTCTCTCGGCGGTTCTGCGTTCGCGCGAGCGATCGAAGACGGCATCACCATGACGCCGAACCCCACGGGCTTCAAGCAGATTCCCGTCAAGCCGGACCAGCTTTCGGTCTACCTTGACGACTCTGCCGACATGCTCGGGAACACGAAGCTCACGCGCGCGCTTGAGGGCGAGATGTCGGTTTCCGACCGATTCTCCCCCCTGTGGGTTGTCGACCGTGACCTTCCTTCGTTCGCCTCCATCGTGGAGGGCGAGCCGTCCGTTGAGTTCACGATTCGACAGATGGCCGACGAACAGGCGATGGAGAACCTTCTTGCGATGCGCGGCGGCGCAACGAAGTTCTTCCGCGCGGAGTGGGTTGGTCCGATCATCTTCGGCACCGGCCCGACTGCTACCCGTTACTCGTTCGTCTTCGACATGGCCGGACAGGTCAGCGACGTGGACAACTTCGATGAGACGGACGGCGTGTTCTCGATCGAGTGGACTTTCGGCGCTGTCCACGATTCGACGTGGGGCAAGGCAATGCACGCCGAAGTGGTGAACACTCAGACCGCGCTCTGAGGCAGGACGTGGGCGCTCTGCGCCGACGCTGCGGCCCGTCTCCGGTAACCTGGGGGCGGGCCGCTTCCGTTGCCCGAAGAACTCCCGACAGTTCTGAGAGAGGTTCGAAACTCATGCGTTTGTCTGACACTCTGGGTGATCCCCGTGACCTTGCGGTGAAGGTCGGCCGTGGCGAACTCCACGTCAAGTACATGCCGCTGAACTACACTCCCGCGCAGATCGATGACTTGAACAAGCGCGATGGCGAAACCGACGCGGAGCGCATTCGTCGCGTTTCGCAGATGGTCAACGAACTCGTTGTCGAATGGGACCTCACCTTCGATGACGAAACTCCCGTGCCGCTCGATGTTGAGTCCATCCACAACAACGTGGGGATTCACACTCTGACGACGATCATCAAGGCCGTGCAGACGGATCAGTCGGCGGGGGAAGAGGACGCCAGCTAGAACGCTGGCTCAAAACTGACGGTCTGAGTGGGGAGGTTCCAAGTGAGTACGTACTTATCCGCGCTGCGCGATACTACCGCGTTGCTCCGTGGGAACTCGCTGCACAACCTCAGTGGTGGACGGAACTAGCAACTGCGTTCCAAACCGCTGAGAACGCAGCGGAGGACGCAAAGAGCAAGCGGAGAAACAAGGGGGTCGCCGGTGCCAACCGTGGCAGAACTAGAAATTGACCTGACGGCCGATCCTTCGGACGCAATGTCGGGTTTGCGACAGGTTGACACGGCGCTCAAGGCGCTTGCTGGGAGTTCTAGTGACGTTCGGCTAACCGCTGACGTTGACCAGGCTCTTGCTGCGCTGCGGGACGCTTCGGCTCAGGTCGATCGTCTCGCGGCGCAGTCGGCTGAGATTCGCGTTGACGCAGACGTTTCCGGCGCGAAGACGGCCTTGCAGGAAGTCGGCGCGGAACTCGAACGCATCTCCGCGAAGGGTGCGGGCGTCAAGCTCACAGCCGACATCGATCAGGCGCTCGCGAGGATTCGCGACGTTGGGGCCGAACTCGATCGCATCGACGCGAAGAGCGGCAAGATCGAACTTACTGCGAATATCGCAACTGCGCTCGCAGACCTGAACACGATCGCCACCGTCGTTTCAAGTCTCGACGGCAGGAACGTTCGGATCGTTCTCGACGCGAACACTGGAACTATCGCGGCGGACCTTGCCGCTGTCGAAGCTGTAGTTTCGCGCATGAACGGCAAGAACATCGTCATCGACATTCGCGCGAACACTGGCACGATTGCCGCTGACCTTGCAGCCGTTGAGACTGTGGTCTCTCGCATGTCCGGCAAGAACATCGTCTTCGATCTGCGACTGAACGGTGGCGCTGCGGCGCTCGCGGAACTCATGGCGATTAAGGCGCTTGTCGACTCGATGGACGGGCGCACCATCAACTTGCACTTCAACGCCAACGTCGGTGCGATGATGGTGCAAATTGCCGCGCTACAGGCGCAGGTTCTCGCTCTGCAAGCTCAGATTGCGGCCCTGGGTGGTGGAGGCGGCGGCGGTGGTCCTGCGGCCCTGAATGGGCTTGCGCAGGCCGCTCGCAACGCTTCGGCGGGGTTCTCGACTCTCCTCGGTGCTGTCGCTCTGATCGCACCCGCGCTTATTCCGATCGGTGGCGCTGCGGTTGCGGCTGTCATGTCGTTGACGACGGCTGCGGTTGCTGGCGGCATCGGCTTTGGTTTGTTCGCGGCTGTTGCTGTTACTGCCTTCAAGTCGGTTGGCGAAGGCATGACCGAAGTTGAGGCGGCGAAGGAGAAGCTGAACGAAGCTCTCCTTTCCGGCGATGAGAAGGCAGCGCAGAAGGCTACCGAAGACCTGGCGCTCGCGTACGCGAAGATGTCTCCGGAACTCGCTAGTGCTGTCGACGCTGTGATGAACTTCAAATCTCAGTGGTCCACGTTCGCGGCACAGTTTCAGCCTACCGTCTTCACGATGATGAGCACGGCGCTCAACGCGTTTTCCGGTGCCCTGCCTGCTATCGCGCCGTTCGTGCAGAACATCGCGAACATGCTGCTTGAGATGGAAGTTGCCGCGATTCGGGCTCTCGGTGGTCCTACGTGGTCTGCGTTCTTCTCGATGGTGAACTCGATCGGTGTTTCGAGCTTGCAGGCGCTCTTGCAGGTTGTCGGCAACCTCATCACCGGTTTCGCTGGGATGATGACTGCTTTCGCTCCGATGTCTCAGGGGTTCATGGCTGGACTCGTTGCGATGACGGCGCGTTTCGCTGAGTGGGGCGGACAGCTTGCGGCAAACCCCGGCTTCAAGGCGTTCGTCGCGTACGTGCAGGCGAACACGCCAACCGTGCTGTCGCTGTTCGGAAACATCATCTCTCTCGTCACCAACGTCATCATCGCGTTTGCGCCGATGGGTTCGGTCGTTCTCTCGATCATCAACTCTGTGATCGGCGCAATGGCGAACTTCGCCGGAGCGTTCCCCGGAGCAACTGCCGTCATCATTACCCTGATCGGCGTTGTCAACCTGCTCGGCGGAGTTTTCTTCGGGCTCATCGCGCACGTTGCGTCCGTTACGGCCGCGTGGGGTTCGATGGGTCTTGTGTTCTCCGCGCTGGGAACTGCGTTCTCCACGGTCGGCGGTTGGATCACTTCGCTTATCGGGTCGTTCGGTGGTTTGTCCGGTGTCATCGCGCTTTTGACGAATCCGATTACTCTCGTCATCGCCGGTGTTGCTGCGCTCGTGGCCGCTTTCATCCTGGCGTACAACAACATTGAGAGTTTCCGCAACGCCGTCAACAACGTTGGTTCCGCCATCATGACGGCGCTTCAACCGGCTATCGCGTTCTTGCAGGGCGTGTGGCAGAGCGTTTGGTCTGCGGTTTCGACGTTCATCAACGCCGAAGTTCAGAAGTGGCACACGTTCGTTGCTCAAGCTGCGGCGCTCATCGGCCCGGCCCTGACGAACATCGCCACCATTGCGCAGACTGTGTGGAACGGAATCACGACGGCTGCACAAGCGGCGTGGTCGGCTATCGGTCCTATCGTGATGGCTGCGCTTGGAGTTGTTCAGGCGATTATCACGTCTGCGCTTGGAGTTATCCAAGCCGCGTGGAACGCCGTGTGGCCGACGCTTTCGACGGTCGTCTCGAACGTTTGGACGATCATCTCGACAGTTGTTTCGACGGTGACCAGCGTCATCTACGGCGTGATTCTCGCGTTCCTGAACTTGCTTGCCGGAAACTGGGGCGCTGCGTGGGAACAGCTTCGCGGCGTGATCGATACAGTTTGGGCCGGAATCCAAACCGTCATCGGCGCGGCCGTGAACATCGTCGTTGCGCTCGTTACTGGCGCGTGGAACCTCATCGTCGGAGTTACTACGGCGATTTGGGCTGGCATCGGAAACGTCATCTCCGCTGCGTGGAATCTCATCACGACGATTGTGTCGACGGGGCTCTCTGCGCTGCAAGCCCTGTGGTCGGCCGTGTGGGGCGCTCTGACGGCCGTTGTGTCGTCGGTGTGGTCTGCCATCACCGGGGCCGTTTCGTCCGGCTGGGCGGCCGTCACGGGCTTCCTGCAAGCGGGTCTGAGCCAGCTACAGGCGTGGTGGTCGGCCGGGTGGAACCTGCTCGTGGCTGGCGCGTCGATTGTGTGGAACGCGATCGTTTCTGCCGTCACTGCCGGTTGGAACGCAGTTGTGAACTTCCTGTCCCCTGCACTCAACGCTCTACGCGCCGTGTGGGATGCCGGATGGAACGTGCTTTCCCTCGTCGTCGGCGCAATTTGGAACATCATCGTCCTGAGCGTTCAGACCGGCATCAATCTCGTGCAGGCGGGGATTACTGCGGGGCTCAACGCTTTGCGTGCGCTTTGGGATGCAGCGTGGAACGCGCTCGCCCCCATCGTGTCGGCCGTGTGGTCCGTCATCTCTTCCGCAGTTTCGACCGGTTGGAACGCAGTTTCCTCCGTCGTGACTGCCGGTATCGCTGTGCTGCAATCCGTTTGGAACACGGCGTGGAACGCGCTCACGACGGTTGTTTCTGCCGTCTGGGCCGTTATCTCCTCCGTTGTGTCTGCCGGGTGGAACACGGTTAGTTCCGTCGTCTCTGCCGGAATTGCTGCGCTGCAAGCTCTTTGGAACGCGGCGTGGAACGCACTCACTACTGTTGTTTCAACCGTGTGGAACGCGATCACGTCCTCGACCTCTAGCGGGACGTCGGCGGTTTCCTCTACGGTTTCCAGCGCCATGAGCGCGATTTCGTCGCTGTGGTCGACCGCTTGGAACGCAATCGTTTCCGTCGTGACGACGGTGTGGAACGCGATCACTTCCGCTGTTTCCGCAGCGATGTCGGCGTTGAGTTCTGTCATCTCCGCAGGCTGGAACGCGATTTCTTCCGTCGTGACGACGGTTCTCAACGCGATCCAAACTGCCGTGACAACTGCGTGGAACGCGATCCAAACTGCGGTTTCCACGGTCATGAACGCGATTCAGAGTTTCCTCTCCGCGATCTGGAACGCGATTCTCGCGCTCGTCACGGGAGTTCTCGAAGGTCTCGTTCAGATGAACGTTCGCTCCTGGGAATCTGTCTTCCAGGGCATTCAGACGATCATGAACGCAGTTCAACAGTTCTTGTCGACTATTTGGAACGCCATCGTCCAACTCATCACCACGGCGCTGACTGCGATTCAAACTACTGCCGTGACGATCTGGACTGCGATCCAAACCGCCATTACGACGATCGTCACCGCGATTCAGAGTTTCATCGAAACCGCGTGGAACGCGATCCTCACGTTCATCACCACCGTCCTGAACAACATTCTCTCGACGGCGACGACCATTTGGAACACGATCCAGTCCACGATTACCACTGTGGTGCAGGCGATCCAGAGTTTTATCGAAAGTTCTTGGAACGCGATTCTGTCGTTCATCACTACGGTTCTGAACAACATTTTGTCGACCGCTACGTCGATCTGGGCTTCGATCCAAAGCGCGATTACAAACGCGATCAACACGATTCAGAGCGTCATCACTTCGGTTTGGAACGCGATTCAGAGTTTCCTCTCCGGCGCGTTCTCTGCAATCCAGTCGGCCGCGCAAAGTGCTTGGAGCGCAATCGTTTCGACGCTGCAAACTGCCATGTCGAACATGCAGTCTGCGGTCAACAACGGCATTAACACCGTTCTCGGGTGGTTCCGCAACCTTCCGGGGCAGATCGTCGGTGCGCTGTCCGGACTCGCTTCGATGCTGTTCAACGCGGGCAAGAACGCAGTTCAGGGGCTCGTCAACGGTCTCGGTTCGCTCCTGGGTTCCGTGAAGAACAAGGCGAAGGAAATCGCGGACGCGGCTGCGAGCGCCGTGAAGAACGCGCTGTCGATCGGCTCCCCGTCGAAGCTCATGCACCAGTACGGTAAGTGGACCGATCAGGGTCTCATCAACGGTATGGAGGCGGAACGCAAGCAGGTCGCCAAGACGGCTGCCAGCATCGCGCAAACGGTACAGGAGAGTGCTTCTGCGAACCTGGGTGTCGATGGTCTCGGTTCGCAGTACGCGCGCACGAAGTCGCGCCAGATGGCTTCGGCCGCAGTTCCTTCGCAGGGCGGAACGACTATCACGATCGACGCTCCCGTTACCGTTACCCTGGGCGCAGGTGTGGACGTGGGCGCGGCCCGCTCGGCATTCGCGGACGCAGGCGACGAAATCGCGGCGAAGTTGCTCGACGCTCTGCGTCGGAACTGAAAGGTTGAAACGTGGCGACTAAGATCACGGACGGCAGTATCTCCGATGTGATGACGGGTTCCGCCGAGAAGCGCATCGACGTAGCTCCCGACGGAACTCTGTGGTACTGCCTAGTTGACCCGCGAACCGTTCGGTTCTTCTACTCCACGAACGGCGGCGCTACCTGGCGCTACAGTTCCGGATCGGACCTCGCGTTGGGTCAGTACAGCGGAGCGCCGTCGTTCTTCATCGACGCGGACGGGTTCGCTCACCTTTCGCTGCAACGCTTCTCGCGCGATCCGCAGGACGTTCTCTATGCGCGCGGCCGTCCGAAGTCGGGTGGCGGTTGGACGTGGAGCACGAAGACGATTCTCCCGGCTGGGGGACGGCTTGGCGTCGACACTGACGTTGTGGCGTTCCGCAACGGAAACGGCTGGGTCGCCTTCCTGCTCTACAACATTCCGGCCGGTACTCGCGTTGCACGAGTGGACATCTCGGCTTCCGGAGTTCTGACGGTCGGCGCTACGTCGATCGGCCCTAGCACCGGTTACGCGAACGCCTACTCGACGCTGGACTTCGCGCACACAGGCAACGGCAAAACTCCGTCGTCTACTCCGCATCTGTTCCTTGGTTCCGGCGCAATGACGAACTCCCGTCCGGTCACTGTTCAGCGTGCGCGTTACTCGTCGGGAAACTGGCTCTGGGAATCTCCGCAGGCTGTCGCGAGCGGCGGGCAGAACATCACGCAAACTGCCCTGACTGGCATCTACGACGGCACGTATCACGCCGTTGCATGGTCGGCCGACAACGACGAAATCAAGTTCGCGGAGTGGACGGGCGCAAGCTCGACCGCACGCCGCGATCCCCCGGTTTCCCCTGCGGGCATGGGCAAAACCGGCGCGCTGACGATGGCTCTCGTCAAGGGGAACATCTACCTTCTCGCCTACGGCTACGGAACCGAAGTCGTCTACGCGACGAAGCTCACGCGTTCTACGGGCTTGTGGTCGGCGTGGACGCAGGTTGCGGGACGAACTAGCACGGCCGACGTGGACGGCAAGGTTCAGGCAGTTCGCTACCCGCGCAGCGGAAACGTCGACTTCGTGTATGCGAACCGAACTGGCTCGGCTTACTCGGTGTTCTTCGCTCAGATCGTCGCGCGCGTCACCGACCCGGTAACTCCGGACCCGACCGACCCCGTTACGCCGGAACCGGTTACGCCGAAGGCTCCGGCGCTTCTGTTCCCTGCGCCCGGTGCTCGCTCCGACATGAGCAACGGTGCTAGTTTCATCTGGCAGCATTCGAAGACTTCGAACTCCGACGAACAGCAAGCGTGGCGTTTTCGTCGCACGACTAGCGGAGTTGATCGGTACTGGAACGCCGCTTCGCAGACGTGGCAGACGACTAGCGTCACCAACGTTGGGTCGGAGGAGTTCACTTCGTTCCCGGCCGGAAGCTGGCCGGACGGAACTCACTCGTGGTCGGTTTCCACGCGTTCGGCTTCGGGAGTGAACTCTCCGTTCGCCACGAGTCGAACCGTCATCTCCGCAACCGCTCCGGTTGTCGAAGTCACTTCGCCTTCGGGTCTGTACTACGACGACTCGAACCCCATCGTGGAGTGGAACTACACCAGCGCCCGCGCGCAACGGAGTTTCGAAGTTCGCGTTGTCGAAGTCGCAGTTGTTACTTCGCCCGACCTGAACCTTGTGTGGACCAGCGGCGTAACAAACTCTTCGACCGCACGTTCCGCTCGAATCTCCACGATTCTCGACAGCGAACGGAGTTACCGCGCCTACGTCCGCTCGACGGACTCGGCCGGTTCGGTGAGTGAGTGGGACTACTCTGAGTTTGCCATCTCGCTCGAACCTCCTGCGGGTCCGCTCGTTGAGGTGTTTCGCGACGTTGCGTTCGAAACCGACGTTCCTCGCACGCGTCTCGACCTCACCGCGCGTTCGAACTTCATGTCGGCCGCTCAGGCGCGCGTTACTGGCGGCTGGGAAACTACCGGCACGAACACCGACTTCACCAGCGTTGACACCGACCTTGTGAATCAGATCGAACTTGGCGGGAAGCTCACTGCGCGCGCGAAGGGTTCGCTAGGGATGCGAACCATCCTCGGAACTCCCCCGGCTGCTCCGTACGGTCAGCCTGCGCTTCTGGGGCCGCTGAACTTCCCGGTGACGGAGAATCAGCTTTACACGTTCTCCATCTCTGTGAAGTCCGATGCGATTCGTGCTGCGCGCGTGTGGATTCGGTGGTTCCGCAACGACACCGGCGAGGTCTACATCGAAGACGACACGTTCCCTGAAGCTGTCCTTGCGACGGTGGGTAACCTGATCCCCGCCTTCATCGATGACAGCTTGTCGGAACAGTTCGCAACGACGGTGAACAGCTACACGGAACTGTCGGTTACGGTGCGCGCGCCGTTCGGTGCCGTCATGGGCCGTCCGTACCTTGAGATTGCGAACGTCGAAGCCGGAGAGGATCACTACTTCACCCGCGCGAGTTTCCAGCCGGGAGCGCGTACGGCGTGGCATCCTGGCGGTTACTCCCAGACGGGAACGATCCGGGTTCAGCGTTCGGAGGACGGTGGCGCGTCGTGGCTCGACATCGCGCAGCGCGTGAAGCCGAACTACCGACAAGAGGCTGTGTTCTTCGACCGTTCAATGCCGTTCGGGAAGGAACTCCTCTACCGCGCGTTCACCAGCGTTGACACCGGCATTGGCGGAACGTTGTCTAGTTCTGCGTCCCCGTTGGCTCGCTTCAAGCTCGCGGCCGACATCTGGGCTATTCGGGACATGACTGACGATGCGGCTGAACTCAACGCGCTCGTAACGGAGTTCTCTCGGTCTGACGAAGAGGCTGCTTCGGTGTTCCGTGTTGCGGGGCGTGAGTTTCCGATCGTGGACACCGAAGGGAATCAGAGTTCGGAGGGTTCGCTTACGGTGTACGTGCAGCGCGCGCAGGCCGAAGCCATGTGCGAACTTCTGCGTTCGGGTAAGCCTCTCGTCGTTCAGTCTCCGGCCGGAACTCGTCTGTACGCGCGGTTCTTGAAGCGCGACTACCGAACTGAGGAACTGGCGAACCGTTCCATCTCCGCGCAGTTTGTGGAGGTGAACTGACGTGTGGCCTACGTCCGATGAGTTCCGCGCAATCCTGAACTCCTCGAACCGCAAGTGGCGTTCGAAGGTCGAAGTCCTCTACGCCGGAGAACTTCGCGTCGAACTCGACGTGATGCTCGACGGGAAGATTTCGCTGGACGACGTTGCGGTTCGTCGTCAGTGTGACCTTACGATCGTTGACGCTGACGGTTTGCTGACTCCGGTGACGGCGCACGATCTTCTTGCGCCGAAGGGAACTGAACTGCGGCCGTCGCGCGGTCTCGTCCTCAGCGACGGAACGGTTGAGTGGATTCCGCTCGGCGTGTTCGGAGTTGTTGAGCCGGAGATTTCCGCAGAGTACGGCGGCGGAACTCGGATCAAACTCAAGGGTTACGACCGCGTTGACGCGATGCGAGTTCGTCGCTTCCCTGCGCCGTACTCCATTCGCAAGGGAACTCCCACCACGACGGCGCTCGCGAACATCGTCACGTCTCGTCTCGACGTTCCGACCCGTATCACCGAAACCGGCTCCACTACTCCGGAAACCATCTTCGACGCGCTGTCCGATCCGTGGGACGCAGTTCGGGACCTGGCGAGCGCCGACACGCTGACTGCCTACTTCGACCCGCTCGGCAACTTCACGACCGGCCCCGATGTCGACGTGGAAACCGGAGTTTCTTACACGACCGGAGTTGACTCGCTGCTCATCGCAACCTCTCGCAGTTTCGACTCTTCGAAGACGTACAGCGGAGTTGTGGTTACCGGCGAGCATCCCGACGAAACTCCGATTCGCGTCGAACTGTGGGACACGGACCCGAACTCCCCCACCTACGCAGATGGGCCGTTCGGCCGTCGCCCCTACGGTTTCTCGTCCTCGCTCATCACGACCGAAGCCCAGGCTCTTCTTTCGGCTCAGACGATTCTCAAGCGAGTGACGCGCATCCCGCAAACGGCCACGCTGACGACGGTTGGACACATCGGCCACGACATCGGGGACATTGTGACCGTGGACGATGCACGGACCCGCACGAGTGGACGTTGGCGCATTTACGGCGGGGGAGTTCCGCTGCGGCCGGGAACGAACTCTTGGAAGCTTGAGGAGATTGACATTGCCTGACACTTACAACGACCTTGCGACTCTGCTCAAGGTCGAAGGCATTCCGCGCGTTCGCATCTCGGTTGTCACGGCACTCGTGGAGGACGGAAAGGTTCAGACAGAAGTCACGGGCGATGCGTACGTGGCGACGAACTCGGATTCGCTTCTCGCTGTGGGTGATCGGGTTCTGATCCTGCTGCACGACACGTACGCCGTTGTTCTCGCGCGCCTCAGCGGCGAGTATCCCCCGGACCCGGTAATTCCGGTGCAACCCCCGATCGGAACCGTCTCAGCGTTCGCCGGAGTTGCTGATCCCGGAAACGGGTGGATCGTCTGTGACGGACGCGAAGTGAGCCGAACCGGCTGGGCTGAACTCTTCGCCATCATCGGCACAACGTACGGCACCGGCAACGGAACAACCACGTTCAACATTCCGTCGATGGCTCGCAGAACTGTTGTGGGCGCTGACGCTGAACGGCCGCACGGCACGCAGGGTGGTGCGAGTTTGCGAACTCTGACGGAAGCGAACACACCTCGCCACCGTCACCTCACCGAACGCGGCGGGGCGAAGCAAGTTGCATCCGGCACGGGTGCTGACGTGATTACGAACGCAAACACGGAGTACACCGAATATACGCCGGACCCTGAACCGTTCGACAACATGCCTCCGTTCACAACTATGTCGTGGATTATCCGGGGACGCTGAGTTTCGACGTTAGGCCAATAGGGCGACCTTCTGAGAGACTAGGGTTGCTCGCACGAGACCTCCGCGAAGGAAGCGGAGGAGAATGAGGAGTTTCGATCGATGACCCCCCAACGTATCGCGCGCAGCGTAGAACTGAATGTCGCTCTCATTGTGGCGAACATTGCGTGGGGTTACTACCTTGTCTCAACTCCGCGCATTGAGTTCGAACGTTCGGTGATTTGGGAAGGTGCGCTAGGCGCGACGCCTAGCGGTGACCCGAAACTTTTTGGCATGGCGTTTCTCGTGGCGGGTGTTCTGCTGCTCGCAGGACAGCGAATCGATTTGCCGCTCTATGCGGGTTTCTTGCTGGCTCTGGGAACATGGGGAGTGATGACCTACTCTTTCGCTTTCTCGGCCATCGTGAACCGACCGGACGAAGGTTTCTCTCCCGGTCTGGGATTCGGAGGTTTCATAAGCGGAGGGTTGACGGTCTTCCTTCACTTGTTCGCACTCGGTTTCCGGAAGTGACTTTGTGGACCCTGCAACCCTTACGGCCATCTTCGGGGGAATCTCTACGGTTCTCGGCGGGGTTGCGCTAGTTCTCCGACAGCTTCGACCGGACGAAGAAGACTTCAAGAAACTCCGGGCTCGCAACGAAGAACTCGAAAACGACATGGACGAACTGCGCAACGAGTTCCGCGACTTCCGCAAGAAGGCGGAAGACCGGGAAGCGACTCTTGAGGCGAAAGTCTGGAAGCAGGGTCAGATTCTACGCCAAAACGGCATCGACCCCGACGCGGAAGTTGTGGTGTGACGAAAGTGCGAATCCCGAAGCGCAAACTTCCGAACATCATCCTCACGATCCTCGTTGCCGTCTTCCTTCTGTTCTGCCTGGTCTACATGCGGCACCTCGCCGTAACGAACTCTGAGCGAATCGACCGTCAAGACTCGATCATCTCGAAGCTCGTTGTTCAGCGAGACGAAGCACAGGACGGCGCTGCGGCTGCGGTTGGTGCAGTCGAAGAGGCAAACGACAAACTCGAAGCTTCTGGGCAAACCCCCGTCGAAATCCCGGCCGAAGCGATTGTTGGCGCGACCGGTCCCCGTGGAGTTCCCGGCGCTGATTCGACCGTTCCCGGCCCCGTTGGGCCGCAGGGTCGGCCCGGTATCGACGGGACGGACGGCGTGGACGGCCAGGACGGAGCGCCAGGAGCCGCAGGGAGCGACGGAACGGACGGGGTGGACGGCGAGGACGGGGCGGACGGTTCTGACGGCGCAGACGGGCAGCCAGGGGCCGATTCGACGGTGCCGGGGCCTGTCGGCCCACAGGGTCCGCAGGGCGAGCCCGGACAGGACGGCCGCGACGGGTTGACGGGAGCGGACGGCGCTCCTCCGGCCGGTTGGACGGCGATTCGCGCGGACGGCACGACCGAAACGTGTGTTCCCGCTGAAAACTTCGATCCCGTCGTTCCGCGCTACGAATGTACGGCGGACGGTGGCGCTGTTCCGGAGACGCCGGAACCGACAGAAGGGGAGGTGATTCCTTGAGTAACGCGGCTGAACGTGGATGGCCGATCCGAAGCTTGAGCGGTTCGGACCTTGTGCTTATCTGCACGCCGAATCCGACTCCGGCTCAGATTGCGGCCGGAGTTCTCAAGGTCGCAGGTTTGCCGGGGCGGGTGGCGAAAGAGGTCGCTGGTCCGTTTCGTGAGCTTGTCGCAGGTCTGATCGACATTCGCAAGCGTCACGGTCTTGCGCCGTTGACGTGCGCGGGCGGCAACAACTTCCGCGCTGTTCGCGGTTACGAAGATGAGTTCAAGGCCACGGGTGATCCGGACTTTCTGTCCAATCACGCGTTCGGTTTGGCGATGGACTTCAACGTTGGGACGAACCCGATGGGGAAGCCGATCCGCTCGGACTTCCCGCGCGATGAGGTTTACGCGCTGTGCAAGCGCGTTGGCCTTTCCTGGGGCCGCGAATGGTCCCGACCCGACCCGATGCACTTTGAGTGGTTGGGAACTCGAACCGAAGCTCTGAATTGGAGTGGTGACGACTTGTCCGCTGCGGCTGAACAGAAGATCAACGAGATTCACGACGAACTCTTCAAGCGCCACAAGAACCGCACGGGTGATCCCGAAGCGGACGGCGTGGACACGATGGCCGGTTACGCCATCAACGCGGACGGCTATGGTTACCGTGCGCAGCGTGAACTTGCTGCGCTCCGCGCGGAGAATGCGGTTCTTCGGGAACTCATCGGTTCGCTTCCGCGAGCGACTGCCGATGAACTCCTGAACCGCAAGATTTCCGCAACGAAGTGGAACGGTGGCAACATCATCACCGAAGACGCCACCGTCTACCAGCTTCTTTCTCGCGGGTCCGAAGGCTCGATCGCTGCGCACATCGCGCAGGGAGAGCCGTTCACGAAGGGAACTGAGAATGTCTGAGAACTCTTCCGTTTCTGCGGGTCCGGGCGAGTACATCGCCACTCCCACCGACAATGCGGGCACGAAGTACCCGATCGAGAAGAAGGTTTCTGCCGCAAGCCTTCTCGGCTACGTGGGCAGCGCCGTTCTGTTCTACGTCATCACCGGGGTTTCGAACGACCCGGAGGTTCTGACGCCGATCCCCGACGCGATCGAACCGCTCGTGCTTGCACTGATTCCGGGCCTGCTCTCGCTGGCTGGCGGTTTCTTCGCGAAGCACCAGAAGCGCGTCTGAGTTTCACAGAGAAGGAGTCCCGACATGCCTTTCGTTGCAAGCACGCCCGATCCGATCCGACCGACGGCAGTTGGTCAGAGCGGGAACCTACAGATCGTTCAGCGAATCGTCGATGCCATTGACGAACTTCGCAAGGCTGGACTGCTCATCCCCGGAGACATCTCCTCTGGCGGTGGCGGTGGTGGGCTGACCGAAGAACTCGCGGAACTCCTCGGGCTTGCGTCTGAGGGCAAGGTTCGGGGCTCCTTCTCTATGGGAGTTCTCGTCAGGAACTCCGCGCCGAAGTCGCTGTACTCGACGCAGAACCCGTCGACTGTCTGTGTCGATGAAACCGGCTACGCGTACACGGCGTACCTGGGCGGAAACCGCGACCTCTACATTCGGCGCACCGACTACAACACGGGTGCAGTTTCCGGTGAGGTTTACGTCGGTCCCTACCAGATCACGAACCGCGACGACGACCACGGCGCTCCTTCGATCGTCGCTGACCTCAAGAACAAGCGGCTGCTTGTCTCCTACGGAACTCACGGCGCGGCAACGACTATCGCGCGCTCCGGCCCCGGCTACGACTGGCAGTCGTGGGAAATCGTCAAGGTTTCCGCACTCCCTTCGACGTATGCCTCGATGGCCTACGATCCGCTGACGGAGAGCGTGTTTGCGGTTGCGCGCGCCGGTTCCACGCACTCGTCCTCTCGGAACTACCCCTCGCACGAACAGGCGGGGATGATCCGTTCGACCGATGGTGGCGCAACGTGGACGCACATCGGTTCTTCGACGGGCATCGTGGATACGCGCAGCGCGTTCAGTTCGGACGCGGCAACCGACTACTACGGCTCTGACTGCGAAGCTCGCAACGGTCGGGTTTACGTGGGTTGGTCCATCGCTCACGGTCCTTCGCACGACGGCCCGCGCGCGAACGTTTACGTGGCGTACTACGACATTGCGTCCGGCACCATGCGGAACGTTGCCGGAGAAGTTGTCGGGTCTCCCGTCATCAACTCCGCCGCGAACCTCGACAAGTGCCGCATCGCTCCGGCGCAGGATTACACGTACCCGATTCACCTTGCGCTCGATCCGAACTCCGAAGAACTCGTCGTCGGTTACAACCGATACGACGAAGGTTCGGGAGTTTGCCGCGCGATGGCCGCGAAGTGGAACGGTTCGGACTGGACCATCACCGACCTTGACGTTACGTCGAACTACCTCTACAACGGCATTGCTCCGAACTTCTTCGACGGCCGTTGGTACATGACGGCGATCGAGAACAAGTTGGGCGACAACCTCGTTGCTTCGACTGCGCAGAAGGACACTCTTGCAGTCGCTTCGGGCGGTGGAGATGTCATCATTCTCGGGTCGGACGATGGCGTTGTTTGGGGTCGCGAAACTGTCCTCACGCGCGATGAGTTCTATGGTGGTCCGGCGACTTACTTGCAGTCGGTTCGAAACCCGAAGCCGATGCTGGTGTTCGTCGCGCAGCGCGTCGACTTCGGAACCATCTTCGACACTGTTGGTGGCGAACCCGATTCCGACTCGACCCAGAAGGGTTACAACACGGCGACGTGGGAATCTCCGATCATGGGGATTGGCGTTGCTGCGGACCTTCTTCGTCAGCGGAGTTTGCAGATTCTCCCTGACGTGAACCACTACGTGAACCCCTACTTCGAACTCAAGAACTCCGCCGCGGTTCCTACGGACTGGCAGACGATTGACCTTTCGACGGTGTTCCCGCGTGGACTCAAGGAAATCACGCTCAAGGTTTCGATCACCGGAACCGGTACAGCCGGAGCGTTCAACCTGTACTTCCGACAGGGCGACACAACTCGTCGTGACGACGCGGTGATTTCGACGCGCGGCGAGTGGACCGACCCGATGGCCTACGACGTTGTTGTTCCGGTTTCGCCGGATCGAACGATCCAATGGCGATGCAACGCACAGCGCGCAACTGTTTCGCTTCGTCCGCGAATGCTGCGCATCGGCTCCGGAAAGTCGCTCGTGCCGAACCCCGGCGCTCCGGCAACTCCTACGGGTCTGGGTACGGCAGGAGCGCCCACGTCCACCTCAATCCCGCTCGCGTGGAACGCGTCTGTCGGCGCGACGATGTACGACTTGCAGCAAGCTCCGGCGAACTCGACTAGTTGGACGACGATCGCTTCTGGCCTGTCTGGCACGTCCTACACTGTCGATTCTCTCCCGGCGAGCACGGGTTATCAGTTCCGCGTGCGCGCGCGGAACTCTTCGGGTACTTCGTCGTACTCGGCCGCGTTCTCGGTCTCGACGGCCGCACCCCCGGCAAACCCGGCGATGATCCGAGAAACCTTCAACTCTTACCCGGCTTCGACGGACTTGAAGGCTCGCTTCGCGCGCATCGGTTATCAAAGCGATTGGCTTGCAGGGGACACGGGGCCGCGAACGACTACGGCGGGCGGTTCTTTTGCCCTGAGCGTCTATGAAACGAACGCCGCTACTAAGTGGGTTCGAGACGGGTCGCTGACGGTGGCGACGGCGAATCAGTTCGCGGAAGCTGTTGTCGACGCTGCTCCCGGCTCCGGCGCTCCGCACCCGCACGTTGCCGTTCGCTGCGCCACGGGTGCGGGCGGAAACACCCTGACGGGTTACTTCTTGCGCTGGAACCCCTCGGGAACTGTGTGGCAGCTTTACCAGATCATCGACGGCGCGGCTACGCTTCTCGATTCGCTCGTGGCTACTGCGCCCACTCTGCCGTACCGACTGCGGCTTACCGTCGAAAGTTCCGGCTCTGACGCAATCCTCAAGGTGTACGTGAACGACACGCTCTTGAGCGACATGACGACGACCGTTCAGACTGGCGTCGTTGCGAACGGAGTTCCTGCGCTCGGGATGCGTTATCAGGCCGCTTCGGATAGCGGTCAGACCATCACCGAATGGGCGGCCGGAGACCTCTCCGCTTACGTTGCGGCTGCGTGATGGAGTTCTCCGGAACCTCCTCGGGTTGGCGCTCGAAGTCGGTTTCCCTCCGTGCGGGCGAGAAGATTCGTCTTCTCGCCCGCACGGGCTCGGCTCGTTACGGATACATCGTCGTCACCGATTCGAAGTACAACTTCGTGTCGAAGACAGCGACGTTCTATCCGGGCCGTCCGGCATCGTTGGAATACACAGCGCCCGCGTCCGGCACGTACCGCGTTGGGGTTACCGTCAATGGTGACTTCTCGATCGACATTGAGACCGTTTCTCCCGTCTTGAGCTACTGGCCCGAACCTGGGGCGATGACGGAAGAATCGTTCTGGCGTACGCGTGTTGACGAAGCGCCGATCGATCCGCGTAACGCTGAGTACGTTGCGGACCTTGTGCGACAAGCGAAGGCGAGCGCCGGTTCTGTCGCCTACTTCAACGTTTATGAGTACAACATGCCTCGCTACCTTGTGAGCGCGGCTGTTCCTCGTGTCCGCGTTGAGTTTCGCGACGAACAGAAGAAAGGGTATACGCCGGAAACTCTGTTCGATCCGAAGTACGGCGCTCACTTCGTCGGAGTTCCCATCACGGCGGAGATGATCGCTGCGGCCGGAACCGATGCCGCTATCTCCATCTGGTGCCCGGAAACCGATCAGATGTGGGGTTTGTGGCGAGCACGTCAGGATTCGAACGGAATGTGGTCCGCTGTCTGGGGCGGACGAATCGACAACGTGTCAAAGTCGCGCGGCTACTACCTGAACGGCATGGGGATTGCAGCCACAGGGACGGCTACCGAAGTCGGGGCGCTGGGTATCGAAGAAGTGCGCGCGGGCGAGATTAATCACGCAATCTCCCTCACGCTCATGGACTGCGCGAAGTGGAACGTCTTTGTGTGGCCTGCGCAGCGTTCAGACGGAAACGGCTACTCCCCGATTCCCGAAGGAACTCGCTTCCGTCTCGATCCGACAGTCGATGTCGATTCTCTCAAGCTGACGCCAATCGGAAAGATGGTGGCCCGCGCGGCGCAGAAGTACGGATTCATCGTCACCGACAAGTCGTGGTCTTCGATCACCATTTCCGCCGAAAGCGGAGCGGGGATCAAACGCGAAACCGGATCGAATCCGTGGGTTTCGCTCATGGGTAAGGACAAAGGCTATACCGTCTTCAAAAACCTGCCGTGGGACAAGATGCAGGCAATTGAAGGCGGTTGGGGCAAAGTCCGCGTGAGCGACACACTCTCCGACGATGTTGACGCTTTCGTTGGAGATAGCGCAAAGTAACGCGCTTCCACATTCGCGGGGGAACGATGGGTCGGGCCGTCGTTCCCCCGCTTTTTCGCGCCCACGTCCGCCGATAGACCTACGGCGGCGCTCACTCTCCGTGACGCCAGGGCAGGCGCTAGGGCAGCTAGGGCAGCTAAGTCACATCTATTATCGCGCCCGTACAGGAAGGTATAGAGGGGCATCTGCCCTAGCTGCCCTAATCTGCGCTCGGATGGCCTCTGACCTGCGCAAACGTCTAGGGCAGGTAGAACGGGGCGGCCCTGGCTCTCCGGCCGACTCAGGGCCGCAGGGCGGACGGTGGCGCTCTAGGGCAGCTACGCCGCTCACTCTGCGTGTCGACTCCGCGTGACTCTCCTGTCAACGTCCTGTAGACTGCTACTGCACTGCAAGGCTGGACTCACAGAAATGGATCACACATGCTCGCGATGCAAGTAGCGGCCGATTTCGTGTCGGCGCTCCCGATGGGCACTACTCCCGACAATGGCGGAGGCGAAGCACCGGGCTTCGTCGGAACGCTTCTGTCGAACGCGCGAACGATCATTCTCGGCGCGGTTGCGATTCTTCTCCTGTCGGCAACGGCCGCAGGGCTCGTCTTCGGTGCGCTACAGGGTCGCATCAAGAAGACGCTGAACATCGCCATTGCGGTTCTGATTGCCCTGCTTCCGCTGGGTATCGTCGTGACGGTCGGTGTTGTTGGCGCTGCTACCGGCATTGTCGACATCTCGGGCTTCTGAGTTATGCCTCTGCTCAGGACGGACAACGAAGGCAAGAACGTCCCCTCCGTGTGGTTGGGTCCTCCGGACCTCATTCGCTGGCCGTTCGATGCGTCGTACGGGCAATGGGTTCTCGGATTCGCTCTGACCATTCCGACGTTCACCATTCTCGGCTTCATCGTGCCGGTGATCGTCTGGGCGGGAGTTTTTGCGTGGTTCTTCGGGAAGTTCGTCACGCAGAGGTTCCCCGACAGAACTCCGAAGCTTTTGCTCAACCCGTGGTTCTGGCGCGGCGCTGTCATGCTTTTCGTGGCTCTCGCGCTTCCGAACCCGCTCGCGCTCATTCTTCCGGTGAACATCTTCGCGGCGCTCGCACTTACGCCCGTCGTCGCGTTTCTGATCGTCCGGAAGATTAAGCGTTGGATCACGCCGATGACTCCTATCCGCTATTGGATGCGAGTTCTGTGGAAACTCCTTCGTCGTCCGCGATCGGCGCAGGCGGCGAAGGAGTTTTCCCCCGTGGCAAACGTCGCTGGGGATGAAGAATTGGACTTCGACCTTGGAGACCTCGAACTCCCCCGCGAACCTGTGAATCTCCGGAAGGACATGAAGTGAACATCGAGACCCGTAAGGTTGGCCTCTTCCTTGTCATCTTCGTGACGGCCATCGTCGGTTTCTATGGCTTGTTCGGGATTCTCTGGCTCGCGCTGCTCATCTCGATTCCGTGGTCCGCTGCGGCCGTTCAGTTGATCGACACCTACTTCACTCGAAAGGGCTGAAACTCCGTGACTCCGCTCGCAACTCTCTTCCGCCGCCACGCGAAGATCGAAAAGGCTCCGGCTCCGTCCGGCGAACTCATCGTTCCGACTGACGCTGTGAATCTCTCGGTTCGTCAGAGCGTTCTCAATCTTCTCGTCACCCGCGACGGAAAGGTGATGGCCGGATACCGAATCGGCCCCATTCGTCACAACTTCCTCGCCATGCAGCGCCGACGCGCTTCTCACGAAGACGTTACGGACGGCTGGGCAAACATGGCGGTGGACGGTGGCCGCGACGTTCAGGAGCGCGTGACAACTCGTCCGCACCCGGTGAAGTCGTGGGCGAAGCGACTCGATGAGCGTTCCCCGAAGCGACTGCCTGACGTTCACGTTTGCGACACGTCGAAGTTCTCCGCGAAGGAACTCGCGTTTGGCGCGTGCGGGTGCGAAACGTGGATCAAGATGAGTCACCGTTCTCAGCGCCGAATCGCCGGAACCGGCATGGATGACAAGGTTGTGTTCCGTTACTTCGAAGTTGGGCAGGTTCATCCCCGCCTTGACGTTCGCGCGCAGATCGTCGCATGGAAGAACGGGGGTCAGGAACTTTCCCCCGAAGTGAAGAAGATCGTCGCGACTGAGCGCCGAATCTTCAACATTGCTCAGGGTCCGGGGTGGAACGCAACGCGCATGACGCAGCGCGAACAGACGTGGCTTCGGATGCGCTCTGTCGCTCCCGGCATCGCTGCGCCGTCGCTCTCCGACAACCTCATGGGGTTGGACGAAGACGACTTCCGCGCCGAACTCTACGATGTTCGCTGGGCAATGGATGGCGGTTTCGACCGAACGACGAAGGTCACCGCTTTCCGCAACGGAAAGCCGCTCACGCGTCACGTGCAGATTCTCACGTGCGAGCGCCCGGCCGACATGAACTGGCCGGAGAATGGTCGCGAGCCGTGGCAGGTGTTCGCAGAGCGCGCCGTTGACCCGAACGGCCGGAGTTTCCCTGTCGAATGGCTCATCGCCGGACGGATGCACACGGGGGCTGACATGGCCGCTGCTGCGACGATGGACTTGCGCAAGGCGCGCGAAGTTCGCGAAGGCTACCGGGAGCACGGCGAAGAGCCTCCCCCCGTCATCGATCGTGGGATTCGTCGCGCGAAGGAAACTCACGACGAAGTGACCACTGGCAACGACGCTGAGGCGAACCGCTTCGTTGGAACTATCAACGCGATGGTTACTGGCGAAGACGTTTTCGATGAGCGCGGCAAGCTGGTCAAGAGCGCCGAAGAAGTTGCGTGGGAGCGCGGAGAAGCCTTCGCGTCTCTCATGGGCGGGAATCAGTTGAAGTGGAAGTTCTCGGTTCCGACCGCTCAGGCCGACAAACTGCGTGAGTTCGTTCCGGGCGAGGACTTCGACCGCGCCGGTTACCAGCACCAGTTTTCTCCGAAGTTCCTCGCGGCTGGCATGGCGAACGCTGCGGCCGTCGTGGGTGACGGACACGGCCCGTACATCGGTTACACGCAGGGGGCCGCGCGCCGACCCGTCATGCACGACTCTCACTATGGAACGGAAGGACGGGGGCGCGTTGGGCGCAAGGCGAACCTCTGGGTAGTTATCGCTTCGCTCGGTGGCGGAAAGTCCGTTCTGCTCATCGTTGAGGCGTACAACTCGGTTCGTCGTGGCATCACGACGGTTATCAACGACCCGGCCGGACGCATGGGGCCGATGCTGTTGTTGCCGGAGATTGCGCCGTATTCGATCGAACGCAACATGACTCTTGCGGAGCGCGGAGAAGCTTCCCCGTACGTGATGGTTCCGGAGCCTGCGAAGGAACTCTTCATGCTCACGGACGAACTGACGGGGGAACCGCTTCTCGGCCCGAACGGCAAGAAGCGATTTAATCGCGCGAAGTGGGAAGAGGCGGTTTCGGCTGCGAACGTTGAGCGTTCGCTGTTGGGTCAGGAAACTGCACGCATGTTCCTTCCCGCCGATCTGTATTACCGGGAAGGCACTCAGAGTTTGCTTCGCAAGGCCGCGCGCAATCACGGCCCGTGGCAGACGCACAACTCTCTCTTCGACCTCGAAGATGAGCTTCGGAAGATCGGCGGAGAGTTCGCGATCGAACTTGCCGATGAGATTCACGCCGCTTCGGAAACCACCTACCTCAAGACGCTGTTCGCGCCGAAGGGTCAGGGAAACGACTTCCTCATCGAAGCGTCGAAGAAGCACACGTTGGAACTCATCACGACTCCGGGGCTCAAGCGTGCGGCCGAAGGCAAGTCGCGTCACGAGTGGACGCCGGGTGAGATTGCAGCCGAACCGATGCTTCACATGGCTGCACTTCGCACGAACAACATCGCGTATTCGAAGCCGCGCACGGAGCGCGCAGTTGTCATCTTCGATGAGGCTGACAACCTCACAACGTCTCAGTCGGGGCGAACGATGGCAACGCGTCTCGGTCGCGACCACTCCGGCAACAACCTCGAAGTTTGGTTCGCTTCTCAGGACCTCCACGGCGTGATGGCTGGTGACATTCGAAACTACGTTGCTGGCATGTTCGTTGGGCAGATGAAGAACAAGGAACAGGCCGAAGAGCTTCTTCCGCTCATGAACATCGAAGACAAGAGCTATGCGGAAACTCTGCTTCGGCTCTCGCGTACTGAGCCGGGTGAGTTTGTCCACGCCGACGCTGACGGCCGCGTGGAAGTTATCAAGATCGACATTCCGGACAAGCGTCTCGCGGAAGTCGCGTTCACGAACCCCGATCCCGAAGGTTCTTCAGCGTGGGACGCAGAGGAGGAGTTGGCGTGAGTTTCCGTGCAAAGCTGGCCGGAGTTGTCACGGCCGTCATCTTCGGTTCGGTTGCGTTCGCTCCGGCTGCGTTCGGGGCCGGAGTTGTCGACCCGGAGAACCCGAACTCCTCTGGCGCTCCGTTCGACCGGAAGGACGATTGCTCCACAGCCTCCGAAGTCATCACGGGCGGGAACTTCCTGTGCGGCATCTTCGACAGCGCGGCAAACTCCGTTCTCGGCAAGAAGGAAGCTCCGACGCCGGAGTCTCCGGACCTGAGCGCCGGTGACTACTTCCCGAACTTGCGGCCGGAGAATGCGCCGGATGGTTCTCCTTTCGCGGAGAACGGGCCGACGATGCTCGCGAGTTCGGGTTTGGGTGGCTTCATCACCGACAACTACGATCAGCCCGGAATCGGTGACCCGATTGCCGCTTCCGCTGCGGTTGCTGCAACGGGTACGGCGAACCTGTTCAATCAGCTTTCGCTCATCGTTACGGGTGGAGTCGCGACCATCGAACGGTACGCGTACAACCCTACGGATTTGCTGACGTTCCTGTCGAACTTCGCGGAGTCCGCTACCGAACTGCTCCGCGTGAAGATTTGGCTTCCGTGGACGGCCGTGGGACTTCTCGCGGCAACGCTCATCATGCTCTTGCAGCACTCCGTTCGCGGCCGAGTTCGCTCGGTGCTCTGGGGGGCGACGTGGGCGCTTATCGTCCTGGGGATCGGTGGAATTGCTGCAACTCAGGCGGTTGACGCAGCGCGCTACGGAATCAACGGCGTGACTTCGATTTCTGCCGGATTGAACGATGGCATCGCTTCGGGAGTTCAGAGCGGGAACATCATCAACGACAATCTCAACGGCGGGGGCGCTCAGGTCTACACGGACCCAAACGCCGCTTCCGACGCAGCAACGAACGCGATCCTCAAGAACATCCACTTCAAGTCGTGGTGCAAGCAAACGTTCGGTTCCACTACTTCGAAGGCAGCCGTGGAGTTCTGTGGGCCGTTGTGGGAAGCGCAGCGGTACACGTTCTTTGAGGCTGCGCAGATCGACGCGAACCCGGCCGCGCGTCAAGACATCGATGAGCGGAAGGCGGACGATTACAACCGAATTGCCGAAGAAGCGTTGAAGGTTGACCCGTCCGCGTACGAAAACATGCAAGGACTGAACGACCGTTCGGACGACGCGGCGCTGTTCTTCGGTTACACGCTCGTTGCGAATATGTTCCGCGTTTTCGCTGCGCTGCTGCTCATGATGGCCGCAGTCGCTTTCGTCGGCTACTGCCTCGCATGGCTCGTTGCTTCGCCTATTCTCGTCATCGGCGGTTGGGGCGAAGACTTGGGTAAGGCGCTGCTGTCCGGCGCTTTCAAGGGTTTCGTCTACGCGCTGGGTGCGGCCGTGGGTTCCTGGGGTTTTATGCTCTGGACTCAGCTTGCGCTCACACAGTCGACGTGGTTCGGCTTCGTGCTGCTGCTCATCGGAACCGTCTTCTTCTGGTCTCTGCTGCGGCCGGACAAGAAGCTCTTGGCGCTCGCGTCTTTCGGCCGCATGAACGGCGCTTCGAAGTCCGCGAAGTGGATTCTCGACAAGGGTCTGACGATGCTGGGCGCGTCCTGGGCTGCGAGTAGCGCAGCGGAAAAGGTCATCGACGGACAGGAAGAGCCGAACCAGGAAACTCGCGCGGAGAACTACCGTCGTCCGTACGCGGGTCCGGTTTATGTCGTGGCGCAGCCAGTTCACGAAGGTGTTGTGCTGGACAAGGGCACCAGCGTTGAACCCGTCACGGTCAACGTCGATGTTCACACTCCCCCAATTGTCATCGATGGCGAAGTGATTTCGACCGGCGAGACCGTTTCCGAGTCGCAGACGCATTCTCCGTCGATGGACGATTGGGACTCCTCGCAAGATGTCGACCTCTACACGCCCGAATACATGGACAAGGACGAAAAGTGAAGCGGCTGCACTGGCTCATCGATGGTGGACCTACGCGCTTTCTAGTCGTGGTCGCACTCTTCATCACCGCTTGTGCAATTATCATCGGCTCCGTACTTACGTACCGATTCGTTGATTTGCGCTCTCGGGTCACCGCAAACGCGCCCACGTCCTCCGCTGAGGCTGCGCCGGAGTCCGGCACGGATGCGCACGACCACGCCGACCGGCCCGACCCCCTCTCTCCGGCCCGCTGGGGGGTCTCTCGCTGGCTGGGAGGGGACCTGAGTGGGATGACCCCGGAGGCTGTCGCGTCGGCTCCTGTAGCGCCCGTGGGGGCCGTCGTGGGGGACGGTGGCGAAGTCCTCGTGAACGGAGATTCGTACGCGGCCGTTTCTGTGCCACTTTCGATCAACTCCACTCCTGCGAGCGCCACGGTTGAACTTTCGTGGAACGCGGAGGCGTGGCAGGTTATTTCGATTGTGGTCAGCTAATGGACCCATTGACGGGCGCTGCGGCCGGAGCGGCGTGGAAGCACAAGGGCAAGATCATTGTTGCGGCGCTTTTGGCCGTGGCGCTCGTCGTCGGCGGTTTGTCACAGCTTCGATCGTTTGTAATGGGCTCCGGAGGAGTTACCGGAGTCGAAGCGGCATACCGTGGCGTGGCCGCAGCTTCGGGCCAAAAAGGCACAACTGCGGTTGCGCAATGCACGACGAACGGTTACCCCGTTACTTCGAACCCCGGCGAGATGCCGAAGGGTCCGGCGACTCAATACGACGCGCTTTTCGCCCGCGCTGCTGCGTCGACACCGGGTGCGCTCGATTCCACGACAATGAAGGCTCAGGCGAAAGCTGAGAGCGGTTGGAACCCGAACGCGAAGAGTCCGGTTGGTGCGGCCGGTTTGATCCAGTTCATGCCGGGGACCTGGGCCGCACACGGAATTGACGGAGATGGGGACGGCCGCGCCGATGTGCTGAACCCCGTCGACAACGCGATGAGTTCGGCAAAGTACATCGCATCGATCCGCAAGCAGGTTTCCCATCTTTCGGGAGACCCGACGGATTTGGTGCTCGCTGCGTATAACGCAGGACCCGGCAACGTTTTGAAGTATGGCGGCGTTCCCCCGTTCAAGGAAACCCGTAACTACATCGCTCGCATTCGCGCGATGGTCACCGAATGGGGCGCATCCGTTTCGACGGCTGTTGCGGCGTGCCAGTCGACTACTCCGACGAATCTTCCGGCCGGTGCGTTCGTTCACCCGGTTCAGGGGAAGGCTCCGCGCACGAGTGGTTTCGGTCAGCGTTGGGGAAGGCTGCACGCTGGGGTTGACTTCGGGATTCCTGTCGGAACTCCGCTTGTCGCTGTAACGGCTGGGAAGGTGACGCACCGGACGAATCCGGGCGGTTATGGCACTTACATCGAATTGACGGCCGCTGACGGCACAAGCTATCGCTACGGCCACATGAGCCGGTACGCGACAGCGGACGGAGCCACCGTTCAGGCTGGTCAGTTGATCGGATACTCTGGCAACACGGGCCGTTCTACGGGTCCGCATTTGCACTTTGAGACCCGTCCGGGTGGAAAACCAGTCGACCCGGTTCCCTACATGAAAGCACGTGGAGTTGCGCTGTGAGCATCGAACAAGAGGCAATGAACGACGTTATCGAGACGTGCGTCGAAGTTGTGGAGCTTCGTAAGAAGTTGGCCGAAGCGATGCTAAAGCGCGACGTTCAGGTTGCAAATCTGCATTCGTTCCACGGGATGCCGAAGACGCGAATTGCTGAGAGGCTTGAGGTGCGCGCGTGCCTTCTCGGGTATAGCGACGATGAGATTGCAGAGTTCGGCATCTCTTCATGGTCGGTGCGGAACATTCTTGACAATGCGCAGAAGGACCCTCAGAATGCCTAGCATGACCGATCAGGACCGCGCACCCGTCGTGAGGCAGATTCCTCGCGCCGTTGCGACTGCACGCGTGAGCGCGCTTCCTGACGGCACGGTGCGGGGCCGGATGGTCTGGCGCGTGAACCGGGAAAACCGTCTCGTCGGCCCGTTCGTGGCGCTGGGAGAGCCGTTTCTAGTCGCTGACCCGCTGGGGATGGACGTTCCCCAACTCTTCGTAGAACTGACCGATGTCGCGTCGTTCTGGGCTCAGGAGCTACAGGGCGTAGCGGTGGACGGTGGCGCACGCTTCGTTGCGAATGCGAGTCATTGCGTCACGTTTGATCTGTAGCGACCCCGAACGGACTACGGCCCCGGAAGCATCATCGCTTCCGGGGCCTTTCCTCGTCCCGTCCGAGTCGCAGGCTCTCTGTCGAATCCTCGTCCCTGCGGTTCGCCTTCGGCCTGACCCTACCTCACGTGTCAAGTCCGGCGCTAGGCGCTACTGGCCTTCGTCATTCGCCGGGGCCACGGCTCATCGAGTCGAATCCGATTCCGTCCGGCGCATCGAACATTCGCACTCCGACTCGATTTAGCTCCGAATCGAACAAATCCGCACGCCAATCGCGAGAGGTTAGCGGAGCGACGATCAGATGAAAGTCAGCGTGAATTGCGCGGAGTCCTTTGTAATCCTTCATCGAAGGCAAAGGATCGGAATGCGGGTGAGAATGGAACGTGCCGACGATTCGATGTCCTCGTCGTTCCAATTCGTTCGAAACGTTCACCAACTGCTTCGGGTGCATTCGGAAGTTATGTTCCGGAGAAGCTGCAACGTTGGTGAGTTTCTGCACGCTCTCGGCTTTGTTGCGGCCGGTGAAGATACCGCACGTTTCGAGCGGAGCGTCGTGTTCTGCCCATTCTACGACGCGCATCACCATCCATGCCGGAATTAAGCTCACTGCTCGAACCTCCGCTTTGCGATGTCGCGAGCAAGCCGAAGCTGTGCATCGGCCGACAAACTGCCGTAAATGCCACGCGTCTTGAAAACTCGCGCGTGCTGCGGGAATCCGTCACGAACCATGATGGTTGCAACGGTTTCGTGCTTCTCGTTGATGAGATTCACGGTCCACATGAGCAACCGGCCGCGCTCGTTGTAAACGCGCTTCTGAGTGGCGTGACGAAGCTTCTCGCCTCCAATCTTCGTCCATCCCTTACCGAACTGGACACTCACTGCTTCGGCCACGTCAAGGTGCCTTTCTTCTCGGCAACGCGCTTCTCTCGCACGTTGATGTACTCTGCGATCAACTCGGCTTTGTGATCGCCGTAGTGTCCGGGTGCCTGCTGACACTGGAAGTCCCCGAACATATCAGGACAGTCGTCCGGCTCGCGCTTGAACGTGTTGACGAACTTCGCGCTCAAGACTCCTCCTCCCACGTCACGGAAACGGACTGCCATCCGGTTTGTCCACGATCGCCGGGAATCTGCGAAAACCGAACGCGAGCGTCGTCCGGAGCACCCTCAAGAGCTTTACGCATCTCTTCGGCGCTCAGAGACGCACTCCCTTCGATCGTGCGAGTCATGCGGGTCTTCACTGCTCAATCCTCCTTATAGGTCTGGTCACGCTCAAACGGGTCGTAGGGAAGCTCCTCCTGCATCATGAAGCTAGGACCGAACTGCGAGCCATCCCACGCGATGTAAACGAACCAGAACTCGCGCTCTCCGTTTCCGTTCCCCGTAGTGTCAAGCGCCGCGTCGTCTGCGTCGAACAGGTGGTCGAACAACTCTGGCATCTTGCACGCACCTTCTTGTTTGGAGGTTGCAGCCCTGTGCTGTGACTCCGAAGGTACACCACCTGTCAGCGACCTGTCAACCCGTCAACAGCGATGCGTTAGTCTGAACCCATGACAACCCGCCCCCGCTCGTTTCGAGCGAACGCCATCGCAAAGCACGGAACAACCTGCGTCGGTTCCTGGCGCTGCAAGAGGAAAGGGCCGCTTCCCGAATCAGAAGTCGAAGCCGATCACATCATCCCCCGATGGAAGAAAGGTCCCGACACCGTAGAGAACTCACAGATTCTCTGCAAGAAGCACCACGCGGCGAAGAGCGCGAAAGAAGCGGCCGAACGCGCGCGCTCGAAGAAGAAGCTCAAGGTTCAGCGTCCGGCCGTCACGCTTCTTGTTGTTCTTCTGTGGGTTTGGGGAATGTTCGCCATTGTCGGATGGATCAGCGACAAAATCGACGGAGAGCCGACGAACCTCCTCGCTTCGCTGCTGTCCGGATGGTTTACGACCCTCGTCGCTTTTGCCGTTGGCTGGGCCGCTGTGGGCCGTTACCGCGCGCACATGGGCTCCGCCCCGAAGAGCGCCACCGTCCCCGCTAAGGACGGCGAGCGCGAGCGCCTGATCGAGACTGCTCGCGACTTCATGGGACCGAAGGGCGAAATCTACGCGCACGCCGGAAAGTCTTGCACATGGATTCTCGGCTACGAAGGAACCGGCTTTGCTGACCACAACGAAGAAAAGCGCCTTGAGTTCGACCAGCGCCTAGCGGCGAAGCTGGGGGGACGGTGGCGCACTGAGTGGCAGAAGAACTCCGACGAAGTGTGGATTACTCGCCTCGAAGACCTGGGGGAGAACATTCCGCATCCTGGGTTCAGCAAAGAAGCGAACTGGCCGAAGCTTCCCATCGGCTTCGTAACGACGTTCAACTTCAAGAAGACGGCGCACATTCTGATTTGTGGGCTCACCGGCTCAGGCAAGACGTTCACGCTTCACACGATCATTTCGTCGCTGGCGCATGACATTCGCGCGGGCGCGATCGAACGGTTGCTTCTGGCGGACCCGAAGCAGGTTTCGTTGATTTCATGGGAAGGTCAGCCGGGAATCGGCCACGTTGCCACAGAAGCCGAAGAGCTTTGGGAACTGCCGGGGATTTTCACGGCTGAGATGGATAGGCGGTTGGGGCTTCACAAGTTGTGGGTTCGTTCGGGACGAACGGAAGGTGTGCCGCTTTCCTCGCACAAGCCGTGGGTGATCGTCATTGACGAATACGAAGAGTTCATCACAATGATGACCGATCACGCCGAAGAGCCGGGCGACGACGGAAAGCCTCGCGAGAAGACAACGCAGAAGCGACAGGCCACGCCTATTCGCGAAATGGGTCGCGCCGCTCGCCTCGCGCGTGAAGCTGGAATGTTCATCATTCTCGGCACGCAGCGCGGAGACGCTGACCTTATCGGCGGACGCGTGCGAAACAACTTCGGTGGCCGAATCCTCGTCGGCCGTGGTGGTTCGGCCGAATCGATCATGTGCTTTGGGGTTTCTGGCTACGGTCGCGACATCGACGCAATCCCCGGCCGGATCACCGCTCAGGTAGGCGAAGGACGGCCGCAGGAAGACCAATGCTTCTACACGCCGAACCCCGGTGCCGAGAGCCACACGGACGCAGAACTCGCGATCCTCGCGCGTCTGGGGTTGACAGGTCATCGACAGGTGCCCTAGTCTCCCTACATCACGCCACGCACTCACAGGGAGATAGAATGGAAGCAATGCAGGGACTTCTTCTCTTGAGCTATCTGTTCCTGATGTCCGGATCGCTAGTGGGAGTTGCCATCGCGAAAACGGCAAAGGGCGAGAAGACTGCTTTCGGAATGCTCATCTTCTTCGGCTTTCTCTACGTGACTCAGAAGGTGACGCTGTGATTGCGAAGATTCTCGAAATCCTCATCGATTTGGTGATTCTGTTCTTCATCGTCGTCTTCCTGTCCGGCGCGGTTTACGCGGTCGATCAGGTGTTGACGTGGTTCGGGCACGGTGACGTGATTCCGGACGAATTGGGCGCACTCGCGCTCGCCACTCTCGATGTCGCAAAGGGCGTCATCCTGACCGTTGTTGGATGGTTGGAGAAGCTGTGAGAGAACTTACGCCGAAGCAACGCATCGGAGTTCGACAGAGCGGCGTGACCGTTCGTCAGAACGAACTTCGACGCGCACAGATTCGCGTAGCGAACAACCCCACGCCGAAACGACTCAAGGAGCTTGAAAGCGCGGAGAAGGCTCTTCGCTTCGCGCGCGAGTCGCTAGTTGAAGAGGAAGCAAGGCAGGCCGATGAAACCGCGTGATCTTCCGCGCTGGCGCGAACGCTTTCTTGAAGACGCAGGATTCCCCGGAAATCCCGGCATTATGGCGCTTGATTTGTATTTCGTGACGCCAGAAGCTTTCGCGATGAGCAAGGCCATGTTTGCGGAAAAGCCGGAGAATATTGAGACAAACTACGCCAATGTTGGGATATACGCCATTCCGACAATCGATAGGTTCCTCTTCGTTCTTCCGGATCGATCGATGCTCTTTGTCGACTCAGACTATACTTTGCAAGCAAGGCTTGACCTTGTTGAAGAAAAGTCATATGCCGACGATCCAAAAGAGTTCGACACAATGATAGCCATTGCGTTTGGTTTCGAACTACTTCTAAACCAGCGCGAAACGGTTGCTGTCGAGTCAATTAAGCCACCGACGTACGCGCAGAAGGACAAGCGCAAGCGGAAGCGCGACACGGTGACTGTCGTGAATCTGGCGCGCAAACACCTTCACGTCGGCCGGGTGATGGCTGAGGGCTCTCGAAATTGGGAGCACCGATGGATCGTGCGCGGACACTGGCGCGAACAGCCGTACGGGCCGAATCGAAGCGAGAGAAGACGTGTTTGGATCGCTCCATACATCAAGGGACCGGAGGGTAAGCCGATGATCGAGAACACGAAGGTTTACACCTACGATGCTTAACGGCACTCACGCGCTGTCCGGGGCCGCTGTCTTCGTTGGAGTCGCGGCCCCGGCTCTGGCGTTCACCGGAGCGGAGATGTTCGCCGGAGCGACCCTGTGTGCGCTCGCGGCGACAGCGCCGGACATCGACTCCGCAACGTCTCGGCCGTCACGGGTCCTGCGCGTCCCTGTGTGGCGCGTTCTGCCTCACCGTGGGCCGACGCACTACCTCGTGACTTCTGTCGCGCTGGCGGCGCTCCTGTGGCTTCTCGTGGGCACGTCGTGGTGGAGTGTCGCGTTCATACTTGGATGGCTGACACACCAACTCGGAGATGTGATTACGGTCGGAGGGCTGCGCTGGTTGTGGCCCGTGCGAATTGAGTTGCGAAGTAGTTTTATTCACGCAGGAGGGTGGTTTGAGAAGTTTGTGATTTTTCCGGCATTGCTGTTGTGGCTTATCTGCGCGGGGGTTAAATACCTATGAAGTTCAGGGAAAGTGACGAAGATCCGATTTTGCTAGAAAGGATTCTTTCTCGCATTACTCGGGTAGATCACGGATACAAAACGCCTTGCTGGATTCCCAACATAAAACCCGGAAAAGATGGGTACTGTCGACTTCGTTTCGGCGGAAGAGATAGCAAGCGGCCAGTTATGCACAAGCTGGCGCTTTTGCTTATTGGCGTTGAGATTCCCCCACTTTGGCAGGTTGACCACCTCTGTCGTGTGCGCTCCTGCTGTCGGCCGTCTCACCTGGAAACGGTCACGGCATCGGAGAACACTGCGCGCATGTGGGCAGCAAGGAAGACTTTCCCTGACTAGCCATCCGGTTCGCTCGTGCGTTACGCTGGCCTTGCTCTGTAGGGCGTGGCGGCTGTCAGAGTGGTTGCGGGTTGTCGCAAAGACGAAAGCCCCGGAGACCTTTGCGGGTCTCCGGGGCTTTCTGCGTTAGTCGACGTTCGCCATCATGCGGTCGACGGCGCTCTGAGGAGTGTTCAGCCACACGCGGCGGTGTTCCTGGCAGAGCGCGTTTTCAGCATCGTGGAGCGCGTTCCACGCAGCGCCGACCGCTTCGGGGATCACCACACCATCGAAGCTCTTTTCGAGCGCGGAGAGCGAAGCACGAACACCCTTCAAGGCCGCGTCGATGCGAGCCAGTTCCTTCGTCTGCTCCGTCTTCGTGAGCGTACCGTTCTTGCGCATCTTGACTCCTCTTAGTCGACTTCCTCGCCCCTGTGGCGATGACTCAAGTAAAGCACGGCCGGGGCTGCGATGCAACCCCGGCCGCGAAAAAGTCTCAGCCGAACGCGCGAGCGTTGGCAGCGGCCGAAGCGGCAACCATCCGGTCGAACTCGCTCGCGAAGACGTTCTTCGGCGTGGCCTGAGAGAGCACACTCACCCGGTGCTGCTCGATCGGAGAGAGGACTTCGAAGACAGCTTCGAAGTCAGCGAGCCGCGCCCACGCAACATCGCTGTTGGTGTGGATGATTTCGTCAGCTTGCGCGCGGTACGCGCTCGCGAAGTCCTCAACCCAACGTTCGCGAGCGAACCACGCTGCGTCAGCCTTCGCGCCGAAGTCGACGTAGATGGTGCAGTCGACGGGGAGAGTGTCGCAAGCCTTGCACATGATGGCCCCCTGTGGGCTTAGGAGCGGGACCCTGTGTCCCTCTCGATGTCTCTAGTAAAGCACGGCTCCGGGGCCGATGCAACCCCGGAGCCGAAAAAAGTTCAGACGACGCGAACGGGAGCCGCAAGCACGACTCCGCCCCATCCTTCGGCCCGCGCGAACCAGTTCGCACAGACGACGTACCCGCGCGACTCTAGGGCTTCTTCGATGCGATAAAGCTGCAAGCCAGCTTCGCCACCATCCAGCACGCACAGTACGCGCGTTGTGTCGTTCTCGGTGATCTTGACCGCGAGATCACCCTTCGCGATGGCGGGTTCGACGGTAGCGATAATCTGAGACATCTTCGAACTCCTGTAGCTCGGGGCGGTTCTTGCTGTTGAGAGAAGTAAAGCACGGCCGGAGGACTCTTGCAAGTCCTCCGGCCGCTTCGTCGTCAGCCGAAGACGCGAGCGTTCGCGGCGCGCGTTGCTGCCATGACGGCCGCGAAAGCGGTCAGGGGGCCGATGGGAGACGCGAACGGCTCGGGGGCCGTAGCGGGGACGGTGGCGCTCTTGAGGGCCGTCACGGCGGCAACGGTGGCTTCTGTGGCCGGAAGACGCTTAATGCAGGTCTTGCAGGTCACTTCGCGGCCCGGAGCGGCGGAGACGTAACGACGGGGGCCGTTGTGCGCCTCGGCTCCGCAGAAGGTGTTCGCGTGACGAGCTTCGGTGTCGATCGAAGCGTGAACGACGTTGCTGCGGCCGATGGTGAAGGTGTTGACGTTCATTGCGACTCCCGGTGTCTTCGTTCGCTAGGACCCTCTGTCCTTGCGATGTCTCTAGTAAAACACGCTCCGGGGCTGTTTGCAACCCCGGAGCGGAAAAACTTACTTGGCGTCAGTCTCAGCGATGAACGCGAGTCCGTCAGCCTCAAGCTTGTCAAGTTCTTCAACGGTGATGTCGAGAGCGGCGGCGAGAGCGATGCGGTCCATTGTGACTCCTAGAGGTCTTTACCGCCCCTGTGGCGATGACTCCATCTTGCACCACCTGTCAGCGACCTGTCAACACGAGAGTCGAACTTTTTTTCAGTTTGCGTACTTCGTGGCTCGTGGTGTACGTTCTTCGCATGGATGACGAAGAACGCGAGACGCGCGGAGAACTTGGGTGGGTGTACGGACGTGCGGAGACGTACGCCGCTATGCGCCAACCTGACGGTGATGTGTGGGTACGTCGCGGGAACGGCTGGACGCGCGTCACGAGCGCATCGAAGCTCGCGAAAACGTTCAAGGGAGGACGAACCGCGTAGGGGTTGCGCTTCGGTCGCAGCCGTGCTTTACTTCTCTTGTTGGACCGAACGGGGTCCGGCGCACATCAACTCAACAGGGAGAACGAACATGATCGTCAACTTGCTTGCGCAGCTTCGCGGGGACACGAACGGGATCGTCTACACTTGCGCGCTTCCCCCGGCGCTCGCGGAGATTCGTCGCCTTGAAGCTGACTCTTGGAACCTTATCAACTCCCCCGGCTATGGGGGCGAAGCGGCCTGGAAGTGGCACGCTGTGCGCCGCAACCGCGAGCGCATCGAAGAGCTTCGCAACTCCTGACAAACACAGCGGCCCCCACGCTCTCCGGAGCATGGGGGCCGTTCTGCGTGGCTCACTCGTCGTCCGCCACCGTCCGCCTATAGAACGCGCTGTCGGGCGCGTCCGGGGCGTCTGCGGGTTCCTGCGGGGCCTTGCGCCGGTAGAAGTCATCCACGCGCGCGGCCGGAGTTCCCCAGACGATTCGCCTTCCGGCCGCAGTTTCGCGCCGGATGGCTTCGTTCATCCCATCGCGCACAGCGTCGCGCAAAGCTTCGTCTCGATCGTCCCAGGTGTGGAGTTCGTCAAAAATCGTGTACTCGTTTCGGAACCCCTGGCTCTTGCGACCCCCGTTGTCCCAGGTCGGACGGCGGCGCTCTAGTGTGGCGTTGTGGGATGCGACGATCGACTTTGCGGACGTGGGATCGGCCACGCCGATTAGGACTCCCTCGCCGTTGAAAATCGCCCCCGTTTGCTCATTGGCGCTCCATTCGTTCATTTCTTCACCTTCTGTTGTCGACCTTGCGGGACCTTACGCTTCGGATCGGAGTTGTAGACGTTCAGGTTCTTTCGCGCAACGTGCGGCGAAACCCATGCTCCGGAACGGGTTCGGCACGGTTTAGCCTCTTCGGCTCCGCACGTTGGGCAGGGAAAGCGGCGAATGGAAACCTGTTCGGCCGAAACGACTCGATCTTTCCGGAGGTCGGTCGCGGCCTGTTCTTCTTTCAGTTCTTCAAGATAAATGCGCCTCCATCTGTCGTGTTCTTCCATGTGTTCATTCCTGAACTTTTTTACGGCTTCGCGATATGCCTTCTTCCATTCCGCTTTGTTGTTCGCGCGAATGCGCTTGTCGGCTTTGTCGATTGCTGCGTTGTGTCGCAGAGTCGAAGCAACGTAGAGGTGAGGACGCGCGACCATCAGGCACCCCATCCGATGTCGGCGCACTTGTGGCGCTTCGCCGTTCCTGCGGTTACTTTCTCGCTGCGGTTCCACTTGCCGGACCTTCCGCAAGTGCAAAGCCAGCGGGACATTCCACGAAGAGAACTCCGGGCGTCTTCGGGAATATGCTCAATCCGTGTGTACGTCGTGGTTTGGAGAATCTTGCGCGGCATCTCAGAACTCCGCTTCCGGAACCGCGCGAATGAACCAGCCTTCCAAGTCGCAGTCAGGGCACTCGATGTACTCGGAAACGAAACCACGGATAGCGAAGCCCGTACGCGCGTCGATCGCAGGTTCGGAGTCGATCACGGCCGAACGCTCGTGGTCGCAAGCGTCGATTGCGGCCCCAACCTCTTCGGTGGTCTTCTCGTCCATCGTGGCTCTCCTTCGTCTCGGTCGCCCCTGTGGCGATGAGAGGAGTCAACCACGTCTGTCAACGACCTGTCAAGCCGAACGGAGCGCGAAGAGGACAGAGCGCGCCGGAGGCTCTTCGAAGTAGCTCACGATGCGCTTTGCCATCTCAAGCGCGGAATCGGTGGTAATGCCTTCGATGGTGCCAATGACGAAGTAATTGCAGGAGAACTCATCGCCACCGCACAGAAGGCCACGGACTTCGCCGGTTTTGTGGTTGTGGTCCACGTCAAGGCGACGGCCCTTCGGCTTTCTTCCGCAGAGGTAGCACTTTCCACCCTGCGACTGCAAAAGCGCGCCGTACTCGCCTTCTTTGAGTCCGTAGGTGGCGAGCACGCGCGCTTCGTGCTGGGCCGTGGAGACGCAGACCCGGCAACGCGCGGCCCCTGGGGCCACGTCAGAGAGGCGAACGAACGTTTGGCACCCGGAGCACCAGCGACGGCCCTTCGGCCAGTCTGCGGCCCCTACACGGCTCTTACGCAGCGCCGGGGGAATCGCGTCCTTGCGACGGAGAAGCTGCAATTCCTGTTCGTCGGCAGGAAGAGACGGGAGCCAGCATTCAAAGCAGAAAGCGGGGTTGCCTTTCTTCTTCGGCTGCTCACTACATCTCTTGCAATTGCGGGGCGGCATTGTCCCAGAATAGCAGAAAGCCCCGGCAACCTCTCGGTCACCGGGGCGGTTTCTTGCTTGAGGATCAGTCCTCGTCGGAGAAGTCGTCGTCCTCGTCGGAGTCCTCGTCGCTCTCGTCGTTCTCGATCGAAGCGGCCAGGTCCTCCACGTCGCCACCCTTGCCCGCGTACTGGTTCGCGAGAAGCTGCAAGCGGAGGGTCAGGTCGGTCTTCTCGGTCTCGGCAGTCGCGAGCGTGCGCTGCGCCTTCTCAACCTTGGCGTCGATGCCGGAAAGCTGCTTGGCAACCTTCGCGTAGCGAGCGGCGATCTTCTCGGCGGAGAGCTTCGTCTGGGCCATGATGGTTTCTCTTCTCTGTGTCGGGCCTGAGTGTTTGCGGGTCTTGCTGTGCTGCTGAGTACATCTAAGCACAGGGGGCGCGAGAAGCGCAACTTCTCGCGCCCCCTGTGTCGTTCAGGTCAGAACTTCGGCTTGGCCGTACCGGAGTCGGCCGAAGTCGCCCACGAAGCGTCCCCGTCCTCGCCGGACTCCGCGCGAGTGGCAACCTCGTCGGCCCGCGTACGGGTCTCCTCAGTCCCGACCGTGTAGCGCGCGGCGAACGTCTGCGTGCTCTTGTTCGCCGGAGTGCCGTCCTTGCCGCGCTTGATTTCCAGCACGTCACCGAAGCGCAGACCCGTTCCGCCACCGATTCGGACAGCCGAACGAATCGCCGTCTTCATCTCACGCTTCTCGATGTAAAGCGTGTGTCGCTTCTCCTCGTCGTCAAGAACGACGGGGTACTTCACGCACATGATCGGGTCGCCGGACGGGTAGAACTTCGGCTCCTTCGTGGTGAAGTCGCGAGCCTGATACTCAGAACCCTCACCACAGATGATGAGCTTGTGCGAGTCGCCTTCCTTGGCAAAAGGCACGGACGGCCCGGTGCCGCCACCCATCAGAATGTTGTCGACGTTCGACATGACCTGTTCTCCCAGCTTCGTCCTTGCATCCGGGGTTTTCCCCGGTGCGTCTCCGACTCTATCGGGTCGGAAGTCTTTGGGTCAAGCCGTGCGGTAAAGGTCCACCGCGTGACTCGTGTGCTCCTCAGTCCATTCGCGATCGAAGATCACGGACAGTTCGCGACAACGGTCCAAGTTACCCGCGTCATCGATGAGCATGTGAATTACGTCGCTAGACGGCGCAGAGTCAACAAGCGTGAAAACACCCTTGACCTTACGCATTTCGCGAATGCGCTTCGCTTCTGCGATGCCTTCGCGGCCGATGTTCAAATCGACCTCATACCAGTGACAAACGCCTTCACCGGCCGGAAGGTGCCACACAATGCCCGTATCCGGATCGACCTCGAACGGCGTGCGCTCTCCGGTCTCGAAGTTGTAGAAACTCGAATCCGCGTAGTTCGCAAGCTGCATTGCGATCGAAAGTTGTCCGTACTGCAAAACGTCGTTTCCGGTCTTCAAGTCGGAAATCTTGCCGTTGCAGATGCGGTCAGGAGTTCCGGCGCATTGGTCCCGATCGTTCACGACGAATCGTTCGATGTGCTGCATGGTGAAGCCGAACGTTGACGAAATGTAAGCCTTCATGTCGTCAAGGTGCTCATCCGGCATGAAACCGATCGGCTTGCGCTTATCCCACCGCTCGGAGAACTTGTGCAGCGCCGAACCCCTGCGACGACGATTGTTCGCCCCGGAAATCTCCATCGCCGTTTCGACGGCCGCGTTCATGTCGCGCTTGCCTTCCTTGGAATCCTCCTCGTCCACTGCGAGGATTTCCATTTGAAGGTCAGTTCGCAGGGCAACTCCCTTAATCGCCTTGCGCGCTCGCCATCCTTCGATGGCAACCTGATCGTCCAACGCTTTCGCCATCGTGGAACAGCGCGTGTAGGGAGTGAAGTAATTCACATCCTTTTCGCGCTTTCGCTTCGGCTTCACGCAATCGGCAGGGGAAACCCCAACCGGCGCGATGAGCGGACGGCCGTAACCGTCACGGGGGATTTCGTCGGGAACCTCACGGTCTTCGGACCCGATGGCTTCGAAGGGGTCGAACTGGCTAATCGGCGTGCGCTTGAAGGTCATGGGTTCACCGTACCGGGAGCCTCCGACATGGCTTCCATCATGGCGTCATCGAGCCGCTTGAGCTTTTCTGCCGATTCGAACAACTGTGCAACCCATCCTTCCGTCGGTGCGTCCGTTTGGCACGACGGTTCCGTGTAGCATCCCGAAGCGCAGATTCCGCGCCCGTTGTAGTACGGGCAAGAAAGAGCGTTCAGCGCCTCACTAGCCGAATCGAGAAGTTCCCTGTACTCCTCCTGTTCTTCGCTCAACTCCTCTTCGCTCACAATGCACCTAGAATCTCGTCAGCAAACTTCTCGGGCAGACCAGCCATCGTCGGAATGAGGGACGGTTCACCAGCGAGCGCCGTCAACTGCTCAACGGTCCACACTTCGCGAACGGACTTGAATCCCCACTTCTTTTCGCACACGGTCAGAGAATCCGCATCGAACAGGAAGGCGCGCGGGTCGTAGTCGTTCTCTCCCAGCACCCGGAGCGTGTCGGCCGACACCGTGTCTGCGAAGCCCTGTGCGCCGCTCTCCGCCTTCGGGGGACGTGGGCGCTGTGCCGGTGCCGCAACGGCCATCTCCGGCGCTCCTGCGGCCACGTAGCGCGCTTCCAGCAACTCCGAGACACGCCCACGCTCTCCGACTTCGTAGCCGTTCGCGCGGCCCCATGCGCGCACTTCGGCTTTCGTGTACTCGCGCGTGACGTTCATCGCATGTTCCGGTGAGCGGCCTTGAGAAGCGCAACATACGCTTCCTTGTCGACGGTAACCGTGAACTCAGAAGCGCGCTCCGGCGCGGCATTTGTGGAAACGAATCCGTCGACGCCAACCTTCTCGCTCATTCGGCGCAGCTTTGCGTCAACGGCCCGGTGCTTTGCCTGAAAGTCGCGAATGTCGAAGAGAACCTTGTCGGCCGTCTCGGTGTTGGCGCGCACCTGCGGAAGCGACACAAGCTCCGTAGCGGTGATGTCCAGCCCCGGAACCTTGAACTCGAACTCCGCGCGGAAACCCTCGTTGCGGCCGGTGAAAACACCGTTCCGGCCGTAGGCCGTTTCCTGCCAGTTCTTGTCGTCGGAGATGAAGTAGGAAGTGCCGGGGGTCAGGTCTGCGAGCTTCATGGCGATTATCTCTTCTCTGTGTCAGTTGTTGAGGGGGAGGCGAGCGTAAGCGTTGGTGCGTGCCTTACCGGCGCGGTTCGAAGCGTTCGAATCGATCTTCAACCACTCTTCGGCAACGGCGAAGGCGTCGGCCTTCCTGTCTTCGTGGAAAGTCTCGGACTTCTGGCCCATCTCATCGAACGCCACGACAAGCCAGTGTCCACGGCTGATCTTCGCGACGTTGCACGATTCGACCGACTCGAAGCCTTCGCGCTTCGGGCTCACAGTCCACAGTTCCGCGTGAACCTTGCGAGTCTTGAGTTCCATCTTCGGGCTCCTGTAGCTCGGTGCTGCGTTTTCCTTGTGAGACCCATCTTGCACCACCTGTCAGCGGCCTGTCAAGCCGGAGCGCCAACTTTTTCGCTGACGCTCCGGCTTGGGGACTCAGCGGCGCGTGAAGATGGTGAGCGTCTTCCGGTGCTTGCGGCACTGCATCCGGCCGGTACGCAGGTTCTTTCCGAGACGGTGGATGTCGATTTCGCAGCCTTCGGCACACGTTGCGACGTACTTCGACGCAACGACCGGAGCGGCGAGACCTTCGTCCGAGTAGCACCGTTCGGCGTTCGATCCGGCGCGGCGCGCAACGTCCTTCCAGTACGCGTCGTGACCGTGACCCGCGCCCGCTGCGGCGTGAGCGAGTTCGTGCCGAATCGTTTCCAGCACGGCCGATTCCGGCGCACGGGCGACGAAGTGCTTCGACAGCGTGATTACCTGATCGGCATGTCGACACTGACCAGCGCGACGAAGCGCACGGTCGAAGTCCAGGACGAACCGTTGAACGCGAGCCGATTCGTCAAGCGAGAAGTTCGAAGAGAAGAGAATCCGCTCCTTCTCCTTCTCGAAGAGTTCCATCGTGCGCCGGAGCGTTGTTCCCGTCGTGGTGACGGTGGCGCTCGCGCTGCGGAAGTTGTCGCTCACTGTGACTCCTTGTCTCGTGCTCGCCCCTGTGGCGATGAGAGGAGCTAACCACACCTGTCAACGACCTGTCAACACGGGAGAGCGAAGAAAGCCCCGGAGTCTCCTCCGGGGCCGCTTCGTCAGCCGATAAACCGTGCGTCGTCGTGCTCGTGGGGTTGGAACCGCGAACCGCCCCGGCGCTCCTCGTGGTCCTTCTCGTGCAGCGCCAGGAGCGCCGGTAGCTCCTGTGGAACCTCAGACACGTCTAGGCCGTGGAGCACGTACAGATGCGCCAGGAGCGCGCCAGGATGCTCCCACGTGGCCGGACAGAAGTTCTTGCCGTCAACTGTGTCAGCGACCACGACTCCGCCGACAATCGACTTCACAACGTGCTTCGCAAGCTCGGTTTCATCGACACCGGGAATCTCGGGAAGCGTGTGCAGCTTTACGCGCCCCGGAGGAGTATCGATGACGGTTTCCTGATTAACCGTCACGCCCTTGAGTTGCACGCGCTTTCGATCCGGTGAGAAACGAACGCGCCACACTACGCCGTTCTTGTCTTCGACCTCCGTTCCATCGCGAAGGCGCGACCACGATTCCTCAGCCACGCGACTTCCCCTCTCCGTGCCACATGAAGATTTCGATGCGTTCGCCTGATTTCACCATAAAAGGCTCGCGAACGTACAGGCCAATCCGAAGCGGCCTTATCGCACTTAGTTCCTGAGCATCCTGCCAGATCACTTCTTCCGGAACGTAAGCGCGAACAACGTCAAGCTCAGTCGCAACGGTTTGACCGTGCATCGGCCCGCCAACAAACAGGGTTCCCTTCATCGCTTCTCCGTGAAGTGGTCCCCGACATTGATCCGGCTGAACTCGCGCTCCGAAACGTCGACTTCGCGAATGTCCCCGTCAGCCTCTTCGACGGTGAGTTCCCATTCCGCGCGCTCGCGCTTTGTGGTGGGAACCGTCTTGCACGTGCGCTTCGTGGTCCCGTTCACGGTCTTCGACGTGCATTTCTGCTTCGTCGTGCGCTTCGTCTCGGCCGCATCGTATTCCTTGCCGATGACAGTTCCGGACACCGGCTCCCCGCATCCGACCAAACCGAACGCCAGGACCCCGGCGATTCCAACTACTGCAATTCGCCTCAACGAACCCATCCCCCAACTACGCGCTTCACGTCGCTGACAATGTGACCCGGCTTCAAGTCTTCGTGAACTTGTCCGGAACGGAACGTCACCCGTTCGTCTGCGGAACGGTTACTCCAAGAGCAAGTTCCGCAGACGACGGAAAACGCATCAAACTTCACGTCTGCCACCTCTTCCTAAGTTCGTGCCAGCGTTCACGTTCTCGGTCGGTTCCCTGGACTCCGCTCATTCGGAGTCGTTCGAGAAACAGCCATTCCCGCTCTTCTTCGGAGATGGTAATTCCCGAATTGCTGAGTGCGTCCCAAACGGTCGCGATTGCGTCTTCTCGCGCTTCCACGACTTCGGCGGACGGAGAAAGCTTCCACCATCCCTGACTTCGTTCGGGAACAACACGCGTGACCTGATTTCGGTCAGTGTCGTACTCAATGGTTACCGAAACGATCACTTTCCCGAACTCCCGAATCCACCCTTGCCGCGCTCCGACTCCGGAAGCTCTTCGACGGCCACGAACTCAGCGCGCACGAAGGGCAGAATCACCAACTGTGCGATTCGGTCGCCCCGGCTGATTACGAACGGCTCAGTTCCGGAGTTGTGGAGGATCGCGCCGAGATTGTCGCGGTAACCCTGATCGATGATACCGGGAGAGTTCAGAACGTGAATCGAACTCTTGCGCGCCATCCCCGAACGCGAACACACAAGAGCGACGGTGCCGACAGGAAGGGCCACAGAAACGCCCACGTCCACCGTAAGCGTCTCGCCCGGATAGATCGTGACGTACTGCGTGGAGTACAGGTCCGCGCCCGCGTCGCCCTCATGTGCGTAGGTGGGGACGAAACCCGTTTGAGCCTTCGCGGGGACGGTGGCGGTTCTCGCCTTCACGAACTCCGCGAAACCCTTGAGAGTTTCGTTGATCTGCGTCACGAGTCCGTCAAGGATGCGCTGCATTCGCTTCTGGTCCTGCGTGTTCACAACATCTCCTTTGCCTGCTTGCGATGCTTCGGGATTGGGCAATCCAGTGAAGGAACCCATGTCGAACAAGTACACCCTTTCGCTTTCACTTCTCGGCAACCTCCGGAGCTTCGGTAAAGACGCGGTGAAAGTGGCTGTATTCGTATGCGGCGAACTCTCCGCCTTCAAGCACGAGATAGTTCCCCACCGTCAGGACGGCCTTTTCGCTGACAGTTCCGATCGTGTTGTGAATGTAGAGCGTCACGCTATCGCGCTCGAAACTCTGCATGTCGAACTGAATAGAAGGGAACCCGCCTCCCTTCATCTCGGCAACGATTTCAGAGGCAATTTCGTGAGCACGCGAAAGCTGCTTCTGAAAAGTGTTCTGCCGGTAGAACGGCCAAACCTTCGGCTCTTCAACCTTGCGTCGGTACGTCATGCGTCCAACTCCGTTCCAACCCACACGGGTTCTTCGATGTTGCATTCTTCGGTCAGGATTCGGACAGCGCGTGCGAGCCCGATGACTTCGCCCCGTTCTGCGGCGCTCGCGCGTTCACCCTGACGCGGGCCGGAGATGGCGCGGAGAACGTGGGACGTGTGCAGTTCGTTCATGCGCCGTAGAGCGCGCTGTGAGGCTGTGGGAGCAAGCCCCGTGAGGATTGCCAGCTTGCGCGCGAGTTCTTCGTCCGTAGCGTCGGCTAGGGCTTCGTATTGCGCCCGTGCGCGCGCTACGTGCTCGCGCGTGAGTTCGTCCATCACTTCGTCTTCGTCAGCCATGAAAGCAGCGCCTCTCTCAC